>FTIP01137278.1_pt1 | contig 24855 bp, 29 predicted proteins | sample 1658301 | NCBI WGS metagenome assembly FTIP01 (sample SAMEA3914813, study PRJEB12502) | metagenome | biome: forest; material: soil | place: Canada | collected 2011-07-07 | depth 0.3 m
AGCACCCCTATCGGCAAGTCCGATTGGCCCGGCGCATCAATGGACAAAGTCGAGGCGATCCATGGCCACGGTCGCATTGCCGCTGGAGAGGTTGCGCCGCCCGTCATCGTGACGGACAGTGTGTGCGAGCCGGCCGCCAGCACGGGACTGGTCCAGGCCGGCGTGGACACATTGCGCAAGCCGATTCATGCACTGGTGGCGATGGCGCCCCATCCGGGTGACAGCGAGCGCAGTGAATCAAATAAGGCGATCCTGCCGCAAGCGGAAAACTCGTGGCCTGAGAGCTGTGCCGGCAGTGAGGCACCGAGCAATGAGGAGTTGCAAGTCAGTCTTCGGTGCCTGCGCGCCAAGCCTCGAAGCCATCGAGTCCGGGGCCGCCCATATTGAGGACAAATTCTTCCCCAAAGATCACAAGAGAGATGTAGCAGGCATAGAAGTCTTGAGCCTCGTCAATCGGCCTCAAGAGCAGCTCATATTCGTGAAGAAGCTCGTAGTGCTCATCGCCATCTGAGAAGACTTTCTCTGGCGCGTACAACTGCCTTCTGGCAAGTGCCCATTGACGCGGTCCGCTGCCACGTCGGACGAAGTTTCTAAGCTCGTCAAGCTCTGACTTGTCGATCAGTTCTTCATGCGAGAAGCCAGCATGGATAAGCCGAGACGCCATCGCCTCGAGACCAACCTTGCCGACGAACCGGGCAAGATCGCGCTCGCCTGGAGGAGCCGCCATCGGGAAGACAAACGTTCCGTGAGACTGGCCCTGCAGCAATTTGATGAATCGCGCCTCGTCAACTTCCGCGTGCGCCCCGACGCTGATGCCCTCTCCGGTATCCGCGTAAGCCTGGACGCGCGTGCTCGTCTGCAGATGAAAGCCATCTAGCGGGAGGACGCGTCCTCGCTTGTTTGGAACGATGGCGCGGAAACGGCGTTCCTTGAAGTACAGGGAGTCGAGGATCGGCTTCTCTACCTCGCGCGCCAGGTAGTTGTTGCACCGATCGCAGACGACGCCAGGCTCCAGAACGTACTCGGTATTTCCGAGGGACTCAGGCACGATGTGCTCCCTGGACCGCGAGGTCGACGAGTCGTCTTTGCAGAAGAGACAGCGCAATTTTGGGCTCCTTCGACGCTTGGCTATCGCTATCGGCGAGAAGCGCCCATGTCTTTCGAGAGCCGCTCCAACCAAGTCTCCACCTCCTGGGCGTTGGGCGAATCGAGAATCTGCAAGGGAATGCCGAGAGCCTCGGCTATCTTTGCGCCGTGGGCGTCCTCGGCCTCGCTGAACTTGGTGAGTTCTGTCTCAGTCCAACTCATGTCCTGCCTTGCCCGTAGACGCGCCAGCAGGACATGCACTGGGCTGCGAATCAACAAGACGGACGAGCAATTCAGTGCGCGGAACACGTCGACAGGCAGCCTCTCATGATCACCTGGAGCACGTCGGAGCACGAAGTGGCCATCTATGACGAGCGTTGCGCCGCTCTCGCAGATGCGTCTGGCGGCCGAGATTAGCGCTGCCTGGTTTTTGTCCACGTCCGAGACCACCTTTTCGGTGTCCCACGTAGATCGGCCGCGCTCCTGTTTAATGAGTTGGCTGGCGGTGGCATGCACGAGCCCCAGCTTCAGACAGGCCGGCTTGGTGGCAAAGGTCTTCCCCGCGCCATGGACACCTGCGACGAACACAGTCATTCTGGCTCCTCGCCAAGGCCAAACTGCTTCCCGATGCGGCGCAGCTCGGTTGCACTCAAGTAGCGATAGGACTGTGGCGGGCGGAAGCCTCTGAACAGTGACTTCGGCGGGACAGGCATCGCGGGAAGTGTCAGCCCTCCCAGCAGCACGCCATAGGCCTCGTCCTTGCCAGCGAAGTACTCCATCAGCTCTTTTCGCTCGAGACCCGGACCGCGCGCGCGGCATTTCGTCCAGACCAACGTAGGTGACGCGACAACCGCCCCCTCGATTTCTACGATTCCGACAAGGCGCTGGACCGGCGAGCTCGAGTAGACGACGGCCAGGCCGACAGGCTCGGCAGCCCATGACCGACGGAACTCCACCGTCTTGGTCCCGGCGAGGATCTGCTCGGCAAACCTTGGCTTGACGGAAAGTAGCACAGCTCTAGGCCCCTGCGGCCGCAAGCACTCTTGAAAACGCGTCATCGGAAATCTTGGTGATGGACTGAATGTTGCCGGCGACAACCCCCTCGTCTAAGAGGCGCTTGAGCAAAGCCGGAGCTGGGAAATGCTTGACGATCCTGAAGAGGATGACCTTCGTCGGCCGAGTGGCCATATCCTCAATCTCTTTGATGCTGTAGACGGTGCGTCTGCTGACCAGGGCAGCGATGCGGGCCGCGTCACTAAGCACAGCGAATTGGTCTACGACCCCTAGCGACGTGACAGCCTGCTCGTCCTCCGACCTGTAGAACAGCAACACGTCGCCCGGCCGAATTTGTTTCGATGCCGCGTGGCAGAGGTAGGCCAGCTTGATGGCATTGCCCACACTCCCGCGTGTCGCAAAGAGAAGGGGTTGGAGCGCCTGATAGTCAGGGAAGAGGATTTGATGGAACCCTTGCTGGATGGGAACCAGAAACTTCTGGATTTGGCTGCCGGCTTGGTAGTGCGGGTAGAACCGCCGAACGTATTCCAGCGGCGGCAGGCCTGCAGCCTCTGGTGCGTTGACGGGGTGTTGCTTCGCGAAAACCCGGTCCGGCCCGTAGACTCCAACATCGTCGAATCCGAAGTCGATAAGGAGGTTCACCAGATAGGCATGCACGTCGACGTCAGCGTGGATGAAGATGTGCTCACAGGCGTTCTCGGTGCCGTAGCGGAATGCCGCCTTCAGGAAGAGCTCGCCAATCTTGCGTCCCCTGACGCTCTGGCCAACCTTGAAGGTGCAGAGCTTCAAGGCCCTTCCGTCAAGTCGCTTGCCCTCATCGGTAACTGCCGCGTCGGTCTGGACGTCGTATACGCAAATCGCGCCCAACGCGCCGGCTTCGTCTCTGTAAACCCACGCCTTCCTGTTCTCCCTGGCCTTCCTGCGAAACCAGTCGTCGAATCCGTCGTAGCCATCGCGTAGGCTATTGAAGAACGCGCCTGCCAGCTCTGGCGTCAGGCTGTGCAGGGGCACATCGTCGATATTTGGCAGCGAGACGTCGAACGGTTGATGCAACCGCCGCAGCCAGTCTTCCGCCGTCTGAATGTTGTACGTGCGGTTGCCAAGCCCGCGCGCTCGGGCCTTGCTGAGGAGCCCTTTGTCTTCTGTGACGAGCGCATGTGCAGCATCGCACTCTAGGGCATACAGGATTTCGTTGTCGCAGGCGTCGTTCGCGCTCGTCGTCGGCGTGTTCCAGGGACACCTAGCAGGTTGCTCGAGCGCCGGATATCGGCGAATGTGCTCCAGATTTCTAGCGCGCCGACCTTGATCCGAATCCCTCTCAAAGTCGTCAATGCTTGCTGGGTGGTAGACAAGCTTGTGGCCGGCGACAAGGGCTAGTCGATGAAAGTTCGCTAGGTTGTCATCCAGGACGGCATACGAGTCCTGCAGCGGGATCAAGACGTTCGTATCGAGTAGCAGCGTGAGTTGCTTTGGCACCGGTCTCCTCCCTGGAGCCCTGCGGACATTGGGCTCTCTGCTTTGGCCCTGGCCTCCCGCATGGGATGTTTTTCATATAAACCCCCATGCAATCTTACAGGTGGGCCAAGCCGATGGCTTTACCCCGCTACCCCAAAGCTGCTAGCCACCGGCGACCGCTCCTGCCCTCCGCCAGCCTAGTCGAGGTCAAGCTCTCCGGGCATCCCCGTAGACGCCTGAAGTGAGCGCGAACGAGTGGGAGCCTAGCGAACGCTGAGAGCCGGAATCCGGGCGCCTACAGCCCGGCGTCCGACCTCCGCTTCCGCTGCAATGCCGCCCTTTCGTTTCTCGCCGCCAATGTCCGATGCGGAGTTCGACATGAGCTGGCCGCGCAGGAGGATCGGATGCAGGCATCGTCCGCTCCAGGGGCGCTCCGTTCTCTTGTGGCGGCTGGACGCCCGTAAGCGTACTTCGATGTGCCGAATCAGACCACTGTTTGACGACGCGCGCTCGAGGGCGACTGATAGAGCCTATGGCACAACAGCCGTCAGGACGTCCGAGACGCATTACGATAGAGGTAGCTCATTTGCCGAGTCGCAGCCCACCTCCGGCTACAGGCGACTGACCAGCGACCCACACGAGACAAGAAGCGGAGCCGAGGAAGACGTGACGCCAATTTCGTTCCATGTAATTCCACCTCGCACACGAATTGACGCGGCGACGGCGCCTGACCTTGTCCTGGCACAGGACAACTGGAACGACTATTCCTTCCAAACTCTTTACCACCTGACTCACATCGCGCCCAAAAATGGCAAGCGCGAGGAGAGTCTCATCGGGCCGGTGAAGATCCTGAAGAAAGGCCAGACCCAGAGCGACGGAATCCTCATTCAAAGCGATATTTCGGAGCTCGGGGAGGATTTTTGCTCGGTCGGCGACTCGCTCGACTACTACGAGCGCTTGCGCGATCTCGGTGAACTTGGTGTCGAGATCCTTCGACGTCTTCGCGATGTGGTGCAGTCGCCGGATTTGGTCGATCAGTTCAAGGGGGAGGCTGGCTGGGGAACATCGCTGTTCCGCGATCAGCGTGATGCCGGGGCAAACTTTAGGTATCTCGCGAGCGGTATTGTTCAAGGGCATTATTCCGAGGAACCAGCCGACCAGCAACCCTTCAGCTTCCAGATGCCCGGCTGGCTGAGCGCTGTGAACGTCGACACGCGTTCTGAGAACCCCGACCCCTTCAGTGAGCCGCTACTTCCCCAGCGAGTGAATGTTCTCGTTGGACGCAACGGTTCCGGCAAGAGCACGTTGTTGTCGCGTCTTGCCCGTGTCGCCTACGCCTCGACCACCGAACGTGTGGCGAAACCGTTGAGCCACCTCGGGACGATGCTTCCAGCCGGAGCTGGCTTTCCGCGAGTTGTCACGATCGCGTTCAGTCCGTTTGACAATTTTAGGCTTCCAGGATCCGACGCTCGTAACGTGGCTCAGATAGCCAAGGACACGCAGCGTGGGGTTGGGCGCTTTGCGTTCATCGGACTCCGCGACTTCGCAGCCGAAGCAGAAGTCTCCCTTTCTGACCTGCCAAGTTCCACACTAGGTCAAGGCGTTCCGGACGTCGACCGCGTAAGTCAGACGCGGCTGAAATCTATCGCGGACTTGGTCGATGACTTCGACAGGTACCGTTCCAAGATTCAGGAGGACGAGTCCCGCCAATTGGTGCTGCGTCAGGCATTGACCAAACTTAAGGTGGGACTGGTCTCGGAGGAATGGCTGGATGGCCCGGCAGCCGGAACGGCGGAGGAGGCATCGGCTTGGTTCCGCCGATGCAGCACAGGCCACAAGATTGCGGTGCTGGTCGTCTTCGGGTTGGTCGCACGGCTTGAGCACCGCTCAATCGTGCTTATTGACGAGCCTGAGTCGCACCTTCATCCGCCGCTGCTGTCGGCCATGATGCACGCACTTCGACTCATCCTCAGAAAGTTCGAGTCCTCCGCACTGGTCGCAACCCACTCGCCCGTCGTTGTTCAGGAATGCCTTGCTCGGCACGTCCACGTTGTCCGGCGAGAGGGTGAAAGCATCGCGGTTCGCCCGGTGACCGCCGAGACCTTTGGCGAAAGCATAGGACTGATCACGTCGCAGGTTTTTGGCATGGAGAGCAACGCGACCGACTTCCACGAGATCCTGGATCGGGTGCTCCAGAAGTACAAGTCTCTTGAGAAAATCGAAGAGATCTTCTTAGGCGGCGTCATGAGCAATCAAGCCAGGGCATATGTCATGTCGAGGCTGGCGGAGGGAAATTCGCAGTGACGATGTGGAACTTGAAACCGCTCGCAGATTTCGACCCGCGCGCGCATTTGGACATCGCCTTTGCGAATGGCGAAGTCACCGAAATCGAGAAGGACTACTTGATCGGCCTCTATCAGCAGTACGAGGTGGATCTTGGCCGACCCACTGCTGCCATGGATAGCGCGGGTCAAAGGCCAGAGCTGTACGACCTTGTCTATGATGCGTACGGACTTGTTCAAGATGGTCGGAGGCTCAAGAAGCTCCGCGCGGACCTGAAGCTCCTAGCGGACTATTGTCCGTACTGCGGTTTCGCGCCGATCTCTGACCTCGACCATCACCTTCAGCGCACCCGCTACAAGCTTCTAAGCATCTTCGCGTTGAACCTCGTCCCATGTTGCCACCCGTGCAACTCCGGCAAGAGGCAGACTCCGTCAGCCAGTCCGGCCGAACACCAGCTCCACACGTATCTCGAATCGGTCGCGCACTATGACTTTCTTCGCGCAGCGGTCGCATTGCACCCGGAAACGGGGGCGCTAGAGGTAGCGTACTCTGTTCAGCACTGCGTCGGGATGTCGCTGGAGTTGCACCAAAGGCTTGTGAACCACCTCACCGAATTCGATCTCCACACAAAGTACGCCAAGCAAGTCAACATCCACTTGAGTGAGCAGCTATTCGCACTCACGATGGCGTTCGAGAGCGGCGCGCAAGGCCTTCGCAATTTTCTGAACGGTACTGCAAAAGCCCTCAAGGACAACTTCGGAGTCAACGATTGGCGCACCGCCCTCTTTCGAGGCTTGGCAGAGTGCGATGCTTTCTGCAATGGCGGATTCACGAGATCTCTCGGAAAAAGGGGCCCCAGCGCTGAGTCCATGCCTCAGCAGACAGCCGTCGCCTGAGTAGATCGTTCACGCCCAGTTCGACCGTGCGGATCAGTTTGCACTGTCCTACGAGTCGGGGGGCCATCGAGGGCCTGGAATTAAAAAATCTGTGGTGGACGTGCTTGAGGGAACGACTCCGGCCTTCCGCAACCACAGCGACAAGTAGTACCGGCAAACAGCCTGAGGTCTTCGGGAGGCTAGGGAGCAATTCTGCTCATGAAAGCCGCCATGCGCTTTTCCTCCAATTCCGGCAGCCGTTCCTTGACCCACTTGAGCACGTCCCAAAGCTCCATTCGTCCGAGCGACCACACGAGCAGCCCCAACCGCTCGTCGCCGGCGTACTTGTCGACGATTTCCCCGGCAACCTCGACGGAGACAATTCGACCTAGCTTGGCGCACGCATAGCAGTATGAAATGCCATCTTGCAATCGAAGTTCGTCCAAGACGTCCGGGACCTGATCGGCGATCCGCATGTAGAGGCGCGACAGGTGCCAGCCCTCCGTGAGCGCAGGCAGAAGTTCGCTCCTCATCGACACCAGGTCAGCCGCCGGAAGAATCCTCACGAGCAGCCAGGCACCTTCCGGGTCCTCAAACGCCTTCCATGCGGCGAGCGCCGCGGCCACGTTTGGCAGCGAGTCACGTCCGACATGCTTGTACCCGCGGCGCCGAAGCGCGATGTAACGGGATCCCAACAAGGACTGGTGAATCTGATGCCGCACCACCCTCGGCGCGACCTCTGCGACTCTTCCCAGGGTGAAGGCGACCACTTGATTGGTACGAGCGTCCGCTGTGGGAAGGGACGACGTCAGTCGACGGGCGAGTGCGCGGTGCTCGCGCAGACACTTTGCCCGCATGTCCTCCACCACCTTGGGTAGCAACGCATCTCGCAGCCTGCTGGAACTGCCGGCCTCTTGCTGCAGCAGGCGCACCGCTTCAACCGGGGACAGGCAGCGCACCATCGCTCGAAGGATGCCGAACTCATCCCGAAACGAGGCATCAGCCGCGAGCGCACGGACGTACTCGGCCGGATCCTCAGTTGCAGTGGTGGTCACGGAACGTCAATGAAAGAGTCGAAGGAACCGCCGGCCGGTCAAGACGAGCCTGACGCCAAAAGCGACAAATAGAAGGTAAGGCACCGCGCCCAAAAAGCTCTCTGGAATCCACCATGTCCAAAGCGTGGGATAGAGATCTGAGAGGTTGGGCGGGAACGTGTCAATACGCTGCCCCATCCGGTGGATCGTCGCAGCGCCGGTTGTCGCGACACGGCCGCAGGACAATGCCAGCCATGCCGATGAACGCCAGCCATCGCCCTGCTGCAACAAGCGTCCGGGAGCGATCGACCAAATGACCCGTCAAATCGTCCATCTCCATTTTCAAACTCCATTTCTGATAGCGAACTTCTGACACTTTCACATGGACACATTGCCCAGGCCGGCGGCCCGACCCAAGACTAGCCGCATGCGAAGCGATTGTTTCTTCGGAAAACACGAGTCTTGCAGATCGCTGGCTTATCGGGCGAGCTACTGCGATGGAAATCCGGGTAGCTGTGGCCGCGTTGCCACTACCCAGCGGCGACAAAAATGGCAGCCACGAAAACGAGCACTACCTAGGGAATCTTCCCTCGACGTGCGCATCTACAGAGCCGATGTTCGCTCGTGAACTGGCTCGGTCACCCCTGATTCGCACCACCCTGACCCGGCGCGTTAGTGGCGTAGCTGATCTCGATTGGCCTACGCTAGATACACAACACGTATCGATATTGCGCTAGCATCAATTCCCGCGAGCCCACGAGTCATTGACATTTGACGATCACTGCAGGGACTCGCCCTACAGGAGACATCAATGACGAAGGCAGCCGTTGGGCAGTCGAAAAGCCCGCGTGCGGCGCGCACCGAATCCAGGCTGTTGAGCCGCGAGGAGGGAAAAGAGTCTGTTCACGATGATGACGAAGCGAAGGCCGTCACCGAGGGACGACAGGTCGTGGGGCTGAAGTTGATCAACCTCGTGCGCAAGACGTTGATCGACCGGAACCTGCCGGAACGCCATGTCTCCGACCTGATGGGCGTGACCCAGATCTACTGGAACGCGATGGCCAACGGCAATCGACGGATCAGCTCCCTCCCCAAGGACAAGCTGCAGCGCCTGGCGGAATTTCTCGAGATTCCTCTCATCCAGGTCTATGTGCTCGCGGATCACTTCGTCCCGGAGGACTTTGTGGTCCAGAAGTCGCTGCCTGGCGACCTGGAGCGCATGGTGGAGTTCATGCGATCTGACCCAACTTGGTTGGCACTCGCACCGTCGCACAAGGAGTGGTCTGAGATGAGCACCCGTGCCAAAGTTCTGGTCGCGGCTCTCTACGAGCGACTCGTCCACAAATCGTTCTTGCGGGCTTCCCGGGTCGAGACCCCATCTTCGGGCGGTGAGACGCCCTGAGGCGTTTGAGTCCTCGGCCTGGCCCAGGCCGATCGCGCGAGACGCGTGACCATCTGGCTTTGCCGTACCCGTGCATCTGAAGTCATCCCGCGACTGCAAGTCGCACCGTTCAAGGGATGAGCTTGGGGACAGGCTGTTCGTCCGTGGCCAACTCTTCCTGTTGAACATCATGGATTACTCCACCTATCTACGATCGCCTCGTGCCATCGATGCGGCGATGCCCCGACCACCCCCTGAATTCCGCGCGCGAGGATCGCCGCAGGCAATCGATGACGACGGTGGATTGCTTCATCTGCAGTCTGTCGTCCGATGTCACGCGGACGATACAGGGACCGTCGGGCGACGGCTCGTTTGAGAGTCGAGAGCGCGACCCGTCAGTCATCAGGCTTTCACCCGAGCTCCTGTCCCAGACGAAGAACAGTCCACGAAAAGTTGTCAGCAGCTGGAACGCGCTGGATATGATGATGTGGTGCGAGTTGCCATGTGCGTCGAAGAGCGGCTTCGTGACATCGAGTACGACGGGAGCGGGTCGTTCTGGCGGGAGCGGATTCATCGATCGGTCAACTGCACTGGGTTGATTGGTTGCGCCGCGTTAGGCACGGCTGTGTCGCAGTGGGTAATCGAGCATCTGGAGGCCGACATGCAAGGCTATGGATTCCTCGCCGTATCGTTGGCGATCCTGGCACTCGGTACCGCGCTGTACCGCATCGGGCCGGCGCTGGACCGCTGGGACTCACGACTCAAGGAGGCCCTCAAGCGCCTCGAAAGCGAAGGCCATCGAGGCCGTGGTGAGCCTGGCGAGGATTAGGCGATCGACCTCATCCGGCCGCCGCGGTGGTCTGAATCGAGCCGCGTTGTCACCCAAGCTTGTTCGATGCCACCGAGCCCAAGCAGCACGTTCCTGTCAATCACGCGCTCTGGGTCGGGATCCAGCGAGCAGCTGATCAGAAAGCCGAGCAGAGAGCCTCCCAGCACGCCGGCCGCCATCGTCGCGACTGACAGCTGCTGAATCCAGCTCGACTCTCCGACCAGGCAGCCGAGGCCCCAGAGAATTGATGCGAGAAGGCTGAGCCAGCGGAACGCACGGCGACCGTAACGGTGCACCCCCAGTTGGTTGGCGATGCAGGGGCTGAGAAACTTGTAGCGGCCGCTCGAGCAGTTTCTCACCGCCACCAGTTGGCCATCCGTTTGATCCCGTGCTGCGCACCACGCGAACGCTATGCGCTGACCCCTTGTCATGTTGACCCCCAGCGGCAGCTCTCTGCAGACCCATTCTCGGCCGTCGGTGTTACGAATCCAGATTTCGTCGTGACGCTCGCCTCGATAGGTCCACGATTTCATGCTGATGACATCACCCGCAGTGAACCAATAACGGATCCTGATGCCAGCTTTGGAGATGAATTCCATTTGTATAACGCCTGATATGAGAAGAATTTTAATGTGATGTTTTGGTCGGGCTACCAGCAATGTCCGACAGTGATCACTTTTTGTTCTTCGTCAGCGTCGACCACGATATAGACACCCTCGAGTCGTTCGATTACTTCGTTACGGCCCAGGGCACGGATAAGCGTATCGACCGCACCGTATGTCATGAGATATGTGATCCCACCTCGGCCGTCGTAATAGCGCTTGCCATAGGCTCGAATTAGCGGAATGCATGCCTTGGGAATAGCGCGTTGCTGGGAGCGCAGGCTTGCATGCCTCGTAAGCTGGCTTCGGCAAACAGATTCCGAAGAGTTACGACGATTGGTTTGTGCCCTGTGTCGGTTTGAATGCATGACCGTTATGGTGCTCCCATTTTAGTCAAGCACCAATACCTGTGGACACGATACTACAGATCGGCTTCCTGGCGCCCAGCCATTGCTTCCCAGGAATAAGTGATCCTGCTTGCTTCGGAGTATCAAGTGACTTTCTCTGTGTATGCATGCACGCCGTTCCTGACATCTTGTTCTTCCGGTGATCAATCCGCCTGCATTTCTAGATCACTTCCGGCTGACTCCAGCATCGCGACAAGTTGGCCAAGCTAAACTACTGACTCCAAAAGGAGATCTGATGGCTCTCGCTGATTTGCTGAAACAGAAGGCAGACCTGGAACGTCAAATTGCAAGTGCTCAGGCAGAGTCGCGTGCCAAGGCGATTGCCGACGTGCGGGCACTGATGGCCGAATACGGTCTCACTGTGGTCGACCTCGCCGGCGTGCAGAGGAAGGTGGCCAGGGCCGCCGCCGTCACGCGAAGCCCCGTGGCGGCTAAGTACAAAGACGACCAAGGCAATTCTTGGTCGGGGCGAGGTCTCAAGCCCAAATGGCTCACCGCTGCGTTGGCCGCAGGCAAGAAGATCGAGGATTTCGCCGTTTGAGGGGTTGCCGCTGTGGCCGCCACCCGACGTGCCAGCAATTGGTACCTCGCTGAGCTGGCACAGGCTCGTGCGACTGGAGGGCACGTGCTCCGGCTCGCGTAAAGGTCGCGACTGTCCACATTGGGTCGTCCTCACGTCAGGTGGTGTCGGCTACTGTCGAATTCAAGCCGCGCCCCACCCTCAGCGGCGGCGCAGGTGGAGAGCGAGCAACAACACTTCCGGAGAGCAACTTGACCGCTGAGTCCGCCCCCGCAATTCCTGTCGTTCCCGGCTTGGACCGCGATACGGTCATGGCCATGATGACGGGCCAAGGACTTGAGGTCGCTCGCGCGCGAATGCGTTCAGAGTTGGAGGCAACTTGCCTGGCTCTTCGCGACGCCATCCTGCTCGTCGACGCTGAAGACATCCTCGGCTACCTGTGGGCGCAGCTTCTGATAGCTCGCATGCGGGATGTTGAAGAGAATAGAGACATGCCCGAGCCAGGCGAGTTGGCGGATGTCGTCTTCGCGCTGGAGTACGTTCATGCGACGCTGAGTTCGTACCCGGAACGAGCGGTTGCGAGCGACGGAACGGACGAACCGCTGAAACTGGTCGCCGCGCTGGCTATTGAGGCGCGCGCACAAGCGACGGCCTACGCGCTGGTGGCCGCGCGCCTGGTTCCTGCCGGCGTCTTCGGCGATGAGACCGGTGGGATGGCAATCCAAGCCATGACCGCATGGATCAGCATCCGTGGTCATAGGTACCAAGGCCTCGAGCGTGAGTTCTTTGCTTTCATCCTGTCCGGTCACGACGAGGCACTCGTCAGAGCCTACGGCGTCGACTCCGCTGCGATAGCTGCGGGCATCCAGGCCGCTGTGGACGCGACCCGTTTCGGGCACATGCGTGCCATAGAAGCGATGCACGCGGTGCTCGCGAATGTCGAGACGGTCATGGAGTCGACTGGCAAGTCGATGGATGAGGTCATGAGCGGACTGCAGGCCGACGACGCTCAGTCAGCCAAGACTGCGTCGGACGCCGCTCAGGCCCTGTTCTTCGGCGGCCTCGTCAATGTCACTCGCGAATCAGGCTTGCCGGCGGCCCTTTTGGACGATCTCTCGTTCGTGAGAGGCCAAGACAAGGAGTTTTTTGCTGAGGGTGAGTTGATGGGTACTCCTTTGCGCACGCTTCCAGCACGTGTGAAGCCCCTTGTCGCGCTCAATGGACAGCACTACGCCTGCGACCCCAACTTCCTGCGCGATAGCGCCTACAGGGCCATCCAGCGAGGACTTCGGGCAAGGCTACCGGACGATGCAGAAGGATGGAAGAATCGGCAGACACGAATAACAGAGCGAGCTTTCGCAGCGATCTTCTCGAAACAACTTCGGCATGCCGAGGTCTTCGAGACCGTCTACTACAAGGATGTCGTGTCGGGCGCGTGGGTTGAGAACGACGTCCTGATCCTGTTGGACGACGTCATGCTTCAGATCGAGGTCAAGGCTGGTGTGATGGCCATGCATTCGCCGGAACTCAAGCTCGCCAGTCACGTTCGAGCCATTCAAGATCTCGTCGTCAAAGCTCGGGCCCAGTGCGAGCGGTTTCTCCGTCATGCTGCATCGGCCGAGGAGGTGCCCATCTATGCATTACGCGATGGACAGTACGTGGAGGTTCGCCGATTGCGGCTCGGTGACTATCGCCTTGTGGTTCCTATCGGATTGACCGTGGAGGCGTTCACTCCATTTTCATCGATGTGCAAACGACTTCCGACGATGGAGCCCATCCTCGGACGCTTCCCGTTCGTCTCCATGTCCATCGACGACTTGTTCGTGCTCACCCGCCTATTGCCCACAGCGGGAGAGTTGACTCACTATTTCACGGTGAGACAGGCGCTCGCAGGTATGCCTCAGATCCTCCTTCATGACGAGATCGACCACCTCGGGGCGTACATCGATCAAAACCGTCCGGATCAAACCTACGCCGAGAGACTGAAAGAAGAGAAGCCCGACCTCATCGTCGTCGACGGCATGAGCAGGCCCATCGACATGTACTTTGGCGATCCGGACTGGGAGCGCAAGCCGCCACCAAGTCAGTTCTTCCCCGCGCTGCTGTCCGAACTCCTTCGCTCCATCGACGTCGCCAGGCGAGATCGTTATCTTGCCGCTGACTCGGCTATCCGGAACTTCGGCGCGAAGATGCGTGAAGACGCCGACGCGATGTTGCGGAAGCTCCTGCCCACGCTTAGCCAGCATCCGGCGCGCTGGTTCACGCTCTCCAGCGAGCCGCCGCTGATGTTCCGGCTCCTTCGGGAGGATGCCGCAGAAGCCAACGGCGATTTCCGCGAGAGAGCCAAGACAGCCGCGGCCGCTCTCAACGCCGCATCCTGTGACGTCATCACGGTCTATGTTGTAAAAGACGGCTCCCTGGGTGGCGGGTCGTTCGCAAGTGTCACCGCGCCCGTGGCGGGAGAACCCGACTATGCCAAGACCCAGGAGCGAGCGGCCAAGCTCGGAAGTTCACGGTTCATCGACTTGTCGAAGTGAGGCTGTCATCGGTGCAGTTGGGCCAAACTATCAGGCCCGTATCGCTAACCACTGAGCCTGCTAGCCTCTTTCTTCGCCCGCGCTTGGCGCCGCACGCCTTGCAGTTCACACCTCGTTGCGTTCCCTGTACCACGCCGAGAAATCCACTTGATGCTTGCCGGCCTGCACCGCCGTCTGGATCTTGCACACGGTCTTGGCGAACTCCTCCGTTCGCGCGGTAGCGGCTGCTACCCGAGGGTCGCCGGCGATCTTGAGAGCCAGCACTGTCGAAACCAATGAAGAGCGCACGCGCATCAACTCGGTCACGGCCGAGAGCAGCTCTTTGACGACCATGTGGTTTTGATGGAAGCCGCGTGCAGTCTTGGCACGCATCGCCAATCGAGCGCCACCGACGCGCTTGGCCCGCCATTCCTTGCTGAGTCGCATCCAGTTCCAGACTTTCGGCACGGGCGTCCTCAGGCCACTCCGAGCAGTCTCGAAATGGATTCGGATCCGGCCGGAATGTTGCGGTTGAAGCCTGTCGAGCAGGAGGTCTATGTGGATCAGCCAATGATCGAGAACCATGACTCGTTCTGCGATCTCGTTGAGGCGGGTCACGCCCAGGTCAAAGAGGGCAGCTTCGATGTAGATCTGACGGAGGGGGTCAGTCCCAACAGTGTTAAGGGCTTCCATACAGGGCCTCAGGATTGGAAAGTACTAGGGAAAAGAAGGGCAAAACAGCGTCGTTTGAGCTTTCAGTCGGTCTACTTTTCGGGTCGCGCTGACCTCGATATGCAGCAATCCGTCGTAGTTGCACGTACAGACTCGCGATTGCCATCGCGATGTGCCACCGCTATGCCAGCGATCAGCGCGTGGGTGTCACTCCCAACTTGACCCGCGTCTCGTTCATGTCGCAACAGCCGCTTGACTGCCATGAAAGATTGTATATGATACCAACATCTTGTGCACATCTGTTATGTCTTTAAACGAGCATTTAGTGCTCCAACTCGTACCCACGCATTCACCCGGGTACAGCCCCGGGTAGGTACCCGGGCACACACCCGCGTCTTCACTCGCCTCCGCAGCACCCTTCCCGGCGCCCCACCCACAAGTCCCTTTTCCCTGCCCTCCACCCCTCTATGTCCAATACCACTGTCATCGGTCTCGACATCGGCCGCTCCGCTGTCAAAGTAGTCGCCGCCCATAACGGCAAGTTCCATCGGCTCATATTTCCATCGATCGTTTCTCCCGCCATCCAGATCGGCATCAGGGACGTCGCTGAAAACGCGGCACTGGAGACCGTCACGATCGACGGCGTCGACTACTTCACCGGCGACACCGCCAAGGTTCAAGGTCGCATTGGCAAGTCGCTTGGCCTGTCCGACGATTGGACGGAGACCACGCCCTACCTTGCTCTGGTCGCATCCGCCATGAAGCGTCTCGCTCAACAAGAAGTGCCAGGTCTCGACGATCCATACCTCGTGATCGGAACGCCTTCGCGGTTGTTCCGCTTGCACAAGGACTCGCTCGCTCGTCGGACGCTTCAGGCCGTCAACGCCCAGACCATCCGCGTTCTGCCGCAACCGATGGGCGTGTACTCGAGCTTCGTGACTGACGCCCAGGGTTCCCCGATCAAGGGCCGCCATCGCGACGCGAATAGAGCTCCCCTCTCCTGGGCGGTGATCGAGGTCGGACACTTCACAACCGACTTCCTTCTCATTCGCCAGGGCCAGTACGTCGAATCGGCTTCGGTCTCCACAGATGGCCTCCACTTTGCTATCGATGCTGTGGTGCGCCGCTTGAGCGACAGGGGACTGCAGGTCACGCACGTCGAAGCGGAGGAGATCCTCCGCACCAAGGTCGTCAAAAACTTCGGGGAGGTGATCGATGTGTCCGCCGAAGTGGACGCGGCCATCGGAGCCATCGCAACGACGATCCTGACGGCGGCGTCCACTCTCCTTTCAGAGGAAGCTCGCCGGCTCGACGGCGTACTGGTCGCTGGCGGCGGCGGGGTCGTCGTCTACGAGAGCCTGAAGGCGAAGTGGCGCAACACGCTGTTGGTCGAACATGCGCGGATGGCAGTGGCGGAGGGCTACTGCCGCTTCGGCATCAGTGCGGTCGCGAAGCGTGCGATGGCTGAGAAGCACGACGCGCACGTGTGACCCTGCTCAATGGCCAACGCTCGTCACCCCACAATGCGGACAGATTTCGCACCTGAATCAGTGGACGCAGAGCCGCCACGCTTCAGGAAACTAACTCTTGACCTCTACGACAACCTCGCCCCAGGCATCCTCGCCTTCCTCCGTGGCCTACCGCCGCGCGCAGAGACCGCGTTCATCCGCGCGGTGATCTACCAATGGATGCTCGACCACCAAGGCCTCGAGGACTACGAAGAGCGCCTGCTGGACGTATTGAACGGGCCCGGAGGCCGCCCAGTTTTTGCGATTCACGGCGCGACGTCGCAATCAGCGCCGGCTCTAAAGCCAGCGCTGCGAAAAGCGCCGCGAAAGCAGACTCAGGCTATCAAGCCCTTGGCAATTTCGCGCAGGCACCAGCTTTCGGATTCAGTGTCTGCAAATGGCACCGATTCCATGATCCCTGGAGGCTCGGACCTGACAGTCGACTCTTCAGCGCTGCGCCGACCAACGGGTTCCGGTCGCGTCCAGATCCCTTTCCAAACTTGCCTGCCGCCGACCATTGGCCCCGCGCCAGTGGCGCTATCACCATCCGAATTCAGTTCCGAAGTCGGATTCCTTGACGACCTTCTTGGTTGAACCTATCCCCGTTAGAGGCTGAAAAATGAGTATCGAATTGGTCAAATCAAATTTCGTCGTCAGTCCGTTCCCGGCGCAAATCACTGAATACCTAGTGAGATGCCGAAGACGCGACGGAGGCCCATCCACCGAATTGACGCTTCGCCTCACGGAGAAGGAAAACGAGAAACAAGTGAAGGTTGAATTCATCGACCTCAGTACCGAGTACCACATTGACTGGCTCGAAGAGGCGCTCGAACAACTCGCAGAAAAAATGGAACGTGGCGCAAGGGAATTGCGCTCGCGAGGCAGGCCGGCGGTCGGACTTCCGCGCTATCCTGATGCGAACCCGTGATCGGGTCCATCCGGATGGACGCAGCCGCCAACACCGAATTCGCGGAACCGCGTACCAGGTGTGGGGCACTCATCGTTGCGACCACGATCCGCCTGTAGAAAAATCGGATCAAGCCTCACTTACCGTTGGCGATCTGACGATCTATCTCTGCGCCCGCGGTTTTCAAGCGCGATTCCAATTGTTCGATCTGCTGTTCGAAGCGGGCCAACGCCGTCAAGTCAGGCCGAGTCGCGCCGGTGCGCCAACGGTGGATCGTCATGGTCGTGACGCCCAGATATGTGGCCAGTTGCTCGTTTGTCCTTGCCATCAAGCGCTGTTTCCATTCGTCGATGATCACGCCCATCTCTTTTGAGAACTGCCTCTTGGCGCCCACGAGGCCCTCACCCCGTTCTCTGAGAACCTCACGGGCTCTCGCCATCACGTCTGGGTGAACGCTTGCAGTCGCGCCGTAGATGTAGCTGGAGAGGCGAGAAACACCGATACCAAGATGTACGGCAAAGTCTTGGTTGCGCATTTCGAGCTTGTCCATGATGTCGACCAACTCCTGCTGGTCAACGGACAAGTCGCGCCTGGGCTTGGCGCCGCTCGACTCCAGTTTGGGCATGGCGACGAGGGCAAGCTGCTCTGCTTCAGAGCTCGGCGAAATCTCGATCAAGTCTACAAGCGGGACATGTTCCCGATAGCTTCCGGCATCCACGCTCGACATATCTTCACCCGGCCTACGACTTCGCACGTGAGTGCTTGTACCGAAGTTTCGCGACCAGGTCATCGACGGCGCGCTCGGTGAGATGCTGCTGGGCCACGCACTCGCCTCGCTCGGCTTGTTCCAGACTAGCCAATCGCATCAGGTCTTCCATGCAAGCCCTGGGAAGCAGGACGTTCACTTGAACGCGATCGGCAATCGACGCTCTTGGAGTTTGCTTCGTCATCGTTCGAAGTGTATCGCGGGCGCATCAATGCTGCCAATGCTAGCAAGCCTAGCTAAGATGATCCCCAGGATGCTACAACCTTGAGAATCGACCTCGACCAACTTCGCCAGGCAATTCGCAGTCTGAGGATTCCGTCTCCCAGCGCAAAGACTACCGGCGATATCTTCAGGTACGAAGGTATGGCGCTTGTACACCAGCTCAGCGCTGCCACCGGCGGCGACCTGAACGCCACCGCCAGCATCCGCGGAGTAATCCTCGCCTGCCATGATTCGACCGTTGAGCGTCTTGCGCGCGGAAGGCTCTCGGCACCGTCGTTCGAGGCGCTGATTGCCATCGGCAAATCGGAAGGAGCACAGTTTGGGCGGCGTGTCAGAAAATGGGAGACTGATGGATTCCCTGATGATGAGGAGTCGCGATACGTTAGTCAGACTCTCGAGCGCTTCTCGAGAGGTGAGCCCGCTTCAGCAGACTCCATGCGCGCGGAAGTTATGTCCCTGCGACGGAGCTCGCGGCCAAATCATCCCAAGTTGTTCAACGTCCTCGCTTACCGACCTGGTCGGGGGCTGCCCCGTCCACCTCGAGGCACCAGCGACCACGAGCAAAACGCAACTTCGGCGACGCTCGTTGTGTGAGTCGCCTTCAATTCGCATAGCTCTTCTGGTTCGCTGAGCGAGGCTCGCCACGCGGCGGGCGCTAGAAGGCGTCACCGATGATTGCTTTGCACATTCTTGCAGACGCTCACCGGAAGCTGCCGAAGTTCCGCTCCCGCTGGAGGCTGTGTGAAAACCCCGGTCCGCGATTCGAGATGGCGGCGTAGAGTTATGAGCATATCGGGGCTAGAGGAGCAGATATGCCAAGGTTTGTGGAAGGCCGCGACCGGTATCGGGTCACGCTTCGTCACCTTTGCCGCTACGCATACGCGTAGCTCCCGGACGTCAGCTCGCTGATCCACAATCGTGCCTTCCTGGTGGGCAAGCAGCCCTGGAAAACGCGATGCGGCATACGACTGAGGCTGATGAGAAGCGCACGCTGCGTGCCAAGCTATCCCATCCCGATGTCGGGCATGTCGGTGAGGGCAACCTCACCTTCGGGTACAGCTGCTCCGCCACGTTCTCACTCAACGCATTCGCGCCCCAAGTCCGGCTGACTGCCGCTCAGTTGGCCGAGGGCCTAGTCGCCGAGGCAGAAGATGGATCGAAGTGGAGCTTGTTTGGCTGCAAGGGCTTCGGGCACTCGCTGCTTATCGACTTCGTTGCCGAAAACGGAATGCAAGCGGCAAGGATCCAGAAGTTTGAGGTTCGGTACTCGGACGTGTCGGACTGGTTCTTTCCTCAGATGCGACTCGATGAAGAGCTGGGTGCGAAGATCGAGTGGACGTCGATGCCCGCCCAGCTTGTAGCCGAGGTCGCCCAGCCCGATCTGAACTTCAAGTGCGAGAGCTATTACTACGCCTCGTTCGTGCAGCGAGGAGAGGACCGCAACCTCCACCAGCACTTCGAATTCCACTTCACGGCGACGCGAGACCGTTTCACGCTCGCGGGGGTTCGCGACCTGGCTCGCCAGTTCTCGCAGCTGATTTCACTCCTGCTTGCTCACCCGTGCTCGATCGTCTCGATCGACGTAATGCCTGACGGTGTGTACGGCGGTCGCCTTTACTACGGCGTGTCGAAGTCGCCGACACCGCCGGCGGAGAAAACGGATGATCCGGGCTATATCGGTTGGCGCGCATTCTTCGCCGACAAGGACAACGTCGACCCTTGTTGGGACGACGTGGTCAAGAAGTTCTTCGGGTCGGAGCACCGCGATGTCGTCTGGGCGCGCTTGGCGAGCCTGCAGACCTTCGAGGGCTTCTGGGAGTACCGCATTCTCGGATACGTCACCTTGTTGGACCGCTACGTGTCGACAAACATCAAGAAGGGACCATCTGTCAGACCGACGACGAGGAAGTTGAAGCGGCTGGAGGCCGCCCTTACTGGCATGAAGTCCGTTTTGACGCCATCGCAAACGACCGAGATCTTGGACGCAGTCGCAGGTCTGTTTTCTTCGACTGAAACCTTCGAGAGCAGGTTCGAGGGACTCGTGGCGTCGCTCGACAAGAACGTCATCCAGGTCATCAACTTCCATCCGCACGACTTCGAACGCATTAAAGAACTTCGAGACGAGGTGGCGCATGGACTGGAAATTTCCTACAAGAGTTCCGATCTCACGCAGATGTTGTCCATCATGCACCGACTCGTGCTGTTGCTGACCTACCTCTTCTTCCTCGAGGTCGGCCTGGGCACGGACATCTTCCTGCGCTGTCTCGACCGCACGCGTAGCGAGCTTCGCCTGCGCGCAGACATCGACAAGGTGCATCTCCACCGTGTCCTCAGGCCGGAGACCTTCTTTCGAGTGTCGCCCGGCGAACTCGAGGTGATCCGGAAGCGACCACGCAAGCTCTTCGCCCCCTGCTTCGTTCTCGACGAGCAGGGAGGCATCTCATATTCGCTGGAGTATTCGCAACGGCTGCAGGACACGATCTCCGACAAGATCGGTGGCCACGCGTACGAGCGTCTCGGCCTGCCCAGCGAAGCTACGCGCCACGTGGGCGAAGCGTACTTCGAGGACGGAGCGAACGTGGAGTCTATTCACTCCGTCGTGATGATCGACTGCTCGCTGCTGCCGACCTGACCGACCGCGCTGCGCCTTCGAGCACCACGCGCAACCGGCGGCAGGAAGGCCGCGTCAGAAGTTTGCTGACTGGCTCGTTTGTCGAGCTCATGCCGAAGACTCCATCTCGTCTTTCGGCGCTGCGGGCTTGCGCACGCGCTTTGCAGGCGCGGTCGCGAATGCCTCGCACGACAGGATCAATTCGCGGCCGTAGGCATGCGCTGCGTCGAGCACGGCTGCCTTGCGGACGGCCAACAACATGTAGACCGCATGTGCAGCGGCAACGATCAAGACGACGCAGATTCGCTTTCCGTCGACCGACTCGACAACCCACGACAGTTTCCAAAGTAGGCCAACGCAAATCGCTACGACGACCAAGTTCAGTGTCAAAGCAATCCACTTGACCCCGAGCAAGTTCCTGCGAAAGCCGTACGTGACGTTCTCTGCAAACAAAAGTCGAAACTTCTTGGTGTCACGTGTGTGATCCCGTAGCCAGCCACCACACTGTTCGAAAAAAGCGTCAGCGGCATCCTGGTTCACCGCCTCTTCTTCTGCAGTTGGTGCAGCCACTCCGAGCTTCTTCGCGAGCACGGCGCGGAATCGATCCTTAGTCCCTGCATCGATGGTCGGATCGTTCCTACGGAACAGCACCACTGATGGCATCCCTTTCCTTCCTGGGAAAAGCAGATTTTCGATAGCACGACCTCTTTCTCGGGTCGCGTCTGCGATAGCGAACAGAAGCACCACGACCGCGGCGGTTGCAACCGTGTTTGAAAGATCCAGCGTCTTCCAGGAAATCAGCAATGCGAGAGCGGCAACAGCTGGTGCCAGTGCGAGCAGTGCCGGAACCACGCGAGCACGCAAGGAGTAGGCGTCAAACTGCTTGAATACGTCCATCACGGTGCCTCGACCTTGTTGTCAAACTCTTCGGCTACGGCCGGCACCGTACCGGCATGACCCGCACCCGAATACGCAGAGACCCATTTCGTACGCGTCGCGAAGACTTCAAAACCACGCCTGATGAATGCGTTCTTCACTTGGCCGCGCGGATAGTCAGGCTTATTGGCTCCGATCGAGCAAATCGCCGTTCCGATCTTGGTGCCCTTGGGCTGCTTAGGCCCAAGCCATCGGTCGAGGACGGCCGGGGTAACGTTGTGCCGACTTCCGTGGTGAGGCATTTGGACGATCTTTGGCATTGCCAATCCGAGCTGGGCTGCGTAGTCAGCCGCTTCAGCGAGACCCACAGGACCCACGTCGGCTGTCAGCAGGATGCTTCGACCGTCCTCGAGCGGCGCGTACTGGACTACACAGCTCTCATTCGAGGCGGACGTAGGCGGTTGCGGGTTGTTGGACAGCGTTTCGATGTCCCACGACTCTTCAAACCATGTCTTGGCCGCATCCATGATCGCTCGAAGCAGACCGCCGCTCTTGGTCAGCGTTGCATCTTCGCGGTAAGAGGTCGGCGTTTTCTCTAGGTCAGGGATCAAATCCACGTAGCGCCGCCTCGTCGGTGCCAGCACGCGGAAATCGCCAATCTGAGCGCCCTGGAAGACCTCGTGAATCTCGGTGCCCTTTTGTCGTGCGATTTCCTCAAGCTCAACCAGGTACGGATGGCGTTCGCGCATCGCCGCAATGAGCCCCTCAAGGGTGTAGTTGCCGTGAAAGTGGTGCAGTACTTCGTTGGCGTACAACCAAGGCCTGTTCATCCAGAGGTGCTTCACGTCGTAACGTCGCAGGACTTCGATGAGCCCGCAGGCATGGTCGTTGTCGGCGTGGGAAAGCACCATGTGGTTGATGTGATACCCACGGTAGTACCGATCGATGTGGCCGATGATCGTCTGCGCAGTGTCCAAACGGCCGCCATCGACAACGTGCAACAGATAGCCAGGATCATCGCGGCCATACCGGATCACGATGGCGTCGCCGTAGCTATCACCGACTGTCAAAAACGTCGCTTCATAGGGCATTCTTTTAACCTCTTCCGGGATGCTGAATTCGAAATCCAATGCCGCCGCCCGACCGTGCTGCGAGCGATATGCTCGACAGTTCGATCACTTCATCCGGACCTTGGGACAGATGACTGGAGGGAGTCATCCGAATGTGAACCAGTGTACACCGTTCTTGTATTACGTCAACGCAATACAAAACAGCGTTGCCGTCGAGCCGATGCGCGCTGAGCATCGCATGGCTGGCGAACCAGCTGTCGGATCGTCCTCGAGAAGTGGGGAACCTACCGCTTTTGACCACCAAGATAGACGTTGAACGCATGTCGGCCGGCTGCGATCGTGCGTGCAGGCCTCGTTCGAGGCCCTCTTCGCACGCAGACGTCGAGGATTTCCTCCGACAGCGCCGTCAGGTCGACTAGATGCATCGAGCCAAAGTCCAACTCAGGCTGCCTGAGTCCCGTCGAGCGTGCGAGGACGAGCGTTTCCGCCGGAGCCAACCACGACCGGGCTCCGGGCTCTGCAAAGCCGGGAGTCGGTTGCGCAGCCATCGTCGTCTCTCACTGCCAGGGCGCCTGGCTGAAAACGGGGCATTCAGGATGCTCCCGGACCTTGAGCGTGTCAAGTCAGTGTCGTCAAACTTTGTTTACACATCTGTAATACGAACATGTGCGTAGATAACAATTTGTTGTGTAGACTCAGAAACACCCGCCCTTCCAAGCCAAAACCGCTCACATGTCTTCAAGAGCTGCACGCAATTTGCCTATCTCTGCCAATGTAGAAAGTGGTGGATTAAGCCTAGACATGCTCTCAAGGCGAGTCGCTCCACATAATTCGTTGCACTTGAATGTCCGAATCAGCGGTGACGACGCAAAGATCTTCGAGCACTTACGGAATCGCACGCCCAACATCTCCGATTCCTTAAGAGTTCGCGACTCAGTACGAACTGCAGTCTTCCTTGTAGCGATGCAAGACCTTGGCCGCGCGTTGATGTTCGAGAACGACGCAGGTGAGTTGGTGGACGTCTTGTCGCACCTTGGAGTCTTCTATCCAGAGGAACCAGTTAAGGCGAGTAGACCTCGGCGACAAAAGCCGTCATCGACTCAGGAAGCATAGGCAGCTGGCGAAGTCGCCTTGACATATCGGGCAACGCAGTCGCTTGCGATGACTTCGCCCTTGAGGTCGTCGGATGCAGTGGCGTAAGGCGGAGCTTCGCTGAGACGGCACGGCTTGTGCACTAGGTACCCCTAAGCGTAGTCGGCACGATGCCGTCCGTTTCAACGAACTCTGCGACCGTCTTGAGGCCAAGCGTCCCGCGACGTCGGCAAAGCAACGGGAGCCGGCGGTCGTTACACCGTAGCCGGCGGCTGCTTCTGCCGCATTGCAGGCGTTTGGGTCGCATGAGTAGCCAAGGCGAATCGGGCAGCATCAGCTGCTACAACGGCCGTGCAAAGCAAGCGGAAGCCGCAGTTGCGGTGAGTTTCATTCAAGGCCCACAGTCGGCGTGCGGGAGGAAGAACGATTAGGCCGCGCAGTCGGGGCCGAGCTACGAGCGCGTATTGATGAAAGTTAGCCATCCCGTAGCACGACCGACCCGGTCGGGCAACTGTTCATCATCATGAAAGCCAGTGTCCTCCGGCAGGCCAGCCTGCCAAGCCAAGACAACCCCAGCTCCTCGGAAGAGGAAATCCAACAACCCGCCATCGGAGACGATGCCAAAACACCCAACCGGCCTCGCCAACAGGCTGCAGAGGAAAACGCACGCCTTCACCATTCCGCAGCGAACGACGCGACTAACGAGCGGCCGACGCTCAGCCTGATTTCGATCCAGCAGGTGATCAACCAGACGGGGATCGGGAGAACGACGATCTATGCGCTGGTGAAAACGAACGAGTTTCCACGACCTGTGAAGGTCTGCGGGGCCAGCCGATGGGTTCGGGAAGAAATATCTGACTGGATCCGGGTCCTGATGCTGAAGCGGCAGTAATGCGTCCAGCGACTCAGCCCAACCGTCTCAAGAAGCCGCCTCCGGGCGGCTTTTCTCATTCTGGCGGCGCAAGTTCGTTCGGAAGCCGCAGTCGCCGGCAAGAGTCACGCTCGCTGCCGAACCCTGCCCGCGCGAAATGGGGGCTGTAGCTCGGAGGTTTGGGGTTCCTGCGGCCGCCGATGTTCGCAATCGTCCGCGCCCAGCCGCAAAAATGTTTACCCCTTTGTTTACCCCTCA
>FTIP01000050.1_pt2 | contig 24676 bp, 23 predicted proteins | sample 1658301 | NCBI WGS metagenome assembly FTIP01 (sample SAMEA3914813, study PRJEB12502) | metagenome | biome: forest; material: soil | place: Canada | collected 2011-07-07 | depth 0.3 m
TGGAGGATCTGCGGACGGCAGACCCTCCATCGAGGGGCGTTCCCATTCTTCTCGACCCGCGCAGCCAAGCCCGACATTGCTCGCTGCAAGATGCTGCGAGCGCGCAGCGGCCATTCGGGGTGGCTGCATTGCCTGTCAAAGGTGCCCGCAGCGTGCGCATACATCAACCGGCAGGGGTACTCGGGAGTTCCGCAGCAACCTGAGGCCGTCGCGCCACGGCGCCGCGAGATACCGCTGCCTCTATGTGTACAGTAGGGAAACTCGCCGATGAAGCCTTGACGGCCGTTTGCTTCTCGAGGGGCGCATCACGGTATCGGCGCGGTTCAGTTTGCCAATGCGGGCACGCCGCGATTGGCCGCCTAGACTGCGGACTTGTTGATGGCCGATTCAGCCAACTCGCTCATCAGGTCGTCCCCTTTGTACATGTCTTTCACGGCGCGCTCGAGCGTCTTGAAATCGTCCTTCTTTCCCAATGCCTTGGCGAATGCCGCGACGGTGCCGAACCCGGTGATGCCGTAGTGTGTCATGCGCTGGAATTGCGCGATGATCGCTGCATCGAGTACCGCGCCCTTTGGCGGCGCGTCATCGATCGCATGCTTGATGGCCTCCGCGGCGAGGCCCTCCATGCCCTTGCAATGCTCCTTTTGCAACTTCTCGCCACTTGACTCGATAAGGCTCTTCAAGAGTTCGGTATGCTTTGGGATCTCAGCCTGCGAGCGCTCGAGCATCGCACTGAGCTTTGGATTGGTCGCTTGTAACGCAATCTTCTTGAGCGCCTTGGCCATCTGGTCCTGCGCCGACCAAAGGTCCTTTAGCTCATCGGTATACAAGTCGCCGAGTGTAGAAATCTTTGCCATGCAATCGCTCCGAAGTGTAGGCCGGCCAGTTCCGGCGATTCCCTTCAGCAATCGGGGGGCCGCGGTAGCAGCACGAATGTTCAGATCCTGAGCTGCGCAGGTAGCCTCCTTCTGCCGATAGGCAGGGTAGCGCGGGGTCGGGATTGCGCCGCCCAGCGGTCATGGACGCCGGCCAATCCGATACGATCCTTCGGGCCGAGCTTCGATGGCGACGCACGGTCCTGGCGGTGTGCGCCCTTATCCGCAACCGCCGCACGGCATCGAAACCTCGTGGGCTGAGTGGATGCGGAGCGTGCTTGACATCGATCCCGCGACGAGCATCGAACACTGTGCGACGAGTCCTTGGCCGATGCCGGCAAGAACTACTATCCCTTCATGCTGCAACCGTGCCGGCGAAGCCGAACCGATGGCCCTTGGAACCGTCCATGGCGGCCGAGTCCTCGACTGTCGGCATCTCTCCCGCAACCTTGCGCTCGCGCCAGCAAGGGCCGGCCTCCGCAGCTTCCCTAGCAAATCGCCTATTGAATCTTGGCATTGAACAGTCCTCGGATGTTCATCGCGGCGAGGCGGAGTTGCAGCACGACCAGCGTCGGTGCACCGTCATGCCGTCCTCACGAGATCCACGCCAGAACGCCGCGCTCATGCGACGGCGACGATCGTCGCCGGCCATTGGATTGCATCGAAAGGGTCAGACGCGGGCGCCCTCGATTTGGTGGAAAGGAACGTCACAACAGCAAGCCGGGATCGCGGAGCGCGTTTTCGGGCGCGCGCCTTGCTGCATTCGCACCGCGCGGAAGACCGCGTCCGAGTTCGCCAACCCACTGCAAAGAAGGGTTCAACATCATGGATTCATCGAACGCCACTCCCGGCACTCCCGCGACCATAGCGCCTGCCACGCCCTTTCTGTCCAGCAGTGACGCTGCAGACAAAGGCGACTTGAACGCACCGACGCCTGCAACTGCGAGAACTCGTGGAGGTGCGATTGACAAGGCTTCCAACGGGGAAGCTGCGACGGAGCCAACGGTCGATCGCGGCATGCCGCGTGTCGCAACCAGCGCCCGCGACGCGGTGAAGAACGGCGTTGCGATGGCGTCGTCGATCGATGACAGCCCGCAGCACGGTGCCTCAAAGGGGGGTGACATCCGCGATGAATGGATCGAATCGGCGCGCGAAGCGATCCGCAAACACCCTTTCGCGGCGCTGACCGGAGCGCTGGTCATCGGCGCGGCCTTCTCGAGCATCCGCTCACCGCGTAGGGTGTGATCACCCGGTACTCACCGCGCGTCCCGGCCAGACCGGGTGCGCCGTCTCCGCTCGGCAGGCTTTGCCGAGTCAACTGACCGCTCTTCCAGGAAACAGACCGTGCCCAAGACCAAGCAACCCACCTCTCCCATCACACCCTCGCTTGGCTCCGCCAGCAGCACCATCGGCGGACCCGCATCCGGCGTCGTGGCTGACCCGGGACAGAGCGCTAAGGGACCGTCTGTTGGCGCGCTCGCCGGCAGGCAGGTCGGCATACAGGCATTGGCTGCGGCGATGCCAGCAAATCCCCTCAAGGCTACAGACCACAGCCTGGACGCGGGCCATGCCCCGATCGCGGGCCCCATCGTCAAGCCGCCGAACGGCGCCATCACCAGCAGCACACTGAGTGAAACCAACGCATCCGACAAGGTGGGGGCGGGTGCGATCAGCCGAGCGCCGATCGCAAGTCCGGGCAACCTGGACAATGCACGCGTCGATTCGGGCGGCCAGGCGCTCACCACCAACCAGGGTGTGCTCGTGGCCGACAACCAGAACTCGCTGAAGGCCGGACTACGCGGGCCGACGCTGCTGGAAGACTTCATCTTGCGCGAGAAGATCACGCACTTCGACCACGAGCGCATCCCCGAGCGCATCGTGCATGCGCGCGGCTCGGCTGCGCACGGCTACTTCGAGTGCGACCGCGCACTCGGCGAGATCACCAAGGCGACGCCCTTTGCAAAGAAGGGCAAGCGAACACCTGTCTTCGCGCGCTTCTCGACCGTAGCCGGCGAGCGTGGATCGACCGACACCGCGCGCGACGTGCGCGGCTTCGCCGTGAAGTTCTACACCGACCAAGGCAACTGGGACCTGGTGGGCAACAACATCCCCGTGTTCTTCATCCAGGACTCGATGAAGTTTCCCGACCTCATACACGCAGCCAAACCCGAGCCGCACCACGGCATGCCTCAGGCGGCCACTGCGCACGACACGTTCTGGGACTTCGCGTCGCTATCGCCGGAGACCGCGCACATGCTGATGTGGGCAATGTCCGACCGCGCAATCCCGCGCAGTTACCGAATGATGCAGGGCTTCGGCGTACACACGTTTAGGCTCATCAATACCGCGGGCGAGTCGCGCTTCGTCAAGTTCCACTGGACGCCGTCGGCCGGCACACACTCCCTGGTGTGGGACGAGGCGGTGAAGCTCTCGGGCTGCGACTCCGACTTCCACCGCCGCGACCTCTGGGAGGCCATCGAGGCCGGCCACTACCCCGAATGGACGTTGGGCGTGCAGGTGTTCACCGAGGAGCAGGCCGCAGCGTTTACGTTCGACATCCTCGACCCGACCAAGCTCGTTCCCGAGGAACTGGTACCGGTGGTGCCCGTTGGCCGCATGGTGCTGGATCGCAACCCGGACAATTTCTTCGCCGAAACCGAGCAGGTGGCCTTCTGCACCGCGCACGTAGTACCCGGCATCGATTTCACCAACGACCCGCTGCTGCAGGGGCGAATCCATTCCTACGTCGACACGCAGATCAGCCGCCTCGGCGGCATGAACTTCCACGAACTGCCGATCAACGCGCCCTTGGTGGAGGTGCACAACGACCAGCGCGACGGCATGCATCGGCACGCGATCCCGCGCGGGCGCGTCGCCTACGAGCCGAACTCGCTCGGCGGCGGCTGTCCGTACCAGGCCGGCGCTCGCGGCTTCGTCTCGTTCCCTGAACCTGTGGCCGAGGACAAGGTGCGCGGCAAACCCGAGAAGTTCGCAGACCACTACTCGCAGGCGACGCTGTTCTTCAACAGTCAGTCGAACGTCGAGAAGAACCACATCGTCGCCGCCTTCCGCTTTGAACTCACACGCGTGCAGACACCCGCGGTGCGCGCGCGCGTGGTGGCCTTGCTGCGCAACGTCGACGAGACACTGGCGGCGCGCGTGGCCGATGGCCTGGGCATGAAGTTGCCACTCGCGCTGCCGCGCGCGTTGGAGCCAGCGGTGAAATCGGAGGTCGACTCGTCGGCGCCATTGTCGTTGTTCGCGTTCCCTGGCGATGGGTCGGTGGCGGGCCGGCGCATCGCGCTGCTGGTGGCCGACGGCGCTGACGCCACGGCACTGCAGGCAGTGTACGACGCGCTCGTCAGTGCGGGCGCCTCGCCACGCTACCTCGGCGCAAGTCTGGGCAAGGTCAAGGGCGCCGGCGGATCGTCCATAGAGATCGAGGCGACGCTCGAGACCATGCCCTCGCCCATGTGGGACGCGGTGGTCATCGATGCGTCGGTGGACGGCATGGCCAAGGTCGAAGCGGCCGTCGAGTTTCTCAAGGAGCAATTCCGGCACTGCAAGACGATCCTCGTCGCAAGCGCTGCTCCTGCTCTGCTAGCTGCGGCAGGAATCGACGGCGCCAACGACTCCGGCTTTATCGATGCCGGAGTCCAGGGTCTGTCCACCGAGGCCGCGGCCGGCGCGCTCATCAAGGCCCTCGCGCAACACAAACACTATGAGCGCGAAAAGGATCTGTCGCCAGTCTGATGGATCGATCGGCATTTGGCGTATGGGCTCGCGGAGTGAGGCTTTGCGTTGCCAGTTCATCCGCGGACTCGATGGGGGAGCCATGCGGCTCCGTCCGCCGGCTTTGGCCTCGTAGAGCAAGTTGTTGCAGGCGTTCAGCATGGCGGGGGTCATGGCGCTGCCAGGCTGGAACACTGCGCAGCCGCAGCTGACGGTAAGCCTGCCGAACGGCGGGCCCTCGTGGGCGATACCGAGGGCGTCGATTGCGCCGGCGAGCCGCAACAGCGCGGACTCCGGACTGTCCATGCTTGGAAAGATGATGACACATTCCTCGCCGCCGTAGCGTGCGACGAAGTCGGTCCGCCGGGCGAAGGACTGCAGCGCGGCGGCCACGCTGCGCAAGGCGTCGTCGCCTTTCGGATGCCCGTAGCGGTCGTTGTAGGCCTTGAAATGGTCGACGTCGATCATCGCTATGGCCACCGTAAGGCACTCGCGATTGGCCTGCTCACAGATACTATCCAGTTCGTTGAACGGCACTGGCAGGGTTATGCATACCGATCGCGGCAACTTTATGGCTCTAGGCACAGACTTAGCCGCGCACAGAGAGCCCGAAGATCCCATCACCGTGGGTAGCGGGTTGTGTTGCGAGCAGTCCAATGACACAGCCAACCCGGCAGCCCTCTGCGAAGACGCGGCTCTCCGACCCAACGATCCAGCTGCTGACTCCTCCGTGCACCGGACGAGTCGTCCTTCGAGACAGCCAGCTTCCACCACTGACACTCCTGCTCAGGGTCTGACGGTCAAACCCCGGTCGATCAGGCAAGCTCCATGGCCGATTCGCGCTTGCAATCATTGATATTTAGATCAATAATTTGCCAGTCCAACCATATTATTGATATATACATCAAGTGCAAACTATCCAGGAACTGGGCGAATCGGTGGCCGCCCGTCGTCGCGACTTGGCCCTGAAACAGCTCGTCGTCGCACAGCAAGCTGGCATCACGCCCGAATCGCTGTCACGCTTCGAACGCGGGCGCTCGCCCGAGTTCGGCACGCGCAAGCTGCTGGCGGTGCTCGCCGTTCTGGGCATGGAACTCGACGTGATCCAGGCCGGCCAATCCGGCAACCTGGACCAATTGCGCAAGGAGCGCAACCTCGCGCCGGACGTTGGGCCCCGCTGAGGCGCCAAGGCATGAAGCTGGCCGTCCACGTCCTGGGCCGCGAGGTCGCCGTCCTGGAACAGGCGGGCGACTTCAAGAGCGTGCTGACCTATCGGCCCGACACCGCGGGCGACGACTTCGCCTCGCTCACGATGCCGGTGCGCACCGAGTCGTATGTGTGGGACGACCAATTGCCTCCGGTGTTGCAGATGAACCTGCCCGAGGGCTACCTGCTGCAGGTGCTCCAGGAACAGTTCGGCCCGCACATCGGCGCCAGCCCCATCGCCCTGCTCTCGGTCATCGGTCGCAACATGGTGGGTCGCCTGCAGGTGGCGGCGCCGGGTGCGTTGCTGGATGAACCTGCGCGGCCCATCGAGGTTGCTGCCTTGCTCAAGGGCGACAACTCGGAAGAAGCGTTCGCCGAACTCGTCCGCCAACATGCCACCAGCGGTGTGTCGGGCGTGGTGCCCAAGTTTCTCGACGCACAAGACGAGGCGCAAACACCGCTGGCCGCACATGGCAAGGCCAGCGTGCTCACGCGGCGGCACATCGTCAAGGGTTCAAGCCGGCAACTGCCCTTCGTCGCGCTCAACGAGCACCTGTGCATGCAAGTCGCCGCCCGCGTGATGCCCGCGGCGCGAACCGAAGTCTCCGACGACGGCCTGGCCCTGGTCGTACATCGTTTCGACGTGGGGCCCGATGGCCAGCCGCACTGGGGTATGGAAGACTTCTGCGCGTTGCTCGGACTGCGGCCGGCCGCCAAGTACGACACGACCTGGGAACGCATCGCGAAGGCCGTGCGCGATCATGTGCCCGGAGAGCGGCGTCTCGAGACGTTCCGCCAGCTCGCCACGCTGCTGCTCCTGACGTACGCGTTGCGAAACGCCGACTGCCACGCCAAGAACGTCGCTCTGCTCTACTCGTCGCGCGCGGACGTCCATCTGGCACCTGCCTACGACATGCTCACGACGCAGGTCTACGCCGGCTTCCAGCACAACCCGCCAGGCATCGGCTTCATGGGCAAGAAGACCTGGGCGCCAGGCAAGAACCTGCTGAAGTTCATCGCTGCCAACTTCGGCATCCAGCCCAGGCAACAGTTGGCGATCGTCGAGTCCATCAGCGACGCCGTCTCGGACGTGGCGGTCGCCGTGCGCGAGGCGATGACCTTGCACGACGGCTTCGACGAGATCGGCAAGCGCATGCTGCTGGCCTGGGCCGAGGGGGTTCGAGGGCTGCGTGATGAACGGACCTATTCCGCCCCAGGCTGGGTGCCCGGCGGCGCCTTCGACGACTTGTCCAAGCCAGCGAAGCTCAAGACAGAGACCAGCAGGATCGGGCGTTCGCCTTTGCTCGGCAAGAGGTAGCCGACGCGTGTCGCCGCCCGATTTCTCAATGTGGCGCTGCGAGGTACCAAAACAGCAATCAGAAAAGTTCCTGATTTTCTGTTTTTGGACGTGTCCGTTGCAAGACACTGGTTAGAAGCAGCAGCAGTGAAGCCCGCGATCAGTGCTGGATCGACAGCGCGTAGAACTGCACGATGGTGCTGGGGCTCGAGGAAGGCGTGCCTGCCGTGGCGGTCTGGTCGTAGTCGCCGGCCTTGAAGTAGAAGCTCTCTCCGATGAACGACGAGGGCAGGTTGAACGTCTTGGCCACGTTGTTGACCGTGATCGTGATCGTCGTCCCCGACAACTGCATCTCGTAGTCGAACTTCGAGCCCAGGCTCACCGTGGTGATCTGCGGCGACGTGGAGCTTCCGCCCTGGTTCGTGTCCTCCAGCAGGAGCTTGACGACACCCTTGGACGTGACCTGCAACTCGCACAACGGCTTGCTCGGCCCCGTGCCCTGGAAGATCTGCCCGATCGTCGTGTGGTCCGGCACCTCGACGACCTTGACTGTCGCGCTCAGCGTGTTCGTGCCACTCGTCTTCCAGATCGCGTTCTCACGGAGTTCCACGCGGGGGTGGAGCGAGCCGGAGGTCGTCCAGCCCTTCTTCGGGTCAGCCATCACCATCGAGCCATCCGACGAGTTCGTGTAGAAGTACGGTGAGGCGGTGTACGTCGTCAGCTGGGAGCCGGAAATCATGTCCGGGTGATCCGCGGAGCCGGTGGGCAGTTGCAGCGTGAACGGCGCCAGGTTGAAGTTCTGGCCAGGCGCCTTGGTCTTGCTGATGCTCTCGACGAAGGACCGGTCCTGGCTGGCCATCAAGGACTCTTGCCGCTGATCGTCCGCGGGATCGCCGCCACCGCACCCCACGAGGGGACCGGAGGCCAGGGCTGCGAAGAGGGCTCTTTTCACGTTCATGGATTTATCTCCTGAAGTAGTTGAAACGATGTGCCGCTCGTATTCGGCTACGGCTGTTGATCTCCCCCCAGACATCGATCGCTGCACGGCGATGCAGTCGCCGTGCAGCCTTGATCGGAGCCAGGTCGCTATCGAGCCGCGGAGGGGCTGCGCGTCGCGCCGGACCAGTGACAACGTGAGTTCGCGCGACTACCCGTCAGCGCCATCTCACGGCTAATTCGAAACAATGTTCCACTAGTTTCGATCTGCCGTTTCTGTTTGTCATTGGGGTGTGCCCTGATGCCTTGCAGCAATTCAGAACGCCGGACTTCACGCGTATGCGCAGCCAAGGGCACACCCGCATTCCCACTTCGCCAAAGGGGCGCCACAATATCGAAACGGCGTTTCATTTTTATATCGGAGTCGATGCAGATGCGGTTAGCCTTGTTCGGTGAGTGCATGTTGGAGCTGAGCGGCCCGCCTTTCGGGGCCGTTCAACAAGGCTTCGGAGGAGACACGCTCAACACTGCGATCTACCTGGCTCGCTGCGCACCCGCCAACGAGCTCAAGGTGAGCTATGCGACGGCGCTCGGCGTCGATCCACTGAGCGACGGCCTGGTGGAGCGGTGGGAGGCTGAGGGGATCGACAACTCCCTTGTTCGGCGACTCCCGGGACGCTTGCCGGGCCTGTATCAGATCACCGTCGACACCCACGGCGAACGATCTTTCAGCTATTGGCGTGACAGCAGTGCCGCCAAGGCGTACTTCGAAACCGGGGAGACTCCGCTCGAAGAGAACGCAGGTCACTACGACGCGTTCTACTTCAGCGGAATCAGCCTGGCGATCCTGCCGCCAGCCGGACGCGACCGCTTGTTTGCCCTGCTCTCCCGGTTTCGCAGCGCCGGCGCCGCGGTGATCTTCGACAACAACTACCGCGCTCGCCTTTGGTCAGATCCCTGCGAGGCCCGAGCGAACTTCGACCGCGCGTTCTCCCTGGCGTCCACCGCCCTGATCACGGCCGACGACCATCAAGCCCTCTATGGCGCAGCCACGCTCGAGGATGCCGTGCGCGGGGTCAAGCGGATGAACATCGACGAGGCGGTCATCAAGCGCGGCGCCGCATCGACCCTCATCCGCGAGCACGCAAGCCACTGCTGGATCGAAATCCCCACGGAGAAAGTCGAACGGGTCGTCGACACGACGGCCGCCGGCGACTCCTTTGCAGCGGGCTACCTTTCGCGTCGGCTCCTGGGCGCGAGCGCGACTGACTCCGCGGCGTTCGGCAGTCGCCTCGCGGCCCGGGTGATTCAGCATCAGGGCGCCTTGATCCCCCGCGAGGTCATGGACGACCTGGCCGTGGCTACCGAGAACCGATAGACCGTCACGGAGTGGAAGACTTCCCCGGGCACCAGGCGGGTGCTCGGGAAGGCAGGGTGGTTCGGGCTGTCGGGGAGATGCTGCGTCTCGAACGCGAAGCCGTCATGCCGTCGGTAGGCGACGCCCTCGCTTCCCATCTCCAGGCCATCGAAACCGTTGCCCGTGTTGAACTGCACCGAGGGCTCGGTCGTTTCAACCTCCAGGCCGCGGCCATTGGACGGCTCGTCGACTCGCAGCACCCGCCTCAGCTTGCCGTCCCAGTTCGTGAACGCGAGGCTGTGATCGAACCCGGCAGGCCGGCCCAGCAAGGGATCTCCGGCCAGAAGCCTGGCCTGAGCCGAACCTGGTTGCCTGAAGTCGAGCACGGTGCCGGAGACCGGCGCGAGTTCCCCGGTTGGAATGCGCAAGGCATCCGTGACCGCATAGCGATCGGCCTTGATCGTGAACTGGTGGGTCGCCAGGCCGTGCGCGCCGGCGCCCGCCAGATTGAAGGACACGTGGTTCGTCGGGTTGAGCACCGTCGGCGCATCCGTGGTCGCCGTGTATTCGATCTTGAACACGTTCTCCCGTCGCATCAGGCGGTAGATGACCTTGAGTCGCAGATGCCCAGGAAAGCCTTGATCCCCCGCAACGCTGTCCATCGTGTAGACCGAGCCCACCGAGTCAGCGGCAGTGAAATCTTCCCGCTCCCAGACCCTGCGGTCATAGCCATCCGGATCGGCATGGAGGTAGACGCCCCTCGCGTTCGGCTGCAGCTGCACGATCTGCCCGTCCAAGGTGAAGCGGGCGCCCCCGATGCGCCCGGCGTATCGCCCGATCTCGGCGCCGTAGCGATGGTGGTTTTCCTCGAGCGCGCCAAGGGTGGGCAAACTCAGGACGACGTTGGCCAGGCGGCCGCGACGGTCCTTCACGGCGATCTCGGTCAGGGTCGCGCCATAGTCGACGTACGCGACGCGCATGCCGAGGTCGTTGGTCAAGGTGACTTTCTCGACGGAAACACTCGCCTTCGTCTGCCCCCACTCCCGAACGGAAAGGGGGCCGCGGCTTGCGGCCAGGGCCCCTAGCGATGAGAGCAGAAGAGCGCCGGAAAGCCACCTGACAGGCGCCCTCTTTCCCATCGTCAGAACTTCGCGTCGAAGCGCACCGACTCGTAGCGCCACGCATCACGAGCAGGCGTCCACGTGGTCGTCGAGACCGTGACCGGCGGGTTCGGCGCCTTGGCGTTCCAGCTGCCCAGGCCCGTGAAGCCGGTCAGCGCGTAGTGGCGGTCGAACACGTTGTTGACGAAGAAGCTCAGGCGGTACTTGTCCGCGTTGTCCTTGAACCCGAAGCCCAGGTTGAAGATCCCCACCCCGGGCGCCGCGAGGCTCGGATCCTGGTTGATGTTGGTCAGCACCTTGCCCTGATAACGGAACGTGCCGGAGATGAACTCCTTGAGGCCGTCGTTCCAGGCGAAGTCGTACTGGCCCGAGATCGAGCCCTTGATCTTCGGAGCGTTGGGCATCACGCCGCCCTTCAGATCCTGGACGTTCTGGCCGCCGAACTGCGGATCCTTCAAGATGCACGCCGCGTTGAAGCCGCCGTTGGCGGTGGACGTCACGCTGTAGCACGGCGCATTGGGCCACTTGGTGACGGTGGCCAGCGTCCACGCGACGTTGGCGTTGATCAGCAGCGCGGGCGTCACCAGCGCCGCGAGATCGGCCTCGAGGCCGTGGGTCTGCACGCCGCCGATGCTGTTCAGGCGAGTAACGTAGGTGGTCGTGCCCGGCAGGTAGCTGCCCGAGTTCTGCTGGTAGTCCGTGAAGACCGACTTGAAGGCCGCCAGGTTCAGCGTCAGGCGGTTCTCCAGGAAGTTGCCCTTCATGCCCAGCTCGATGGTCTTGCCGTGTTCGGAATGCACCGGCTGCTGCGCCGCCGTGGCCGCGTTCAGGCCGCTGGTGATGTCGTAGGCCTCGCCCTTGTAGCCGGTGGCACCCATGACGTAGCCCATCAGGCCGCGCGTGAACTGGTGCTGGTAGCTGAGCTTGCCGGTCGTCGAGTTCTCGCCGTTGCCGCGGCTGAAGAAGTGCGACGTCGGCGTCCAGGCCACCGGCGGCGCCGCGCCCAGCTGCATGTCGTAGCCCGAGATCTGGCGGTTGAAGCGCAGGCCGCCCAGCACGGTGTCCGACGGCGTGATCGCATAGCTCGCCTGGCCGAAGATCGCGGTGTTGCGGTTGTAGGTGCTGCCGTAGTACTGCACGGGCGTGGACAGGGCGATGCCGTTGTAGCCGCGCACGAAGTGGCGGTCGACCACGTTCTCGCCGAACCACAGGCCGCCGACGTAGCGCCACTTGCCGGTGTCGGGCGACGTGAGACGCAGTTCCTCGCTGTTGGACTTGATGACGTACTCGCCGTACTGGGTGTAGCCCGCGTCCACGCCAGCGGGCTTGCCGTTGGCCAGCGGGTAGTACAGCAGCGTGTGGGCGTCGACGAAGTCCTGGTCTCGGTAGTCGTTGGCCGTGTAGTGCTCGGTCGAGGTGATCGAGGTCAGGTTGGCGCCGCTGGGCAGCTCGTAGTTGACGCGCAGCGCGATGCCCGTGTCCGACGACGTGAGCCCCGTGGGGAAGTCGTTGCGGACGTCGCGGTTCTCCGGGCCGATCGGGATGCCCGCCAGCAATTGCGACGCCGGCAGTTGCGCGACGTTGGACAGCAGCGCGCCCTGCACCGGCGTGAAGCTGGTGGGCACGAGGACGCAGCAGTTGGCTTCGGTATGGTTGTAGCGCGGCGAGAGCTGGAATTCGAGCGTGTCCGCCGGACGCCAGACCAGCTTGCCCATGAAGGTCCGGCCCTTGGAGCCGTTGACCCAGTCATTGGTGGTCAGATTGCGGACGTTGCCCTTGAAGTCGTTGTCGCTCGCAGCGATGCGAAACCCCAGTGTGTCGCTGAGGTCGCCGCCGTACGAGACGCTGCCGCGGTACTCGCGGTCCGTGGTGACCAGCGCGCTCGCGTGGCCGTGCAGCGGGCCGCCCACCGGTTCGGTGATGATGTTGACGGCGCCGGCGATCGACGCCTTGCCGTACAGCGTGCTTTGCGGGCCCTTGATGATCTCGATCCGCGCCGCATCGGCCAGGTCCTTGAAGGCCATGAACTGCAGGCCCATGGGCACGTCGTCCACCGTGACGGACACGTCCGACTCCACGCCGATGCCGATCGAGCTGGTGCCGATGCCGCGCATGTTGATGCCGTTGTTGGCCGGCGTCGTGCCGTAGGTGATGCTCAGGGCCGGCGACAGCAGCGCGACGTCGTCGAGGCCGCGCACGTTGTTGCGCTGCAGGTCTTCGGAGTTCATCACCGAGATGGCCAGCGGCACTTGCTCGAGGCGCTCCACCCGCTTGTTGGCGGTGACTATCACTTCCTGCAGTCCGCCCTCGGACTCCTTGTCGGCAGCATGGCCGCCGGCGGCCGACGCCGCGGCTTGCGGCGCGCTGGCCGCGGCTGCCGATGTGGGGGCAGACTGGGCGTACGCCGCAGCCTGCAGCAGGAACAGTGTGGCAGTGGCACAGCCCACGGCGGTGAGTCGAGGCCGTTGTGATGCTCCTGTCGTGTCTCGCATGATGTCTCCGATGTCGATGATGTGGAAATACTTCGGACAGGGTTGCGGGCTGCGGGCGTAGGCCGCTGACTCGAACCGATCAGTGGAAGCTCAAGGTCCAAGTGACCGTGAGCGGCGCGCTCAGCTCGAAGTCGAGCTTTTCGCAATGGATATGGGTTTTCATGGGCCCTTCGGGCGAGCGGTCACCGTCGCTCGCGGGGTTGGCCTGGCACTTGTCCAGCCCACTGACCTCAAAGCGCGTGACGCGCCCTGAAGCGAATTCGGTGACCAGACCGCTCTGGTGCGGCTGGTCGGAGAAGGAGGCGAAGTCGATGGTCAGCTTCTTGACCCTCTGTGCGTCCCTGGCCCAGTAGCGATCGACGCGCACGACCTTCCCCGCCTCGAAGCGGTAGGTGGTGTCGACCTGGACGCGAGGGTCCTTGGCTGGCTTCTTCCCTCCGAGCTTGGCCAGGTCGTCCTGGTGCACCGAGGCGATGAACGAGCCGTCTGCTGTATGCGTCTGAATGTTCTTGAAGTACGCGGCAGGCAGGAGTTGTGTCCCGTCTTCGAGCTCGAACTTCGGCAGGAGCTGCGGCCGCGCGGCGCCGCTGTCGGGCGTGCCGGCGACGAGTCCTTGAGCAAAGGGCAACGCGTAGTACGGGCTGTTGTCGTACTGGCCGCTGCCGCCGTTGATGAAGGGCAGGCTGAACAGCGTCGACTTGTCGCGGTGCAGGACGAGCGCGCGGTCGTAGTCGCCCTTGGCGAACCACACGAGTCGGGAGATCGGCTGGGTCTTGGCGACCCATCGCTGAAGGTCCGCCGCGGGTGCCTTGTCCTTGAAGCCACTCTCCTCCCAGCGCTGGTTGGCCGCCATGAACTGGTGCAGCAGGGAGAAGTTCTCCCCCAGGATCCGGTTCTTGGCGCGATAGCCATCCGTGGCGCGGCCTTGGTCCCACATGTCCACCGACTGGGTGGCCGGGTTGACCCAGAAATTGGCGTACTTGGCGGCGATCCGGCTCGAATAGGCGTAGGCGTGGACTTGTTCGTCGGGCGTCAACACGCCCAGGCTGGAAGCCGCCGTGAGGATCTCGAGCGCGGCCGTGTCGCCGTAGGGCCCGAGGCTGCGGCCATAACTGAATCCGTCGCCGCGGGGATTGGCCAGCATCAGCGCGATGTCGGCCGACCGGCGCAGCATGCCCTTGATCTCGTCGGTCACCGGCATGCCGGTTTCCATGAACCGCTCGCAGATCTCGGCGACGAGGAGGATGCTGTAGCGGTCGAAGCGCCCTTCCCCGTCCGTCTCGTCCGAGAAGCCGTAGGTTCCGGAATAGCGCCGATAGTGGTCCATCAGCTCGGTCAGGAGCCGCTTGCTGCCTGCCTCATCCTCCCAGCCCAGGAGGAACCTCAAGCGCGCCACGCCGAATGCGACGCCATAGTAGTTCGTCGGAAGATCGATCAGGGTGTACTCGGGGACGCGCACGAAGCTGCGCCAGTCAAGCTGACGCTTCAGGCGTTCGAGGGTGGCCGGAGAAACTGCCTGGTCGAGGAGCCCTGCCGCCTGCAGCTTGCGAAGCGCCAGGAGGTAGTAATAGATCCCCCAGGTATGGTTGTCCATGCCCGCGGTGAGATCGGCCAGCGAGTTGAAAGCCGCCAGATCCTTCTTGAGCGCCTTCGGGTCGGCCTTGGCGTGTGCATCGGCCAGGTCGCTGATTCCGAGCGCGATCTTGCCCGGCAGGAACTTGTCGCTCGCCTCGAGGACACGCACGCCGCCCAGTTGCATCTGGTCGCGCTCGGCGTCGAGCCTGGCCACGAGGCGCTCCAACTGCGGAACCAGTTGCGTCTGCACCGTCCTGTTCATGGCGACGCCCGAGGTGCCGGCCACGGCCGCGCCGCTCATGGTCAACGACAGCGACGCAACCAGTGATGCCATCCCCAGCGGAGACGAAGCGAGCTTCAATAGGGACGACAAGGCAACTTGCTCCTGCTTCGAGACGAGTTCACCCCACCGCATACCCGCAAGGACACGGGGCGGAGCGCGCTATACAGACCGAGTCGTTCCCCGGAGCGGCGTCAGGCCGCTCGAATGGGTTGGACCTTCAGAACACCGGATGTCCCGTGATCAACGACGGCAGCCAGGTAGAGAATCCGGCGACGTAGGTCACGAGGTTGATGGCCACGAAGATGGCCAGGTAGTACGGCCAGGCTGTCTTGGTCGCCTCGCCAATCGAGATCTCACCGATCGCGCAGCCGACGAACTGCACCGTTCCGACAGGCGGGTGCACCAGGCCGAGAGCGCAGTTCAAAAGCAGCATCATCCCGAACTGCACCGGGCCGACGCCCATCTGGATCGCCAGCGGCAGGAACAGCGGCGCCGTGATCAGGATGTGGGCCGCCATGTCCAGGAAGATGCCCAGGAAGATCTGGATGATGTTGATGTACAGCAGCATCAGCCAGGGGCGTTGCGTCGCATGGAGCAGCGCGGCCTCGATGGCATCGGGGATCGACAAGTACGCCATCTGCCAGCGCAGCATGTTGGACACGCCGATCAGCAGCAGGATCACGCCCGTGGTCTTCGACGCCTTCTGCAGCGCCTTGAACAGGATCTTGCGGTCGATGCTGCGATAGACGAGCGTCGTCAGGGCAAGCGAGTACGCGACCGCGATCGCCGCAGCTTCGGTGGCGGTGGTGACGCCGCCCATGACGCAGCCGAGGATCACGATGATGACGAAGAGACCAGGCACCGCCGCCAGGAGGCTCCGGAACACCATGCCCCAACCCGGGAACATCGTGAGCATCGAGCTGCCGTCCTCGCGCTTCGGAAAGCCGCTGCGCACGGCCTGCCAGTAGGCGGCGACCAGCATGCACACCATGATCCAGAAGACGGGGATGAGGCCCGCGAACATCAGGTCGCCAATCGACACGCCGCTGATCGTGTGGCCGTCGATGACACCCGCAGCCACCTGGGCCGCAAAGGCATAGATGATCAGGTTGTGCGACGTCGGCATCAGCGCGCCGGCAAGCGAGGCGTGGGTTGTGACGTTGACCGCGTACCCGGCGCTGTACCCTTCCCGCTTCATCAGCGGGATCATGACGCCACCCATGGCGGAGGTGTCCGCCACTGGAGAGCCGGACACGCCGCCGAACAGGGTGCTCGCGAACACGTTGGCCAGGCCCAGGCCGCCGCGCCAGTGTCCAAGCAGGCTTCGGGCAAAGCCCATGATCCGGTCGGCGATGCCCCCGTGAAGCATCAGCTCGCCCGAGAAGATGAAGAACGGTATGGCGAGGAACGAGAACACGTTCATCCCGGAGATCATCATCTGGATGGACGTGGCGATCGGCACGCCCTCGACGGCGAAGGTCGCCATGCAGCTGAGGCCGATCGCGAACGCGACGGGCACCCCCAGCAGCAGCATCAAGATGAAACTTGAGCAGAGAACGAACAATTCCATGACTAGTCCGCAGCGCGAGGCTTCAAGGTGGATCGCAGCAGGCGATCCACCGAAAACAGAGTGATGAGAGCCCCGGCAAACAGAGGCGGTGCGTAGCGCCAGGCCTCCGAGATTCCGAGCGTCGGGATGTCGTTGGCCCACGTGGCTTCCATCATTCGGGAGCTGCCGTAGATGAGTACCACGGCAAACGTCAGCACGAGGATGTGCGCCATCAGGTCGCAGACCCACTGGGCCTTTGGCGACAGCAGCTTCACGGCAGAGTCCAGCCCGATGTGCCCCGCGGTATGCACGCCCACCGTGGCCCCGAACATCGCCACGCAGATCGCCAGCAGGAGCGCCAGCTGTTCGATGTAGGCCGGCTGGGCGTTGAACGCATAGCGCATCACCACCCCGTACGTCACGACCACGCCGAGTGAGGCGAGCGCGATGCAGGCCAGCACCAGCGTGAATCGAGACAGCCCCGCGCAAAGCGCCAGGAGGCGCCCTTCGCGGCCGGCCTCGCTCACTTGGTGTTGACGATGGTTTGCACCATCGCCTTCATCGCCGGGGTCGCAGCGAATTTGTCCCAGACCGGCTTTTCAGCGTCGACGAAGCTCTGGTGGTTGATCTGGCTCGGAGGGATGAACGTCACCCCGTTCTTGGCCAGCGCCGCGCGCGCGACCTGCTCGCGTTCTTCCCACTGCTTGACGTAGTACGGCACCGAGGCCTTGGCCGCTGCGCGGATGGCCTGCTGCTCCACCGGCGTCAGCGTATCCCACACCGTCTTGGAGAAGACCAGCACTTCCGGGATCATCGCGTGCTCGGTCTCGGAGAAGATCGGAGCGGACTCGTAGTGCTTGGTCTCCTGGTAGGACGGGATGTTGTTTTCGGCCGCGTCGATCAGCCCGGTCTTGATGCCCGTATAGACCTCGGCCAGAGGCATGGGGGTCGGCGAACCGCCGAGGGCGGAGATGGTCGCGACCCAGAGGTTCGATTCCGGGACGCGGATCTTCAGCCGCTGCACATCGGCGGCGCTGTGGATCGGTTTCCTGGCGTAGATCGAGCGCGCGCCGCTCTCGTAGAAGGCCAGGCCGATGAAGCCCGACTTCTCGAAGGCCGCAAGGATCTGGTCGCCTTCGGGGCCGTACATCGTCTTGCGGAAGTGGGCGACGTCGCGGAACAGGAACGGCAGCGACGGGATCTGCGACTCGGGAACGATCCCGTGGAAGACGGCCGAAGAGACGCGCACCATGTCGAGCGCGCCGATCTTGACCTGTTCGACCGTGTCCTTCTCCGAGCCGAGCGCCCCGTTGCTGAACACCTTGATCGTGTCCTTGCCGTTCGTGTCCTTGGAGAGCTCTTCGCCCATGAAGGTCACGGCCTGGTTGGTCGGATAGTCCTTCGCGTGGAAGTCGGCCGAGCGGAAGGTACGCGCTTGAGCCGTGGCGGCGGCGAGCGAGGCGAGCGTAGCGACGGCGACCATCAGAGCGGACGCGATCTTCGAGTACTTCATTGAGGTTGTCTCCGGATGAATTCTTTGATGCCCACGAGGTCTGCGCCTCCTGGGGCCCCAACGTGTCCGCTCTCGGCGGACGGGGCTTGGAGATAGCGGCGCCTAGAGGTAGTCCTGGCGCGGCGGCGAGAACTGGTCGAGGAGCCTGCTGCCAGCTTCGAGCGCCTTGACGCCGTGCGTGTGCAGCCGCGGCGCGATGAAGGCGTCGCCCGGCTTCAAGGTGCGCCAGACGCCGTCCACTTCGGCCAGGAACGAGCCCGAGATCACGTAGGCGATCTGGTCGTGGGCTTCGTGCGCGTGGGGCGTACCGACCGCACCTTCGTCGAACTCGACGAGCACTGACATCAGCTCGGGGGTGTAGCCGACGATCTTGCGGCGGATGCCGTCACCCAGTTCGGTCCAAGGGGCAGCGGCGTCGTCAAAGAAGGTGTTCACGGTGCGTCTCCTGGGGCTCACACGTAGCCTTTGTGAATGTGCGTTTCGCTGTACTATAGCGATCCGCTTTAGAAAATGGAACACCGGTTCACTAATTAAAAACCATAATTCCGGGAAAGCACCGACTGCCTTAGTCTTGCGCCCGCAACACAGGCCAACGTGCCCCGAACCCCACGCGAAAGCCCGACGCAGACGCGACTTTGGCAATTCCTCCCTGCCCCGCAGAAAGCCGACAGATCATGCAAATCCGCCAACCCATCCACAGTGAACACGCCCGCACGCTCGACACCGAAGGCCTGCGTCGTCACTTCCTGGTCGAAGACCTCTTCCAGGCCGACGCCGCGACGCTGACCTACAGCCAGATCGACCGCATCATCGTGGGCGGCATCCATCCGGTGACGACCGCCGTGCGCTTCGCGCCCGAACTCGGACGCCACACCGGCACCGACTTCTTCCTGCAGCGTCGCGAGCTGGGCCTGATCAACATCGGTGGCGCGGCGCGGGTCACGGTGGACCGCGTGGTGTTCGACATCGGAGCGCGCGAGGCGCTCTACATCGGGCAAGGCGCGAAGGACATCACTTTCGAGTCGGTCGACTCCAGGCAGCCGGCCAAGCTGTACTTCAACTGCGCGCCGGCGCACACCGCCTACCCGCACAAGAAAGTGACGCTCGCGGAAGCGTCGCCCGAGACGCTGGGATCGCCCGAGACGAGCAACCGCCGCACGATCTACAAGTTCCTGGTGCCGGACGTGCTGCCGACCTGCCAGCTCCTCATGGGCATGACCCAACTCGAGCCGGGCAGCCTCTGGAACACCATGCCGTGCCACATGCACGATCGCCGCATGGAGGTGTACTTCTACTTCGACATGAACGAGGACGCGGCCGTGTTCCACATGATGGGCGAGCCCTCGCAGACGCGCCACGTGATCGTGCGCAACGAGCAAGCCGTCATCAGCCCGAGCTGGTCGATCCATTCGGGCGTAGGCACCCAGGCCTACACATTCATCTGGGGCATGGTGGGCGAAAACCAGGTCTTCAAGGACATGGATCACGTCCCGATGACGGCGCTGCGCTGAGCCAGACAGGGACTCGACAACATGATCCTCGACAACTTCCATCTGACCAACCAGGTCGCGATCGTCACCGGCTGCAACACCGGTCTGGGCCAAGGGATGGCTCTTGCCCTCGCTCAAGCCGGTGCTGACATCGTCGGCATCAACGTGTCGGCCCCCGACGAGACCCGCGGACAAGTCGAAGCCACCGGCCGTTCATTCTTCGACCTGCGCGCCGACCTGTCCGATACGGCCAGCATTCCCGACCTCATCGCCCAGGCCAAGGCTCGCTTCGGTCGCGTGGACATCCTGGTCAACAACGCCGGCATCATCCGCCGTGAAGACGCGATCAAGTTCGACGAGAAGGACTGGGACGACGTCATCGACCTGAACCTCAAGACAGTCTTCTTCTTCGCGCAGGCGGCTGCCAGGCACTTCATTGCCCAGGGAGACGGCGGCAAGATCATCAACGTTGCATCGATGCTGTCGTTCCAGGGCGGCGTCCGCGTTCCCTCCTACACCGCGTCGAAGAGCGGTGTGATCGGCATCACCCGGGCACTTGCCAACGAGTGGGCAGGCCACCGCATCAACGTGAACGCGATCGCGCCGGGCTACATGGCCACGAACAACACGGCCGCGCTGCGCGCCGACGAGAGTCGCAACAACTCCATCCTGGAGCGCATCCCGGCCGGCCGCTGGGGCGTGCCGGGCGATCTCGCTGGACCCGTCGTCTTCCTGGCTTCGCGCGCGTCCGACTACGTCAACGGCTACACGGTGGCCGTCGACGGCGGCTGGCTCGCCCGCTGAGGTCGGCGCCGAGGCCAGGGCGGCCTCGCCTTGAACCCGATCGCGATCCGTTCGCGGCCGGCGCGGAGTGATAATCTACAAATCTGAAACATCAGTCCGAAGAAGTCAAAACGCATGGATGACGAGCCTTTTGATGGCAAGCAGCCCGAGTCGGTGGCTGCAGTACTGAAGGTCTTCGCGATCCTTCAGGCTCTGGGGCAACGCAACGAGATCGGGATTTCCGACCTCTCGGTCAAGCTCGCCATGCCCAAGGCGACGGTCTACCGTTTCCTCCAGACGATGAAGACGCTCGGCTTCGTCCGCCAGGAGGCCGACAGCGAGCAGTACGGCCTGGGCATGAAGCTCTACGAGCTCGGGAGCAAGGCGCTCGTCAACCCCGACCTGATCGACCTGGCCAAGCACCACATGCAGATGCTGGCCGACCAGACTGGCGAGACCGTCCACCTGGGACAGCTGATCGACAGCGAGATCATCTACGTCCACAAGGTCGACTCCCGGCACATGCTCGGCATGTACTCGCGGGTCGGACGCCGGGCGCCGTTGCACTGCACTGCCATCGGCAAGGTGCTGATGGCCTGGGAACACCCGACGCGTCGCGACCGGATCCTGGCAGGCGCCGAGTTCACCCGCTTCCGCGACAAGACAATCGTCGAACGCGGGGCGTTCCAGGCCGAACTCGACCGCGTGCGAGCTCAAGGTTTCGGCGAAGACCGGGAAGAGTTCGACGATCACATCCGTTGTCTGGGTGTGCCGATCTTCGATCGCCTGAATCAACCGGTCGCGGGCTTGAGCGTGTCGTTCCCGACGTTCCGCTACGACGAAGCCGCGGCGCCCAAGGTCGTCGAGATGCTTCGTGCGGCCAGCCTCGATATCTCCGCTCAGCTGGGATGTACGGCAAATCCCCTGAGCCTCATCGCTGCACCGGCCATGGACGCGCGTGCCGCTCAGTCGCCGGCGAAAGCTGCTCCGGCGAAGCGCCGCGCGAAGGCTTGAGCAACGTCTTGCCTGTCAAGCGTCGTGGCGCATCGGGTTCGCGCTCCTTGAGAACAGCTGTCGCGCGGGGCGCGATGTCAGAAGACTGATGACGAATCGCCCGGTGGCGCGCCTGCCGCCGAACGCAACCTGAACGTGCGGCGTCCGTCCAGCGTCGCGAACTCTCCCGCGACGTCGGTCGGCCTGAGCCGCTGGCCCGTCGCCAGGCTATAGGCGACCTCGGCCTGCCCGTTCGGGAGCGTCACGCTCCTGACGAGGATGATGCAGGCTTCACCGCGCTGGCCGATGGCCTCGTGCTTCTCGATCTCCATGCGGCGTATTGTGATGCGGACCCATTGTCGAGCAGATTCCAGAATCGTGGGCCCGGTGCGGCGCAGAACGTCTGGGCCCTCCCGCCAGCAACTCGGGCGCCGACGGGCGTGCCATCAGTGCCGCCGATGTTGAACCGCCTCGACGGCGACGGGTGAGATTTCCCCACATCGCAGCGGCCGGAAGTGGTTCGGACGCCGGCGGTTCGCAGGCACACTGGGGCATGAGCGAAGAACTGTCCTCGGCCCAGCTTTCCATTCTTCATGTGCTGCGCGACGGAGACGACCCGGCGCAAGGGGTGTCGGGAAGGGAGTTGCACGACCTGCGGCACGACCTTGCGCAGCTGGTTCGCCTCGCGTACATCGAGCAGACCGGAACCCGGTATGCGCTGACGATCGCCGGCCTCGATGAATTGTCGAAGCCCGGAAACTCGAGGCCCATGTCGTTCGAGGACATGGAACGCTACTCCCGCAAGACGACCCGCTGATCGCGACTTGCCGCAAAATGCCCAGCGCCCGTCCATCCCGCCTCCACCGCGAGCCGCGGATGCGATGCGGCCCGACATCCATGCGGAGGGACCAGCAGGCCATGAAGACGACGAAGGTGCAATCGGCCATCAACCTCGAGGACCTGCGCCAGCTGGCCAGGCGCAAGCTGCCGCGCATCGCCTTCGACTTCATCGAGGGCGGCGCCGACGACGAGGACTGCATGCGGCGCAACCGCGAGGCCTTCCGGCAGTTCCAACTGGTGCCGCGCTACCTGGTCGACGTGTCGAGGCGCGATCAATCCGCGATGTTCCTGGGCCGCCGCTATGCCAGCCCGATCGGGATCGCGCCCACCGGCCTGGCCGGCCTGTTCCGGCCCGGCGCCGACACGCTGCTCGCGCGGGCGGCGAAGACGGCCGACGTGCCGTTCCTGCTCTCCAGCGCCAGCAACGACGCCATCGAGGACGTGGCGAAGGTGTCGCCCGAGCACGTGATCTTCCAGATCTACAACACGAGCAACCCGGAGATCAACGCCGACCTCGTGCGCCGCGCGCGGGCGAGCGGCACGCGCGCGCTGGTGGTGTCCGTCGACGTGCCGGTGTACTCCAACCGCGAGCGCAACCGGCGCAACGGCTTCACGCGCCCGCTGCGCATGACGCCGGCGATCGCGTTCGAGGCGCTGGGCCATCCGGGCTGGGTGCTGCGCTACCTGCGCAGCCGCGGCATGCCGATGATGCGCAACTGGCTGCCCTACGCGCCGCCCGGCGCGACGGCGGCCGAGGTGGCCGATCTCTACGGCACGCTCACGCCCGCGCCGGCGATCCAGTGGCAGTCGCTGGAGCAGATCCGCGCGGCCTGGCGCGGCCCGCTGGCCGTCAAGGGCCTGCTGCATCCCGAGGACGCGCGCCAAGCCGTGCAGCTGGGCGCCGACGCGATCATCGTGTCCAACCACGGCGGCCGGCAGCTGGACGTGGCGCCGACGCCGCTGGAGATGCTGCCCGAGATCCGCGCCGCGGTGGGCGACGGCGTGGAGCTGGTCGTGGACAGCGGCATCCGGCGCGGCTCCGACACCGTCATCACAGGCTGCCTGGGCGCGGGCTTCACGCTGTTCGGCCGGCCCACGCTGTACGGCGTGGCGGCCGGCGGCGAGGCGGGCGCGCTGCGGGCGCTGCAGATCATGCGCGGCGAGATCGACATGGTGATGGGGCAGATCGGCTGCACGTCGTTCGATGCCTTGCACGCCGGCTACTTGAGGCGTCCCTCGTTCAGCGCCGCAGCGGCAGCAGACTCTGCTTGAGGCTGCGCAGCACGAAGCTGGACTTCGTGTGCGCGATGCCGGGGATCAGGTACAGGCGCTCGCGCAGCAGGCGCTCGTAGTCGCGCGTGTCGCGCACGGCGATGCGCACGTAGTAGTCGTAGTCGCCCGAGACCAGGAAGGCCTCCAGCACCTCGGGGATGGCCTCCAGCGCCTGGCCGAACTCGAACAGCGCCGCCTCGGAATGGCTGTCGAGCGTCACCTGCACGATGACGGTGTCGGCCAGGCCGATCTTCTCGGCGTTGACGCGCACCGAGTAGCCGTCGATGACGCCGTTCTCCTCCATGCGGCGGATGCGCGTCCAGCACGGCGAGCTGGTGAGGCCCACCTGCGAGCTCAGTTCCTGCAGGCTCATGCGCGCGTCGCGCTGCAGGCATTCGAGGATGGCGATGTCGATGCGATCCAGTTCCATTCCGTGAAATCCGATATTGGCAGAAGATTTTTCTGAATTCTCTCCGACCATCAGGAACTTCGGAAGCCATTTCCGCGCGACACACCGAAGAATGGGCGGATGGAAACGCTCTTCGCCACCGGCGCCCTGGGATATCGCCGCCCCGACCCCGCCCCGCGCGACCCCGTGGCCGCGCCGGGCGCCGCCAACGGCGCGCAGGTGCTGATCGACACCCTGGTCGCGCTGGGCGTCGACACCGTGTTCGGCTACCCCGGCGGCGCCGTGCTGCCGCTCTACGACGCGCTGTTCGACCGCCCGCGCCTGCGCCACGTGCTCGTGCGCCACGAGCAGGCGGCCGTGCACGCCGCGCAGGGCTATGCGCGCAGCACGGGCCGGCCGGGCGTGGTCTTCGTCACGTCGGGCCCCGGCATGAGCAACACCACCACGGGCCTGCTCGACGCGCTGTGCGACTCGACGCCCATCGTGTGCATCTCGGGCCAGGTGGCAACGACATCGATCGGCACCGACGCGTTCCAGGAATGCGACGCGCTGGGCATCTCGCTGCCCGTCACGCGCTGGAACGCCCAGGTGCGCGACGTGAACCGGCTGGAGGCCACGCTGCGCAAGGGCTTCGCCATCGCGTGCGGCGGCCGGCCCGGCCCGGTGCTGATCGACGTGCCCAAGGACGTGCAGCAGCAAGTGGTCCCGCACGCGGCGCCCGCCCGCGCATGGACGCCGCCGCCGCGCCCGCGGCTGCCCACGGAGTCGCTGAAGACCGCGGCGCGCCTGATCCAGGCGGCGAAGCGACCCGTGCTGTACGGCGGCGGCGGGCTGGTCAACTCGGGCCCGGCCGCCTGCGAGGCGTTCACCGCGCTGGCGCGGCGCACGCACATGCCGTGCACGCTCACGCTGATGGGCCTGGGCGCCTTCCCCGCGTCCGACCCGCAGTGGCT
>FTIP01000057.1_pt1 | contig 22716 bp, 39 predicted proteins | sample 1658301 | NCBI WGS metagenome assembly FTIP01 (sample SAMEA3914813, study PRJEB12502) | metagenome | biome: forest; material: soil | place: Canada | collected 2011-07-07 | depth 0.3 m
GCGGTTCGAGTCCGCCCCGGGGCACCAATGCTGTTCGCCAATATACACCAACCTCCGCCCATGTTCACCTCCTTCTTATAGGGGAAATGACGAGCATTATTCCCGCTATTTCCACATCATGATCAGCTAACATCGCCTCCGCATTCCGCGCCAATCCCGCGCGGTTTTACGCGGAGAGCGCATGGCCTATTTGCGGCGAGTTGAGAGTGGATGGCGAGTAGAGGTAGCCCGGGAGGGTGTTCGACGATCCAAGACCTTCCATCACAAGGCGACAGCTCAGCAATGGGCGGCTCAACAAGAGAACGCCATCGTCAGCGGCGCGGTGGGGAAATGGCCGGCCAAGACGCTGAGTGATGCGATCGACCGCTATGAACGCGAGGTCTCAGCGCACAAGCGAGGAAATGACTTCGAGAGCAAGAAGTTTCGGGCGCTCGAGCGCGACTTCCCGGCGTTGTGCGGGAAGATCCTGGCTGAGATCAAGACGCCCGATCTGGTCGACTGGCGCGATTCAAGGCTCAAGACCATCACCAAGGGCAGCGTGCAGCGAGAGATCAACCTGCTGCGCAACATCTGGACGGTGGCCAGCAAGGAATGGCACTGGTGCGGCGACTCGCCTTGGACGGCACTCAGGATGCCTGGTGACAACCCCCCGCGGACGCAACGCGTTCGGTGGCAGGACGTGAAGCGAATCGTTCGGTGGCTGGGTTATAAGACTGGCCAGAAGCCGCAGACGAAGTACCAGGAGGTCGCATGGGCTTTCATGATCGCGCTGAGGACGGCGATGCGAGCAGGCGAGGTGATGGGGTTGACGCGGGAGGCGATCAACCTGCAGAGCCGCGTCGTGACGCTGATCATGCATAAGACCGTCGAGAGCGCGGGCGTCCGCCATGTGCCAATCACCAGGAATGGTGCACGGCTGCTATCCATCGTTGCAGACAAGCCTGGCGCGCTTTGGACGTTGAAGTCCGCGAGTCTCGACACTCTCTTCCGTAAAGCGCGAGACTCCTGCCTTCTCGGGCATCTTCACTTCCACGACAGCCGGGCCGAGGCGCTGACGCTGCTCGCACGCCGTGTTGACGTGATGACCCTCGCGCGGATCAGTGGGCACCGGGATCTTCGACAGCTCCTGGACGCTTACTATCGCGAGACCCCCGAGCAGATCGCCGCGCGGATTTGACGTAGGCCAGCACCTCGTCCTTCGCCCATCGCCGCACCTTCTGCGACAGGTCGACCGTGGGTGTCGGGAAGTCTGGATGCTTGACGATCTTGTCCGTCACAGTCTTCTGCTTCACGCCTAGCAACTGGGCGATTTCTTGGGTGTTGAGTGTCTGCATGGCTAGCCCTTCCCCTCACTCGCTTGGTGCCGCGCCAGCTCTTTGCGCAGGGCTTCGCGGGCGGCGTCCGGGTTGGAATCGGTGTGCTTGCCGGTGTTGGCCGCAAGCGCCTTGTGGATTGCTGCAACTACCCAAGCATCAGCCAGCGCCATGCAGGCTTCGACGTTGGGATGGGCCTTGAGGGTGGCGAGTTGATCGCGCAGCGAGTCGTTCTCATTGCTCAGTCGGCGAAGTTCGGCCCGTTTGCGACTCCATTCGCTACGATAGAAATCCCGGCGCGCTTTCCAGTGATCTTGACCCTCAGTCATCTCAGCAAGCTCCATCCTAAGGGCGGTGAGCTGGGATTCGGCATAGACCTTGTGCTCGCCAGGCGGTAGGTCTTGCAGACCCGGCAACCAGTCCACCAGGATGCCCGCGAACCCCCACTGGGTCTGGGCTCCGCGCTTGATGCGCGCCACCGCCTTCGATGGAATGTCAGCCAGTGCTGCCAAATCTTCTTCGGTCGGCGTCTCCCATTTCCAAGCATGCTCGTCCGCCACCGCCTTCTGCGCCTCGGCCTCAATGGGAGCGGCGTACAGGGGGCGGAACTGCATCAGCATCGGGCCATTGACTACCTCGCGCGGATCGTTCTCGTCACAGTCGGCGCATTCTTCCCACCGGCTCCAGTCGCGTTCGCCCATCTTCGTGCGCATTTGCCAAGCCACCGGCTCGGCCACTCCTGAGGGAGCGGCGATGGCCTGTTTCCAGTCAGATTGCACCCAGCCATATGCCTGTGCGTAGGGCTGATCTGTCTTGCCCCACAGCTCAGCCAACTTGCGATCGAATTCGATCATCACCTCTCGCGGGGTGGCTCCTGAGGGAGGTGGGGACGCAGGCGCTGACGCGACTGAGTGGGGGCACAAGTCAAGATTGCCGCACCAGGCGCTGCAACGCTCCGGCATCAATTCGAGGGCCTCTTCCGCGCACCCGAAGGCGGCTACCGGTACGAGATGCGCCATCGTTGGGCAAACGGGCTTCGGCTCGTCGCCACAGAAATAGCAGTAGTCGCTTGCGCCCTTGCATTGGCAGCGATAGCTCTTGTTATCCACGGTTGTTCTCCTAGTTGTCGGAGGGGGACGCAGGGATATCGGGCTGAGGAACCAAGTGAGCCTCTGCCTCGCGCATGATGTCGATCAGCTTGAATCGCAGGTCGCAGAACGAGCGATGCACGGCGCGGCAGTACGCATCGAGGCCGTGCGCGCCTGCGTCAGGCCACGGCATGTTCGGGATTCGCAGCGCGCCCTTGCACATCTCGGACACGTTGTGCGCGAGAACTGCGGAGCTGGCCGGCTCACCCACTGGGGTGGATGCCAGAGAGGCGAGGACGTCATCTATTTTTGCGACAACGTCGTTGACGCGGTCGAGTTCGATGGCGCAAGGAATCGTGCGGCTGCAGCATTCATCGACGTAGTTCAACGCCGAACGTGCTTGCTTCAGCAGCTCCGCCAGCCTCGACACTTCAACGGGGGCAGGAGCCTGGCGGGCGCGGTCGGTGTTGTCGGTCATGCTGCCTCCTGCATCAGCGATGCGTCGACGTAGTTCGCCAACACGATCGCGCGCGCCAGAGGCGGGCACACGCTGTTGCCGCACATGCGCACCTGGTCGGACTTCGCGAGCGGCTTGCCGTCGGCGCCGCGGTCGATGATGTAGGTGTCGGGGAAGCCCTGGGCGCGATACAACTCGCGGGGCTGGAGCATCCGCATGCCGATGTCGGCGATGAAATAGTCCTCGCCCTGCACTGTGACCAGGCCGAAGCGGTCCTTGGTCGTCACGGTGTGCAGCGGCTCACGCAGGTCGGGATCCTGGTCGGTGCCGTAGTACTTCAGCAGCAGCGCGCGCACCTCGGCGGCGTGGTTCTGCGTCGTGATCGTCGTCATCGGCATGTCGACGTCGCGCGGCTTGCCGGCGTAGGTCGGGCCGCCAACGCTGTTCAGGTGCGCCGTCACCAAGCCGTGGTGCTCGCCGCCGGCGCTGATCGTGTGCAGCGGCGCGGCGACGTCGGCGCTGTTGCTGGTTCCGCGCAACTTCGCGAGGGTCGAAGTCACCAGCGCGTGCCGATTGCCCTGCGTCGTGACGGTGTGGAGCGGACTGTCTGCCGGCAGCGCCGGGTTGTCGCCGAAATTGTTCTTGACGATCGTCGCGGTGACGATGCCCATCGCGTTCCCGGTGCCCGGCCGCGCCTGCTCGCCGCCGGCGGTCACGGTGTGCAGCGGATCGTCGAGCGCGCTGCCGACGCTACCGGTGCGGAACTTCGTGACGTGAGCCGTCACCAGGGCCTGCGGGCCGCCGCTGGCCAGTACCGTCGGCGCGGGCGCATCGATGGGCTGGGCGGTCTTGCCGGGTTGGGGCTCTCCGCCGAAGTGCTTCGCCAGGAAAGCAGCGACGACAGCATGCTTCTGGCCGTCGACGCAGGTACCCAGCGGCTTGTCGAGGCCGGGAACGCGCGGCGCCTGGCCAAGCCGCTCGCCGTAGCCGGTCTGCACCAGCGTCGGGCTCACCAGCAGGTGCTCGGCCTTCGAGGTGATCGTCGACACCGGCTCGTCCGCGCGCCGGCTCTTGCCGCCGTCGCTGTGGCCGGTCTGACCGATGCGGGTGATCGTGGGCGCGGTCAGCGCGAGCTCGCCGCGGTTGGCGCCGGTGATGGTGCGGAATGGGTCGTCGACAGAGTGCACGCGCGCGTCGTTCGGGTGCGTGACGGGAACGATGAATGGCTTCGCCGCGTCCAGGACGTAGCGCTTGATGCCGTGGGCGATGCGTCGCATCGTGGCGTCGGCCAGCGGGCGCTCGCGCTCGAAGATGCTGGGGCATAGGATGGTCCAGTCAATGCACTCGGCCGCGGTGCGATGGGGCTTCAGTCCGGAGCCCTTCGCCGGCTTGGCCGCGTGTGTGGCGACCGGCCAGACGATCGGCTCGCCGTCGCAGCGCGCGACCAGGAACAGGCGCTTGCGGATCGTCGGCGCGCCGTAGTCGCACGCGCGTAGCTCTCGGTGCTCGACGACGTAGCCCAGCGCTTCGAGCTGGCCCTTCCACTCGTCGAAGGTCTCGCCCTTGCGTGCCGGGTCGGGCATGTTGTCCGCGGTGAGTGGGCCCCAGGTCTTGAACTCTTCGACGTTCTCCAGGCAGATCACGCGCGGGCGCACTGCGCGCGCCCAATCGACGACGACCCAAGCGAGGCCGCGGATCTTCTTCGAGACAGGCTTGCCACCCTTGGCCTTGCTGAAGTGCTTGCAGTCCGGCGACGCCCACAGCAGGCCCACCGACTGGCCCCCGGTGACCGTCAGCGGATCGACTTCGAAGACATCGGCCACGAAGTGGCGCGTCTGCGGGTGGTTCGCCTCGTGCAGCGATACTGCCTTCGCGTCGTGGTTGACTGCGATGTCGACGTGCCGGCCGATGGCCTGTTCGATGCCAGTCGACGCACCGCCACCGCCGGCGAACAGGTCGATCACGAGTTCGGCGGCGAGGCCGAGGAGGAATTGATTCTTCAGCACTAGCGATCCTTCCGGAAGGTCTTGGTGAACGCTGCGTCGACGCAGAAGCCGCGCGAGCGGGCAACGTTGGCGAGGCGGGCGCGGAGGTGGTGGCTGGCCGGCGACTGCCGTAGCAAGCCGAAATAGCTGTTGATCTGATCGAACTCGTCCACCTTGGTGTCGCTACCGACGCGTTTCATGGCGTTCGGCAGGGCGTTCGCGCGCGGCTCGCGGCGCCAGGGCTTGACGATGTGGCCGACAAAGTCGATGCCCCGCGCCACAGGCTGCATGACGGTCTTGCGCGGGTTCAGGTGGGCGTTAAGCCGCTCGGGTAGGAATGCGCCAATCTGGGCGAGCCACGCGCCCAGCACTGCGGTCGACTCGTGCAGCAGGACGAAGTCATCGACGTAGCGCACATAGTGCGGCGCACGCAGCTCATGCTTCGCGAACTGGTCGAGTGCGTTCAGATACACGTTCGCGAAGAATTGCGACGACAGGTTGCCGATCGGCAGGCCGGTGTCGGCTGGCGCGTTGAACAGGCTTTTGTGCGGCGGCACCAAGCGCATGGTCAGCGCCGGTGACCTGACGTCGACGTCAGCGCGCGGGTCATGGAACAGCACCGTCTCGGCGAGCGCCCGCCACCAAGCGCCGTCAATGCGCGGAAGCAACTGACCGCGCAGGATGGTCTTGTCGATCGCGACGAAGAAATTCGACAGGTCGCACTTCAGATAGAACGCAGGTCGCGACCAGCCCTGAGTGATGCCGCGGGCTTGATCCTCGAGGCGCTTGGCAGCGTACAGCGTACCGCGGCCCGGTATGCATGCGCAGGAGTCAGCCGTGAACGACCGATAGAAGCGAGGCGAGATCCGGTTATGGAGCAAGTGGTGCACCACCCGATCGCGGAAGCCGGCCGCCCAGATCTCGCGTGGCTTGGGGCGAAGTGTGACGAAGCAAGTTGATCGCCCAGGCCGGTAGGCGCCTGAGACCAGATCCTCATGCAGGTCACACAGATTGCTCTCGAGGCGGCCCTCGAATGCCAGGGCACTGGCGCTATTGCGCTTCGTGCGTCGGCAATCGAGATACGCCTCGACGAGCAGATGGAACAGGTTGGAATCTGCGGACGGCTCGAGCGCAGTTGTTGTTGTCCTTGTGGTCGTTGTTCTGGTTGCCGTTGTTGAAATTCGAGATCCAGGCATACGACTCGTTTTCGTTGCGCTTTCCAGGCCGTCGATCCGAAGGCTCTCGCCGATCAGGCCGAAGGCTGCACCGGACCAATCCCGCGCGCTGGCGGAGGTATCCATGACGTGCTTATCCGTGACCTTATGGGTCAGGGGCGCAACCAGATTCACATTGCGCACAGGCATGAGGGCCTTGACCGTCATACAGCAGGCGCCCTATTCGTTGTCTTCTTGAGCCAGCCACCGGCCTGCGCGCCGATGCTGTGCAGCAGCTCGACCGCCTCGCCCCACATCTTGGGCGACATGTAGCGTGCGTCGAAGGCCACCCGCAGCAGGATCGTCGTGGCGCGCTGCTCCGACAGCAATTCCGCGATGTGCGCAGCCCGCGCCGCCTTCTGCGTTGCGTTGGCCATCGCCATGCGATCGAGCATCTCGACGCAATGGTCAGCGATCTTCGCGCCCAGGATGTGCTTCATGCCTCGCGGCATTTGCTCCTGCGCGCGCACCGCAAGGGTCAGGAGCTGGACGCCTGTGCGGTGGATCGGCAGTTGGTCGTGGATGGCCATTCAGGGGCTCAATTCAAAGGATTGAAGGACTCAGGAATTGACTCTGCGGACGGCTCGAGCGCAGAGGCTGAAGCCCTTGCGGTCGTTGAGCTGGTAGCCGTAGCTGAAATGCGAGATCCAGGCATACGACTCGTTCGGCGCATAGGACTCGCTGGTCCAGTGGTAGGCACCCTCGACGTGCTGCTTGCAGTTCGCGAAGATGAGCGCCGCTTCCTGGCGCGTCGGCAGGAAGCCGCCCACGCGCGCAGCCCACGCCAGCGCATCCTTCCAGTTGAGCCCCTCGGCCGGCTTGTCTGCCATCAGCACCAGGTGATGCGACATCGTGCCATCGTCGTTGAGCACGGCACCGGCGTAGTGCTCACCTTCATGGAGCGCGATCTCGGCTGCGCCGATGCTCAGCGTCGTCACAGGCTTTGCCATCAGGGCGGCGATGATCGCGCCAAGTTCGGCGTGCTTCGCGCGTGCGGACGCCAGGGTCATCTCGGTCATTGATTGATCTCCTCCGGATGAAATTAAAGGACTGAAGGATTCAGTCTTCGATGTGAATCAGGCGGACGGCTCGAGCGCAGTTGCCGTAGTCCTCGTGGCCGCTGCTCTGGTAGCCGTGGCTGAAATACGAGACCCAGGCACACGACTCGTTCCACGAGCAGGTCTCGTTGGTCCAGTGCCAGTCCTTGTCGAACTCGACGCCGAGATTGGCGAAGAGCAGGGCAGCGATGGGTCGCGTCGGCAACTGGCCGCCGGCTTCGGTGGCCCAGGCCATCGCATCGGCCCACGTCAGGCGCTTCTCGGACTTGTTCGGCAGCAGGATCACCGCGACGTGCTTGCCATCCGGCAGCGTGATGAGTCCGGCGAACTTGCCGTTCTCGTGCTCGGAGCCGATGGCCAGCGCGGCGATAGTCGCGAAATGCGATTTGATGGCTTCAGATGCGTTCATGGGGAATCGCCTTTCTTGGCGGGTGGTGGATGGATCAGCGCGAGCCGTGGCCGCGCAGTTGGTCGAGCTCTGCCTTCAAGGCATCGCGTTCGGTGCGGAGGACATGAACCTCCATGTCTTGGGCGACCAGTGCGGCACGCGCATAGCGCTTCGCGAATGCGACCAGGGTCTCGGAACTCCAGGCATCAGTGAGCGAGAACTTGCCGATGAACTTGATGCGCATCAGCCCATCGCGTGGCGGGAGCGGCAGCATCAACGGCAAACCATCGTTCGGCGCCGGTGGTGCCGGCGGCACATAGCGATCGATCGTCATGCGCTTGCTCACGATGCCTGCCCCTCTTCGAACGCCAGGATCTCGCGGAGCGTTTCCTCGGTGAAGTTGTAGAGGTCGGCGTAATGCGCGATCGACGCTTCGATGCCGCATCCGGTATCGAGTGCATAGCGAGCGACGTTCTTGCGGATTGCCTCGCGGGAAATGATGGGGACGTCCATAGGCTTGGGGCTTGTTGGAGGGGTTCTGGGATGGCGCGCGGCCCATTGACCGCTGCGGGTGAGGATTCGCCGCCTCATTTGCGGCGACGGAGTGCGGCGATCTCGCGACGGATGAACGGCACCGCATCGCACCAGAAGGCGGCGAGGGTATCGATGCACCAGCGCCAGGCGCGGACGGGCGCATAGGTCTTGGTGTGGATGACGGTCACGGCTTGCTCCCGAGCAGAAGGCCCGCGCCGAAGGCGATGACGGCAGCGATCGTGACGGCGACCCACCAGACCAGGGACGGCAGGGAATGTTCCTCATTGACCGCATGCCACTTCGCGTAGGCATCGGCCTGGCGCGAGAGCTCGTCGTCGCTCATGTAGCAATTGCGCGCATCAGGCACGGCATGACCATCGCGATTCCATCGCCCGGGGATCAATTCGCGGCTCATGGCAGTTGAGCCATTTGCGCGTCATCGACGCCGTCGAACGGAGGCAACTTCTCGCCGAGCATGATGGTTCCCGAGTTTGGCAGCCTGCGCTGTGCACGCGACAGCTGCTCGATCATGTCGGCTGCTTCCATCGTCATCTCTCGCGTTGGCGAGTCATGCCGAAGTCGCAGGATGAGTTCGCGAGCGTTGTTCACGATGGATCCTTTCCGAGAAGGGATGCGGCGGTGACGAGGCCCAGCGCGGCCAGGTCAGGCTTGCGCTGGCGTGGCCTGCGCGGCGGCTTTGGCGGCCTGACGCCGTCCAGGCGCGTCGTCTCGACAACGATCCAGCCCTTGTTGCGCTGGCCGGCGATCTGTTCGGCGATGCGCTGCGTTGCGGCAGTGATGCGTTCGGTGCGAATGGCGTTGCCCGACTCGTTCGGCACGGGGATTCCGGCCTTGCTGACGGGGTGGCACTGCACCTCGTAGACGTAAAGCTCGATCTGGCCGCGAGCCATCACGCAGCCTCGCGTCGACCGATGCAGAAGCCAAAAAAGATCAGCGCCATCGCGATAGCACCGCCTGCGATAAAGCCCAGAGCGAAGATGGCGAACATCACGCTTCACCCTGCGTCAGCTTGGCGAAGAGCATGGGATGGCGCCGCGCGATTGCGAGGCAGCCATAGGTGTGGCGGATGTGCATGCGTAGCCCCTCAAAGGATTGAAGGATCAAGCGACAAATCTGCGGACGGCTCGAGCGCAGGTGTCGAAGTCCTTGTGGCCGCTGTACTGGTAGCCGCTGCTGAAAAGCGAGATCCAGGCAAACGACTCGCTGTATTCGGTCGATGTCCAGTGCCATGCCTTCTCGAACATGTGCGAGAGGTTCGCGTAGAGCAGGGCGCTCGCGCGCCGCGTCGGCAGCTCGAAGTCGGAACGGCCGTCGACATTGACCGTCTTCGCCCATTTCAGCGCGGCAGCCCACTTGGGGCACCCGACAGGCTTCGCATCGGCGAGGATGACGTGATAGCAAGTGCCATCGTCCTCGCGCACTTGGCCGGCGTAGACACCACCCTGGCCACGCCAGTACTCACCGATTGCGGGCGGCGTGAAGAGAGGCTGCGCGCCGGCCTCGAGGAAGGTTTGCAGCCATTGCCCCGCGCCTTCATGCCAGCTTGCGAGGTTCTCCTTGGTAGAGACGTTGAATTCGCTCAGCGTGCGGAGGGCTTCTGCGACATGGGCCTGGGTGACGCCGATGATGGCGTTGGGGGCGATTTGCATCTTCTGCTCCAAGCACCCAACCACTGGATGCGATGAACAGATTTAACCACAGTTGAAATACAAAGGTCAACCACAGTTGAATGACTTGGTAGAAACACCTACGCTCGGCCGTTGTCGAGCTAGGGGTAGAGTCAAACCACAGGGGGACCTATGGAAAACGTCGGGCCGGTGTTGTTGATGTGTTGGGTTGCGGGCGCGCTCGCAGTTGCGGTCGTCGCGAACGGGCGTGGGCGCAATATGTTCTTGTGGGGAGTTCTCGCGATCGTGTTCAGCCCGTTGCTGGCCTTCGCCTGCCTCGCGGCGCTCCCGATGTGCGGATTTGCGCTCATGGGCTTCGACCCCGAGCTGCATGCCGAGTGCGCTTCGTGCAAAGGGCCGTTCAGGCATGGCGCATTGCGCTGCATGACCTGCGGGGATGTCCCGGCACGCCGTGCGGCAGCGGCGACTGCGCCGGCGACCGGAGAGCCGGACCTCCCGCATCAACCGCGCGTCCTGAGCTAGCTCAACTCTTGAGCTAGTCTCGCTGCAAAGTCTGCATCAGAGGGTGGATAAAACGATGCAAACGAACCAGCGGGCGGCCTTCAAGTCCCGTTTCGAAAAAGGCGCGGCGGTCATCCGCGCCACAGGGCCTGTGACCAGGGACACGCTGCGCGCGCTGCGTGCGGAGGTGTTTGCTGCCGTCATGATGAATGACGTCGACCGCTTGCTGTGCGACTTCAGCGGGGCCGTGTTGACGCTGAGCCCCGATGAGTGGGCCGCCTATGGCCGCGACTGCGCGTCACAGCATGCTGTCGGCGTAGCGCAGGGCTTCCTGGTCGGGGCAGAGGCCGTCGAACAGGCGCGGTCGCACTGCGACTACCTCAATGCCCACGGCAGGGTCTGCCTGGCGTTCCTTACTTCGTCGAGCGCCTATCGCTGGCTCGGCGTTCCAGCACTATCGGCTCGCCCGCCTCAGCCTTCCGAAGCCGTTCAGGATTGAACGCTGCGGTGGTCGCCCATGCGATTGCCAGGCGCTTCAGGTCGCCGTCTTCCATCTTCTCGAGACCGTCGGCAATGTGCTGCACTGCTGACGACCAGCGCTGCCCTTCGGCGATCGCCGACATGGATGACGCGAGCTGCCCGAGTGGGTCGGTCGCGATGACGCGCGCCATCTGGATGGCCGCGCGTCGCACGTCGGGCGGCTGGATCTTGTGTAGCAGTCGCGCCACGTCCTGAACGTCCGTGGGCAGCACGGCCGGGCGCATCTCGCCCAGGCCGGTAGCCAGCCAGCGCGCATCGACCCCGAACAGCTCGGCCGCAGCGAAGACGTTGACGGCCTTCAGCGTGGCGGACTCGCCATTGAAGAGTTTCGCGACGGCCGCCGGCGAGATTCGAAGGGCCGCACCGAGCTTAGCTCGCGCCAGGGCAGTGTCGCCCCCCGCTCCAAAACCCGCGGCCTCGCTTGCCAGCTTCAGGCGCGTATGAATTGGATCGTGCTCGAGCATGGCCGCGAGGGTAAGTGCCTCCTGCGGCTCGGAATAAACTACAGTTGAACTTACTTCTGAACTGTGGTTGAATTCAGTCATGGGCAAACCTGACATCACGGACAAGTCCGAGGCTATCAAGCAACTCGGTGGAACCGCAACAGCGGCGGCGAGGCGCATGGGAATCTCCTGTGCGGCAGTGTCGAAGTGGCCGGATCCGCTCCCGCAGCGAATCGCGGATAGGGTTCTCGGTGTCTTGTCGCGAGAGGCCCGGAAATCTCGCAGTGCAAATGGCAGGCAATCGCCGGCCCTGGTCGTTGCCGACACGAAAGGGGCGTGAGCCATGCTGCGCTGGCTTCTGAATCACATCCTTGGCCTGCCTGACCGTCGCTCGCCCGACATCATCATCGGCGGCGACGACGACCCCTACATGCTTCGCTGGTGGGTCATCCCGCGCAATCGATTCTTCAACGTCTACCTGCACTTCTTCCTGCGCAGCGACGACGACCGAGCGCTCCACGATCACCCGTGGGCCAGCATCTCGATTCCCTTGGTTGGCGAGTACCTCGAGCACTCCATCGCGGCGGGTGGCGTTGCCAATGCGCGATTGGTCTCGGCGCGGCGCAACGACTGGCGTTTCCGACCGAGCGGCAAGTTCGCGCACCGAATCGAACTGGTCAGTGGCCCCTGCTGGACGCTGTTCATCACAGGCCCGCGATACCGCGAGTGGGGCTTCCACTGCGTTCATCGCTGGATCCACTGGAAAGAGTTCACCGCGACGGATGACCCGGGCGCGATCGGAAAAGGATGCGCGGAATGAACAAGCCCCTGTCCAAACTGCAGCAGTTCAAGGCCGCGCGCCTGGTCCCTCGCTGCAAGGTGCTGCGCCTGCACCGCGAGCTCGCCGCGCTCGAGCACGACATCGTGGTCGCGATGACCTATGCCGCGATGCAGCGCCGGGCGAACGCGCACAACGTGGCTGTCAGAGCCTACGCCCCCGCGCCGCGCGCCTCGCCGGCCATTCACTGATCGCAGTTCGAATTCCATAACCAGAGTTTGCACCGGCGCACAGGGTGGCATATCCCCCTTGTGGGGGTCCGTGTGCGTCAAAAGGATCACAGCATGCAGAAATCCGAGCTCCCCGGCTTCGAATTGCCTCCGTCGCCCGCTATCGCGGCGATCACTGAACTATCCCGGGCAACCTTCGGCTACAGCGCCCGCAAGTTCGTCCTCGAATACCTGCGTCGCCAGGGCCCGACCAGCGGCGAGGACCTGACCGACGCGATGCTCGAGGCGGGCATCTCGCCGCCGGGCGGCAATGACAAGAACTTCGGCGCGATCTATCAGGCCATGCGCGTCGCCGGCCACATCGAGCGCTACGGCGTGGCGATGCGCCGCAAGGGCAACGGCACCCTCGGCGCCACGATTTGGAAGACCACCGCAAAGGGCATGCAAGCCTGACAGCCTGCGTTCCGCACCTCACCACACGAAGAGGATTCCATGAAACATACCCCTTGGTTCGAGGGCCAGTTGCGCCCGCAACGCATTGGCGTCTATCGCCGTCGTCGGCAACTGCACCAGCACGTCAACAACCGGCCACCCGTTCACGTCCAGCGCTACAACCTCTGGGACGGCGCCGCCTGGCGAACCGAAGGCAAGACGATCGAGGACGCCAACAAGGCGGAGAACGTCAGTGCCTACCAGGAACTGCCGTGGCAGGGGCTCACGGAGGAAGAGGCGGCCGAAGAGGCGCGCCTCCGTGCGGAGGCGGCATGCTTGTCCTGAAGGCCCCCCAATCTGAGGTGCTTAGCGCGCTCCGGCGCGTCGCTGGAGTCGCGCCCTCGCGTAGCACGCTGCCGATCTTGTCGAACGTTCGCATTGCCAAGGTCGGCGACATTCTGAGCCTGACAGGCACAGATCTAGATGTCGAAGCGACGTTCTCGGTCGCGCTTGGCGGTGACGCCGGCAGCTTCTCAACGACCGTCTCTGCGAAGCGCATCGTCGACGTGCTGCAGACGGCTGCTCCTGACCAGGTCGTCTCGATGACGGAGAAAGCGGGCAAGTTGATCGTCCAGGCCGGCAAGTCGCGCTTCAATCTCAACACCATGCCAGCGGCGGATTACCCTTCAATGAAGAGCGGCGAGGCCGTGGCGCGCATCACGGTGACACAGAAATCGCTCCGTGATCTGCTCGCAAAGGTCGCCTTCGCGATGGCTGTACACGACATCCGCTACTTCCTCCTCGGGGTTCTCCTCGAGATCGACGAGGACGGAATCACCGCGGTCGCCACTGATGGCAGCCACCTGGCGAAAGCATCGACCGGGACTGGCGGCGTCAAGTCCAGCGTCATCCTTCCGCGCGCGTCAGTGCTGTACCTGCAGAAGATGCTGGCCGATGTCGACGAGCCGGTGACGATCGATCTTGCCGATCGACTGGCGAGCTTCGAATTCGGCACGCTCCGATTTCTGACGAAGCTGGTCGATGGCCGCTTCCCGGATTACCGTCGTGTGATCCCCCAGCAGCTCAAACAGGCGGTGACGCTCGGCCGCGCGCCGCTACTGCATGCCTTGCGCGCTGTCTCCGTCGTGAACACTACGAAATTCCACGGAGTGCGCGTGATGTTCGAGCCCGGCCTGCTGAGGCTGTCGACCGATGTGGCGGGCGAGAACGCGCTGAGCGAACTTGAAATCGACTACGGCGGCCCGGCGGTCGAACTCGGCTTCGATGCCAGGTTGCTCGCGGAGGGGCTGGACGCCATTGATGCCGACATGCTTCGCGTCGAGTTCTCGGGCGACAAGGCGCCGCTGCTCATGACGATTCCGGATGGCGATCAGTCCTACCGATACGTCCTGATGCCGATGAGGATCTGACGTGCCGAGAGCTTCCTTGATCCGAACGGCTGCGGTCGACTATTTGAGTGGCGAGCGAGGCTGGCGCACGCTCCAGCAGATCGCCACAGCCATCGGAGCGTCATCGAAGTCGGTGCGTCAAGCACTGCGTGCCCCCGTTGCCGAGAGCACGGTCTACTATCGCATCGCCGCCGAGCGCGCGTGCTTTTGCATTGGCATCGTGCCCATGCCACGCCTCGATCTGGCCTCGATCCCTGCGAGGAGCTCCGGACCGCCGCCGCGCGCGTGGACGCTCGACTACGTGCGCGCACGTTGCGAGGAAGTCGGCGATTGCTGGCTGTGGAAGCAGGGCGTCCAAAGCAAGGGCTACCCGCAGGCCAGCATCAACGGCAAGACGGGCCAGTCCGTGCGGCACTTCGTCTATACCGAGCTCATGGGCAAGAAGGCCCCGGCGAGCCGCAAGGTCTGCATCACGTCGCGCTGCGGAAGCCCGCTGTGCCTGAGCCCGCTGTGCCTGACGGTGCGGCGCCGGGCCGACATCCTGCGGGACCAGTGGACGGCCGGCATCCGCAAGCCCACGCACGACCAAGGCTTCGTGAACCGCAAACTGACGCGCGAGCAGGTGGATGAGATCCGCGCCATGCCGGCCGGCTTCAACCAGAGCGAAGTCGCGCGACGAATGGGTGTGCATGCCAGGACGGTGTGCCAAGTGCACTTGCGTGAGACGTGGAAGCCTGCGCCGGCTTCGAACGTCTTCGAGTGGAGGCCGTGATGCGCGACTATGGCAAGGTTTTCAGCGCCATCTGGGAGAGCGCCACATTCCGCGCGCTGTCCGAGGATGGTCGCACGCTCGTCATGTATCTGCTGACCTGCACGCACGGAACCCTCGCGGGAGTGTTTCGCCTGCCTGACGGCTACGTTTGCGAAGACGTCCAGTGGGGTTCGGAAAGGGTTTCGAAAGGGTTCGAGGAACTGTCCTCAAAGGGTTTCGCTACCCGTGATCCGGCATCGAAATGGGTGTGGGTGATCAAGCATTTCGAATGGAACAGTCTCGAGAACCCAAATCAGTGCAAGGCCGCGGCCAAGATCGTCGGAAAGGTTCCTGACGAATGTGCATGGAAGCGAGAGTACATGCGGGTTTGCGGGCCACTGATGGGGCTGGAGCCAATGCCAGACACCGACCCTTCTGAAACCGTTTCGAAAGGGTTGCCTAACCAGTATCAGGAACTGGAGCTGTATCAGAAGCAGGAACAGAAGCAGGAACTGGATCAGAAGGAAACCCCTTCTGGCGCGCCGAAATTTCCGAAGCCGACTGCGACTCGCTCCGCTCGCGCCACGGCAGTCAAGACGGATACCCCGAGCGGCGGGGCAACGTGGAATGCCTACAGCACCGCCTACGTCGACCGCTACAGCGCGCCACCCGTTCGCAATGCCAAGGTGAACGCCCAGATCGCGCAACTCGTAAGCCGATTGGGTGCAGAGGAAGCCCCGCGCGTCGCCGCGTTCTATGTCGGACACAACGGGCAAGCCTACGTTCGGGCTACGCACACGGTCGACCTACTGCTGCGTGACGCTGAGGGATTGCGCACCCAGTGGGCGAACGGGCGCACGACGACCAATGCTGCGGCTACCGAGGCTGACCGCACCGAGACTAACCGCAGCGCGTTCGCGCCGTTGATCGCTGCAGCCCAAGCGCTTGAAGCTCAGGAGACTCCGTGATGGCATCCGTTGCCCTTCTCCAAGCCGTGGCGGTGACTGCCGAGCTTTGTGGCCGCGTCTTCACCGCACCTGCCGCCAAGGTCTTCGTTGACGACCTGGCCGCCTACCCTGAGCACCAGGTACTGGGCGCGCTGCGCCGCTGCCGGCGCGAGGTGCGCGGGATCCTCACCGTGCAGGACGTCGTCTCACGCCTTGAGGATGGACGCCTCGGCGCCGAAGAGGCGTGGGCCATGCTTCCCAAGTCCGAGGCCGACAGCGTCGTCTGGACAACCGAGATGGCCGAGGCGTTGCGCGTCTGCCAGCCACTGCTCGATGGCGGCGACACCGTGGCCGCGCGCATGTCGTTCAAGCAAGCCTACGACCGCATTGTCGCCAATGCCCGTGACGCCGGCCGCGCGCCGAATTGGCAGATCTCGCTGGGCCACGATCCCCGTGGCCGCGACCACGCACTGCGCGAAGCTGTGGAGCGCGGCCGCATCAGCCACGAGTACGCCCAGACTGTTGCGCCGTCGCTGCCTGCGCCCCCACCCGAGGTTCAAGCGTTGCTCGAAGGCTTGTTCGCGCCGGGGCTGCCGCAATGAAGCGCCTGAGCAAGGAAGAGCAGGCCCGTGCCCACCTGTGCACCCAGCCAGGCTGCAATCGCCCTTGGACCTGCGACTTCGGCCGCGGCAAGGTCTGCAGCGAGCACGACCAGCCGGCGAAGGCTGTTGTCCCGGTGCCGACGACCCCTGTGCAGCCACATTGGCTCGATAAGTTGGAGGCCGATCAATGACCGCTCGAGCGTGCATGGGCGGCTGGTGCGCCGTCCGCGAGAATTGCAAGTACTTCCACGTCAACAGTCCCGCGCGCCTGAGTCCAGTCGAACGCCTATGTGAGCCGAAAACGCACAGCTTCTTCCATCCGGAGCCTCATGACGCCTTCGAGGTGTTGCGCATGCTGCCCTCGATTCCAATCGAGCAGTCAGCATGATGCGCCGCTCACCAATGCGCCGAACAGGTTTCACGGGAAACAATTGGGTGCCCATGCGCGCTATCGACAAGCCGGCGCCGCGGCTGCATCGTATTCCTGCACCGTCGGCCCCGCGCGCGGTCATCCAGACACCGAAGCATGAATATGTCCGCGACGAGGGCTACCGGCATTTCGTCGCCGGTCATGCCTGCTTCCGCTGCGGTCGCGCCGGCGCATCCCAAGCCGCGCACAGCAACAGCGACCAGCACGGCAAGGGCTTGTCGATCAAGGCGAGCGACGCCGCACTTTTCCCACTCTGTGTCACGGATCTCGGAGGCATCGGCTGCCACGAGATGCACGACCAGGCGAAGGACGGACTCACCAAACAACAACGACGCGACCAGGAAATCGAATGGATCGCGCTCATGAAAGAAATCGCAGCTCGCGAGGGCTACCAGATATCGAAGAGGAGAGAGCAATGAGCAGAGAGCCAATCGACCTATCCGCGATCAAGCCGCAACATGAGAGCGTGCACCAGCGTTTGGTCAATTGGGCGCGCTGGTGTCATGGTGGCAGCGGCGGTTCGGCAGTGCACCCGATGTTCCGCGAATACCGGAATGCCTACGACGACCCGGCCGAGACTGGCATTCCCTGCGACACGCTGGACGCAGCGTCGATGCAGAAGACATTCATCCACCTGCCCGAAAAGCATCGGTGGGTCGTCTGCTGGTGGTACTGCAAACCCTACATCCCGGTCATGCGGGTTCGCCAGGCGCTTGGACTTTCGACGCCAGCACTGATGGACATGATCAACGACTCCCGCAGCATGCTGATCAACCTCTCTGCATGATTGCGAAAGAAATCGCTTGCAATCAAAAGCGATATCGTTAGAATCTGCGCCAACCGACGCAAAGTCCGGCCTGAACGCTAGCCTGTAGGCTGGCGTCAGCAGTGGGGAGTCGGGATCAAGCCCGCAGGCGCAAGCCGAGCGGGCTTTTTCGTTTCAGAACGGAGAAGACCATGCACTACCGCAACGGCCGCGAGGCCAAGAACGGCGACAAGATCGTCAAGCTGGAAGGCGGCAAGGTCGTCTCGTTCGGCGTCCTGCACAGCGCGACTCCGGGCAACGATTACTGCAATGGCAACATCGCGGCCGTGCAGCCGGCCAACGACTACGCGTGCATGTGCGACTGCCTCCACATCGACGATGTGGCCGCGCTGCTCGCTGGCGCCGGCCTCGACAAGCGTCCCGAAGGCAAGTAACCGAACCAAGGCGCGACTGTGGGCGACAAGCCTGTTACCGTCACCCTGCGCACCGAAGTAGCGCCGTGGGTTGCGGTGTACATCGCCCTCATGATTCGCCGCAGCCAGACCGAGCGCTTCAAGGCCACGCTGGCGACGTTCGTCCTGGATCATGGGATCAGGGTCATCACGCAATGATCAAGCGTCAACGTGGTCGCAGACTGCAAGAGCGGCGTGCCAACTTCCTCCGCGCCCACCCACTGTGCCAAGCTTGCCAAGCAGCAGGGCGTCTGCGGGCGGCGTGCGAGGTGGATCACATCATCGCGCTCGTCAACGGCGGCGCGGACGACTTCGACAGCAATGGTCAGGCGCTATGCAAGCCCTGCCATCGCGACAAGACGGCCCGCGATCTCGGCCATCGAGCACGTCCAGCCATCGGCGGCGACGGCTACCCGATCGGCAGCGATTGGGCTGCATAGAACGGCGCCAGAGAGGCGATCAGCCTCGACGCCACCACACCATTGACGAGGCAGCGATCGCCCCACAGTGACCCTGAGGCGTCCCTCGACGACCCAGGGTAGGGGGTCTCGATCTCCACCGTTGGAGGCGGGAAACCGATGTGTTGCCTCCGTTTGCACAACCGCGAATTGAGAATGTTTTTCCAGGGAGCCTGAAATGGCAGGCCGAAGGCCGAAACCGACCGTCCTGAAACTGGTCGCAGGCAACCCCGGAAAACGCGCGGTCAACAAGAAAGAGCCGAAGCCCAAGCGGGTTTTGCCGTCTTGCCCGAAGTACCTGGCCGGCGACGCGAAAGTCGCATGGGGCCGGTTGACGGTTTTGCTTGACCGGATGGGCGTCCTCACCGAAGCCGACACGCTCGCGCTCGAGCGACTTTGCGAGTGCTACTCCGAGATCCTTGACTGCCGCGAGCTTATCGCGCGCGACGGCCGCACCTATACGACGACCACCATGTCGGGTGACGCGCTCATCAAGGCGAACCCTGCGGTGGCAATGCTTGGCGATGCAGATCGCCGCTTCAAGTCATACCTCGTCGAGTTCGGGTTGAGTCCGGCGGCGCGGTCCAAGGTGCAAGGTGCCAACAGCGAAGAAACCGGCAAGGAAGACCCCCTCGCGGAGTTCTTCGGCTAAGAAGCGCTTCGGCCCGAATGATCCGGCTTCGCAGTACGCGGACGAGGTTGTCTCGGGCAAGCGCATCGCCGGCCCGGACATTCGGCACGCCTGCAAGCGACACCTCGATGACCTGGGCAACACGCGCGGTCTGGTCTGGAATCTAGCCGAAGCCGACAAGGCGATCCGCTTCTATCGCGACGTCCTGAAGTTGAACGGTGGCGACTACGAAGGTAAGCCCTTCGAGCTGCTGCCCTGGCAGAAGTTCATCGTCGGCAACCTGTTCGGCTGGTACGGCGCGGACGGCTACCGGCGGTTTCGCGTTGCCTACGTCGAGACAGGGAAGGGCAGCGGCAAGTCGCCGCTCGCCGCTGGGGTTGGGCTGAAAGGTCTGGTCGCTGACGGTGAGTCGCGCGCCGAGATCTACGCCGCGGCGACGAAGAAGGATCAGGCCATGATCCTATTCCGTGACGCCGTCGCGATGGTGGACCAGTCGAAGGTGCTGGCGCAGCGGCTCAGCAAGAGTGGGACGGGTGAGAAGGTCTGGAACCTGGCCTACTTGGCGAAGGGCTCATTCTTCCGACCGATCAGCTCGGACGACGGCCAGTCTGGTCCGCGCCCGCACATCGCGCTCGTCGACGAAGTTCACGAGCACAAGACCAACGCCGTCGTCGAAATGATGCGCGCTGGCACGAAGAGCCGGCGCCAGGCGTTGATTTTCCTCATCACGAACAGCGGGGCGAACAAGCTGGGGCCGTGCTGGTCCTATCACGAATACGGCGCACGGGTCGCCTCCGGCGAGGTGCTCGACGACGCCTATTTCTCGTTCATCTGTTCGCTCGACGAAGGGGATGACCCATTCACCAGCGAAGACTGCTGGTTCAAGTCGAACCCATCTCTGCAGGACGCTGATCTTCCCGGCATGAAGTACCTGCGCGAGCAGGTCACCGAGGCGCGCGGCATGCCTTCGAAAGAGGCGATGGTTCGCAGGCTGAACTTCTGCCAGTGGACGGACGCTGAATCGCCGTGGATCAGCGCTGATGTATGGAAGCATGCGCAGCGCGAGTACGACTGGAAAGACTTCCGCGGCCGGCGCGCATATGCGGGCCTTGATCTGGGTAGCACGACCGACCTTACCGGCGTGGTCTTCTGGATCGAGCCGGTCGAAGAGGGTGAGCCCTGGCGCCTGGTTCCATTCGCATGGCTGCCCGAGGTCGAACTGCAGCGCAAGGCCGACCACGACCGGGTCCCCTACGTCCAGTGGCAAGCGCAAGGATTCCTCGAGACGACGCCGGGCCGCGCGGTGAGCCGTCGTGTCGTCTGCCAGCGCCTTTCCGCGCTTTCGCAGTTCTTCGACGTCATTGATTGCGCCTACGACCGCTGGCGAATCGAAGATCTGCTCGCGATGGCGTCGGATGAGGGCATCGAACTGCCTCCGATGGTGCCGTTCGGGCAGGGCTACAAGGACATGAGTCCGGCGATCGAGAAGTTTGAACGAATGCTCTTGAACGGCGAGGTCGTTCACAACGGGCACCCGGTCCTGAACTGGTGCGCGTCCAACGCGGTGACGGTGTCAGATGACGCCGAAAACCGCAAATTGAGCAAGGAAAAGGCCATTGGCCGCATCGATTTGATCGTCGCCGCAGTGATGGCGGCCGGTCGAATCGGCGCCGGCCCGGACCTGATCGGCTCAGACTATGAACTCATGGTGTTCTGATGCGCGCTGCAATCTATGACGTCTCGATGCTGGTCGGCGCTGGCCTGGTCGTGGCGGGCGTGGCGCTATTGTTCGGCCTCGCCGCGTCGTTGATCGCCGCCGGCGCGCTGATGATGCTGGTCACGCGTCTCGCGGTGGGCATCGCCTGATGTTCGCGAGCTTTTTCAGGGCCGGCGCCGATGATCGCTCCCCGTGGGGTGACTTCTGGTTCCAGCCCATCGGTGCGAAGTCGGCCGCCGGCCCGCGCGTCGACGCGACATCAGCCTGGCGCCTGTCGGCCGTCTACTCGTCGGTGCATGTCCTGTCGGAATCGTTCGCGATCCTGCCGTTCAAGCTGTACAAGCCGAGCCCCGACGGCCTGAAGAAGACCCAGCAAAAGGAGCATTGGCTGGTCCGGCTCTTCACGAAGAAGCCGAATCGGTTTCAGAACCCGTTCGAATGGCGCGAGATGCTGCAAGGGCACCTCGCGCTGCGCGGGAACGCCTACTGCCAGATCATTCCGGACGGCAAAGGCGGGATCGCTGAGCTGCTGCCGATGCATCCGGACCGCACCCGTGTGGAGGTGATGGCGAGCGGCAGTTGGCGCTATGCCTATACCGCGCTGAGCGGCGAGGTGCAGTACCTGACCCGTCAAGAGGTCTGGCACATCCGCGGCCTGAGCAGCGATGGCATCGTCGGCCTGAGCCCGATCGAACTCCAGCGCGAAATGCTGGGCGCCGCGCTCGCATCGCAGGACTATGCCGGTCGATTCTTCGCCAATGACGCGAAACCGACCGGCGGCTGGGTGGAGGTGCCCGGTACCATCGCCGATACAGCCGCGCGGAACAAACTGAAGGAAGCGGTCCAGGGCGCGACGTCGGGAAGCAATCGTCACAAGACGATGATCCTCGACCGCGGCATGAAGTACCACGAGGTCGGGCTGACCAACAAGGACAGTCAGTTCCTCGAAAGCCGGCAGTTCTCGCGCACAGAGATCGCGGCGATGTTCCGCGTTCCGCCGCACATGATCGGCGACCTATCGCGCGCGACGTTTTCGAACATCGAGCAGCAGTCAATCGACTTCTGGAAGGGCACGATGCTGCCCTGGGCAGAGCGCTGGGAGGCCGCGATCGAGGCGCTGCTCGTCGACACGCCAGACGAGGATCTGTGCGTCGAGTTCGACTTCCGCAACATGTTGCGCGGCGATGCCATCAGCCGGGCAGCATACAGCCATTCGGGTGTTCTCGACGGCTGGCTGACCCGTAACGAGGCGCGCGAGATCGAGGGCTACGACCCAATCGACGGGCTCGACGAACCGCTCGTGCCGATCAACGAGCAGACGCTCACGGAATCGAACGATCCGGATGATCCGGTAAGTCCGCCCGGGGTGGACCAGCCCGCGAAAGAGCAGCCGGCCGACGGCGGCAGCGCGCGTCTCGTGGCCCTGCTGAATGGCAACGCCGCCCGTATGGGCCGTCGAATCGCCGCCGGCAAGGTGGTTTCGCCCGACATCCTGGCTGTCGCCCTGGCGATTCGCGAGGACCAGGCCGCGGCGTGGCTCGCGAAGGCGCGCGAAGAAGAAGACGAAGAGCAGATTACCGCGTCCCTCGTGGCGCTCGGGAGCACGACATGACGATGCACTTTCTGGCGGAAGCCCTGGCGACGCCTTGGGCGATGCAGCAGGAACGGCTGCACGCCTATGCCGCAGTGCTGGCGCGGCGCTATGGCATGGGCCGTCGCGCCGGCGGCATGGACGAGGACGACTTCGGCGCGCCGCTGAAGCCGGAAGCCGCAACGCAGCGCGCCGGCTCGCCGCGGCAAGGTGCGGTCGCCGTGATCCAGGTCTACGGCCCGATCGCTCAGCGCACGTCCATGATGAACATCTGCGACGGCGGCTCGAGCACGCAGGCGATCAGCCAGGCGCTTCGCCAGGCGAACGCCGACGAGTCGATCAGCGCGATCGT
>FTIP01000123.1_pt1 | contig 22671 bp, 18 predicted proteins | sample 1658301 | NCBI WGS metagenome assembly FTIP01 (sample SAMEA3914813, study PRJEB12502) | metagenome | biome: forest; material: soil | place: Canada | collected 2011-07-07 | depth 0.3 m
GCCTGCGCGATCGGCAGCGAGGTGAAGTGGGACGGCGAGTGGGAGAAGATCGGCAAGCCGCACGCGGACGTCGCCTGCTTCTCCTTCCACCCGCGCAAGGTCGTGAGCACCGGCGACGGCGGCATGCTGACCACGCCGCACGCCGACTGGGACGCCCGCTTCCGCCTGCTGCGCCAGCACGCGATGAGCATCCCCGACACGGTGCGCCACGGATCGAGCCAGGTGCTGTTCGAGTCGTATCCCACCGTCGGCTACAACTACCGGATGACCGACATCCAGGCCGCCGTGGGCCGCGAGCAGCTCAAGCGCCTCTCGGAGATCGTGCGGCAGCGCCGCGCCCTGGCCGACCGCTACCGCGCGCTGCTCGCGCCCATCGCCGGCCTGCGCATCCCACAAGAGCCCGAGTACGCGCGCAGCAACTGGCAGAGCTATGCCGTCGGGCTGCCCGATGGCGTCGACCAGCGCGCCGTGATGCAGGCCATGCTCGAGCGCGGCGTCAGCACCAAGCGCGGCATCATGTGCTCGCACCGCGAGGAGGCCTACGCGTCGCAGCCGCTGCCGTTCGCGCTCCCGCATTCGGAATCCGCGCAGGACCGGACGATCCTGTTGCCGCTGTTTACCCAGATGACGGCGGCGGAACAGGATGAAGTCGTCGCCGCGCTGCGCGCCGCGTTGTCCCTGCCTGGCGCGCGGCGAGCCGCCGCGCCCGACGAGACCGCAGCCACCGCGTCGATCGCGCCATGACCACCGGCTCGGCCACGGAAATCGCGCTGCCCGCGAGCGACGCACCCGTTCCTTCCGTGTCCGAGAGGGATTCGTCCGCCCTCTACCGCCAGATCCTCAAGTCGTCGGCGCTGATCGGCACGTCGTCGCTGATGAACGTCGCCGTCGGCATCGCGCGCACCAAGATCCTCGCCGTCCTGCTGGGGCCCGCCAGCTTCGGCCTGATGGGCGCGTACCTGTCGCTGGTCGACCTCGGCCGCACCGTGGCGCAGCTGGGCGTCAACGCGAGCGGCGTGCGCCAGATCTCGCACTCGGCCGCGCTCGGCGACGACACGGGCACGGCCAAGACCTACGCGGCGGTGTGGCGCGTGGCCCTGGCCACCGCCATCCTGGGTGGCCTGACGTTCCTGGTCTTCGCGCCCGGCATCGCCCGCGCGACCTTCGGATCGAGCGCGCAAGCCGGCGACGTCGCGTTGCTGAGCCTGGCCATCTTCTTCGGCGTGATCGCCGGCGGCCAGACCGCGCTGCTGCAGGGGATGCGCCGCATTCCCGACATGGCCGGACTCAGCTTCTTCGGCGCGCTGACGGGATCGATCGCCACCGTCTGCCTCGTCTACGCGTTCCGCGAAGCCGCCCTCGCGATGTCGCTGGTGGCCGCGGGCGTCGCCTCGGTCGTCGTCGGATGGCTCTACACCCGCCGCATCGTGCTGCCGCGCGCCCGGCTGACCGCCGCCGACACCCTCGGCCAGGCCTCCGACCTCCTGAAGCTGGGCCTGGCCTTCATGGGCAGCGGCCTGCTGACGCTGGGCGCGGCCTACCTCGTGCGCATCATCGTCCTGCGCGACGCCGGCCTCGAGGCGGCAGGCTTCTACCAGGCCGCGTGGACGCTGGGCGGGCTGTACGTCACCTTCATCCTGCAGGCCATGGGCGCCGATTTCTACCCGTTGCTGGTCTCGCGCATCACGCATCGCGACGAGGCCAATCGCCTGGTCAACCAGCAGACCAAGGTGAGCCTGCTGCTGGCGGGTCCGGGCGTCATCGCCACGCTGGCGCTGGCGCCCATCGTGGTGCAGGTGCTGTACAGCGGGAAGTTCGCCGCCTCGGTGGAGACGCTGCGCTGGATCTGCCTGGGGATGTCGCTGCGGGTCATCACCTGGCCGATCGGCTACATCGTGGTGGCGCGCGGACGCCAGACCCTGTTCTTCGCCACCGAGCTGGCCTGGTCCGTCTTCAACGTCGGCGCGACGCTGGTGTGCGTGAACTTCTTCGGCGTCGCGGGCGCGGGCATCGCGTTCTTCGCGTCCTACGTCTTCCACGGTCTGATGCTCTATCCCATCGTCCGCCACGTCAACGCGTTCCGCTGGTCGGGCGAGAACCTGAAGATCGGCGGCGCCCTGATCGTCTTCGCCGGCGCCACGTTCCTGCTGACGCGCTCGCTGCCGCTGTGGCCGGGAACGGCGCTGGGAGCGGCCCTGTGCGTGGGCTGGACGATCTATTCCGTGCGCGAGCTCGCGGTCGCTGCCGACACCCTGCGCCTGCCGCCCGCGATCGCGCGCTTGTTCAAGATTCGAAGATCCGCCTGACCGTTGCGGCCAAGGTGGACTCACAGTGGAGGGTTGCATGAGCAGAAACGTCGACTACATCGTCGTCTCGCCGGTGCGCGACGAGGTCGCGCACGTCGCCGAGACGGTCGAATCGATGGTGCGCCAGACGATTCGTCCCGTGCGCTGGGTCATCGTCGATGACGGCTCGACCGACGGCACCGGCCCCCTGCTCGACGAGCTGGCCGCGCCGTACGACTGGATCCGCGTGCTGCATCGTCCCAACCGCGGCTTCCGTGCCAACGGCGGCGGCGTGATGGACGCCTTCTACGCCGGATTCGACACGCTCGGCGACCTGCAGTGGGAGCTCGCCGCGAAGCTCGACGCCGACCTGTCCTTCGCGCCCGATTACTTCGAGCACTGCATCGCGCATTTCGACGCCGAGCCGAAGCTGGGCATCGGCGGCGGCCTCGTCTGCTCGCGTGCGCAAGACGGCACGCTGAGCGTCGATTCCGTGGGCGACCCGCCGTTCCACGTGCGCGGCGCCACCAAGATCTACCGCCATGCATGCTGGCAGCAGATCGCGCCGCTGATCAAGGCCGCCGGATGGGACACGCTGGACGAGGTCCGCGCCAACTACTTCGGCTGGACGACGCACACCTTCACGGAACTCGAGGTGGTGCAGCACAAGCCCACGGGCAGCGCCGATGGCATCTGGCGCAACGCCGTCAAGAACGGCCGCGCCAACTACCTCACCGGGTACCACCCGCTGTTCATGTTCGGCAAGTGCGCGCGCAGGCTCGTCAAGGCGCCCCTCAAGAAGGAATGGCTGGGGCTGCTGACGGGCTATGTCGGCTGCTATCTCAAGCGCCAGCCTCCGCTCGCGGACCCGCCGACGATCCAGTACCTGCGGCGACAGCAGATGCAACGACTGCGCTCGCGACCCAGCATCTATTCCAGCCAAGGCGACACGGCCCACTGAGGCCGTCTCGGGACAACAGCATGATTCTCGAAACCCCCACCCACGTCACCGAAGTCAAGGCGTTCTTCGAGGCGCCGCAAGGCTACTTCAAGAGGCGGCAGTTCGACGTCGACATCCGCCGCGCCACCGTGTCCGAGATGACCGCGGGCCGCCCGCTGCCCGAGGTCCTCGACGTCGGATGCGGCAACGGCTCGATCTCGATCCCGTTGCTGGCCTCGCCCGGCACGGGGCGGCTGACGCTCGTCGACCTGTCGCAGGCGATGCTCGATCTCGCGCGCGCGTCGCTGACCGAGGAGCAGCGCGACCGCGTCCGCCTGATGAACACCGACCTGATGACCGCCGAGGTCGACCGCAAGTTCGACCTCGTGATCTGCCTGGGCGTGCTTGCGCACGTCGACGACCCGCGCGCGCTGATCGGCCGCCTCCACGAGCTGCTCGCGCCCGGCGGACGGCTGATCCTGGAGGTGACCGACAGCTTCCATCCGGTCGGACGCCTGCTGAACTTGTACCACCGGCTGCTGGGTCTGTTCCGTCCGGTGCAGTACGGCTTGAACCGGCTGCGCATGCGCACGGTGTTCGACGACTGCGAGCGCGCCGGGCTGCGCCGCGTGACGACCTACCGCTACTCGCTGCCGCCTCCGGGCAGCCAGCGCCTGGCCTCGCACGCCACGCTGTTCCGGCTCACGCGCCGCCTCTTCGGCACGTCGCTCGACAACCGGCGCGCATGGCTCGGGAACATCGCGATCGCCGAGTTCACCCGCTGACCGGGCGCCTCGCACGCTGGAAATCTTCCCATGGGTCCGGTCGGCTACCTGTTCATCGTCACGGCGGGCATGCTCACGCTGCTCCTGCCGCGCAAGTACGCGCTGCTGCCGCTGATCGCCGCGGCCGCGTACACGCCCGCGGGCGAGGCGCTGGAGATCGCCGGGGCGACGTTCACGATCCCGCGACTGCTGGTGGCCCTGGGCTTCCTGCGCATCACGGCGCGCGGCGAGACGATGCGCGGCCGCTGGACCAGCATCGACAGCTTCGTGCTGCTCTGGGCGGCGGTGCTGCTGGGCACCAGCGCCATGCACACCGACGACGCCTGGCTGTTCCGCCTCGGCGTGGTCTGGACCGAGACCGGCACCTACTTCCTGGCGCGCCGTCTGCTCGCGGACACCGACGACGTGCGCGACCTGCTCAAGGCGCTGGTGATCATGATGATCCCGCTGGCCGGCCTGATGGCGTTCGAGAAGGCGACGGACTTCAGCCCGTTCAGCGTGTTCTCCAGCGTCTCGTCGCTGCCGGAGATGCGCGAGGGCAAGGTGCGCGCGATGGGCCCGTTCGCGCACTCCATCCTGGCCGGGACGGTGGGCGCCGTGCTCCTGGGCATCGGCATCGCGCTCTGGAAGGACTCGAAGTGGCGCTCGCGCATCGGCGTGATCGGCGGCGCGACGATCGTCTTCGCCTGCGCGTCCAGCGGACCGCTGCTGATGACCGCCAGTGTCCTCCTAGGCTATGGGCTGATGTCGCGCCGGCGCCGCATGCGCCCCGTGCTGATCCTCGCGTTCCTGTGCCTCGTCGCCATCGATTGCGCGATGAACGACCCGATCTACTTCCTGATGGCCAAGATCGACCTGGTCGGCGGCAGCCAGGGCTACTTCCGCGCGCAGCTCATCCGCTCGTCGATCGAGCATCTCGACGAATGGTGGCTCGCGGGCACCGACTACACGCGCCACTGGATGCCCACCGGCCTCAAGGTGAGCGGGCGCCACACGGACATCACCAACCACTTCCTGCAGCAGGGCGTGTGGGGCGGCCTGCCCCTGATGGCCATCTTCCTGGTCATCGAGATCAAGGCGTTCGCGGCGGTCGGCCGCGTCATGCGGGCCGCCGAGCAGTTGCCCGCCAACCAGGTGCGGTTGATCTGGGGCCTGGGCTGCGTGCTGTTCGGGCTGACCGTCAACTTCACGTCGATCACGATGTTCGACCAGTCCGTCGTCTTCTACTGGACGATCGTCGCCCTGATCGCCAGCGTCACCAATCCCGGTACGGTCCCCGCGGCCGTGCCTGCCAGCCCGGGCGCCGCGCCGGTGCGCGCGGCGATGCCGCCCCGGTTCGACTGGGAGCAGTCGTGAAATCCATCTCCGTCGTCATCGTGAGCTGGAACGCCAAGGACCACCTGCGGCGCTGCCTGGACTCGATCCGCGAGCACGCGGCCGACTGCGTGCTCGAGACCATCGTCATCGACAACGACTCGGCCGACGGATCGGCGGAGATGGTGGCGGCGGAATTCCCGCAGGCCATCCTCATCCGCGCCGGCAGCAACCTCGGGTTCGGACGCGCGAACAACCTGGGCTTCGCCCGGGCGCGCGGCGATTTCGTCGCGATGATCAACTCCGACGTGACGCTGCACCCCGACTGCCTGCAGCGCCTCGAGGCCTACCTGCGCTCCGATCCGGGCGCGTGCCTGGCCGCGCCGCGCATCGTCGGGCGCACCGGCACGCTGCAGCTCACCTGCAAGCGCCTGCCGGGTCTCTGGAACACCTTCTGCCGGTTCGCGGCGCTCGACCGGCTGATGCCGAAGTCCGACCTGTTCTCCGGCTTCGAATACACCGCCGCGCGCCACGGATCCACGGCCCGCGTGCCCGCCATCGGAGGCTGCTTCTGGCTGCTGCGCAAGACGGCCATCGAGCAGGTCGGCCCCTTCGACGAACGCTTCTTCTTCTACGCCGAGGACATCGACTGGTGCAAGCGCTTCGGCGAGAGCGGCTGGTCGGTCGTCTACTACCCGCAGGCGAGCGCCACGCACTACGGCGGCGGCAGCAGCGAGAAGGCGCCGGTGCGCTACAGCGTCGAGATCATCCGCTCGACCCTGCAGTACTGGCAGAAGCATCACGGCGCCTTGGGGCACATGCTCTGCTTCCTGATGTTCGTCGCCCACCACGCCGTCAAGCTGGTCACGCGGCTGTTCGTGTGGCTGCTGTCGGCCGGCCGCTCGCACGCCACCTCCAGCAAGATGGCCCAGGACTACTCGTGCCTGCGCTGGCTGCTCACGCGCGACGAGGCGTCGCTGGGACGCAGCCGCACGCACTGATCTCGCCAACAACCAACATGCCCACCCTGCACGTCTGCGGACTCCGCCTCGATGACCCGTTTCTGCGCCTGCTCGCGCAGCTGATGCCCGTGCGCTTCGAGGCCGCGGCGGACGCGCCCGCCGAGGCGGGCGTCCGGCTGCAGGTGGCCAACGTCGACTCGGAGGCCGCGCGACGCTACGTCGGCGCGTCGCTGCGGATGGCCGCGCCCGGCCCGCAGGGCACCGGCCCGCGCGGCGAGGTTGCCTTCGCCGCACACGCCGAGGTGCCCTTCCCGTTCGGCGGACGGCGACTGCCCACGAACTGCCCGGACGGCGGCGCACCGCTGCGCCTGGAGGCCGGTGAGTCCGCGCTGGCATCCTGCGGCGACGACCCGATCTGGAGCGTCGCCGAGGCCGACGGCCGCGTGCACTTCCGCTCCGCGATGCCCTGGCCGGAGCTCGCGCCCGACGCCGCCTTCTTCCAGGCCTTCAACAGCCTGCGCTTCGTCGAGAGCCTGCCGGTCGTCGACTTCCTGCGCCGCGTGACGGGCACCGACACGCCCGCGCCGCGCCCGCTGCGCGCGTCCTTCGTGATCGACGATCCCAACCTGCACTGGATCCGCTACGGCTTCGTCGACTACGCCGCCGTGGTGGCGCACGCCCGGCGCGTGGGCTACCACATGTCGTTCGCCACCATCCCGCTCGACACCTGGTACACGAACACGCGCACCGCCTCGATCTTCCGCGACGCGCCCGACCGCATCTCGCTGCTGGTTCACGGCAACAACCATCGCAAGGGCGAACTGGCCCGGCCGTACACGCCCGGCGAGTGCACCGGGCTGCTTTCCGAGGCGATCGCGCGCATGGCCAGGTTCAGCCAGCGCAACCGGCTCGCCTGCTCCGCGGTCATGGTGCCGCCGCACGGCGCGTGCAGCGAGGAGATCCTGAGCGCGATGGCCGCGCTGGGCTACGCCGCGGCCTGCGTGTCGTCGGGCTCGCTGGCGTACCACAACGCCGGCCGGCCGTGGACGCGCCTCCTGGGCTTCAACGCCTTCGAGCGCATCGGCGGCTGCCAGGTGATCCCGCGCTGGGGCCTGAAGAACGACGTCGACAACTCGGTGTTCCTCGCGGCCTACCTGGGCCAGGCGATCGTCGTCATGGGCCATCACCAGGACATGGCGGACGGGCTCGCGGAGTTCGATCGCGTCGCCGGCCACATCAACAGCCTCGGGCCGGTCGCGTGGTCCGACATGCAGACGATCAGCGAACTCCACGACCCGCGGTCGAGCGCGGCGGCGCTGGGGTCGGCCGATCCCTCGCATCGCGTCGCGCCGTCGCGCAACGACCCGCGCTTCGGCAGCGTGCCGGTGATCGCGGGCATGCGCCGGATCGCCACCGAGATCCGCGACCGGTTGACGCCCATGTACAGCCGCATGTTCACGTCCTGATCGGAACCGCTCCATGACCGTCCCGAACACCCGCTCCAAGAGGCCGCCGCGCGTCCTGTTCCTCGTCGAGAACAACCCGTACCCGCAGGACTTCCGCGTCCGCCGGGAAGCGGAGGAACTGCAGCGGCGCGGCTTCCAGGTGATGGCCGTCGCGCCGCGCAAGAAGGGCCAGACCTGGCGCGAGAACGTCAACGGCGTCGACGTGCTGCGCTTTCCCGCGCCACCGCCCGGCACCGGCTTCATCGGCTACGCGATCGAGTTCGGCTACTCGACCTTCGCCATGCTCGTGCTGTCGCTGTGGCTGGTCGTCACCCGGGGCGTGGACGTGGTGCACGCCGCGAATCCGCCCGACACGCTGGTGTTCATCGCCATCGTGCTGCGCCTGTTCGGCGCGCGCTCGATCTTCGACCACCACGACCTGTCGCCGGAGATCTACCTGGCGCGCAACGGCGGCAACCGCGCGGTGCTGGGCACGCTGAAGTTCCTGGAGCGCCTGTCGCTGCGCTGGGCCGATGCGGTCATCTCGACCAACGAGTCGTACCGCGCGGTGGCGCTCACGCGCGGCGGCAGGACGGCCGACGAGGTCTTCATCGTGCGCAACGGCCCGCCGCTGAGCTACGTCCCGCTGCCGCCCGACGAGGCGCTCGCGGGCCGCGCGCCGTTCCTGATCGGCTACGTCGGCACCATCGGCACGCAGGACGGGCTCGACTACCTGGTCAAGGCCGCGGACCACCTCGTCAACGTCATGGGACGCAAGGACTTCCTGGCCGTCGTCGTCGGCGACGGCGATTCCCTGGCCGACGTCCAGCGCCTCGTCGACGAGCTACGCCTGAACGAGCACTTCCACTTCACGGGCCGCCTGGACGAGACGAACAGCCGGCGCACCCTGTCCGCGGCCAGCATCTGCGTGCAGCCCGACCCCTATGGCCTGCTCAACGACCAGTCGACGATGAACAAGCTGATGGAGTACATGGCGCTCGGCAAGCCGACGGTCGCCTTCGACCTGCGCGAGACCCGCTTCTCCGCCGGCGACGCCGCGCTCTACGCGCCGCCGAACGACATCGCCGTGTTCGCGCAGCACATCGCCCACCTCTTCGACCACCCGCAGGAGCGCGAGCGCATGGGCGCGATCGGCCGCGCGCGCGTCGAGACGCAGCTGGCCTGGGAGCATTCCGTGCCGCACCTGCTGGCGTGCTACGCGAAGGTCCTGGGGCAGGAGCGTGCCGTCGTGCGCGCCCCGGGACTCGAATCCTCCGCCAATTCCGAACCCTGACCCGATCCGCAGCCGCCCGACCTTCCATCGCCTCATTCGAAAGCGTTCCTCATGGCCTCCGTCGACGTCGTCGTCCCCTGCTACAAATACGCGCGCTACCTGCGCGCCTGCGTCCAGAGCATCCTCTCCCAGGAGAACGTGGATGTCCGCGTCCTGATCATCGACGACCACTCGCCCGACGACACGCCGGAGGTGGGCGGCGCGCTCGCCCGGGAGGACTCGCGCGTCACGTACGTGCGCAACGAAGTGAACCTGGGGCACATCGCCACCTACAACAAGGCACTCGCGAGGGCGACCGCCGACTACGTGGTGCTGCTGTCCGCCGATGACCTGCTGACGCCCGGCGCGCTGGGCCGCGCCGCGGCACTCATGGACGCGAATCCTTCCGTCGGCCTGGTGTACGGCAACCCGATCTCGCTCTACGGCGACGAGGTGCCTCGCGCGCGGACGCAGTCCACCGGCAACACCGTCTGGAAGGGCCCGGACTGGATCCGCCTCATGTGCCAGGCCGGCCGCAACTTCATCAACTGCCCGGAAGCCGTCATGCGCACGTCGGTGCTGCACCGGCTCGGCGGCTACAAGGCGGCGCTGCCGCATTCGGCCGACATGGAGATGTGGCTGCGCGCGGCCGCCATCTCCGACGTCGGCCGCGTCAACGGCGCCGACCAGGCCTACTACCGCGTCCACAGCCAGAGCATGCAGCGCACGATCTTCGCCGGCGTCATGCCCGACCTGATCGGCCGCCGCGACGCCTACATCTCGGCGCTGACCGGCGGCGACGTGGTCGTCGACGATGCCAACGCCCTTCTCGACACCGCGCGTCGGGCCGTCGCGCTGGACGCCGTCAAGTGGGCCGTCCGCACCGTCAAGTCGAAGACGCCGGATCTCGCGCTCATCGAGCAGTACCGCCAGTTCGCGCTGTCGACGTCCCCGGGCATCGAGCAGACGCCGGAATGGAACGCGCTCGCCAGACGCACCGTCGCGGGCCCGGGCCTGCGCGCGACGCTCGTGCGCATCCTGTCCGCGAAGATCGAACACTTCCAGCATCAACGCTCGTGGCGCAAGTGGTGGCGCACCGGCGTGTATTGACCAGGCAGGCGAGGGAATTCCGATGTCCTCCATCCGTCACCCGAGGGTGCAACCCATCGCGCCGACGCGCCGGCCGACCGTCTCGGTCATCATCCCCTGCTTCAACTACGGCCGCTGGCTGGCCGAGTGCGTCCACAGCGCGCTGGGCCAGGAAGGCGTGCAGGTGGACGTGACGATCATCGACGACGCGTCGCAGGACGACTCCGTCGCGGTCGCGCAGGCGCTGGTGCGCGAGCACGGCGACCGCGTCCAGCTGGTGCGCAACATCGCCAACCGCGGCCACATCCCCAGCGTCAACGCAGGTCTCCAGCTGGCCCGGGGCGAATACCTCGTGAAGCTGGACGCCGACGACCTCCTGGCGCCCGGCAGCCTCGCGCGCTCCGCCGCGCTGCTCGACGCCCACCCGTCGGTCGGCTTCGTCTACGGCCGGCCGCTTCACTTCGGGCTCGAGGTGGACTCCACGATGACGCGCCTGCACAAGGTGTTGAGCGGCTCGTCGTACCTCAAGACCGACCAGCCGGCCCAGCGCATGGCCGACCACAAGCTGCGCGGCTGGACGGTCTGGAGCGGCGAGGCCTGGATAGCCCGCATCTGCGACCGCGCGGCGAACTGCATCAGCCAGCCCGAGGTCATGATGCGCACGTCCACGGTGCTGCAGGCCGGGCTGTACGACGGCGCGCTGCCGCACACGTCCGACCTCGCGATGTGGCTGCAGCTGGCGAGCATCTCCGACGTGGGCCACATCGACGGCCCCATCCAGGGCTTCTACCGCGTCCACGCGAAGAGCATGCAGCGCACGGTGAACTCCGGCAAGCTGCGCGATCTCGAGGGCCGCCTGTCCGCCTTCGAGGCCGTGCTGGGGCAGCACGACGACGCGCAGGGCAACCGCCGGCGCATGCTCGCGCGCGCCCGCAACCGCCTCGCCGGCGAGGCGCTCGAGGAGGTGACGCGGGCCTTCGACCGGGGACGCACACTGTGCGTGCCCGCCGAGCACTACGTCGAGTTCGCACAGCGCGCGTCGACGGAGGCCACGTCCCTGCCCCAGTGGCGGTCCCTGCAGTGGCGCCGGCGCCTCGGCGCGCGCTGGTCGCCGATCTTCCCGCCCTTCCTCGTGGAGGCCGCCCTGCGCCCCGTCCGGGACGAGCTGCGCGCGGCGAAATGGTGGCGCGATGGAACGTGAGTCGAATGCCGTGTCGATGACGCCGGCGCCGCTGGCCGTGGCCGCAGCCCCGCGCGCCCCCGGGCCGCTGGGTTCGGTCGCGCGCGAGTTCTTCCGGCGCTACCGGCAGACGCTGGCGATGCTGCGCCGGTCCGGCCTCAGGGAAGTGATCGGCGGACTGCGAAGCCGCCTCGCGGGCGCCCTCTCGCCGGGCGACGCGCCCCTGCCGGTCCGCCTGGAGGACGTGCTGGCCGCGGATCCGCGCCATCCGCCGAGCCGCCCCAGCCTCGCATCCGCGCCCGGCCAGCCGATGGTGATCAACTGGATCATGACGCCGCCCGCACGCGGCTCGGGCGGCCACACCACCATCTTCCGGATCGCCAACGCCCTGCAGGCGCGCGGCCACGCGAACCGCGTCTACTTCTACGACCGGCACTTCGGCGACCATCGCTACTACGAGGAGATCGTGCGCGACTACTACGGCTTCAAGGGCCTGGTCGGCAACATCGACCAGGGCATGGCCGACGCGCACATCACGATGGCCACGGGCTGGCCGACGGTGTATCCCGTCTTCAATTCGCGCTCGGCGGGCACGCGCTGCTATTTCGTGCAGGACTTCGAGCCGAGCTTCCACGCGACGAGCTCGGCCAGCGTGTTGGCAGAGGCCACGTACAGGATGGGCTTCCACGGCATCACCGCGGGCCGGTGGCTGTCGCGCAAGCTCGCGCAGGACTACGGCATGTCGGCCGACCATTTCGATTTCGGCTGCGACCTGGACTCGTATTCGCTGCGCCCCGGCGACCACCCGCGCGAGGGCATCTGCTTCTACGTCAGGCCCTCGGCGGCGCGCCGCGCCTCGGAGCTGGGCATGATGGCGGTCGAACTGTTCGCGCAGCGCCGGCCCCGCGCCGAGATCCACCTGTACGGCGATCCCGTGGGCAAGCGCGGCTTCGAGTTCATCGATCACGGACACGTCACGCCGGCACAGCTCAACGACATCTATGCCCGCTGCAAGGCCGGACTGACGCTCTCGCTGACGAACGTGTCCCTGGTGCCGCACGAGATGCTGGCGTCCGGCTGCATCCCGGTGGTCAACGATGCCGAGCACAATCGGATCGTGCTCGACAACGCCTTCGTCCACTACGCCGACCTCACGCCGCACGCGCTGGCGGACGCCCTGGAGGCCGTGCTCGACACCCCCGACTTCGCGTCGCTGTCGCGCAGCGCCAGTGCCAGCGTGCGGTCGCAGTCGTGGGACGACGCGGCGACGGCCGTCGAGACGGCGTTGCGCCGCCTTCTTTCCCGCTGAGGCCGCGCCGTGTCGACCCATCACTGCGCGCCGGCCGCCGCCGCGCCTTCGCTGATCCTCACGTTCCACGGCATCGGCACGCCGGGCCGCGAGCTCGATCCGGGCGAGGACCAGGTCTGGGTCACCCGCGACAACTTCGAGCGCATCCTCGACGCGGTCGTCGACAAGCCGCAGGTGGAGATCACGTTCGACGACGGCAACGCCTCCGACATCGACATCGCCGTTCCCGCGCTGCGCGATCGCGGCCTGCGCGCGACCTTCTTCGTCCTGACCGGCCGCCTGGACGAACCGGGCGCGCTCGGCCGCGAGGACCTGCGCCAGATGCTGCGATCCGGCATGGACATCGGCTCGCACGGCATGAGCCACCGGCCCTGGCGCCGGCTGGACGCCGGGACGGCCGCCCAGGAGATCGTGCAGGCCAAGGCGCGGCTGGAGGCGGAGGTCGGACGGCCCGTCACCCAGGCCGCGTGCCCGTTCGGCGCCTACGATCGGCGAACGCTCGAATTCGCCCGCGCCGCCGGCATCGAGACGCTGTTCACGAGCGACGGCGGCGTGTCGCGACGCGGCCAGTGGCTGCGCACGCGCAACACGATCCACGCCCACGACTCGTCGGCCACCGTCGCCGACCTTCTTCGCATGCGCCCGTTCGCCCTGCACGAGTGGAAGCGCCGCGCGAAGACCTTCGTCAAGCGCCTGCGCTAGAGGCCGCCATGCACAGCGCGAGCACGCCCACCGTCATCATCCTGTTCGCCGACGCCCTGGCGGCGCCGGAGGTGCATTGGAGCCTGGTCGACGCCGGCATCCCGGTCGTCGCCCTCGCCCGCCGCGGCACGCGGCCCGCCCTGCGGCGCAGCCGGCACGCGCGCGTCGTCGAGGTGACCAATCCTGCGTCCTCGGCGAGCCGGTGTCTCGCGGAACTCGAGGCGCTCGTGCGCCGGTTCGAGGACCCGATCGTCATGCCGCTCGACGACCTGGCCATCTGGCTCGTCCATCGGTTGCGCGAATCGCTGCCGGTGCGCGTCTGCGGCCCGACTGACGCCAACGCGGCGCTCACGCTCGACAAGCGGCTCCAGATGGAGGCGGCCGCTCGCGCGGGCTTCAGCGTTCCGGAGACGATCGCCGTGGACAGCGCCGCGGACCTCGCCCGCGTCGAGCGCTTTCCGATCATCGTCAAGCCCGCCCTCGCCGCGCGCGTGGAGCGCGACGCCCTGGGTCGCGGGCGCGCGTTCGCGCTTGCCAACTCGACGCAGCGCGATCAATCCGGCTTCGTCGCGGATCCCCAGGAGCCGATGATCGGCCAGCCTCATATCGCCGGTGTCGGCGAAGGCATCTTCGGCTTGGTACTGAGCGGAAAGGTCGTGGCCTGGAGCGGCCATCGGCGGGTGCGGATGATGAACCCGGCCGGTTCCGGATCCAGCGCCTGCATCAACATCGCGCCCGAGGCACGGACCTTGGCTGTAGCCGAACGTTTCCTGCTGGCAATGAACTGGCAGGGTCTCTTCATGATCGAACTGCTGCGTGACACCGACGGCAGGCTGTGGTTCATGGAACTCAACGGCCGACCTTGGGGCAGCATCGCGCTGGCACTCCGCACGGGCCTGGACTATCCGGCCTGGGCGGTCCGGGCCATGCTCGACCCGGTGTTCGAACCCATCGTTCCCTCGAACGCACCCACGCTGCTGTGCCGCCACGTCGGGCGCGAGATCCTGCACCTGGCATTCGTCGCGCGAGGCCCCGGACGAGGTGCGTTGAAGACACAGTGGCCAACACTGTCCGGCACCCTTCGAAGCATGCTCGCCCCGGGTCGCCCACAGGCCATCTACAACTGGCGCTGGAACGACCCTCTCGTCTTCTTCGCCGATCTGGCCGGCTCAATCGGGCAATTGCTGCCTCGCATCAAGTCAGGTGGTGTCAGCGGTTCGGGCATCGCCAGCCGGATTGGACGGCGCCTGGCGGCCATCGCCGAGCGCCAGCGACAACGTGCATTGCGAGCCCGTGGCCTGCCGCTGCCTGTCATCCAACAGGCCAGGTCGGTGCTGTTCCTCTGCTACGGCAACATCAACAGAAGTGCGCTCGCGGAGCGGTACCTGCGCCCGCTCCTGGGCGACGGATACACGGTGATGTCATGCGGGCTGCATCGCCATGCACAGCGTGCCGCGGATCCGCAGATGGTGGCAGTCGCGCGTGACAGCGGCGTCGACCTGGACAACTGGTCGTCGCGCACCATCAGCGCGGAGCTTGTGCGAGCGGCCGATGTGATCTTCGCCATGGAGGCGGTGCACCTGAGCAGGTTGTTCGCGGGATACCCGGAAACCCGGGATCGCGCCTTCCTGCTGGGGAGTCTCAACGCGACCCCGGACGGGCCGCTCGAGATCCAGGATCCGTTCGGCAAGCCGCGAGCGGCTTATGAACGTTGCCTGCGCGAGGTGGTGGCAGCCACTTCCACGCTGGCACGCCACCTCGCGACGTCGTCGCTCCTTACTGAACCGAAACGTTAGTCGGCGGGACGATGGTGGTCACGGCCGCCGCCGGGAACTCGAACGCGCCGATGTCCCAGCTGCCGTCAGCGCCACGCGTGTTGCCGTCCATGTCCACGTTGAGCAGGCCGTCGGCCGTCAGCGCCGAGCCGCGGTTGCGAAGCACGGAAGTAGCGCTCAGGTGAGCGTCGCCGCCGGCCACGTTGGTCATGCCGCCGTCGCCGCTGAACGTGAACGAACCCGGCTCGCCGGAAGGCCAGCCGTAGCCGTTCAACGTCGTGTAGTTGTAGGCGTTGTTGTGCGCGTTCGGGAAGTCGTGGCTGACGTTGATGAAGACGTTGTTGGCGACTTCGGTACCCGTCGACGTCACGACGCCGTTCGCGTGGATCCACCCGTAGTTCGAGGCCGAGGGCGCCGCGAACACGTTGTTGTAGATGTACATCGGGCCGAAGTTGCCCGGCGCCTTGACCGTCAGCAGCGAGTACGTGCTGTTGTAGAAGACGTTGCCGTACAGGCGGAAATTGACGGCTCCACCGTATTCGAAGAATATGCCGTCGTTCGGAACGTTGTGGATGAAGTTGTACCGCATCGTCACGTTCGTGCTCGGATACGAATACATCGTGTCTTCGTGATCCACGCCGTCGTTGGCGATGTCGTACAGGTTGCTGTGCTCGATGACAGCGGTGCTCCAGTTCGAGGCCCGGAAGGCTTCGCTGATGGCGTGCACGGCCACGTAGCCGACGTACAGGTTGCTGACGGTGTAGTTGCTCGGCGCAAAATTCAGGCCGTAGGCCGCCGTCGAGCAATTGCCCGCGGGACCGCAGGTCGGGCCGGCGACTTCCAGATGCGCGATGCGCAGGTTGTCCACGTTCCCGCTGGTCGCGACCTTGGCACCGTCGCCGCCACCGGCAACGATGTTGACCTTGATGCCGTAGCTGACGCGACCGTCGATGTAGATGGAACTGCCGCTGGGCACCAAGATGCCGGGGTTCGCGTTCGAGATGTTGACGGTGCTGTCGAACGTCGAGTTCCAGCCGGTCGCGGCCGCCTGGGTCGCGTCGCTGGCGACCACGCGCTTGATGTTGACCGGGCTGGTCGACGTGCAGTTCTTGCTGACGGTCAGGCCCTGGGTGTAGCTGCCGCCGGCCAGCCAGACGGTATCGCCGCAGGCGACCGACGACCAGGGAATGGACGAGAAGCCGGAGATGGCGTCCGTCCACGTCTTGCCGCTGCCGGCACCGTAGCTGCTGCCGTTGGGACGCACATACCAGTCTGCGGCTTGCGCGGCGCCGGCGAAGGCTGCCAGGCCGAAGACCAGCGCGGTGGCGGCCTTGGAGGGAAGGAGGCGGCGACCGTGCGCGGCAACACTGCTGCGCTTCGTTCGATCGGAGGTGAAAATCTTGTACATAGCGTTCAATCTCATTCTGGACGCGATTCGGGCGTCCGGGTTGCAACCGGGGTCTGAAGAAGGATTCAGGTTCGTCACTGAACGAGCTTCGTCACTTCCGCCGAGTACGAACTCTCGGCGCCGGAAGATCCGACCGAGGTCACTGCAAAGTAGTACGTGTGTCCCGTGGGCAGGCCGGTGATGGCGTAGCTCGCGACGTTGCCGGCCGAGATCCCAGAACCGAGCGCCTGGGTGTACTTCCCGGATGCAGTGCCGTAGTAGACACGATAGCCGGTGACGCTCGAACTCGACGACTTCGACCAGCTGACCGTCGCGTTCCCTGTGGTCGGGGCCGGCGCGGGAGCGGGCGCCGGAGTCGGAGTCGGGGCCGGCGCGGGCGCCGGCGTCGGTGCGGGCGCGGGGGCAGGCGTCGGCGCGGGGGCCGGCGTCGGCGCGGGCGTGGGGGCAGGCGTCGGCGCGGGGGCCGGCGTCGGCGCCGGGCTCGGCGCGGGCGTCGTCGTGACGGACAGGAACGCCGACAGCGGCGAGTTCGCGTACCTGGTGCCGGACGACCAGGTCGTCGGGAGCGTCTTCAGCGTGCTCTGGGCGCTGGTCACGGTGCCGGCGCCGCCGGAAACCAGGTCGCGCACCTGGACGGTGCCGCCGGCGCCCGCCGGGGTCAGGACGGCGATCCAGTACTTCGTGCCGGCGACGACGTTGATGGACGACACCGCGATCGAGTTCCACGCACCACCGCTGGCCGTGTGGGTCACGCCGGAGGTCAGGAGCGTACCGGGCTGGCCGCTGGCGTCAGCGTAGACGCCCACCGTCACGCTCGTGGCCGTGTTGCTCTTGTCGAGGTACAGGCTCAACGTGTTGGACGCGCCCGAAGCCGAGGCCGTGAAGACGAACGCTTCGGCCATGCCGTTGGGGTTCGTGTCGACGCCACCCTGCACGGTGGAAGAACCCACCAGGACGTTGGAGGCCGACGCGGAGAGGGACAGCGGCGAGACGTCCGTGGTGGAGTCGCCCGCGACAACGGACTTGCTCGTGCCGTCGGGCACGGCGCTGCCAGTCGAGTTCGGGCTCGGGCTTTCATTGGAGTTGCCGCCGCCGCAAGCAGCAAGGAACACGGCTGAGAACATGGAGGCCAGGAGGGCCTTGCGGTGGGAATTATCAGACTGCATTTAATCGCTCGGAAAAAGGTTTCTTAAACTCCCGCGCACGGGGTCAAGACGAGAACAGGCCGGAGCCGGCGGGCGGCTCCTTGACCAGACGGGTGATCTCCCTCAATCGAACTGCCTTGTCCCGGATCGAGCGGGATCTCCTGGCAGAGCAAAAGAACGTGTTCTGGTGTTCGGCGATTAGGCCGGCCGATGAAGGTGGCTCCGTTACCGCATGTAGTCCCCGAGGGCGCCGTCACGGCGAGCTCGATCGCGCTCGAAATGCAACTAATGTTGCAGAGCAGCAATAAGCGGGATTAAGTCACGGAAGAGTGCACTCCGCGCGCACCAAGGGATCAAGCAGCAATATGCATGCCGTCCGACCGGTCGGCGGCGGATACAACGGACACAAGATTGGAGGGAATGGGCACTGTATGACTAGACAGTAACCCATTCTGGGGGCTTGCCTTGGAACGCGTCTTGTGACAACTAGGGAAACTTCTTTTGCGCGGCAAGAGCATCCGAAGCTATCGGCTCTTCGGGCGAATTAGTTTCCGGCACGTTTCCGAAGGCCTCGGAGCGAATGTCGTCGGCGGCCAGCTCGACCGCATCGTCGTCGATGGTGGTCGCGTCGGCCAGCCACGCAGCCAGCAGAAGACGCGAGCACAGCAGGTTGATCCGGCGCGGCACGCCCCCGCTGTGCACGTGGATGCGGGCATAGGCGCCGGGATCGATGGCCGGACGGCCGCTCCAGCCCACGTGCGCAAGGCGATGCTCTATATAGGCGCGCGTCTCATCGAGCGCCAGCGGGCCCAGATGGCAGGCCGCGATGATGCGCTGGCACAGTTGCTCCAGGGCGCTGGAGCGCAGCATGTGACGCAGCTCGGGTTGCCCGATGAGGAAACTCTGCAGTAGCGCGTGCGAGTCGAACTGGAAATTGGAGAGCATTCGCAGCTCCTCAAGTTCCCTGAGACCCAGGTTCTGCGCCTCGTCGACGATGAGCAGCGCGCGCTTGCCGCTCGCCGCCAGGGCCGTGAGATAGGCTTCGAGCGCGGCCAGCATGTGGGCCTTCGTCGGGCCAGGCACCGCCACGCCGAACGCGATGCAGATCGAATGCAGCAGTTCGGTGCTGTCGAGCTGGGTGTTGCGCACCTGGGCCGCCACGACAGCGTCGGCATCGAGGCCCTCGAGCAGGGCGCGAACCAGCGTCGTCTTGCCAGATCCGATCTCGCCCGTCACGACGATGAAGCCCTCGCGCTGGAAGACACCGTATTTCAGGTAGGCCAACGCGCGCGCATGTCCCTTGCTCGCGAAGAAGAACGCCGGGTCGGGATTGAGTGCGAAGGGGGAAGAACTGAAGCCGAAATGCGACTCGAACATCGACGCCTCAGAAGCGGTGGCTCAGACCAACAAGTCCGAGTGTCGCATCAAACGAGTGCTGCCCGGCTGCGGTCGTCTCGAATCGATCCCATTGGAGCGCCAGAGTGACGTCGCTGCGGGGAGAGACGTGGTTGAGCAACGAAAGCCGCCAGACCTGCTCCTTGCTTCGATCCCTGGTGGCACCCAGCGCCTGGATGCTGGACAGCGTGCCCTGCACCGCCGCCGACAGTTGCGCTCCCAGCCTGTGCGCGAACTGGAACGCACCGCCGACCTGGCGGTTGTCCGCCGTGGCGGTGGACAGCCCAGCCAGGGGATCACCGGCGCGGATCAGCGCGCGAGTGGTCGTTGAATAGGCTATGAGGCTCAACGTGTCGCGCGACCCTAGCATGGCGATCGACGCCTGGGCGGAGGTCTGCAATTGCGGATAGTCGCCGATGAGGTCGATGGCGCCTGTACCGCTCGTGTTCAGCCCGCGGCTGGAGACGATGCCGTCCACGACCGCGGCGCGCGTCGCCGGATCCGGATAGCGTGTCGTCAGGATGGCGTTCAGCGCACTGCGCACGTCGCCACCCTGGGCCACGGAACCGAACGACGACGTCGCGTCGAGCGGCTGGCGCTTGATGTCGATACCGATCGTGAGGAAGGGGGTGCGATGGTCCAAGTGGAAGCGCCCTGCCTTGCCGAAATAGTGGTGTTCGTACGCCATCTCGAGATGGGTGCGCGGGCCAGGAGTCCAGTCGAGCGACCCGCCGTAGACAGGATCGACATGGTTGCTCAGCAGGTAGTCGCTGCGGTCCTGGCCGACCAGTGCGCCAAGGCTGAAGCCGGCGTCGACATCCAGCATCGCGCGCAGCCGGCCCGTCGTCAGGGTGAAGTGGCTGTCGCCGAGATCACTGTTGCTGCGGTTGTCCAGCCGTGTGATCTCGGCGGCGACGCCCAGCGGCGTCGGTTTGCGCTCCAGGCGCACCAGCGTCAGGTTGCTATCGAGACGGGTCTGGCCGGTGGCGTCCGTATTGTTCCCGCCCGAGGCACCCTCCTTGCGCCCGAACTGATGACGCACGACGACGCTCGTCTCGGGGCTCAGGTCGTGCTGCAACGTCGGGCCGGCCAGCACGCCCCACATGTTGCGTCGATTCGATCCGTTGACGTCGTCCGTGCGTACGCCGAACGGATCGGCCTCGGCGGCCTGCAGGTAGCCTGCGGCATCGAGCCTGAGCCAGCGCTCGAGCAGCGTCGCGGCCAGCGTCGCTCGCAGGTCGGGCAGGACGCCATCCGGCTGCGTGCCCTTGGCGTAGTCGAGGAACGTGGCCGACGCGTGCAGGTCCCCCTCGAAGCCGGCCCCCTTGTGCGCGACGTCCAGGCTGGGAGTCAAGGACGTGATGAAGTCGGCCTGGCGCATGCCGTTGTTGTCGATTCCGGTGTTGTTCGTCGCCGCCTCGCGCACCTCCACCGACAACTTCGGCGGCGCATTGCCCGGCTGGGAGGCTGCCGGCATGGGAACGGGAGCGGCGGACATGGCCGCGGCGTCACTCTGCGACCAGGCGGATTCGCAGGCCATGGCCAGGCACAGCGCGCACGCCACGGCAACCGCGCGGCCGCGGTGACGCGAGTCCGCTGGTCTTCGCGGCGACCCGGGAAGCTCTCCGGTCGCCCGTCGGCGCGACGCTTGGATCACCTCGCTCAGAACCAGCTTTGCGGGATGATGATGATGTCGCCGGGCTGCACCCTGGCGTTGGCCGTGATGTCGCCTCGCTTGAGCAGGTCGGACAGGCGCAGGTTGTACTGCTTGCCTTCCTTGCGCACCAGCACGGCACCGTTGCCGTCCGCGAAATCCGTGATGCCGCCGGCCTGGATCATCACGTCGAGCACGGTCATGTCCTGGCGATAAGGCACCGACTGGCTCTTGGCCGCCTCGCCGACGATGCGGATCTGCTGCGAGTACACGCCCTGGAATCCCGACACCATGACGCTGACCTTTGCATCGCGGACGTACTTGGACAACGTCTGTTCGAGCGATTTGGCGAGTTCGTCAGGGCTCTTGCCGGCGGCCGGGATCTCGCCGCCCAGCGGCGTCGAGATCTTGCCGTCCGGCCGGACCGTCACCGTCGACGACAGGTCGGTATTGCGCCAAACGACGATGTTCAAGGTATCCAGCGGGCCGATCTTGTAGGCCTCGGGTTCGCCGGCCGCATCGCCGGTGGGGGCCGGCGGATACGAGCGACCGCCGGCGCAGGCGGCCAGCGCCAGGGAGGCGACACCCGCCAGCAGCCAGGCCCCGGCCCGCAGCCATGGCTTGCGGGTGGCGCTCGAAGCGCCGGCGCGGATTGCCGTGGTCACTTGATCACCGATTCGATTCGACATGGGTTCTCCCTCCTTCAGCCGCTGGGACATGGGCGGTCTCCTGGTGATCATCGCCAGGGAAGTAACGAAAAGCAATCCCAAACACCTCCAGGGAAACCGCCCCTCCCCGTTCTGGGGGAGCCGCGCCTTGCTCGCGGACGACAGTCGCGACGGACCGCCCGTGCACAATCGGAGCCAGTCGCAACCGTCCCCCCGACGCGCATCGCCGCATGTACCAACTCGACCCGAAACGCCTGCAGGACGTGCGATTTGCACGCGTGTCGGGCATCGCGGCCAACGTCTGGTTCCTCGGCCTGACCAGCCTGCTGACCGACATCTCCTCCGAGATGGTCACGGCGATCCTGCCGATCTGGTTCGTCTTCGCCATGGGCATGACGCCGCTGCAGTTCGGCTTCATCGACGGCCTGTCGCAAGGCGTCGCCGCGGCGGCGCGCCTGGCCAGTGGCCTGGTGGGCGATCGCTGGCGCCGCCATCGCGACGTCGCCATCCTGGGCTACGGGATGTCGGCCGTCTGCAAGATCGGCCTGCTGGCGGCCGGCGGGGCGTGGGGCCTGGCGTCCGCCGCCATCGCGGTCGACCGCATCGGCAAGGGCATCCGCACCTCGCCGCGCGATTCGCTGATCTCGCTGAGCGCGGCGCCCGAACGGCTTGGGCTGGCCTTCGGCATCCACCGCGCGCTGGACACGGCCGGCGCCCTGCTGGGCCCGCTGGTGGCCTTCGCCCTGCTCGCCGCCCTGCCGCACGCGTTCGACCTCGTCTTCGTCACCAGCTTCTTCATCGCCGTCGCCGGCGTGGCGGCCATCGCCTGCTTCGTGCGCGACGTCGCCACCCCGCGGGACCCGGACGCGCCGTCGGGCCGGTCCTCGATCGCCAAAGCGCTGGGCCTGCTGCGCGACGCCCGGCTGCGCGGCGTCTCCGCGACCGGCTTCCTGCTGGGCGTCTTCACGATGGCCGACGCTTTCGTGTACCTGGCCTTGCAGCAGAAGCTGTCGACCCAGCCGGCCTGGTTCCCGCTGTTCTACGCGTTGACGGCCGTGGCCTACCTCGCGCTGGCCATCCCGGCGGGCGCGCTGGGCGACCGCTTCGGCCGCACTCGCATGTTCCTGGCCGGCCACGTCCTGCTGCTGCTGGCCGGCATCGACCTGCTGGCGATGCCCGCCGGCATGCCCGGCGCGCTGCTGGCGCTGGCGTTGCTGGGCGCGTACTACGCCTGCACCGACGGCGTGCTGATGGCGCTCGCCAGCGCCTTCGTGCCGGCGCCGCTGCGCGGCTCGGGACTGGGCATCGTCGCGACGGCCAACGGCGTCGCGCGCCTGTTCGC
>FTIP01388932.1_pt1 | contig 21935 bp, 21 predicted proteins | sample 1658301 | NCBI WGS metagenome assembly FTIP01 (sample SAMEA3914813, study PRJEB12502) | metagenome | biome: forest; material: soil | place: Canada | collected 2011-07-07 | depth 0.3 m
GCCGTCAAGCGCCGCCAGTTGCTGCTCGATTGCCTGCCCGGCTCCGCCGCGGCGCAGGCCGTCATCGCCGCTGCAACGCGCTTGCGGGCATGACCCCGCGCGGGCGAGCGCCCGCGCGACGCCCGACAATCGGGGCATGACAGAACCCGCCGCCGATCCCAAGCCGCCGACGCCCTTCGAACAACTGGGTGGCAGCGCCGGCGTGCGCGCGCTCGTCGATCGCTTCTACGTTATATCCAAAAACAGGTGAAAGTAGATTGAACTCAGTTGGGTCGCCTAGGATCGCGACCCATGAGTTCAACCAATCTCCCCACCTTCATTGGGCATGGCTATCGGCTCCACTATTCCGATGCTGGCGCTTTGGAGGCGGCGGGCTATGGCCGAGTGGCGCATTTGCAATGCATCTTTGATGGGCGCCCGGGCTACCACCGGTTAGGTAGCTGCTTCCTGATCGATCGTGGGCTCGGTGTTTGGGACCCTGCCTCGAAAGGGCATGGGCCCAGCGTCCAGCCTCCGACGCCAGTCTCGATCCGAGGCATGGGCAGCCTTCTGTGCAATTTTCTCGAATGGTGCGACGTTCGAGGGATCGACCCACGTGAGTGCGATTATTCCGACCACGTCGCGGGACGATATCAACTTGAGATGCTTAAAGGCATCTGGTCGCTGTCAGGCGAGGGCTTAGCGCCAAGCACGGTTAGCTTCCCGACCAAAGATGCACTCGTGCGCGCAGCGTTAGAGCGAGAGGTGACACGTTTTCAGACAGCGGTGCGTCAGCGGCTCGAGGACCGACCGCTCAAGCCTTTCGAACTGGTACTGGCCCACATCGACGAAGCGCTACACGAGGATGACGCCGCGACGCAGACGGCGGCCTTTCTAGTGACCGCGCTAGTACATGTGCCCGACATGATGGAGCCTGCGAGACGGTACTATCGCGCTTTGCTCGATCCGTTGCTCTCTGAATCTGGCGCTGCCCATGAGGTTCGTCACGCCTTGCTGGCGGTTGAGGGAATCTTCTTGCTCCGCGGACTCGGCTTCGTCGAGGTCTCCGCTGCGGAGCACAAATCCGTCCTGCTTCACGCGCGAGAGATCGTTGCCAAGGTACTGACCGAACGGTGAGTGCCGAGGCGCGTCCACACCGGTTTGCGCTTCATCCCGAAGTGCCAGTGGTTGTCACTACTCCTGAACGGAAAGACGCAGCTGCGAAGCACCCGTTCATTTGAAGTGCGTCGATGTCCGCTTCCGTTTAGGTTTGTCCAACACCGGCCCTCAGGCACGTGCGGTTCGGTGCATCGTCGCGACGCGCGGGCAGATGTCGAACAAACCTAAACGGTTGCGGGCGCCGCCGGCTGCGGTCTGGGCGTCATCTCACCAGAGTAAACCAGTCATTCGAGGGTGCAAGTACGTCGCTGGCTTCCAGCGATCGCTGATGCCGGGCATTTGCACCAAGACAGCGGGTGTTCAATCCGACGGCTGAGACAACGCACGTCGGACGAGTTCCATCACGCTTCCGTCGTGACCGAAGCCTGCGGCTTCGGCGGCTTCCGTCAACAACGGCGGCTGGCGGCCGAAAAGGGCTTCAACGAGTTCGTTGGGTTCGAATCGCACGAGGCTTCTTGCGGGCGTCTTGTATACACTCGCGATGGCGTCGACAAGTTCCCCCATCGACACCCGCAATGCAGGCAGTGTCAGCGTGCATCGCCCGGCCAGCCTTCTTGCTGCGACACGGCCTGCGAGGATCAGGTTGTCAACGACGCAGGGCAGAGATGTGGCCCAGATCGTCGCATTGGGCGTCGTAGGGCAGACGAAGGGGCGCCCACCTGCGAGCTCGCGAATGATGTCGCTCATGAATGCGGACAACTGCCCGGTCGGTGCCGGCGGTCGCGCAAGAACGCCTGATATACGCAACGATCGACCGTCCATCCAGCCGCGACGACTGAAATCGGCGACGAGGACTTCACCAGCCAGCTTCTGTGCTCCGTAGGTCATCAGCGGGCGGGGATAGGACTCGTCCGTCACCAGCGACGGCATTTCGCCGAATACGCCAACCGTGCTAGCGAAGACGAAGATCGGGCGTAGCTCTCCCGCATCAACCTGCGCCTTGCCAAGTTCGAGAAGTGTCATCGTGGCGTCGAGATTCACCTTGCGAGCCAACTCGTAGTTCTTCTCTGCTGTCCCACCCGGTACGCTTGCGAGATGAAACAGGACGTCGACGTGCTCTTCCAGCGTCTTGCGCAACCACGTCGGGTTCGAGAGATCGCCCGGCGCGAGGTATACGAATTCGGGAACCTCGCGCAGACCGAGATCAAGGTCGACGAGCGTCAGCTTCGCGATTGCGCGGTCCCCCAGCCGGCCGTCGCGGATCAGACGTCGAGCGAGCGCGCCGCCGACGAAGCCGTTGGCGCCAGTGATGACGATGTGCATGGCGGCGTCGTTCAATTGACGATCGGCGGGCATGCGATCCTCTGGTCGATCGCTCCGAATATCGAGATTCCGTCGAGGCCGATCATTTCAAGCCGAACGCGTTCGCCGAACTTCAGGAACGGCGTCGTGATCTCTCCGTGGTCGATCAACTCGATGGCTCGTCGCTCGGCGATGCAGACTGAACCGGCCCCGCGCGCTCGGTTCGAGAATGTGCCGGAGCCGATCACCGTCCCCGAGCGCAGCGTGCGTGAGTAAGCCGCGTAAGCAATGAGTTGATCGAATCCGAACGACATCTCCCTGCCGTTGGGGCGGCCGAGATGCTGCCCGTTGCGCTGGCCGATCATGTCCAGCGACACGTGGCCGTCTGTCCACGCCTCGCCAAGCTCGTCGGGCGTGACGGCGACCGATGAGAGCGCCGTGCAGGGCTTCGCCTGGATCCATCCGAAGCCGGTCTTCATCTCGCGTGGCGCATGGGTGCGCAGGCTGATGTCGTTGATCAACACGAAGAGCCGCACATGCGACAGCGCCTGTTCGCGCGCGCATCCCATCGGGACATCATCCGTCAAGATCCCGAGCTCGCCTTCCAGGTCGATGCCATCCGCTTCGCTGGGCACGACGACGTCGTCGCAGGCGCCGATGAAATCGTCGGCGTTGCCTTGATACATCATCGGGTTCGTCGAATAGTCGGCCGGCGGCATATTGAACGCCTTTTCCATGAGCCGCCCGTGGTTCTCGAACGCCGAGCCATCCAGCCATTGCGGAGGGCGCGGGATCGGTGGTGCCGCGAGAGCAGGCTCGAAGCGCTCGACGTCCTGGCATGAACCGCGGTTGAGCGAATCGTAGGTTTGGCGCAGGACGGACTCGACTTCGGTCCAGCGTGAAAGCGCGTCGAGCAGCGATGGCGTCAGTTCACCGACAGGCGCTGCGCGGGTCAGGTCGCGCGAGACGACGACCAAGCGACCGTCTTTCAGAGTGGCGAGTTTCACGGTAGTCCTTGGGTCAGCTTCCGTCGCCGATCAGCGTGCCGCCGTCGACCACCATCGTCTGGCCGGTAATGAATGCGCCGGCGCGCGATGCCAGCATCACCGCGACGCCTGCAATCTCGTCTGGCTCGCCGACACGGCGCAATGGCGTGAGGCCGATGCGGCGCTGCATGAAGGCGTCGTTGGCCATCAGACCCGTTGAAAATGGCGTGCGAATGAGCCCCGGCGCGATGGCGTTGACGCGCACGCCGTTCGGCCCCCATTCGATCGCCAGGTTGCGGGCGAGCTGCGACAGCGCCGCCTTCGACATGCCATACAGGCCGATCGCCTTGTTCCCGCGCAACGCGGCAATGCTGGCCATCATGATGACGCTGCCGGCCCCGCGCTCGGCCATCGCCGGAACCAAGCGCGAGGTGAGGGAGTGCGCGCTGAGCAGGTTGACGCCGAAGACAGCGTTCCAATCGGTCGACGTGACGTCGCCGAGCGGTCCGGCGGGCCCTTGCAGGCCGGCGTTACACACCAGGATGTCGACCCTGCCAAAGGCCGCCAGTGCGCTGTCGCAGAGTGCTTGCACCTGAGCGGCATCGGACAGGTCGACATTGACGCAGTGAGCCCGTCGCCCCAGCGCGCGGCAGTCGTCGGCGACGCTCTCGCAGTCGTTCCGATCGGCGAGCACCACATCGGCACCGTGCTGCGCAAAGGCGCGCGCGATGGCCTGCCCCAGGCCGCCGGCGGCACCGGAGATGAGAGCCACTTGGCCCGTGAGGTCGAACAAGGGAGCGCTCATCGTCGACCTAGCCGCGTTGCGCCAGCGCCTCCGCCAGGGAGGGCTCGAACGCACCGTCGACCAGCATGAACAGCATCCGGCAAGCCTTGTCAGACCGGTTCGCCCAGGCGTGATTCGTCCCTCGCTGGATCACGACGCTGCCCGGCTTCAGGGCGACTTCGCTGTCGTCCAGGATCAGGGTCAGCTCACCCTCGATGACCACGCCGCAATCGATCGACTGCGTGCGATGCATCAGCGGATGCGGCGAACTGGCCTTCACGGTCGACGCGCCCACGTCGCCGATCTGGCTGAACGCGTGCGACATCTTCGCGTGTCCCGTCGCGAGGAACTCGGGGGTGTCCGGCGGAATGTCCACGAAGCGAATCCGCGTGCCACTGATCGGTGGCGGCAGCTTCAGGATGCCCAGCGTCGGGTCGGCAGAGTTGTCGACGGGGGCCGGAGTTGCCGTCGTGCTCCATACCTCGTGAAAGACGGTCCCCGGAATGGCTGCCACCTCGATCACGGTGGGCAACGGGCCGTCGCTCGACACGATGGCCTTGCCTTGTGCGTCGTGGCCTGTCACCACGCGATGGATTGGAGAAAGTCCCATTTCAGATTCCGATTCGGTTGTGGAAGGGGTGTTTAGATCGGCTGTGCGAGCGCGGCCATCGAACTGCCCAGGATTCGCTGTTGCTCCGCCTTGTCGCCGCCGGAGATCTCGAGCTCGCCCAGGCGCAACGAGTTCTCGACGACCATGCGACACCGCTCCCAGCGCCGTTCCTCGAATGCCAGGAGCGCTTGCTCGACGGAGGCGGCGCCGCCCAGTTCCTCGGCCAGGACGATGGCGTCCTCGATGCCGATGCAGGCGCCCGAGGCTAGGTGCGGCGTGGTCGCATGTACGGCGTCGCCGATGAGGACGATGCGCCCCGCATGCCAGGGCCGCGGCAGCAGCAGGCCTTCGAGCGGGCGGTAGACGATCTGCGACTGCGGCCCCAGCTGCGCTCGGATCGCCTGCACGAGGGGTGCGCAAAAAGGCTCCAGCAATGCGGACAACAGCGCCGGGAATTGCGTGGGATCGATGAAGTCGTTGGTCGGCCGATCTTCGGTGACGAACAGGTACATCTGTGTTTTCGAGACCGGATTGATGCCGACCTTGACGCGGGGCAAGCCCATCCACATCGTCGGGCACTCGACCTCGGCCGGCCGCGGCAGCACGGCGCGCCAGACGCTCTGGCGCGTGAAGCGCGGCTGGGGTGCCCGTGGAAACACGGCTGCGCGTGTCTTGGAGTAGAGGCCGTCCGCGCCGATGACCAGGTCGTAGCGGCGGCGCTGGCCGTCGCTGAACAAGACATCGACACCGTCTTCGCGCGCCTCCAGCGACGTGAACGTGCAGCCCAGGCGGATGTCGGCGCCGCTGGCGCGCGTCGCGTCCGCCAGGATGCCTGCGAGGACCGGACGCATGATCGCGCCGCCTCCGGGGACGTCATCGCCCGCCAGGCGCGGCGTCGGAATGCGTGCCACCTCGGTGCCGCCCGGAATGCGCAGGCTCAGGCCGTCCGTGGCGCAGCCCAGCTCCAGGAAGGCGTCGAGGATACCGAGCGTGCGGAACGCGCGCAGGGTCGCGCCGTGCAGGCTAATGCCGGCGCCATAGCTGCGCCAGCCCGGGTCGATCTCGACGAGTTCCACGTCGACGTCCTGCTTGCGCAACTGGATGGCAGCTGCCATGCCGGAGAAGCCGCCGCCAATGATCAGTACCTTGCGTGCTGCGGGATTCATGATGTCTTGTCTCCTCGTTGGTCCGTGATGCCGATGTCCATGACGTGGACTTCTCGATGATTGCCGATCCACACCGGCACCGGCGTGAGCTTCTGTCCAAGGCAGGGGCCCAGCGTGCACACGCCGGTGGCGACGTCGAACTGTGCGCCGTGTGCGCTGCAGACGATGCGGCTGGCGTTCGCGTTCAGGTAGGCATGTTCGCGCCATGCCATCGGGGTGTCGCCGTGGTGCGGGCAGGCGTCGAGATAACCGTACACGCTCTCGCCCTTGCGAACGACGAACAGCGTGTGCTGTCGGCTTCCTGCAGCGTTGAAGCCGCGCGCCTGTCCGTCGGGCAGGTCGTCGAGCCGGAATGCGATCTCGCGCAGGGCGTTCATTTCTTCGAGCGTGGAAATCAATGATGAGCCGGCGCGCCGCCAGGAGGCGGCCCAGAGGGAAACCACTTCTCGCGGTGCTGGAACAGGAAGATCTGCGAGTTGTCCGCGCCGGCGGGCGCTTCGCGGGGCGTCCAGCTGTCGTCGTGCTGATCCATGTCGGCGTCGTACTCCACATGGCAGCCCAGCGGGCTGTTGAAATACCAGAACCAGTTCGATCCGAAGATGTGCCGGCCTGGACCCCAGAACGTCTGGTATCCCTTGTTCGCGAAGCGGGTGCCGGCCTGCATGAGCTCGGTCGGGCCACCCAGGTGGAACGTGAAGTGTTCGCAGCCTTTCATGAAGGGCGGCGTCTGGATCAGGAACAGGCAATGGTGGTCGATCGAGCCCGCGGGGCGCAGGAACGGGCCGGCTCCCTGGAGCCGATCCGTCACGCGGAAGCCGATTCGCGTGTAGAAGGCCTCCGCCTTCGCGACATCGGGCACGAAGTAGACGACGTGCGACAGACTGCGCGGCTTTGCAACGCCGTCCTTGTCGACGGCCGATACGTTGAGCCCGCGTTGCGCCGGCGCGCCGGGGGCGTTGATGGTCTCCGCAGGGAAATCGATCGCGCGGCGCCTGCTGACCTGGAAGCGCAACGCGAAGCCTGCGTCGTCCACGGTGTCGAAGGAACCGTCGGCGTTCCGATGCAGTTCGCGATCCTTGGCCAGCTCCGCCGCGATCTCCTCGAGCGACTGCGCATCTGCCACGCCGTAGATCGTCTGCCTGAGCATGCTCGCCGTGCCGAGGCCGGTCGGCAGGCTCGGGTCGTCCTTGTGGGCGATGACGATGGCGGTTCCATCGAGCGCCTCCAGTCGGCCGCCAGCGCGCGAAACGTCGACCGGCTGCAGGCCATAGTCGATCAGGTATTGCGTGCAGGCCGCCACGTCGTCGACGCCGAAAAGGAGTGCGTCGGGTCCGATGATCTTCATTCGTCTTCCTTCCTCGGAGAGAGGTTTGATTCGAGCCGTACGCTTCAGATGCGCGCGGCAAGAGGGGTCGCCGCAAGGCGCCCGCCGAGCGTCTCGGCCACCCAGTCGGCGATGTAGGCGCCTGCGTTGGCCGAGTTGTCGAAGCTGCTGTGCTGCACGCCGCCTTCGCGGTCGGTGAATATCTTCAGTTCGCGGCGCGGACTGTTCACGAGTTGCTCGTAGGTGCGTTCGGCCCAGTGCAACGGGATCTGCGAATCCTTCTGACCGTGCGTCACGAGGAAGGGCACCTTGATCCGATCGAGGATGCCGTCCAGGTGGACGTTCTCGGCGATGCGCATGAAGTCGTCCATGTCCTTGGCGCCCCATACCCATTGCACGTGCGACCAGTAGTGGGGGACGGGGAAGCTGCCCTCCTTGGCCAGGCGCTTCTTCTGGACGTCGCGCCAATCGTGATTGGCGCCCCAGACCACGCCGCATGCAAAGCGCGGCTCGAACGCCACGGCGCGCGGGCAGTAGTAGCCGCCGAGCGAGACGCCCTCGCAGCCGATGCGCTTCGCGTCCACGTCGGCGCGCGTCTCCAGCCAGTCGACGACCTTCGAGGCCCAGGCCTCCGAGTCGTAGACGGCGTGCATGCCATGCAGTCGCAGCGCCTCGCCGGTGCCAGGTTGATCGACCAGCAGCGACGACACGCCGCGCTCGCTCAGCCAGCGTGGCAGGCCGACGCGGTACTTCATCTCCTTGGTCGAGTCCAGTCCGTTGAGTTGAAGCAGTACGGGCGCCCTTCCTTGCACGCCTTGCGCGCGCACGAACAGACCCGAGAGGTGGGCGTCGCCATAAGGGATCTCGACACGCTCGCAGTTTTCCGCCGACAGCGCGACACCTTTTCGAAACGTCTCCTGGAAGCGTTGGTACAGCGCGGTGCGACCTTCCGCTCCGTGCGCCTGCAGGCGCTCCGCGGTCAGCAGATAGGTCGCTGCGCGGCCGAGCTTGTCTCCGGCGGAGATCAGGCGACCCCGCTCTTCGTCCTCGGCCGCGAGCTCGCAAAGCTTGTCTGCCATTCGCACCCAGGTCTCGCGAAAGGCCTTGGAGCCGGCGGCATCGGGTTGCCTGGCGGCCTCCTGCAGCGGCGCGCACATCTCCTCGATCTCACCCATGCGCGCACCCATCTCGATGGCGAGATCGACGGACAGGTTCCAGACGTAGTTGGTGGGGAAATACTTGAACATGCGGTCTCCGACTCGGCTTTCTTCTTCATCACCGATCGTGTGATCGAGGTGGGGTAGACGAGAGCTTATGAACGGCGGACGTATCTGCAAAATGGATTGCATCCATAGAACGAATCGCTCTATCGAATACATTGCGGGTTCTCCCGCGACCCCATCCATGAGGGCAAATCCACCATGCACTTCAACAAACTCGACCTCAACTTGCTGGTGGCACTCGACGCGATGCTGGCCGAACGCGGCATCAGCCGCGCCGCCGAACGCTTGCACATGAGTCAGTCGGCGATGAGCAATGCCCTTGCGCGCTTGCGTGACTATTTCGACGACGAACTCCTGGTTCAGGTCGGCCGAAAGATGGAGCTGACACCGCGCGCCGAATCTTTGCTCGAGCCGGTGCGCGAGGTGCTGGTTCGCGTCGACACGACCATTGCCGCACGTCCGCTGTTCGAGCCGGCGAAATCGGATCGCGAGTTCCGGATCTTCATCTCCGACTACACGATGATGACGCTGATGCCGCACCTGCTGGTGCTAGCCCACGAACAGGCGAGCAACGTTCGTTTCGAGTTCCTGCCGCAGACGGACAACCCGCAGCGAGCGCTCGAGCGCGGCGAGGCCGACCTGTTGTTGATCCCGAAAGGATATTGCTCTCCGGACCATCCGATCGAGCCGTTGTTCGAAGAGGAGTTCTGCTGCGCGGTCTGGAGTGACAGCGCGCTGGCGAAGAAGGATCTGACCTTCGACGCCTATGTCGCCGCCGGCCATGTCGTCATGCAGCCGCCCGGCGGCGCCAAGTCGTTCGAGGCCTGGTTCATGGAACGCTTCGGCATGACTCGGCGGGTGGAGGTCACGACCTTCAGTTTTGCCTCGGCTCCTCACCTCGTCGTCGGTACCGAGCGGATTGCGACCGTGCACGGGCGCATGGGACTACTGGCGCGGAAATCGTTGCCGTTGAAGCTGTTTCCTCCCCCGGTTCCGATGCCGAAGATGGAGCAGGTCGTGCAATGGCACAAGTACCGCACGCAGGATCCGGGGTTGATCTGGCTGAGGGAGGTATTGCGCCGCGCCGTGCTGCGCATGGACGCGAAGCCCGACGCGGAGCGGCCAGCGGACCTGTAGCCCCTGCGCGTTGAATCGAGCGTTGCGGGTTAACCCGCCAAGTATCCCGATTGTCGATTCGTCGTATGGATACAAAGCGTTGGGACAAGCGCGAGCGTGCTCCTAAGCTGAGGGCAGATCCCGCGTGGCATGGCCACCGCCCTTCGATTCACTCAGGAGCCCGTCATGAAGACCGCAATGAAGTTCGGCATCACAGCGGTCGTGCTGCTGTGCGGTGCGTCCATCGATTCCTTCAGCTCCCCGGTGGAGAAGCCTGTTGGTATCGACATGGCGGCCATCGTCGACTACGCGAGCCAATGGGCCCAGCAGCCGGTACGGATCGATCCGATGCAGGCCCAGGCTCCGATCTCGATGGGACAAATCTTCGCGCTCGCCGCCCGTTGATGCCATTAACGCCGTCGCGGATCTACGCCGAATCGCGGATCACCAGCGAATGCGGCATCGTGCGCGACGGCGGGTCCGTGCCTGCGAGCCGCTGAAGCAGCAGTTCCGAGGCCGCCGCGCCCAGTTCGCGCATCGGCTGCGCGATCGTCGTCAGGCTGGGCTCGAAGACCTCCGACAACGGGATGTTGTCGAAGCCCACTACGGCGATGTCTTCAGGAATCCGTCGACCCGCACGACGAAATGCCTTGATCGCACCGATTGCAAGCGTGTCGGAAACGGCGAACACGGCCGTGGGCGGATTCTCCAACGCGAGCAGCCCTCCGGCGGCCTCGACGCCGAATGTGAAGTCGGTTCCGCGCGCGAGGCGCACGAGTTGCGGATCGACTTCGAGGCTAGCCCGCGTCAGCGCCTCCTCATAGCCGGCGCGACGTTGCCGTGCCCACACGAAGTCCTCTTGCGAACCCAGTAGCGCGATTCGCCGATGTCCCCGATTGATGAGGTACTGCACCGCATCGATCGCCGCCTGGCGGTGATCGATGCTGACGTAAGGGATGCCGGAGTCCGGCAGGAACTCGGAGCATGCGACCCACGGACGGCGCCGCATCTGGGCCAGCAACTCGGGCTGCTCCTTGATATGCGCGAGGCTGATGACGCCATCGGTCAATCGGTTGTACAGGTTCTCGATCAGCGCGCCGTCGTTGGACAGGGTGCCCGGCAAGGCGGCAAGAAGGATGCTGTAGCCGCGCTTGCTCGTGACCGATTCGACGCCCTGGACAATCTCGGCATAGAACGGGTTGGCGAAATCGGGCACCAGCACCAGCACGAGCCGGCTCTCGCCGCTCATGAGGCTGCGCGCGAACGGATTGGCGCGGTAGTCGAGCTCGGCGATCGCCGCCTCGACGCGCTCGCGCGTCTTGGCGTTGACCGGCTTGCTCACATTGAGAACGCGAGACACCGTTGCGATCGACACCCCCGCCAACTCCGCGACGGCCGTGATCGACGCCGAGCCCTGCCCGGCACCGGCCTTGACGATTCCCGAACGGGCTGGATGGGACTTCACTGGACTTTCGCTTGTGGACGGTTGCGGCGCCGTCGTTGACGCGCAACGCGGATCTGAACGGCACCTGATGGCGGCAATATAGCTTGAAACAGGAAAGCCTTTACATTTTCGTTGTCCGACACATGTCCTTCGATCTGGTAGGCGGCGAGAAACCGCATTTCTTATGGGCGTGGAGGCCGCTATTCACCCCATCGATACGCGGCATTGATACAAGGACTCCAGAACTTGGTAGAAACCCTCAAAAAGAACATTGGGAAAGCGCTTACCTTCTCATCATCGCGTGGCCATCCAGCGCGGCGAGTGCGGACTGAAAGAGCCCGTCTCTGCTGGGTCAAGGTCACCGAAGCAAATCAACAAGGGCCCGACCTCAAGGCGCCCACCCTGGAGACAAGATGATGAACATGCGACTCAAGCCCACCCCGTTGTCGTCGCTGCTGATCGCCAGCGGCCTGCTCGCGGCATGCCTGCCCGTGTTGGCGCAGACGGTCGCTGCCGCACCCGGCGCCGCTGCGAGCGCACCGGTGGCCGTGGCCGCCGCGGCGCCGGACGCTGCGGCCAGCGCGACGCCGCCCGCCAAGGTCTCTGCGTCCGAGCTGCAGATGCAGGAGGTGACGGTCACCGCGCAGAAGATCGCTCAGCCGGCGTCCAAGACGCCGCTGGCGCTGTCGGTTCTCGGGGGTGAGGAACTGAAGTCGGCCGGCATCGTGAACGCGCGGGAACTGACCCAGTCCACGCCGAACGTCCAGATCGCCCAGCAAAGCGGCATGCTCGAGATCGCGATCCGTGGCGTCGTCAGCCTGGACGTCACGGAAAAGGGTGACTCCTCCGCGGCCTTCAACATCGACGGCGCCAACATCTCCAGGCCCGAAGCCCAGACCGGCGCCTTCTTCGACCTGGATCGCGTCGAGGTGCTGCGCGGGCCGCAAGGCACGCTGTATGGACGCAATGCGACGGCGGGCGCGATCAACCTGATCACCAACAAGCCGGCACCGACATTCGGCGCGAGCGTCGGTCTCGAGCTCGGCAACTACAACACCCGTCGATTCGACGCCATGATCAATACGCCGTTGAGCGATGGCATTGCGATCCGCATGGCGGTCACCGGTACCAAGCGCGACAGCTACCTGCACGCCGGCCCGAACGGCGACGTGCCGCTGGAAAGCCAGGACGACTTCGCAGGTCGCGTGAGCCTGCTCGACAAGTTCACGCCCGACACCAGCCTGCTGCTGACCGCGGAGACCACGCATACGGGCGGTGGCGGTGCAAGCCCGGTGCCCATCACCAACTTCTTCCATGGCACCTTGATCGGGACCTTGCCGTTCTCGCCTCCCGGTACCGGCAACGACGTCCAGAACCCGGTCTACTACAACGCGGGTACCACGGCGCAGCGCACCACGTCGCTCTCGTTCGGCACGGATCCCGATGCCCACCGCGACAACAACTCTGATTCGCTGCGCGGCGAATTCAAGACCAATCTGGGTTGGGCCGATCTCACGTACCAGATGGCTGGCCTGCGATCGAGCCTGAACGACAAGGACAGCGGAAGCTACTTCGGCTTTCCGCTGGAGGGCAACGTCAAGGGAACATCGCACTCGCTGTCCAACGAACTGCGACTGAACTCGAACGGCACCGGCCCGCTGCGCTGGGTCGCGGGGCTGTACGAGTTCCACGAAATCATCACGCGCGACACCTCATACGACACCTTCGTCACGGCGCCATTCGGCAGCTTCATCGTCGATGTTCCGTACCTGCCGCACGTCACCAACAAATCGATGGCGGCTTTTGGCCAAGTCACCTACAGCCTGCTCGACGACACGCGCCTCACCGTCGGGCTGCGCGAAACGCGCGACGAAAAGGCGGGCTACGACCCGCTCGGCGGCGTGCCGCCCCCGACCGGCTCGGACGTGAGCACGGGCGCCTACCAGACCGACGTGAAGTTCCACAACACGAGCTGGAAGATCGGGCTCGACCACGATCTCTCGAAGAACTCGATGCTGTACGCGAGCGTGGCGACCGGCTACAAGGCGGGTGGCTTCAACGACCAGGCGGGCGCCGCGCCGTACAAGCCGGAAAACCTGACCGCCTACGAGGCCGGCATCAAGGGTCGCTTCCTGGATGGCACGCTCCAGTTGTCCACCGGCGTCTTCCACTACAACTACCGCGACCTGCAGCTCACCTCGGTGGTCTGCCCGACCAACGATCCGACCTCCTGCGGCTCGTTGACCACGAATGCCGCCAATGCGAAGACCACGGGCTTCGAATTCGAGGGCAAGATGAGCCTCGGGCAGAACGACACCATCGACGCCAGCCTTGCATTGACGAACGCCAGGTTCAAGTCGTACAAGCCGAATGCGACCGACGACTGGTCCGGGCAACGACTCGATCTCGCGCCCGCCGACGTGCTGAGCCTGGGCTACAACCACGCATTCGAAATGGACAACGGGAGCGAGTTCATCGCGGCGGTCGGCACGCGCCTGAGCAGTTCGTACACGATCAGCGATCCGGCCGCGGGTGTCCGCTACGCGCAGCCGTCGTTCCACAAGTCCGATGCCAGCGTGAGCTACAACAATGCCAGCGGCAAGTTGAATGTCCAGCTGTTCGTGAAGAACATCGAGAACCGTACGACGATCGAGAGCATGGTGCCGGGCGGCTTCTTCCTCGGTGACCCGCGCACCTATGGCATCCGCACGAGCTATCGCTTCTGATCATGTGACGTGGCGCGGGCAACGGCCTCGTTCGCGCAAAGGAAATCGAATGCAACACACTGTTCAGGCAACCCGGCAGGCTGGCTGGCGCCAAGGGTGGATCCTCGTTCTTGCTGGCTTCCTGCCGGTGGTGGCGATCATCGCGCTCGCGCCCGCGTTGCCGACGCTGATCGGGCACTTCAGCGAGATGTCGAACGCGCGCGTCATGGTGCCGCTGCTGCTGACGGCGCCGAGCGCATGCATTGCCCTGCTGGCTCCCGTGGCCGGCGTGATCACCGATCGCGTCGGCCGACGCCGATTGATGTTGTGGTCGATGGCGCTCTACGGATTCGGCGGTCTCGTGCCGTTCCTGGTCGACAGCTTCTGGCTCGTCGTGGCGGGACGCCTGTTGATCGGCGTGGCCGAGGCCGGCATCCTGACCGTCACCAACACGATGTTCGCCGACTATTTCGACGACAAGTCGCGGCGCGGCTGGCTGACGGTCCAGGCCATCACCGGCTCGGGCCTGGGCTCCGGGCTTCTCGTGTTGTCGGGTTGGCTGGCTTCCCACGGCTGGCAGTGGCCGTTCGCCGTGTATGCGATCGCATTCCCGTTGTTCCTCGGCTCGCTCTTCTGGCTCTACGAGCCCGAGCGCCGCACGCCGGTTGCCGCAGCAGCCAAGCCGGAGGCCTCGCGAACGCGGTTTCCTGTCGGCACCATGGCAGCCGTCTGTGCCGTGACGCTGTTGTTGTCGACGATCTACTTCGTGCAGGTCATCAACTTCTCGTTGGTGCTCAAGGAGCTTGGCGTCGACAACCCGCGGTCCATCGGGTTGATCAGCGCAGTGCCGAGCTTCGGCGTGCCGATCGGCGGCCTGATCTTCCACGCGACGGGACGTTTCGGCTCGCCCATGCAACTGATCACGACATTCGTGTTCTATGCCGTTGGCCTGGCCGGTATCGGCATGTCCAACGACGTGAGCCACGCCATGATGTTCGCGTTCGTCCAGCAACTGGGCTCGGGCATCGTGGTCGCGGCGCTGATCGCCTGGGCGCAGAGCAAGCTGTTGTTCGAGCACCGCGGTCGTGGCATGGGCTTGTGGGCGTCGTCGTTCTTCGTGGCGCAGTTCGTCTCCCCCGCCGTGGTGGCGGCCGTCGCCCATTTCGCCGGCAGCCTGCGCTCGGCGTTCGTCGTCTTCGGGTTGCTGTCGGCGGTCAGCGCGGCAGTCGCCCTGCTTCGGTTGTGGCGTGTTCGTGCCTCGGGCACACCTTCGGCGCCGGCGCGCGCGTGACGTCCGCGCGAGCGGCGCCTGCAGGGGCCGCCAGCGCCGCATGTCTCATTGCAACAGATTCAAGATCGGGATCCAGATGAACACCCCCACGCACCAGATCAAGCGCGGCGTCAGCTTGTACAGCTATCAGTACGAAACCTTTCTCGGCAAGATGACGCAGGAGGACTGCATCGCGCACGCGGCCGCCATCGGCGCACACGGCATCGAAGTCGTCAGCGAGCAATCCTTCCGAGGCTGGCCCGACCTGCCCGACAGCGCCTACCAGCAGTGGCACGGCTGGATGGAGAAATACGGCACGGTGCCGGTGGCGCACGACATGTTCCTCGACATCAAGCTGCAGAAGGATCGCAAGCTGACGTTCGACGAGATGGTGGCTTCCGTCAAGCGCGATCTCAAGCATGCGAATCGCCTGGGCTGCAAGGTGATGCGAGTGATCATCAACACGCCGCCGGAGGTGGTCATGGCCTGCGTGCCCTATGCCGAGGAGATGGACGTGCGCATGGGACTGGAGGTGCATTCGCCCTGGCACTTCGATCACCCCTGGATCCTGCGCTACACCGAGATGATCGAGGCCACGGGCTCGATGCACGTGGGCTACCTGCCCGACATGGGCATGTTCACGAAGAACTTCCCGCCCGTGTTCCGGGACCGGTTCCTGCGTCGCGGAGCGACACCGAAGGTCGTCGAATTCATCCTCGATGCGCATCGGCAGCGCATCCTCACCGACTACGTGCTGGTGGATGTCCGCAAGATGGGCGGCAATGCCGTCGACCTGGAAATGGCGGAGACGACGCGGCACAACATCTGGAGCAACCCGCGCCGGCTGCTCGAATTCATGCCACGCATCTTCCACATCCACGCCAAGTTCTACGAGATCGACGACAGCGGCAAGGAGCCGGCGATCCCCTACGAGGAAATCATCCCGGTGCTCATCGAGGGCGGCTACAGCGGCTATCTTTCGAGCGAGTACGAAGGGCAGCGCCACATCGAGGACGCGTTCGAAGTCGATGGGGTGGAGCAGGTTCGCCGCCAGCACGAGATGTTCAAGCGGCTCCTTGGCGAAACCGTGGTCTGAAGGAGCAAGCGATGTACGACAAACATGTGATCTGTGACGGCAGCCTGCGCAACGTCAAGCGCGATGGCGAAGTGGTCGGTTTCGCCCTCGACGCACGGCTTCCCTACTACCGCGGCCAGCCGTTGTCGATCGTCGAGGACATCGTCGTCAAGGTCGATGGCGAGGCGGTCGATCGATCGGCGGTGAGGCTTTCATTGCGCGGCCGCACCTGGTCGCTCGACGCTCTCGAGCCGGAAACCCATGAGCGGTGGGAATTCGGAGAGGTCGCCACCGTCTCGGTGCTGCAGCCCGGTGGCCTGGCCTCCGGCGGCCATGCGGTGACGGTGGCCGAGCACCTGAGGATCTCGTACCTGCCTTGGCCGTCGGTCACCACATGCACCAAGACGCTCGTCGTGGCGGACTGAGGCGGGTCCCCCACATGGCCACGACCATCCAGGGCCCGGCGATCTTCCTGGCCCAATTCGCCGGCAACGAAGCACCGTTCGACAACTGGGACGCGATCACCAGGTGGGCCGCGGGCCTGGGCTATGCCGGCGTGCAACTGCCTTCGGGCGATCGTCGCCTGTTCGACCTGGAGAAGGCGGCCGCGTCGAAGACGTATTGCGACGAGATCTCCGGCATCGCGCGCGCCAATGGCGTCGAGATCACGGAACTCAGCACGCACCTGCAGGGCCAGCTCGTCGCCGTGCATCCGGCCTACGACGAAGCCTTCGACACGTTCGCGCCCGCCGAGCTGCGTGGCAAGCCGGCCGAGCGCCAGCGCTGGGCGGTGCAGCAGATGCTGCTCGGGGCGAAGGCGTCGAAGAACCTCGGGCTCAGCGCGAGCATCAGCTTTTCCGGCTCGCTCGCGTGGCCCTATCTCTACCCATGGCCGCAGCGACCTGCGGGGCTCATCGAAACGGCATTCGACGAGCTTGCTCGACGCTGGCGGCCGATCCTCGATGCCTACGACGAGGCCGGTTGCGACGTCGCCTTCGAGCTTCACCCGGGCGAGGACCTGTTCGACGGCACCACGTTCGAGATGCTGCTCGAGCGCGTCGACCATCATCCCCGCCTGGCGATCGCCTACGACCCGTCGCACTTCGTGCTGCAGCAACTCGACTACCTCGAGTTCATCGACCTCTATCACTCGCGCATCAAGGTGCTGCACGTCAAGGACGCGGAGTTCCGATCGACCGGACGCCAGGGCGTCTATTCGGGCTACCAGGGCTGGGTCGATCGTGCAGGCCGTTTCCGCTCGCTGGGCGATGGCCAGGTCGACTTCAAGGCGATCTTCTCCAAGCTCGCTCAATACGATTTTCCCGGCTGGGCGGTACTCGAGTGGGAGTGCTGCCTGAAGCATCCGCAGCAGGGGGCGGCGCAGGGCGCGCCGTTCATCCGCGACCACATCATCCGAGTGACCGACCGGGCGTTCGACGACTTCGCCGGCGGTCGAACGGACAACGCGCAGCTCGCGCGCATGCTGGGCCTCTGACGGCCCGAGGAGACATGATGGATCGACGTCAATTGCTGGCGCACATCGCCGCGGCGGCGACAGCCGCCCTGTGGAGCGGCGATACATTGGCCACCCAGATGGCCAAGGCCGTCGCGGCGCGCGACGCGACGCACCCGCCCGACGCCAGGCCGACGCGGCCGATGACCGCGTTGCAGCGCGTGACGCTGGCCGCGCTCACGGATCTCATCATTCCGACCACCGACACGCCCGGCGCGGTGGAGGCCGGTGTCCCCGCCTTCGTCGATGCCATGTTCATGCATTGGATGAACGACGGCGAGCGCGTGCAGTTCGCGCAAGGCCTGGACGCGCTGGACAGCGATGCGCAGGCACGGTACGCCAAGTCCTTCGCGCAGTGCGATTCGGCGCAGAAGACCGCCACGTTTGCGGCGACGAGTGCCGCCACCAAGGGCTATCAACCCACCGGCTTCGGGCTCGCGGCGCGTATCGCCGATCCGCTGTCGCCGTTCTTCTTCAAGGCGCGCGATCTCACCACGCTGGGCTACTTCACTTCCGAGCAGGGCATCACGAAGGAGTTGGCCTACGTGCCCGTGCCGGGACGCTTCGACGGCGACATCGATATCAAGACGTGGAACAAGCAGATGCAGCTGTGAAGGCCTCGGGCCGCACGCGCAAGGAGACAACATGAGCAACAGCAAGGAATTCGACGCCATCGTCATCGGCTCCGGTATCACCGGCGGCTTCGCGGCGCGCGAGCTGACTGCCGCGGGCCTGAAGGTACTGGTGCTGGAGCGGAGCCGACCACTCGAGCACCGTACCGGCTATACGACCGAATTCATCACGCCCTGGAATGCGCCCAATGGCGGCCAGCTCGATCGCAACGAGATCGCCCGCGACTATCCGATCCAATCGGATCAGCCCTGGGGCCAGTTCAAGTGGGACAACAAGCACTTCTGGGTCAACGATCGCGAGAATCCCTACGTGCAGGGCAAGCCGTACCACTGGCACCGGGCCAGCGTGCTGGGCGGACGCTCGTTGCTGTGGGGACGCCAGTGCTATCGATGGAGCGACATCGACTTCGGAGCCAACAAGCGCGACGGCTACGGCAACGACTGGCCGATCCGCTACAAGGACCTGGAGTCCTGGTACGGCCACGTCGAAAAATACATGGGCATCAGCGGTGAAAACCTCGGCCTGGCGCATTTCCCGGACATGGAATTGCTTCCTCCGATGGAGATGACGGCTGCCGAGAAATTGATCAAGCAGAAAGTGCGCGAGCGCTGGCCCGACCGCTACGTCACGGTGGGCCGCACCGCCAACCTGACCAAGGAGCACAACGGGCGCGGCCCCTGCAACTATCGCGACATCTGCCAACGCGGGTGTTCGTTCGGCGCGTACTTCAGCTCGCTCAGCGCATCGCTGCCGGATGCGCAGAAGACCGGCAACCTCACGGTACGCACCCACGCGGTGGTCGAGAGCATCGAGCTTGATGCGAGGACCGGCGAAGCCAGTGGCGTGCGCGTGCTCGACTCGCAGACGGGCGAGCGCCGCACCTACACGGCGCGACTGGTGTTCCTCAACGCCTCTACCGAAGGCAGTGTGCAGGTGCTGCTGCAATCTCGTTCGGCACGCCACCCGAACGGCCTGGGCAACCAGGGCGACGCGCTGGGCCGCTACATCTGCGACCACCACGGCGGCGGCGCCTTCGGCGTGTTGCCGGGACTGCAGGATCGCTACTTCTACGGGCGGCGCGCCAATGGCATCTACGTGCCGCGCTTCCGCAACCTGAACGGTCGGGACGAGGGCGTCGATTTCGATCGCGGCTATGTGATGCAGGGCGGCACCACGCGCATGGGCTGGGCCGACATGGCCGGCGACGGCGACGACTTCGGCGCCGACTACAAGAAGCGCCTGGCCGCGCCGGGGCCGTGGATCGCGTTCCTGGGAGGCGCCTGCGAAGCCTTGCCGAACAAGGCCAACCGGATTACGCTCGACGAACACGCCAGGGACAGCTTCGGCATGCCGCAACTGCGCTTTGACGTCATGCGCCGCGAGAACGAGCTCAAGCTGGACGAGGACTCCGGACGCGAAGCCGCAGCCATGCTGGAGGCCGCCGGCGCGCAGCACATCGCACGCATCAAGATCGGCGAGATCCCGGGCACCACGATCCACGTGATGGGCGGCGCGCGCATGGGACACGACCCGGCGGAGTCGGTGCTCAACGGGCGCAACCAGGTGCATGGCGTGCCCAACCTCTACGTCACCGACGGCTCCGCCATGGCGTCGAGCGGCTGCGTGAATCCGTCGATCACGTTCATGGCGATGACCGCGCGCGCGGTCGATCACGCAGTCACCTCGCTCAAGGCGGGCCACGCTTGAAGCCCGCTCGCATTCGGCTGGGCATGGTCGGCGGAGGAGAGGGCGCGTTCATCGGCGCGATCCACCGCATGGCCGCGCGGCTGGACGATCGCTACGAACTCGTGGCCGCGGCGCTGTCCTCGACGCCCGACAAGGCGCAGCGCTCGGGCCGGGGCCTGGGCCTGTCCGATGACCGCATCTACAGCGACTACGAGGCGATGGCGCGGGCTGAGGGCGCGCGCGCCGATGGCATCGAGGCCGTCACCATCGTCACGCCGAATCACTTGCATGCGCCCGTGGCCACCGCGTTCCTCAACGCCGGCATCCATGTCATCTGCGACAAGCCAGTCACCGTCGCCAGTGCCGACGCGCAGGCGCTGCTCGAACTGAGCCGTGAGCGCGGGTTGGTCTTTGCCGTCACGCACAACTACTCGGGCTATCCGATGGTTCGCCACGCACGCCAGATGGTCGCTGACGGCGTGCTGGGCGACGTCCGCTTCGTGCAGGTCGAATATGCGCAGGATTGGCTGGCCGAGCCGATCGAGCGCGACGGCAACAAGCAGGCCGGCTGGCGTACCGACCCAGCGCAATCCGGCGGTGGCTGCATCGGCGACGTGGGCTCGCATGCCTGGCAACTGGTCGACTTCGTCGTGGGGCAGCCGATCGACGAACTGAGCGCGGAGCTCTCGAGTTTTGTCGCCGGGCGGGCGGTCGACGACAACGCGCAGGTCATGCTGCGCTGGGCGAGCGGCGCGCGCGGGATGCTGTGGGCCAGCCAGGTGGCGCCTGGCCATGCGAACGACCTGCGCCTGCGGGTCTACGGCAGCCAGGGCGGCATCGAATGGCGCCAGGAGCGGCCCGATGAACTGCACTGGGCGGCGCTCGGCCAATCGACGCGCATCGTCACGCGCGGCAGCGCCGCGGCCAACGCATCGGCTGCGCGCGTGACGCGCGTCCCCGGCGGGCATCCCGAAGGCTACCTGGAGGCGTTCGCCACCGTGTACCGCGAGGTTGCCGATCACCTGGAGGCCGCGCGCGCGAGCGAGGGCCGACCCGATCCGGCGGCGCATTTCCCGACGATCGCGGACGGACTGCGCGGCGTGAAATTCATCGAGGCCGTGCAGGCCTCTTCAAGGAACAACGGTGGCTGGACCCGGCTTCCTTCCTGAAGGAAAACATGACATGAAGAACAACTACAGCGACGGCTTGATCGCCAATCCCGGGACACGCCTGGACGCAGACGGCCTCACGTTCGACGTGCGCCTGCCCTGGTATCGCTCGCTGCCGCTCTCGGTGGTCGAGTTCGCCAGCCTGCGCATCGACGACCGTGAAGTGCCGCTCGATGGCGCGGAGCTCGAAGTCAATGGCAAGCGCTTCAAGCTGGCCGAGTTGAGCAACCTGACCGACGAGTGGTGGTTCGTCCTCGACTCCGGCTATCTCCACGTGCCGCCCGCCGGCCTGCAGGCAACGCAGCGCCATGAGGCCGCGCTGCTGTGCAAGCTCTACCCACCCTACATCCCCATGCTGACCTGGACGACGCGTGGTACGGCCTCGCTGCCTCCGCAGTGACATGGAGTTGACAATGCAATCCACAGCCATCCCGGGCATGAAGCTCGGCTCGACCTCGTTTGCCTTCGCCAACGAGTGGCATGCGCGCCAGTACACCCTCGAACAACTCGTGGCGAAGATCGCCGCGCTGGGCCTCGGCCCCGGATTCGAGATGGTGGGCTTCCAGTGCATCCGTGGCTTCCCGCACGTCACCGATGATTTCGCGGCGGAGTTCAAGGACGTGATGGTGCGTTACGGCCTGACGCCGTCATCGCTCGCGATCAATGCCGACACCGCGCTGCGACGCGGCAGCACGATGACCGTGGAGGAGGCCGTGGCCTACCACGCGCCGCAGGTCGAGGCCGCCGCCAAGCTTGGCTTTCCCGTCGTGCGTTGCCAGTTCGCCGCGCCGGCCGAAGTGCTGATCCGGCTGCTGCCGCTGGCCGAGAAGC
>FTIP01003921.1_pt2 | contig 20742 bp, 21 predicted proteins | sample 1658301 | NCBI WGS metagenome assembly FTIP01 (sample SAMEA3914813, study PRJEB12502) | metagenome | biome: forest; material: soil | place: Canada | collected 2011-07-07 | depth 0.3 m
GAGGCCGCGCTGGCGGCGGAACTGGCGGCCGAACTCGCGCTCGTCATCGAGTCCGGCGGCGTCGCCGGCGACGCTCCCGACTCGCGCACGAACCTGCGCGTCAAGGTCTCGTGGCCGGCGCGCATGCGATTGCCGGAGGGGCGTGTCATCGAACTCAAGGTTCGCGACGTCTCGGAAAGCGGCGTGGGCCTGATGAGCGACAAGGACATCCCGTCCGACACCGTCGTGAACTTCGAGATGGACGTGCCGCGGCCCGACGAGGGCGGCAAGGTCACGCCGGTCAAGGGCACGATCAAGACGACTTACACGGTCGTTCACGGCGCGGAGATCCTTTGCGGTGGTATCTGGCAAGCGCCTCCCGCCGCGCTGGAACTCGTGAACATGTGGATCGAGCGGTTGCGGCGCTGAAACGAGCTTCGGAAGGCCAGGCAGCCGCTCCCCATCACTTCCAAGGTCGATCCATGAGATTCAAGGCCGGGCGACGGGAGGCGCTCGCCCTGCTGGCGGCAGCCCTGTCGATGCCCGCCCTTGCGCGAGGCGCTGTCGAACTCGAGGCCGCCGAGGCCGGCGGCTCGGACGGTGCCACCGTCGGCCGGACAGGATTCACAGACCTGATGCCGGATTTCTGGGCTGTCTACGACGGTACCCTCGGCGGGGACCTGCCGACGAGGGCGCTGGCGGTCTGGCAACGCTTTTTTCAAACGCACGACGACGTGTACCGGCTGGCCGGATATCGGTTCAAGCAAGACGATGTCGCGCGCTGGCTGCCGGGCTTCGACGGTCGCGCCGCGGCGACGCGCACGGTACACCTGCGCTTTGCGCGCGACTACGCCGGCAACCTGGGTCGATTTCGCTCCGCGTTGGCGGACTTCTCCGGCCGTGCCTCGCCCGTCACCCTGTTGCCGTCGCTCATGCATTTCGACGCGCACCTCCAACCGAACGGCGCCAGCTTGCCGCTGTTCTTCGGCCCCGACGCGATAGCCTACTACCACGGTGCGGATGCCGACCTCGACGTGTTGTTCTCGCACGAGTTGTTCCATTGCTACCAGGGCCAGAAGAATCCGGCGATGTGCCTGGATCCAGCCGCGCCGCTCTACGTCAGCCTGTGGATGGAAGGCACGGCCACCTATGCCAGCGAGCGCCTGAACCCCGGCGCATCGCCGCTGCATGTGCTGCTGGACGACGCCACGCTGGCCCAGGCAGACGGTTCCTCGTTGCGGGCGGCCGCGCGAGCCATGCTCTCCAACCTGGACGCCCGAGACGAAGCAACGCAGTCGCTCTTCTTCGAGACTGGCCATCACGGCGAGGGCTGGCCGCCTCGAGTGGGTTACGCGGTTGGACTGCGAATAGCGCGAAGTTTGGGAACAGCGATGTCGCTACCGCAGATGGCCGCTTTGCCGGCGCAACGCGTTCGCGAGACACTTGCACAGGCGCTGCAGCGGTTTGGTTAAGCCTAGCCAGGTCGATGGCCTGCTGTCGGCCAAATGCTGCCCATCGCGAACGACAGCTCTCCGGCAACTTGGTTGTGCCCGATGTCAAGCCGCAGCGCTTCTGACAGGTGGCAGTTCCCCTGGCCACGCTGGCGCGCTGGCCGCGCCCGCGCTCAATCGCCGGCGAGGTCGCCTTGCCAGACGAGGCCAGGCATCTTGCAGATGTAGACCGGATGCTGCACCGGCATCGCTGGCGAGCCCACGCGGACGATCTTGAACTTCTGCGCCCCTTGGTAAGTGTCGTCGCGCGACACGCGCAAGCTGACGTCGCAGTTGGTCTGCGGACCCTTGTTGGCGCCCCAGGAACTCTGGCAGATGTCCACCAGCAATTCGCCCGTCGTCTCGTTGTAGCTGGTGACGTTGTCGATCATGCCAATGTGGAAGTTGTCCCAAATGACCAGGCAAAGGCGTTCGACGTCCTCCAGCGAGGCCACCGGCCTGAATTCGCGCCGGTAGTCGGCCGGGTAGTAGGGCTTGTAATCCTGCCAGACGCCGGCATACACCAGATATTGGGATATGAACCCGATGCAGTCGAGGCCGAAAACCTTTCTTTCGACCATCATGTTGAGAATGGATTCGATATCCAGCTGCGGGTTTCGGAAATAGTCCTTCTGCTTGAGTTCGGGTGCGGCGCGCATCTTGTCGATGTTGTCCGTGATGTGTTCCATCAACAGGGTGACGTCTTCCGGATAACCCTGCCCGGTCGTCAGCCGGCCTATATTGCGCGTCTGCGAGCTGACCTTGGTCTTCCTGGCTTCGTCGTAGTAGATCTTCTGGTTGGCATAGCCGATGACCTGCGACGCCTCCTCATTGCCGCCGAACGCCTTCACCGAACACAGATATTGCGCGAGCGGTATGTTCATGTCGTAGACGGGAAGACCCGGATCGGTCAGATAGGCGACGAAGTCCGAGGGGGTGTCGGTCACGATGATAGGCATGTGGAACTATCCCGATGGGTTGATGTCGGTCGGTTGGTGCGGGCGACGGTGCCGTGATGCGGGGGTCAGCGCGCCCCGTTCGCACTCGACGGATGAGCCTTGTCGTACTTGGCTACCGCAGCGCGCACGCCGTCCGGCGTCGGCAAGCGACTCCAGTCTTCGCGCGCCGCCGTCAGGCCCGCGAGCAGGGACGTGTCCCACGGCCTGGACAGCAGCTTGGTGAATGCGCCCCCGACCGCCGCTTTCCAACAATCGGCTTCTTTCGGGTTCTGACGGGCTGCACCTGGCAACAAGGCCGTGCCGACTTCGAGTTCAGGCGGCACGCGAGGTGTTCGGTCATCGGGCGAGGCCGCCGTCACGGCAGCCGTGGCGACGCAAAGCACGTCGTCGCCGATCACCGAGCGCTCGAACCCCGACATCAGTCGAACCTGTCGCGGGTCGAAGGCGGCAAGAAAGCGCGGCGGCACGCCGTTGAGAATCCAGTTGTTCTGCTGCTCGTCGTAAGTCGAGAACAGCAAGAGCTCCTTGGCTTCGGCCGGCGCCTTGCCCGCGGGCACGGTCATCGCCAATTGGCCGGACTGCGCAAACTGCAGGAGCCTGGCGCCGTCGTTGATGGCGCTGGCGACCGCATTGAGACGGCAGTCGAAGTCCCTCTCGGTATTGAAGACACCGGTCGTGGCGCCGGGCGCCAGACGCTCGGCTCGTCCATCGGTGGTCGGCGTGGTGATGCCCACGTACGCCCAGCACCAGTTCTTCTTGCTGTTCGAAAAGGTGAAGTTCTTCGTGTAGACCATCAAGGACAAGTTGCGTGACTTGATGGCGTCGTAGAGGGGCTGAGGCAGCGCGTCCGAGATCTTCTGGACGGCTTCCTTGGCGCCCTTGAACTGGCCGGAGATGTTCACGGGATCACGCGGGCGAGCGGGAGCGTCGGCGGCGCTTGCCCGGCCTGGCTGTGCGAGCGCAAGGCATGTCGCCAGAATTGTCAGGGTGAGGGCGTTCGATGACGAAGGACTGTCGTGCATGGGAGCTTTCAAACAGCGGGCCTACAGGGTTGAACGTCAAAGCCGCGTCGATCCGGACATCTGTTGTTCAACCGCATGAGTACCTCAGCTCCTACGAACTGTCGATGGATGAAGCCGACGCCCGTAAGACCCCGCCAAAGCTGACGGTCACCGAACGGTCTAGAACTGAATGGGCATGGACAGGTTGCCCGGGGTTGGCATCGGACATGTGGCCGCCTGCGTTTGAAGCCACTTCTGCGGATCGTAAAACGGGTCGTTTCGGGCGATCGCCTCCAGCGTCTGCCGATTCTCCCTGGCTGGACTTAGCTGCAAGTTGTCGACCGACAACATCTTTGTCGGATCTTCAGCGAGACCTACGACGTGGTCGATGTCCAAGCCTTGAGGTTTTCCATTGACGCTCAGAATTGCGGCGTTCCCCCGCTTGGCGATGGCAGCTCCGGCGCGCGTCAAAAGCTCGTACGCACCACCCGGCTTCCTGTCGTCATAAACGTTCTCCCAAAAGCGCCTGCGGGTCCCGTCAAAGTACGCCCTCCGATTGGCGCGGTTGGTGTCGCGATCGGCCTTGAGCTTGGCCACCGCCGCTGCATCGTCTGATTTCACGGCAGCAACCCATGCGCTCTTGAATTGAGGGATCGTGGCAAATTGCTTTCCAAGGATCTTTGCGATGGCCTGCTCAGGATCTGTGAACTACGAATCAGGCTCCTTGCAAGGCGCACGTTGGATGTTTGGCTCATTTGATTTCCTCTGTGAGAGTAGGGCTTGAGCAAGACTGTGCAACAACAACTTCAATGGCCACCACTACCGAGCGAGCGTCGCTCGTGAAAACGCACCCGCGCCGAAGTCGGCCTGGTACACGCTCTGGTAGAGGCCGCCCGCATCCGCCGGCGCGGCCACGGCGGCGTCGAAGTGCAAGTCGAACTCCCAGAACACGAGGGCATCCGCTCCTCGCACGTCGATCGGGACCAGGAACTGCGACGGCGTCAGCGCGAGGCTTCCAAGCGGGTCGAACAACGAGGAGGGAACGGTGACCAGGATGGACCCGGCCGACACGCTGGCGGCCCGTGCAGGCGCGCAGGCCAGCACGCAAGCGGCAGTCATCAGCGCCAATCTCGGGTGCGCGCGCGCCCCCTTGATCGGACGACGAAAGAGGTTCTTCATGGCACGCATCTTCGATATCTCCTGCAGTGGTAGGTCGGGCGCCCCTGCTCTGCAATACGGAGTTCGGGGCGCGGTCCTGACATGCCGGCCGCAATCTGCGGACGAACATCGATCCACCGCCGGCCGCTCTTCAGCCTGTTTGCCAATGGACCGTTGGGGCGTCGAACTATTCGGGCGACCTGTCCGGCACGCAAGCCAGCGCCGTCAGCTCGCAGCTGCGACGACTCCCCCGACGGCCACCATAGACAGCCCGAAGACCAGGGGCAACCAGTGCATGGCCTTGACGCCGGGCTCCAGCACGGCGTAGGCAGGGTCGGCGGGATCTACCGCCACGTGCACGACCGCGCCCGCCGGATAGCGCGAGGCGACCCGGTCGGCCCATTTGCCGGTCACGGCGATCGACCGCGGTCCGACCCACAAGCGGTTGCCGACGCGGCGTTGCCCGGCCGCGAGGTAGTCAAACGTCAGGCGTGGGCTGCGGGCGTTGCCCTGCTGCACGACGCGCGACTCCATGATCGTGGCGGGGACCAGGGGCCAGCCGGCACTGCGTCGAGCTCGGAGCACGAACCAATAGCACCAGGCCAGGGTCAGCAGCGCGGGAATGACGGTCATGTTGAGTGACAGCGGGGAAAAGTTCATGGCGCCTCCGAGCCTAGGTTCGAGATGCAGGCACCACGCGGCGACTGGCGCGCCGCTGCTTCCAGGCCTTCGCCTTCAACGTGACCACCGCGGTGACCCAGAGAAGCGCGAGGAACCCCGACAGTCCCCCGCCGATCTGCAGGGCGGTCTCCCAGTCGAAGACGGGATGGGCGTCGGGGGGCTGACCGCCCTGCGCGGTCACCAATTGGACGAGCACCGCGCCGTCGGACGCCGGGGATTGCTCCTGCGTGAAGAGCGGAAGCGTCGCGCTGGGGACCGCGCTTTCGACGCGTATCCACAGCGGCGCGCGCGCGCCGTCCTGGCGATGTTGCAACGCGAAGACGCCGGACGGGCTGAGCTGGATCACGAAGTGCACGGCGTCGCCCGCCTGCCAGTCGGTGCCGCCCACCGGCAGGAACACCTCGTCGGAAGAGGTGTGGCTCTTGCTCTCGTGGCGGACCAGGGCGTGGTCCCAGAGCAGTTGGCCCTGCAGCCTCAGGTGGCTGCCGTTGTCCGGGCGCGTGGGCACCAGGTAGCGACTCAGGAGCAGCATCGGGTAGTCGCTGCCCGCATCGCCGGCCCGCCGGTGCCAGTCCCAGGCATGCCAGCCCAGCGTGCCTCCCCACGCCACCGCCATCAGCACGATCAGGCTCGTCCTCCAGAAGAGCGGCGGCTTGGCGCCGGCCGGCCTCGGTGCGAACAAGGGCACGTCCGCGAAGCCCTGCCTCGGCGGGGGAGGTCCGCCAAGGAACTTGTCCCTCACCATCACCCACAGCATGAGCAGCCCCACTGTGACGACGCCGATCCCGATGATCAGGATGAACAAGCTGAGCACACGCGAGTAGTTGCCCGTATTGGTGGCCTGCATGCCATTGAGCCAGCCGATCGGGCCCGTCTCGCCGATGGCGCCGTACCACGTGAGCGCCAGCACGCCCACGATGAACATCACGGTGATCCAGCGTTGCATCGGTCTGACCCTCGCTTGGTGAATGAATGCCAACCGGCCGTCTCGTCGACGGCAAGGCGCATTCAACAGTACGGGATTGCGAGCGGAATCCGGACAGACCCAGCGAGCTTGTCTCGGCACCGGCGACAACGGACCGGACAGCCGGTGGTGGTTCCTGTCCGGCGCGGCCTCTGCGCCGCTCGCATCGGTCACGTAGCGTGGACGAGCGCGCGTGACGGGTCTCCTGACGAGGCTAGCGGAGGAGCGCAAGCATGACGTCCCTGATTGGCCAGTGGCTGCCGCTCGCTGACCACTGCCTGGCAGCGTCGTGATGCAGGGTGCGCGATCCTACCGCTGCAGGATGTGCGCCAGCGTCAGCCGCGCCTTCTCCCAGTCGCGCCTAACCGTGCGATCGGTGAGGCCCAGCGCCTCACCGATCTCCGCGTCGTTCATGCCGGCGAAGTAGCGCATCTCAACCACTTGGGCGAGGCGCGCGTCTATCCGGGACAGCTCCTCGAGCGCGGCGTGGATGTCGAGCACCTCTTCGGCGCCCTGTGCCACCGAGCCGATCACCTCGCTGCCCAGTGTGACGTGGCGCGCGTCGCCGCCACGGCGCTGCGCGCCGGCCGCGCGCGCCGCGTCCACCACGATGGAGCGCATCACCGACGCCGAGTACGCCAGGAAATGCACCCGGTCGGCCGGAGTGAGGCCGTCGCGCTGCATGAACTTCAGGAAGCACTCGTTGACGAGCGCGGTGGTGTCGACGATGCCGTCGCGCGCGTGGCGCGCCAGCCGCCGGTGTGCGATCGCCCGCAGCTCCGGGTAGAGCACGCCAAAGAGGCGCTGCAGCGCCTCGCGGTCGCCGCCGCGTGCGCTCGCGATCAGCTCGGTCACTTCTCCCATGCGGCCAATGGTAGCGGGCTTGCGTATCGTGAAGGCGCGATGTCCGGATTTCGGGGCGATTGCGTTCATAAGGTTGAACCTGCCAACTTTTGTCAAGGAGAACTGCCGTGCCTCTGCCTCGTTCCTGGGCGATCCTCGCCGTTTGCCTGGTCGTCATTGCCGTCTTGTTCGTCGTACCCGCCGACTATCCTCCCGCGCTGCACGCCGCCATCGTGGCCCTCGCGCTTGTCTTGGGCGCCGTGCTGACCTGGTTGGCCGGCGCGCACGTCGTCGTCAGCAGCGACGCCGACGACACCGCGCGCCTGCGCGCCGCGTCGGCCGGGCTGCTGGTGGCGCCGTTCATCCTGTTCGGCCTGGTGCCGGGCGTAGGACCACCGCGAGACCAGCCCACGCAGGACAACGAGCTGCGCTTCTTGCTCCTGGCCATCGATCCGATGTTGGTGGGCGCCGGGCTACTGCTGCTGAAGGAGGCGCTGGCGGGCGCGGGCGAGCGCTTCCTCGCGTCCGTGGGGCTGGCCGCGATCGTGCTGGCCACGCCGCTGTACGTGGCGTTCGCGTTGATCCAGCGGGTGGGCTACGTGGCGGTGGAGCTGAACTGGACGTGGGCGGCGACCGTGTCGGGCAACCTGCACGAGCTCACGGAGCTGGACGCGTTCTCGATGGCCGCGTTGTTCTTCGCCGGCGCGCTCACGTACGTGGCGACGGCCGCCTTCGCGGGGTCGCTCGCACGTGTCGGCTGGCTGGGCCGCGGCGCGGCCACCACGCTGCAACTGCTCAGCGCCCTGGGCCTGGCGTTCCTGGTCGCGCGCGGGTTCGCGTATCCGAGCCTGAAGGCCGCGTTCTCGCACTGGTACACGGTGCCCGGCTTCGTGGCAGGCATCCCGGCGGTGCCCTGGATGCCACTCTGCGCCATCGGCGTGTTGCTGCTGCGGCGCGTCGGTCGGGAGCGCGCGGCGACCGCGGCTGCGCTCAGCGCGCCAACGCGTCGTGCTGCGCCGTCAATGCCGACCTGAGCGACGCGTAGTCCGCGCCTGGCGGCAACTGCGCCAGCGCGGTGGTCACCAGCCGCAGTGCCATCTTGGTCCCGCCCAGTTTCCGCACGACCTGGGCCTGGTTCAGGGCGGCCCGCGCGATGCGCCGCGGGTCGGCGTGCGAGGATTGCAACAGGGCCAGGTAGCGCTCGCCCACGGCGTACGAGCACTCCAGGTCACCGTACTGCGGCAGCCGGGTGGAGATCACCTCCAGCAGGTCGAGCCAATCGTCGGTGCGGTCCTTGAAGCGCGTCTCCAGTTCGTCGAACTTGGCCTCCAACGCTCGGCCGAAGCCGTCGGGCTGGCGCAACTTCTCCGGGTCGGCCGTCACGGCCACCGACAGGATCTCCACCAGCATGTCCTGCACCGCGGTCTCGCGCTTCACCGCGCGTTCGGCCAGCTGCTGTGCGTGGCGTGCCTCGGCCGCCTGCCACAGCGCCACGCCCAGGCCGCCGGCCAGCGCCAGCACAACGAGCGCCGAGGCACCCACGCCCGCGCGGTGGCGCACCACGAAGCTTCCGGCCAAGTAGGCACTGCTCTGCGGCCGCGCGGCCACGGGCCGACCGTCTAGGTGACGGCGGATATCGTCGGCCAGCGCGTCGACGCTGGAGTAGCGCTCGGCGGCGTCCTTGCGCAGTGCCTTCGCCAGGATCGCGTCGAGATCGCCGCGCAATTGGCGACGCCGCGCGGGATCGACGGCCACGTCGCTCGCACGCGGGACGCTGGCGTGCTCGATCGCCTCCTCCAGCTCGGCTGCGCTGCCGCGGCGAATCTGGTAAGGCATGCCTCCGGCCAGCAGCAGGAACGCCACCACGCCGATGCTGTAGACGTCGGTGGCCACGCCCAGGGGCTCGCCGCGGATCTGTTCGGGGCTGGCGAAGGCCGGGGTCAGCGCGCGACCCGACAGCTCGGTCAACGCCGGCCCGGCCCCGTCGGCGCCGTCCAGAAGCCGGGCGATGCCGAAGTCCAGCAGCTTCACCTGGCCCTGGGGCGTCACGACGATGTTGTGCGGCTTGAGGTCGCGATGCACCACCAGGCGCGCATGGGCATGCGCCACGGCCTCGCACACCTGCAGCAGCAGTGTCAGGCGCTCGTCCACCGTCGCGCCGGCCTGTTCGCACGCCGCGTCGATCGGCTGGCCCTCCACCAATTCCATCGCGAGCCATGGTCGGCCCGCGGCGTCAAGCCCGGCGTCGTACAGGCGGGCGATGTGCGCATGTTCCAGCGTGGCAAGAATATCGCGCTCCCGGGCCATGCGCTCGGCCAAGCGGCCGCCCCAGGTCCACAACGGCAGTTTCAGCGCGATGTCGCGCGCCGGTCGCCCGTCGTCGCGACTCGCTCGCCATACGGTGCTCATCCCGCCTTGGCCCAGCGGCGCGGAAATCCGGAACGGGCCCACCAGGGCGCCCACGCCAGCCTCGGCGACCGTGCCCGAGGCGGGCGGAATGCCGTCCATCAACGGCGGCAGCGCGCCGAGGAAGCCGTCGCTCTCGATGGCGGCCTGCCGCGACAAGATCCGCTCGACCGCCGAGCGGCGCCTTGGCTCGACGTCGGTACGAGCGTCCAGCCAAGCGCCGCGCGACGACGCGGGCAGCGCCAGCGCTTCGTCCAGCAAGGCGCTGATCGCGGGCCAGTCATTCTCGAGCTCTTGGAGTTCCATGCACTGCCTTCGCATCCCGTGTCTCGGTTGTACGGATTTGCACCCGCAAGCCGGACATGCCAGGTGCCCCCGATTGTCGAGCACCCGGGCGCACAGGGCAACCGGGCGCCTCGGAACGGACGCGCTCTGACCGGCTTTCAGGCTGGGGGGTCGTGCGTCCCGCTCAAGCGCCCGAGAGGCGCCGGGCCTGTTCGAGGCGCGGGCTGTCGGGATGCTGGCTCTTCAGCAGCGCCAGTGCGTCTCGCGCGGCGGCGGTGGCATCGGCGCCGCGCCCGAGGGCCCGCAGCACTTCGGCACGCCGCAGCAGGGAGTCGGCGTGTTCGACGTCCGACGGGAACGGCGGCGCAGGCTGTACGGCGTCGGCGCGCGCGAGCGCGCTCGCGGCCGCGTGCGTTTCGCCCAGGCGCGCGCTCGCGAGCGCAGCGACCTCGAAGGCGTTGACAGCCGCGCGACCGTGCCGTGCGTTTGCAGCGTCGAACAGCGCCGTCAGTTCGTGGGCACTTTGGCGCGCCGACAACGCGTCGCCGGCGGCCAATTGGACAAGCATCTGGCATTCGAGGATGCGCGACCACGCGGACGTCGCCAGGCCGGGATCGGGCCATGCCTTCCGGAGGGCTTGGATGACCGCCGTGGCGTCGCCGTGGCGAGCCGTGATCGACAGCGCGAGCGCGTCGTTCTCGAGTAGCAGGAGGTTCTCGCGCACCGTCGCCTTCGTGGCCAGGGACGTGAGATCGAGCCTTGGGAAGGTGTCGACAAGGCTCGCGTTGCCCCACAGCCATGCATTCTCGAGCTGGCGTTCGAGCAGCCGGCGCATCGCGTCGGGCGGCAGCCCATCCTTGCCTGCCGACGACGCCCGGATTTCATCGCTCAGGAGCGTCGCGGCCCGCTCGAAATCGCCTCGACGGGAGATGGCCGAGGCGAGACGGCCCGTGGCCGCGACGCCATTGCGGCTCGTGCGTCCGTAGGCCTCTAAGTTGAGAGCCTGCGCTTCGCGAAACGTTGTTTCGGCCTCGGCGGCGCGTCCGTTGGCGACCAGGGCGGTGCCCCAGAAGAGCAGATCGGTGGCGCGCTGGTCCGGATCCAGCGTGACGTTTGCGGCCATTCCCTCGTGCGCGGCCGCGGCCGCGCGCAGTTGCGCCGCCTCGTCAAAACCCATGTGGACATTGGCCAGGACTTGCTGGATCTCGAAGATCTGCGGGTCGTCAGGGGGAACTTGACGCGACGCTGCTTCCGCGCGAGACAGGACCGACAGGGCCTCCGCGCGCTTGCCGCGGATGCGCAGGATGTTGCCCAGGTCGGAGGCCAGGCTCAATCGCGTCCGCGTGGTCGCGGCATCGGTCGCCTCGGGCGCCCAGGCGACGCCTTCCCGGCGCATCGCCTCGCACTCGTCGAATCGCCTGAGCTGGAACAGGTTGCGTCCGAGCACGGCGTAGGCGTTGAGGACCTGGAATGGCGTCCCGCCGTGGGCTTTCAAATGCGCCAGGTAGGCCAAGCCGACGGCCAGCGATGCCTCGAACTCGTTGTCGTAGTTGAGCTGCAGCATCACGGCGTCCAACTGCGCCGCCCGCTCGGACGGCCGGTCGCGAAAGCGCGGCTCGAGCTCCTGCAGCTTGTCCTGCAGCGCGCGGCTGACGACGTGCGGCTTCGTGAAGGCTTCCGGGTGCTCGCTGGCAGTCACCGACAACGCCATCATCGTCTCGTCGTACAGATCTCGCACCGCCACCTGTCGCCGCGCCTCGTCCTCCGCGCGCCGCTCCTGCCGCTGCGCCAGCACCGCCTGCCATACGGCGAGGCCGCCGCCAACGACCATCGCCAGCACGAGGGTGCTCGCGAGCGCAACCGGCAATGCATGACGGCGGATGAACTTGACGGCGCGGTAGCCGGGGCTGTCCGGTCGCGCCTGCACCGGCTCGCCGCGCAAGTGGCGTTGCAGGTCCTGGGCAAAGGCGTCGACGCCGGGATATCGCTCGTCCACCGACTTCTTCAGCGCGCGGTTCAGGATCGCGTCGAGGTCGCCGCGCAAGGCCTTGCGCAGCGCCGGTGAAGCCGCTGCCTCGCTGGCCAGCCGCAGATCGGCGCTGGCGATTGCCTCCTCCATCTCGGCAGCGGAGCCGCGTCGCAGCCGATACGGCTTGGCGTCGGCGAGCAGCTCGTAGGCAATCACGCCCAGGCTGTAGACGTCGCTTGCAGTTCCCAGCGGCTCGCCGCGAATCTGCTCCGGGCTCGCGTAGTCCAATGTCAGCGCGCGGCCGGCGATGTGGGTGAGAGCGGTGGCCTCGGTACGATCGGTCTCGATCAGCTTGGCGATGCCGAAGTCCAGCAGCTTGACTTGGCCGTCGCGCGTTACCAGGATGTTGGCAGGCTTGAGATCGCGGTGCACCACCAGGCGCGCGTGTGCATGCGACACCGCGGCCATCGTCTGCAGCAGCAGCTCCTCGCGCTCGCGCGGCGGCAATCCGCGTTCGCGGCAGTAGGCATCGATCGGCTCGCCCTCGATGTATTCGAGCGCGAGGAACGGCCGCCCGCGGTCGTCCAGGCCAGCGTCGTAGAGCCGGGCGATGTGTTCGTGTTCGAGCGCGGCGAGGATGCGGCTCTCGCGCGACAGGCGCTCGGCGAAACGGTCGCCCCACACCGCGCGTGGCAGCTTCAGCGCCACGCGGCGCTGCACCAGCTCATCGGTGCGTTCGGCCAGCCACACGGTGCCCATGCCGCCGACCCCGATCTCGCGCAACAGTCGGTACGGCCCGACGATTTGGTCCGCCTGCGGTTCGGAGGCGCCCGGGGAGTGGTCGACATCGAGACGGGGCAGTTCGCTCAGGAAATCGTCCCCCTCGATCTTGCCAAGCGTGTCCATCAGGCCGCGCAATGCTTCGTGGTGCGCGGCGTTGGCGGCAGCCAGGCGCGCGAGCCAGGCCTCGCGCTCTGCCGCCGGCAACCCCAGCACCTCGTCGAGCAGGCGGCTGATCTGCGGCCATTGCGCCGCGGTGGGCAGGGGCGACGCCGGCGTGCTCATCCCGCCTTGGATGAACGCAGGTGCCTGGACATCGCGCGGGTCAGTGGCGAAGGGCGTGGGCCAGCATCAGCCGCGCCTTTTCCCAGTCGCGGCGCACGGTGCGATCGGTCAGGCCGAGCGACTCCGCGATCTCGAGGTCGGTCATTCCTCCGAAATAGCGCATCTCGACGACGCTGGCCAGGCGCGGGTCGATGCGGGCCAGTTCCTTCAGCGCCTCGTCCACGTCCAGGATCTGCTCCGCAGCGCCGGACACGATGTCGCCGACATGGGTGTCCAACGTGACGTGCGCCACGTGTCCGCCACGGCGATCCGTCTGCGCGGTGCGCGCAGCGTCGACGATGATGGAGCGCATCACGGTCGCGGCGTAGGCGAGGAAGTGCGCACGATCGGCCGGCACCAGCTGCTGGCGCTGCATGAACTTCAGGTAGCACTCGTTGACAAGTGCCGTCGTGTCGAACGCACCATCCCGGGCATGGCGTGACAGCCTGCGGTGCGCGACGCCCCGCAGTTCGGGGTACAGCAACTCGAAGATTCGATCGAAGGCGGCGCGATCTCCCTCGCGCGCCTGTGAGATCAGCAACGTGACTTCTCCCATGCTCCACCCTGTATTCCTGTACTTCCAGCATGGTAGCGAGAAACGTGCCTTTCATGGTTCTTCCGATGATCGTTCAATGTGCGCAGGCGCTCACGCGTGCGGCGCGCGCGAGGCCAGCGTGCGGTCGGCCACGAGGAGGTGTCGGCCGGCACGAAACCTCGGCAGGATGCCTGGCACCAGGGCCACACCTGCCGAGCACAGTGCAGCCACCAGGCTGGCCGTCCCCCAACCGATGGGAACCACCAGCAGCGCGAAGCTCGCGCAGAAGGACGCGCGTGCCAGGAGTCCGACGACGTAGCCGCGCAGGAAATGGGCGACGCCGACGTGGCCGCTGGAAGCGTGCTCCGTCGCGGCCACTGCTGCGCTGATCAACGGCAGCGAGGCCAGAAGGCCGGACGCGAAGCTGCCGAGCAAAGGCGCCGCCGCCACGGTCAACATGCACAGCCCGACTGCGGCGAGCGCCGTCGCGATCAGTGGCGTGCGCACCGGCAGCAGCGCGTGGTGCGGCGGAATCGGCAGGCACAGCAGCGCCAGGACGCACGAGAAGACGGCCAGCACGATCGCGGCGAGGAGCCTGCTGCTGGCGGCCGCGACCGGCACGGTAAATATCGCAGCACTCACAATGCCGCAGCTCAGCGTGGTCACCACGCCTCGATGGCGCGCCACGTGGGCGTGCACCACGGCGAACGCCGCCAGCATCGCGCAGGCGGCGACACTGGCGACCGCCGTTTCAGCGGCGAAGGCATTGCCCCGGTCGTGCGCCAGCCAGGCGAGGGTGGGGGCCGTCACGATCGGCAGGGCGGCCACCACGCCCGCGGTGCGCCGCCCGCCGCGGCGGGCGATCGCCATCACCATCAGTACCGATCCTGCCGTCAGCAGGGTCTTCCAAAGCCAATCCATTCTCGCCCCCGAGACTCTCGCGGCGCGTGCGCACCGCTCCTGTCTCGATGTACGCGGTCGCTCGCGCAATCCGGACAACGGCGCCGGCAACAGCGGGTATGTCACTCCGGTTCCAGGTAGATGGCGGTCCTGTCAACGATCAGCGTCCTGTGGCGGCTGGCCTTGGCGATCGATCTGGCGCCGCAGAACTTTGCGGCGTGCATCGATCTCTTCAGTCGAGAGCTGCAGCGCGTCGCGGGCAAAGCTTCGCCGCGGTAGGCCGCAGGCGACGCGTGGGGATCGTTGCCTTGGCCAGGCGTCTGGCCATCGCGCTGTGGCGCTACATGAAAGACGGGCAGATCCCCGCCGGTGCGTCCCTGAAGCCGACCGCGGCTTGAGCATCAACACACTCGTCGCCTTTGCAGTCGAACATCACCGGCATCGCGATCGGATGCTGTCTTCAGGTCCCGCCGTGAAGAACAAGCCTTGACAGAAAAGTCCTCATAGAAGCAGTCAATCCAAGCGACAACAATGCTGTCAACAAGACGATGCGGCGACGCAGACCCGACGAGGGCCTGGGAGATCCTCGCGTTTCGCAAGGTGCCGGCAGACGTCAACATAATTTACGGGCAGAGTCTCAGGGCGGTCCCGGCGATTGCAAGGGCCGTGTGGTCACAAGAAGGACAGAACGACCATCAGGGCGGCCATGCCGAAAGCGGCAGCGCTGAAGACGTACATCTGCTTCGCGTTTTGAGGCTGCCGGCGGGCCTGCACGAGCGCCAGGGTGCCGCCGGCGATACCGGTGACCATCGAAATGAGGGAGAGCATGGGGTCCTTTCGTGTGAGCACGAAGCGCGAAAGCGCTCCTGCCTTCATGAACGCGAAAGCGGTCATGGTTCGGACATGAATCTCCTCTAAATGCGCAGGCTAAGCGGGTACGCCGCGTACCAGCGCACGCATACCAGCACAACCTCGATCAGGTAGTGCAGCCGCTTGAGCACCTTGCGCAGCGCGTCAACAGGACCAGTTTCATGAGCTTGGAGATTCGGCCGGCATCCATTCAAACGTGGACCCCCGAATTTGGGGATGCAGCCGATGTCCGCCCCAAACATGTCCCGACGTACATCCGATTGACGCAATGCCGGAGATCGTTGCGAACCGCCCCATCCACTTCCAGAGAACCCCAAGATGATCCATCGTTCGAAATTCGCGGCACTGGCGCTGTCCGCCGCGGCACTGCATTGCATCCCCGCCATGGCGGCCGACGAGCTCTACATGACGGCGGGCGCGGTCGGCAGCGCGTCCTATCTGTATGGCGTCGCGCCGGGCACCGGCGCCGTCGATGCCGCGCACCTGATCGTCGACAGCGGCAGCATCTTCACCGGTGCCACCACCGGCCTGGCCTATGGCGAGGGCGAGCTGTACATGACCGCCGGTGGCGTCGGCAGCGCCTCCTACCTGTACGGAATCGCGCCGGGCAGCGGCGCCATCGGCTCCGCGCACGTGATCAATGACGGCGCTGTCGTCTTCACCGGGGCCACCACGGGGCTGGCCTACGGCCAGGGCGAGCTGTACATGACCGCCGGTAGCGTCGGCGGCGCGTCGTATCTGTACGGCATCGACCCGGGCACCGGCACCATCGGCTCGGCGCGCGTGATCAGCGACGGCACGGTCATCTTCACGGGCGCCACCACCGGCCTCGTCTATGGCGACGGTGCGCTCTACATGACCGCCGGGGGCGCCGGTAGCGCGTCGTATCTGTATCGCATCGATCCCGCTACCGGCCTCATCGACTCATCCCGCTTGATCAGCGACAGCACCAGCTTCTTCACGGGCGCCACCACGGGCCTGACCTACGGCAATGGCGGGCTCTACATGACCGCCGGCGCGGTCGGCACCGCGTCCTACCTGTACGGCATCGATCCGGACACCGGCGCCATCGATTCGGCGCGCGTGATCACCGACGATGGCCCGTTCACCGGCGGGATTACCGGCTTGGCCTACATCAGCGCCGTCCCTGAACCCACCGCGTTGGCGCTGTTCGGACTTGGAACTCTCCTGTTCGCGGCGAGAAGGCGGCGCGCGCCAGTCCCGCAACGCCAGCCAGGGGCCCGACAGGTGGATCGAGCCCATGGCCTCGCGTCCTGACGACTACGGTTTAGAACGGCCCAACAACGCGACGTCTAGAGATGCGCATAAAGCTGGACTTTTTCAGAATCGCCTGCGACTACTCGTTCAAAGTCGCATCCATTTCGTTCTTCGACGAAAGGGCTTCTAAGCGGCCGAGGGCCACCACTAGAACTTCCTGGCGCTGAACCCCGACGATGGCTACATCGTCCACAACGACCAGCCCAAGATCGCCGAGTTGAAGAAGGTGTTCCCGGGCGAGTATGCCGACAAGGCCGTGCTGGTGCCCAACGTGGTCGCCACCAACTGAAAAAGAGACACACGCCGGGCCGGCCCCCGCGGGCGGCGCGGCGCGCGCTCACCAGCCCAGGTCCGCCAACAGGGGCTTGGTGAGATCCTTGGGCGGCACCAACGACGTCGTCAGGTCGAGATTGATGTTGGGCTCCATCAGCAGGTTCGGGAATGCGCTCACGTCCCAGTGCGACACCGACGAGCCGTCGACGAACGGATTGGGCGTGTACAGCAGCGGGCGCCCGGCGGCGTCGGCGCCCGAAAGGCGTGTCGGATCGGTCGAGAAGCCGCTGCTCGCGAGGCCGGGCTTGGTGCGCGAGCCGTAGCGGGGCGCCGCCAGGGCGACCGCCTTCAGAGTGACGCCGTCGTTCTGCGACACCGAGACCACCGGGATCGACACCGTCGCGTCCGTGCCGCCCAGGCTCGGCGCCGCGCCGGCCGCATTGTTGGCGATGATCACGCCCACCGCGCCCGCCACCTGCGCGTTCTTCGCCTTGACGGCGAAATTGCAGCCCCCGCGATCGATGATCGCCACCTTGCCGGCGAGCGCCGCTGCGGTCGTGGGATCGAACGTCGCGCAGGCGGCGCCTGTGCCGTTGAACGTGACCGGCGCCAGGTTGCCGAACGCCGAGCCCCGGACGACCGCCGCGCCGAACACGGCGGTGTTGTACGGGTAGAAGCCCGAGCCGGCCGGGGCGGGCGTCGCGACCTTCAGCGCGGGCACCCGCGCCAGCGTGGACCGCGCAGCGGCCAGCATGCCGGGGCTGCGCCACGCCAGTTGCAGCGGATTGACGGCCGAGGCCGCGCGTTCCGCGTTGCTCATGTCCAGCCAGGTCTTGCCGGCCGTGTTGTCGTACATGAAGCCTTCCCAGATGGTGGGCAGACCGCCCTGCGCGACGACGTTGACGCCCGACGGTTCGAGCCGCCAGCCGGAGTAGGTGTCGGTGCCGTTCACGCCGAAGCCCAGACCGTGGCCGAGCTCGTGCAGCAGCACCTCCACGAAGTCGGTCAGGCCGCTGCCGCCCTTGCCGTCGAGTCCGAGGTAGAAGAACGCGCCGTCCACGCAGCCCGGCTGGCCCAGGTTGATGTTGAATTGCGTCTTGATGTCGACGTTGCCGTAGCCCGTGCCGTCATCGGCCTGGCCTGCGGCCAGGTTCTCTCCGGCGAGCTTGTTGGCCAGCGCGGCCGGATACCACGTGCCCGGCTTGGCGCCGGGGAAGTCGTGCCACAGGTTGTGCGGCCCGGCGCTGCCGAGGAAGCCTGTCGTCGACGTGCAGTAGAGCGGCTCCCAGCCCGCATTGACCGTGATGACGACGTTGGAGTCGAGCGCCTTGCCCCAGATCCCCGCGACGTACTTGTAGGCGTTCATGCGCTGCTCGCCCAGCGTGGTGCCGGGGTTGCCGCCCACCGGGGCGACCGGCGTCGGGTCGTTGAACCCGATGCCCGGCGCATCGCGGCTGCTGACCTGGATCGTGGCGGCGCCGGCTGCGCCGGCGCACAGGGTGAGCGCGGCCGCGGTAACGACCATTCGACGGAACTGGTTCATGGGTTCACTCCGTGGGCAGGGTGTTGTCGACGTGCGCGGGCGTCGGCGCGGCCAGCGCGGCCTCGGCGGCGGCCTGGTTCTCGAAGCAGTACTCGGCCAGCCGGCCGTCCGGCTGCCGGACCAGGAGGACGAAGCTCATCGCGCTGTCGTCCAGCCGCGCCCCCGTGGCGCCGCTGCGGTGGAAACGGGTGGCGTTGCCCTGACGCTGCGCGCCGCGCAACGCCTGCGGGCCGGCGGCGTGCAGCGCCGCGGCTTCCTCGGGGGTCGGGCCGCGCATTCGGCCGGTGGCGGCGTCGCGCACGATCATCTGGCCCTGGGGCTGGACCGCGGCGGGAAGGGCGGAAGGGGGGGCATCGGCGGCGTGCGCGGCCCAGGCCACGGCCAGCGCGAGGCCGGCCAGGCAGGTCTTGATCGACGTGGTCATGAAGACTCCTTGGAGGGGGGGTCAGCACGCCGAATGGCGGCGCCAGGCGGCCAGGCCCAGCAGGCCGGTGGCGAGCAGCACGGCGCTCAGGGGCTCGGGCACCGTGCTGACGGCGCGGGTCTGGATGCTGAAGTCGTCGATGCCCACGTAGTCGGCGAGGTCGCCGGGACCGGTCTGCTCGATCGCGAAGCGCGTGGTCGACCCGGCGCCGGCGCCGGCGAACGAGACGCTGTATTCCGTCCAGTCGCCGGATGCGGCGATCGCGCCGCCCAATGCGAAGTTGCCGCCGCCGCTTCCGAAGCCGAAACGCACCATGTCCACGTAGCCCGGATCGGCGGCGCCTCGCAGCCAGAACATGACCGTGCCGGCACTGGCCGTGGAGAACTCGGGCGAGATGAGCCAGTTCGCCAGTTGGGCGCCGGCAGCGGTCGCGCCCCAGGTGGACGCGACATACCCGCCGTCGGGGCCGCCATGCGCCATGAAGACGTCCGGATTCCCCTGGAACCAGTCCATCTTGTAGGCCGGGTCCGGGTTGGCGTTGATCAGCAGCCAGCCGTCGATCGGCAGCGCACCCACGTCGTCGAAGGTCTGGCTGAGGATCGTGCCGGCCTGCGCGCTGGCGGCGACGAGGAGGGCGGTCGCGAGCACCGGCAGCCGGTGGCGGAGATTGGGCATGGGGGAACCTCGGTGGATTGAAGCGGGACCGCGGCTGTCTTCGCGGCTCTCTTCTTCCAGTACGCGGTCTGTGTCCGGCGCCGGACAGGCCGGGGGCCCTGCGAACTAGGGGGCGGCGGCGCGGCACATGATGCGCGCCGCGAAAAATCGGGCTGAATTCTGCGAAGACTGGGCGCCCCTCTGATTTCACCGGGCGAAACAAGATTGCTCAATGAAAAGGCCCGGCGCATGGCCGAGCTCTCAGGCGGGGCGCCGCTGGATCAGCCGGCGAAGTGGGAATGCAACTCGTAGCCCATCAGGGGCCACAGCTCGGATCGAGCGTTGCGCACCGCAGTGTCGACGCCCAGCGCTTCGTCATCGTTCTCTCAGCAGACCGAGCAGGACGGGCGGCCGGTGTCCACAGAACAGCCCAAAGCCCGTGGAATACTTTGCAGCGCATGGCGGACCTTGGTACGTTTCACTCGACTCAGATGCGCTCGACGCCAGCTCCGGCGAAGCGGCGCCGGAATGACTGGTTTCCGGCGTCCTGATCGGAGATCGCAGTGTTGCTGATGGGTCGAAAGCCGAGTTTGAAAGCACGCCATACGACGCGCAATCGCACCACCGCCCCACTCAAGAACCAACACGATGAACCGCCTCCGGCTCGCCTTGGCAAGCTGCCTCCTCCTCACCGCCTGCGACACCCCATTCGGCACCACGATCGAAGTCGGCTACGGCACCGCCGAGGTCTCGTCCGCCGTTCCCGCGATGGAGGCGCATGTCGTCGCGGCGGTGCGCGCCTACGCCGCCGCCGAGGGCCTGCGTTGCGGCGAGTCATCGACGTTGCCGATCCAGTGCGCGTCGATGCCCGTGAACGTCCTTGCCTTCCGAAGCCCCGGCGGTGCGACGGTCTGCTACGGCGCGCTGGGCATTCCGTTCGAGACCGCCAAGTTCCGCCGGCGCATGGAGGTGCTGGCGCAGAGCCTCAAGAGCCAGGACGGGCTCCAGGTGTCCGCGAGCGCGGAGATCCATTCGATGTCGGCCGCCTGCCAACGAGGCTGGGCGAGCTTGCCGGCGGCGCAGCGGAAGTAGGCTCAGTCCTCGCGTCGCGTCATCATCGCCAGCGCCACGCACGCCAGCACCACCAGCAGCGCGCCGTAGAGCGTAGCCGCCGCCTGCAACCCGACATGCCCCGCCAGCAGCCCCGCCGCGATCGCCGGCACGCTGAAGGCGAGGTAGCTGAGCACGTAGAACGTCGCCATGAGCCCCGCGCGCTCGTGGGCCTCGGCCAGCGGCACCAGCGTGCGCAGCGTGCCGTTGAAGCCGGCGCCGAAGCCGAGTCCGGCGACGATCGAGCCGGCGAAGAACGCGGCGATCGAGTGCCACTGCACGCCGACCAGCGAGGCGCCGACGCCGATCACCAGCG
>FTIP01008807.1_pt1 | contig 20522 bp, 26 predicted proteins | sample 1658301 | NCBI WGS metagenome assembly FTIP01 (sample SAMEA3914813, study PRJEB12502) | metagenome | biome: forest; material: soil | place: Canada | collected 2011-07-07 | depth 0.3 m
GTGGATCTGTCGCGCGGCAAGCGCGGCGCTGGCGGCTGAAATTTCGCGCCGGCGGCCTGACATCGTCAGTGTCGCCGACCAGAAATCTGCTATCATGATGGGCTTCGCTGATCGCTCGGAAACGAGCCGGCTCGCGAAGCAAGTCTGAAGAAGACGGCCTGGTAGCTCAGTTGGTAGAGCAGCGGATTGAAAATCCGCGTGTCGGTGGTTCGATTCCGCCCCAGGCCACCAAATAAGAGTTCAAGGAGTTCCAAGAACGCCAAAAAGCCCTAGAGAATCAACGCTCTAGGGCTTTTTTGTTTCCAGCGAAGTGCAAGAACTTCTAGGGAGTTCCAGTCCCTAGTGCAAGAACTTCTGCAAGAACTCAAAATACGAGTTCTTGCACCTCGAAAGTTCTTGCAATGGCTCGCAACCTCATCCCCTCCGATCAGTCCATCAAGGCCATCAAGCCAGGCGATGCGCGCAAGCGGCTCAATGACGGGGACGGGCTTTTCCTGCTGTTGTTCGTCAAGGGCGGCGCGCATGGCTGGCGGTTCGCCTACAGCTTGAACGGCAAGCGGAACATCCTCAGCCTGGGCACGTACCCCGACACTGGCCTTGCCCTGGCGCGCACCAAGGCGGACGAGGCCCGCAAGCTGGTGAGCGCCGGCACTAACCCGAGCGACGTACGCAAGGACGGCAAGGCCGAAGCGGAACGCGTGCGCGAAGCCGAGAAGCGAGCGGATGCCGGGTTGCCGCCGGTCGACTCATTCGAGGCTGTCGCACGCGAGTGGCACGAGACGCGCAAGGGCGAGTGGTCGGCCAGCTACGGGGAGAAGATCCTTGCCCGCCTGGTCGCGGACGTGTTTCCTTACGTCGGCGCTCGGCCGGTGGGGGCGATCACGCCGCCGGAACTGCTGAAGGTGCTACGGCGTGTCGAGTCGCGAGGCGTCATCGAGACGGCGCATCGTGCGCGTGAGAACTGCTCGCAGGTTTTCCGCTTCGCGGTTGCAACTGGGCGCGCCGAGCGCGATCCAGCGCAAGACCTGAAAGACGCGTTGCGCAAGCCCGACGTGAAGCATTTCGCTGCGATCACCGATCCGAAGCGCATGGGCGAGCTGCTGCGGGCGTGCGATGCCTACGCCGGCACGCCGGTCGTTCGCACGGCGCTGCGCCTCGCTCCGATGCTGCTGCTGCGGCCAGGCGAGCTGCGGCACGCGCAGTGGTCGGAGATCGACCTTGACGCCGCGACGTGGACGGTGCCGGCGCATCGCATGAAGCGCGAGAAGGCGGGCAAGACATCGGGCGCGCCGCACGTCGTGCCGCTGCCGACGCAGGCCGTCGAGGCGTTCCGCGACCTGGAGCCATTGACCGGTGCGAGCCCGTACTTGTTCCGAGGCGAGCGGCACCACGATCGGCCGATGAGCGAGAACACAGTGAATGCCGCGCTGCGAGCGATGGGCTTTCCGGCCGACGAGGCGACGGGCCACGGCTTCCGAGCCTCGGCGCGCACGATGCTGGCCGAACGCTTGAACGTCGATGAGTCGGTCATCGAGGCGCAGCTCGCGCACAGCGTCAAGGACAGCTTGGGCCGCGCGTACAACCGTACGGAATTCCTTGAGCAGCGCCGCACGATGATGCAGCAGTGGGCCGACTACCTCGATCGCTTGCGCAAGGGTGCTGAAGTCGTGCCGCTGCATACGCGTACAGCCTGATACGCCGCAGGTCGAGCTAGTGTCCAACTGCTCTGAACGCCCGGCCCTGCCGGGCGTTTGTCCTTCTGCATTGCTTCGTCTTCGGGCGCTTGCGCCTTGTCTCCGTAGCCGCGTGGGGGCGGCGCGCGGGGGATCGCTTCGCGCTGGATTTGAGACCGATAGGCACCAGGCAAGGGAGGGCGCCGTGCCTCCTGCTACTCCGCGTGGCCGGCCTGCACGTCGAGACACGGCGATGCCGAGCATCAAAGCCAGCGCGCGCGCGGCCGGCATTCCGTCTGGCGGCCAGCATCGGCGCGATCCGACGGCGAGTCGAGCGAGGCCCCTCAATTTCCAGCGGGTCCCTCCTGGGGCAATCGATCATGCGGGACTTGCGCGCCTCTCCAATTTTCTAGCGGCTGGGTTTCCGGGCAAGTGAACTGTTGAACAGGTGAACTGGGCGCGGATTGGTGAACAAAACGACCCGGAGAGTGCTGGAAAAGGCCCAAGGCGCAGACCTCACGAGGTGAACAGGTGACCAAAAAAGGTCGCGAAGCGCAAAGAGTAGCGGGGACGCGGGGACACGCACCTATTCCGAAAGGGCCAAGCCAGCAAAAATCCAGCATCCATGCGGGTTTGCGGGGATCGGCCGCTGACCGAAGGTAGCGGGGACAACTGCGGGGACAAAACGGGGACACGGGGACAATAGATGAGAGCTATCTATCTATCCTCTCCCCCTCTCTCTCTCTCGTTGCCCCTTGCATTCCTTCCCGCTGCCTCTGGCCTGCTGCCTGCGAGCCCTTCCCTGGTACTGGTCTGCAACGGAAACATGGCGCGAGGAAGTTACCCCGCCGCGCACCTGCCCCGCGCGGTAGCCGGCAGCAGCGCTGATCAGCGCTCGCACGCCACGCGGGGTGCGGTTCCGAGTCATCACAGACGTCTGCACTGCGCCTGGCCGCGCTGCTCGGTTGACGTGCAGCAGCCGCACGGCAGTGGCATCGCCGCCTCACGCGGGCCGCGTCGGGCCATGCGGTCGGGCTCGCTGCGCCAGCTTGGCGCTGCGGTTGCTTGCTTGGTGCGATCGACGGCCGCGCATCAGGTCAGCTCGCAGCCCGTTCGAAAGACGCAGGCAGCAGCGGCTTCGTCCATTGACGCGTGGCCGCGTCGGGCCTGTCGATCGGCGCGCTGCATCCGTTCGGTGCCGAGGCCGCTCGCCTGGTGTCATTGCGGGCCACGCGGTAAGCCGGCCCGCAGCCTGGGTCGACGCGCGCCAGGCGCAGTGGCATCGCCGGCGCGCGCCGGATCGCGCCGGTCGCGTCGTGCGCCAGGTGGTCGGCGCGTGTTGCGTCAGATCGGCGTCGAGACAATCGCGTGGTGCGATCGACGCCTGCCTCGGGCCAGGTCGTCGCCCGACCGACGCCGAGCAGCGACAGCGCCAGCTCACGGAGGCCGCGTCGTAGGCCAAGCGGTCTACGAGTGCGGCACCAGTTCGGCGCCGAGCTGCTCACCTGATGCGGTCTCGCCTCAGCGATGCCCAGGCCTGGCCTGGGCGATGCTGGACAGCGACAGCAGCCTCGCCGCTCACGCGGGCCGTGCAGTGGCGGCGATCGACACAGGCTTTGCCAGCTCGAAGTCGACCTGGTCGTCTACCCGTCAGGCGTCCTGGGGTGTGCCTGGCGGGGCCGCTACGGCGTCAGGAATAGTCCCGTCTCGCGTCAGGATTGGCCAAGTGTTGGGTGGCGTCCCGGCAGGCCATGCGAACCGGATCTCTTTCCGGACTACGCCGTTGACAACCTCGAGCTTCGGAGGCCGGAATCCCGGAAGGATGCTGCCATCTTCATAAGGCGCGAACAACCCTCGAAACGGAAAGCCCCAGAGGCGAATGTCGATGCCGCAGATCATCGCATTGGTCGGGGTCGTCATTACATATACAGGGTCGTATCCGAGGCCGCGAAAAGCATTCATGCGGTTGAGCTGTCCGAAGTCGATGTACAGGCCAATTCCCGGCTTCCACGGACCGTCACGATAAAGGAGGTCGACCATGTACTCGCTCGGCGGCAACTTCCCGAAAAACTTGCCATCCACCATGAAGTTGCCAGACGCTTGAATGCCGCAGAGCACCTTGAGCAACCATTTCTCGAAGCGCACGCCGTCAATCGAGATCGGCGGCACCGTGTTCAACTCCTCTGGTGTCGCCTTGCTATCGATCAACTTGAGGTGGGCAAAGAGCTTGGCTGCTTCAGCGTCATAGCCGCTGAGCAAGCCGTTGTGGTGCTCGCAAAGCACAGCCGCAGTTAGGGAGTTCGGGCTCGCTTTGCCGGTCTCTCCGAGTTCGAGCCAAGGGAATCCCTGTACGCCAAACGGTGCGAGCGACTCAAGAATTGCACGTGAAATGACGTGCTCTCTGGATCTCCCGCTGCAGCTTCCGAGGTGGCGCGCGTAGCACTTCTTGAAGGACACAATCAACGTCACCGTTAGCTACCTGATAACGCAGCCTACCTGAAAGCCGCCTCTGATGATCGACCGCTACTAGCCGGCTTAGGCGCTCGGCGCAGTTCCTTATGCATCAGCTATGCTAATGACGGCGGCAATCCGGCAACAAGCCGCCGGTCGCACGTCGGCGATCACTGACTGCAGTGGCCCTCAATGGCGATCTCGCCGTGCGCTGCGAGACAATGCTGGGGCTGCACCTAGCCTGCGATCGATCCCAAGGGCGAAAAGCCGGACGCCTGCTCCGGCCGGTGCTGCACCTTAGAGGCAGCGCGAATACAGGGTGCGAAATGGGAAAAGCAAGAGCGGGCCTGCTCAACTTCGGGACATTTCTCGGCAAACTCGATGATTCGACTTTCGAGTTATCAATTGCCACATCCTTGGGCCGTTCTATCAGGCGGACGCAATACGGCACCGGGACGGCTGAGGCCATCGTCGCATCAATCGGCAGCCGTGATGCAGTCGGCCTGCGGGAAGACCTTGCGGCCCTAGTCCCGTCTGCGGCACTGGCCGATCTCGACGACCTGGCGCAGGTTTTGCGCAAAGTGGTGAAGCTGTCCGGACAGGGCGCGCTGCGGGATCTGGGCAAGAAGGGCAAGGCCGCCCAGCCCTCTGGCAGTGCTGCGGCAAAGGCCGGGGTCATTCGTGCATACATAGAGAGCGTCGAGGGCGGGTCGCGTCTTTCAAAGTGGCAGTTCGCGCAATCCGAGACCGTTGCTTCCATCTGCAAACGCCATGGAGTGAAAGTCGATCCGCATACGACGGTTTATTCCCGCTGGCTCAGTCGGAGTTCGATAGAGCAGTTCAAGGAAGAACGGACGTTCGCTGCTGATTCGGAGTAAGCATTGCCGGCCATGCATATGCATTGGCCGGTTGCGCTGTTTACGCGGTGAGAGCGAGTCCCAAGAATTCGGTCAGCATCATTTGATGTTGATGACTTACTTGGACTCAATATGGAAAATAAATTTGCTTATCACAGTGCGAGATCGGCTTCGGCCGGCAGCACTTCGCAACACATGCAGTCGACCGCTCCGGCCATGGGCGAGCGTCCCCGGCTGATCCGCATGCCGGAGGTGGAGGCCCTCAGCGGTCTGCGCCAATCGATGGTCTACAGCTTGATGGCCAAAGGTCAATTTCCGGCCAGCATCAAGAGTGGCCCGCGTACCGTAGGATGGATCGAATCCGAGGTCACCGCCTGGGTTGCCGCCCGCATTGCCGAATCGAGAGGCGGTGCAGCATGAGCCGGAGCCGACTCACCGCCCCGGACGCTGCGGAATCGTCTGCGGGACAACTTGACGCGTGCGTGGCGAGCGACCTGACTACACAGCAGGAAAACATGGTCTGCAACGTGCGAGCTGCTCGTGGGCGAGTTGTGGCGCTGCAAACGAAAATCGCAGATATCAAGTCGCAGATGGTTGAGCCTGCAGAACAATTGGCTCGGGATAATGGCTTGAAAGAGGATCGCCTGATGATCCTTGCGATGTCGCGAATTTCTGGTGAGACGCCGGACACGAGCGCCATCGATGCCAGCTTGGCTGCTCGCGCGCGCAAAGCCCAGGAAGACAGTCAGAACAATGAAGTGCTCGGCGAAGCGATTCTGATCCTCGAGCGCGGGTTGAAATCTGCCGAGGAAGACATGCAGAGTGCTGCATCAGCATTGCAGGACTTCATTGCTGATCTGGTCTGGCAAAAATTCGTTCAAGCCGAGGCCGAAACTACCGCGGTAGCACGAAGCCTGATCGATGCGATAGGACGGCTTCAGGGGATCTGCGGCGTATTCGGTGGATTGTCCCAGCAAAAACGAGACGCTCGGCAAATGGCTGCTCGGGCCGCCATATGGTCCGAAAATGCTTTGCTGCCTATGACCCAGCACCCGGGCGGCGTGGCCTATTTCAATGTTGATGCGCATGGGCGCGGTGCCCTGGCTGCAGCGCGAGACGAACTGAAGGCCTCGCTCTCGGATGCAATGGCGGCGGTGGCAGCGTGTGAGTCTTGAGCGCCGTAGGACGGCTTCATGTTCACGGGTGGCTGGCCGTTCTACATTGCGCGCCGGTGCTTCGAAACACCTTGAACCGGGCGCCGGCGCGGGGCGGCCTGAGCTGTTTATGCCGCTGCAGCTGGCCCACGTTGACCAGTTGAGGCCCCGGTCCGCGCGCAGGCGCCGATCGCACCAGGCAAGCGGCACGGCACCGAGTCGGCGCGGTGCGGGTCAATCACCTAGCGGCGGCGCGACCGGCGTGAGCTCGCGATGCCGCTGAACCTGGTCGGTGTCGACAGCGTGCAGACGTCTGCAATGCTGGCGAGCAACGCGGCTCAGATTCGGCGCCGCGTGCGTTGATCACCTGGCGCATGGCGCGGCGGGCATGAGCTGGCGATGCCGCTGCAGTTGGGCGACGTCGACGAGGTGAAGCCTGGCCAGTGGTCAGGCGCCGATCCGGCGCAGCGTGCGTCGACCATCTGGCGCACGCGCGCCAGACTCAGACTAGCCAATGGCCGTGGCACAAGGGCTGTGCTGCACCTCGCCTGCGATTGATCGCGAAAAGCCGGACACGCTTGCCCCGGCCGGTGCAGCACCTTTAAGGCAGCGCATGCGTGGGGTGCGGAATGCGAAACGATGGTGATGAAGTCGGCGTCGATGCCGGGTTGGAAGTCGATCCCCCTGAGTGGTGGCAGCAGGATTCGCCGTTAGGCTTCTTGGGGCGGGATTCAACGCGAGCCGGGCGACTCGTCCGCGTTGCTGATTTGGTTCGCTGGGTGCAATCGGCGCGCGGTGTTCCTCGGGCATCGGCCGTTGATTTGATGTGCCAGGCTATTCAACCAGGCGTGATGGCATCGCTATACGTGTTGAGCAAGCACGGCGGGTATGCGGAGCCTCTCGAGGATGGCGGCATGTATGGGTGGCTCACCCGCGGGCAGGCCGAGCGCGCGCAAGCAGCGAAAAACATTGCGGCCATGGAGTCTGCCCACGCCGTATATGTGTCTCGCGGAAAACAGGACGGAATCACGATCGATGCGGCGCGTCCCTATGGCTATTCAGAATCGCCGCCGCCTGAGTCTTACTGCGAGCATGGCTGGCCCGCACTGGTTAAGCGGATGCGTGCGGACTGGACGTCGCCGACTTTGGCCGCACGAGCGAAGCGATCGTCGGGAGTGGACGTCGATAGCCTGGACGACGAGCGCAGTTCGGTCGCACGCGTGGCCATTCTCGCGAGCAAGGCGAACGAACTCCTTTGCTATGGAACTGTTGCCGGTGCGGCGGTCTCCGAGGCTGTGCGCCTGGCCGAATCGGCGGCCGCCGAAGTGCTGGCCATCGTGCAACCCATTGGTGGGCAATGGCCGCACAGAAAGGGCGAGTCCTGGAATGACGCAGAACGCGAAGCCATGTTCCTGATGCGGCACCGGGACAAGATAGCGGATGCCGATCTTGAGAGGATTGTTGGCGCCAAGCGGCAGATGATTAATAGCCTGATAGGGCCGACGCGGCCATCGGGCCGGCTCTCCGAAATTGAAGCCTCAAGCAGGGATTGGAAGCCATCGGCTGCGCTGCTGCGGCAGTGCGATGCGCCCTTGCAGTCCTTGCAAAACGTTGTGGCGACATTGGCGGGCTGACGGACTCCGCCATAGCGCGGTGCCCTGCCGTTGATCTTTGCAATGCATTTGCAAGGGCGGCAAGGGCACATGGCCCAGCAGACTGCGGTTCATTGCAACTGCAACTCCTGGGAATCATCTCAATGCAACTCGTTTCTGAAACCCGCCCGCAGGTGAAGCGTGATCGCCTGCTGCGCCGGCACGAGGTCGAGGCCGCTACGGGCCTTGCATGCTCGACCCTGTATCTTTTGATGAGGCGCGGTGAGTTCCCGCGCAGCTTCAAGATCACCCCGCGCTGTGTCGCCTGGCAAGAGGCCGCTGTTTTGCAGTGGGTACAGGATCGCATCGCTGCATCGGAAGGCGGTGCAGCATGTCCGGCCTGATGACCGATGCCGCCATCATCGAGCGTAGCGCTCCGGGCTACATGGGCAAGTTGGTAGATCGTGCAGCAAGGCTGCTGGTCGCGCAGCGTGCCCTCCGGGTCGATTTCAAGATGTGGCGCGATGGCGAGGACAGAACCTACATCGGCTCTCTCGAGTGGGGCGCCGATCCCGCTCCGCGTGTTGTCGTCCATGACGGACGATCGGGCGATTTCATCTGCCAATCTCTTGTCGGCGACTGCTTCACGATCGACCCATCCAACTGGGACGGCACGTTGGCACCCGACGAACTCGACAAATTCGAGTGGGAACAGCGCGCGCTGCGCGAACTTGACGGATCGATGCCCGAAGCGGGCCACAGCCTGGCCGCGTTGCGCGATCGACTGGCGAAGGATCACGCGGAGGAAGAGGGTCGCGTTGAATTGCTGCGCGTGATTGCCGCTTGGCGCATCGCCGACTCGAAAGGCGATTCAGCATGATCCGCACGACGACCGATGCCGCGATCGTCAAGGGCAGCGCTTCGGCCTACGTGGACAAGCTGGTATGAGCGTTCAATCGGAGTCAGACGCGGCTGCGCTGCTGGCACAAGCCGTTCGCATCCTTCTGCCACGGCAGGAGTCGGCACAGCTCATCATCTCGTGGCGAGGTGACCAGTACCGCGCGCGCTTCGATTGGCCTGGCGTGGTTCACCTCCTGCCCGAAGGCGAAGAGTTGCCGGCTGTGTCGTCAATTGCGGGCGATCCCTCGCGCGTGGCTTCATGGCGCGAAGTGTTTTGATTCAGCCGCGCGCGAGCGAGTGCGGAGCCGGCGTCGGTACCGGCGGCGCGACCGATCGCATGCGCAATCTGGTTCGATGTGCAGGCGTCTGCACGGCGCGACCCGGCGCGCGCCAACCCGGCGTACACTTCGCCTGCCGCTGCATATTAGCGGTCGGGGGTGAGAGCCCGGAAAACGAAGGCGCGCGGCCGCCACAAGTGCGGCTATTTTTTCGCGCGTCTATCGCCTCGGCGTCAGCTTTTATGGCGGCCCAGGTGGGGGAGCGTTCGCGCTCGCCGGTGCCTTCGTTCCGGTCTCTCAACCCTGCCTTGGGCCGCCACCCCCGTTTGAGAGCGGGGGGTGCGGTTGTCTTTGACCGTAACGAAGGAGCCGACACCATGGCTGATCAATCCCTGGGCGCACGCGCGCTCATCTCTGGCGCATCGACGCGCCACACCCTCAACCTTGCACCTGGCACGACGCGCACGCGGCATTCGCACGGCGCGTTTCCGCTCGGCGAGCTGATTGCGAGCGTCTACAGCTCGCGCCGCGAAAGCGACGGGCGGGTGACTCTCGCTCTCGGTCGCGACACGCTGCGGCTCGACATGTGCATGAGCCCGACGCAGGCCCGTGCGATGGCCCAAGTTCTCACGGTCGCAGCGAAGGCGGCAGAGACGGCGCAAGCCCGCAAGACGGCGAACGGTGCCGAAGGCGGTGCAGCATGAGCGCCGTTGCAGACCTCTTCTCTGATCTCGCCGGCCTGTCCGATACGGTCGCCGACCTGCTGCGTGATGCGTCTGATGTTTCGCTGGACGACACCCGCAGTTATCAGCTTCGGGTCGCCCTTCTGCTGGTGTGTCAGATCGGCTTCATCGCCGATACCGCGGCCCAGGCGCAAGGCAACAGTCCGACGATTGGCGGCGCTCCCGAATGGTTCGTATCAGAAGCGCTGCGAGCGACGGCGCGGGCCTCGTCCGACTCTCAGGCGAATGGCGGTGCAGCATGAGCACCATCGAATCCAAGACGGCGGCGGCTGTGGTCGACCTGGTCGTTCGAATCGCACCGCGCGATGCCGTTCGGTGGGAGGGATCGCGCGCGCAACTGGAGGCAGAAGGCCTGATCCCGTGCGAGTGTCAGCGGCCGCTGGGAACGGATAAGAAGTATTGGTTGGTCGATGGCTTCAGGTTCACTCTGTGCCGGAACCGCCCGGAAGGAATGAAGGGCCCGAAGCGCTCGTGGATCGATGGCGACAACTGGTTGCTGCACCGTGAATTGAGCGACGCCCACGGTGTCGGGTGGCGTACCGCGCTCACTTACGAAAGGCAATGTGCGCTGGAAGCAGAGATCTTCCGAGAGAGTCCAGGGGGCCTGCAGCTATCGAACCGCGCCGTCTGGGCGATGCTCGATCAGCGGTTCCAGGTCTTTTTGTCGACGATGCCGGGCGCGCTCGATGCGTATCGGCAGCGCGACGTGCTGCGGTTGACGGCGACTCGGGAAGGGGGTGCCGCATGACGACCGAAACGCAGAACGCAAATCGATTCGAATTTGGATTTCGGGTCGAGGGCGGCGCCGGCATCTTGACGGTTCGCGGGCCAGTGATGGCGACGACGATGAAGGCGCTTCGCGCGGAGATTTTCCGCGCGACGATGATGAACGATCTCGAAAGGGTGCTCTGCGACTTTAGTAGCGCCATCATCCTCCTCGCGCCAGAAGAATGGCAGGCCTTCACCGGCGATTGGCTGTCGGAGCATTCTCCGAGGCTTCCGCTAGCGCTGCTTGTCGGAGTCGAGGCGATCGATGACGCCGCACTGCACTGTCATCAAATGACCGCCCATGGCCGCATTTGCCTCGCCTTTGCGGCTTCGCAACGCGCCTATCGCTGGGTGGGCGCGGTGGCGCCTTCGAGGGCGCTGGCCTCGAGCGACTCCCAGACGGAAGGCGGTGCCGCATGACACTCACGACGCAACCGCAGCCCGGCGAACGTGATGGCGCCGACATGATCGCGCCGCAACACTGCGCAAAGAGCGACCTGGGTGGCTTCTTTGATGAGCTGAGCCGGATGGCCGAATCGCTCGTTGAAATCATTGACGACACGCCGAGCTATGACGACAAGAGCGAGTGGCGGCTCAAAGCGGCGGCGGCGCTGGCCCGCCAATTCGGATTGGCGACGAGCCTGGCGGCTGCGGCCCATGGCCAGAAGTCGGCGCGCAGCGATGCGGAATGGTGGATGCCTGGCGCCATCGGTCGCTTGATCCACGAGGCGAGCTGGCGTACCGCCGATATCGACGGCGCCGTGCAGTCGAAGGGGAGCGAAGCAGCATGAGTACCCCGAAGAAACTGCCTCCCTTCCAGACGGCAAATCTCCTGCGCCTGCTATTCGAGCGCGCGCTCCCGATGTTGACTCCGGAAGAGCTGTCTTACGTCGGCGATTCCGCGGGCTCTCATGCAACGTGGCTCGTGCAGAACGCTGCGGATGTGGCAGAGACGCTGGGTTGCCAGATCAGTGCCCAAAGCGGCGACATGTCGTCCAGCGATATCGCGACGACGCTTTTCCATTTCGTGGACGTGCTGAGGGAAGCAGCCGAGCTTCAGAGCATCGGCAGCGACATCCACACGGCACGCAAGTACGCCGCCAGCGACGGCGTCGCGTCCACGTCTCCTCGTTGAACGACGGCTCGGCCCTGAGTGGTCGGGCCGACTCATCAAACAAATTCACTACATGTCCAAGCCTTCTAGGGCGTCAACAAAGCCTGCCGCGCGCCAGATCACGTCGGCGATGGTGCGCGATGCGCTGTGCTTCATTCCCCCCGACATAGACCGCGACACCTGGGTGCGCCTGGCAATGGCAATCAAGGCCGAGCTGGGAGACGACGGCTTTGATCTGTGGGACGCGTGGAGCCAGCAAGGCGAGGGATACAGCGGTGCCGATGCGCGCGCCGCCTGGCGCGGTGTCAGGGCAGGCGGCGGGGTGAAGGTGGGGACGCTGTTTCGCCTGGCGAAGGATCACGGCTTTCGTTTCCCCGACGATGACGCCGCCGCCTTGTCGCCCGAAGCCCAGGCCGAGCAAGAGCGCCGGCAAGCGGAGCGCGACGCCAAGCGCAAGGCAGCGCAAGAAGTCGAGGCGATGAAATTTCGCCTACTTGCCGAGAAAGCGGTGCGAGATGCGGCCGCGCAATGGGCGGACGCGGCCGACAGCGGCCATAGCCCCTACCTGCAACGCAAGGGCGTGCAAGCCCACGGGGTGCGCTTCCTGCGCGACGGCACGATGCTTGTGCCTTTGCGAAATGCGACCGGTGAGCTGCGCAACCTTCAACTCATCGCGCCGCAACCGCCCACCGATGGCCAGAAGGCGCGGGGCCTGACGGAGAAGCGCTTCCTGCCCGGCGGCCCCAAGAAGGGCCTGTTTCACGTCATTGGCGAGTCTGCTGCCGTTGCGGCCGGCGCCGACGTGGCGCCTCTGGTGCTGATGGCTGAGGGCTACGCCACCGCCGCGAGCCTGCACGAGGCCAGCGGCCTCCTCGCTGTCGTCGCCCTCGATGCTGGCAGCCTAGTGGCCGTAGCCGAAGCTCTGCCGGCGCGCTTCCCTGGTGCGCGGTTCCTGGTGTGCGCCGACGATGACGTCGGCACCGAAGCGCGCACCGGCAAGAATCCGGGCCGCGAAGGCGCGGACAAGGCCGTCCGCAAGCTGCAATCCTTGGGCTGCGCCGCCGCCATGCTGTTGCCGCACGGCCTGCCCGAAGGCGGAACCGATTTCAATGACCTGGCTACGTCGTCAGGCCTGGCCGAAGTGACGCGTCAGATTGCCGAAGCGGCCGATACGCCGTCGCTCGAATCACCGGCTCGACCGCGCAAGGCCCGCCAAGCCGCCAAATCGGCCGAGGAAGGCCCGAGCGTGGGCGCGGAAGGGGCCGCGCAGCACGACGGCGCTGCAAGCGCGCCTGCGGCCCGTTCGGCGCGGCGTCGTTCGAATCGGGCTGCGGGCGGGGATGTGGGCCGGGCTGTGGATGGTGCCGACGACGCGACCGACGCGGTGCAGACGTCTGCACCGGGCGGACGCGACCTGTTCCGCGTCGATGACCGCGGCGTGTGGTTCGTCAAGCGCGATGGCAGTGGCGACGAACTTGCGGCGCAGTGGGTGTGCGCGCCGTTGCATGTATCCGCCCGAACTCGCGCCGATGACGCCAACGGCTGGGGCTACCTGTTGGAATTCACCGACCCGGACGGCAACCCCAAGCGGTGGGCGATGCCGGTGGCGTTGGTGAGCGGCGAGGGTTCCGAATGGGCTTCGCGCCTGGCCGATATGGGCCTTGAAGTGGCCCACGGCCCGGTCACCCGCAACAGCCTGGCGCGGTTCATCAAGACCCGTCACCCGGCCGAGCGCGTTACCTGCACGGATCGCGTTGGTTGGCACCATGGCGTCTACGTGTTGCCCGGTCGCAGCATCGGCGAAGGCGGTGCAGATGACGACGGCCGGCGCTACGTGTTCCAAAGCGAAGCCGGCATGGAAGACACCTTCCGGCAGCGAGGCGACCTGGCCGATTGGCGGCGGGCCGTGGCCGGCCCATGCGTGGGAAACAGTCGGTTCCTGTTTGCCGTGAGTTGTGCCTTCGCAGGCGCACTGCTGAAGCCGGCCGGCCTGGAAAGCGGGGGATTCCACTTCCGAAGCGGCTCCAGTCAGGGCAAGACTTCGGCCCTGCGCATCGCCGCCAGCGTGTGGGGGCGGCCTGACTACGTGAAGCGCTGGCGCACGACGGACAACGCGTTGGAAGCCACGGCCGTGCAGCATTCGGACGGGCTGTTGATTCTTGATGAGATCGCCCAGCTCGATGCGGCGAAGGCCGGCGAGTGCGCGTACATGCTGGCGAATGAACAGGAAAAGGGCCGCAACACGCGTGGTGGCCTGAACCGGCGGCAACGCACCTGGCGATTGCTGTTTCTGTCATCGGGCGAAGTGAGCTTGTCTACGCACATGGCCGAGGCCGGCAAGCGCGTCATGGCGGGGCAAGAGGTGCGCATGGTCGATATTCCGCTCGATGCTGGTCAGGGCATGGGCGGTGTCGAATGTCTGCACGACCACGCCACGCCCGGCGCGCTGGTAGAGGCCGTCACGAGTGCGGGCGCGAGCTGCTATGGCGTCGCAGGCTTCGCCTGGCTGGAATGGGTGTGCGCGCACCAGGCCGAGTTGGCCGGGCGCCTGGACACGATGATGGCCGATCAACTGGCCCGCTTGCTGCCGCAGGGCGGCGGTGAACAGGTGCGGCGCGTGGCGCGACGCTTTGCGCTGGTGGCGGTGGCCGGCGAACTGGCCAGCGAGGCAGGCATTACCGGATGGCCGGCCGGTGCGGCGCAGGATGCGTGCGGCCGGTGCTTCGATGATTGGTTGGCGGCGCGCGGCCACCTGGACAACGGCGAGGACGCATCGATGCTGGCCCAGGTGCGCGCGTACATCGAGAAGAACGGCGATGCGCTGTTCACATGGATGCACCGTGCGCACGACGATCACCGCCCGAACACTGCCATGCGCGCAGGGTTCAAGCGCTTGTTCGATGATGACGGCAAACCCTTGAAGATGGACGAGGCTCAGTCCTATCTTGAGAAGCGCTCTGCGGACGAGTCCTCGGAAAAATTCAACGCCACGACGGACTATCTCGTCTTGCCCGAAGCGTTCAGGCGGGAAGTCTGCAAAGGCCTGGACATGGAGACTGTCTCCAAGCTGCTTTCGGCTCGAGGTCACCTGGAACACGAGAAGGGCCGCTACACCCGAACCCATCGCGTGCCGGGCCTTGGCAAAGTGAAGCTGTACCACGTCAAGGCATCGATCCTGGCAGACGAGTCTTGAGCAGGACTGCCGAATGCGCGGAGCCGCAGTGCTGGCCTACATCGGCGATACCGCGACTTGGCCATGCGCGCGGCCAGCGCGGCGCGGCGAGCTGGCGATGCCGCTGCACCTGGCTGACGTCGACCAGGCGAGGCCTGGCACGCGCAAGCATCGATACCCCGCCATGCGAACTCGGTGCTGAACCTAACCGCGGAGTGGCCGGCGAGGGCTGGCGATGCCGCTGCAACTGGCCTGCGTCGACAGCGTGCAGACGTCTGCAATGCTGGCGAGTCACGCGGCGCAGATTCGGCTCAGCCTGCGTCGACCACCTGGCGCACGGCGCGGCCGGCGTGGGCCGGCGATGCTGCTACTGGTCGGCGTTGACCAGGCGAGGCCTGGCCCGCCAGCAAGCGTCGATCGCACCATGCGAGCCTGCGATGGCGCGGCGCCGGGAATCCCTCATTCGCGGCTAGTCACGCTACGATCGCGACGATGACCAAAAAGGATCTTCGTGACACGGCGCGGCCGGGGAATAGAGCTGGCTTTTCGGTCGATCAGCACGTCTTTCCGGAGTCGGCTATCAAGCGCTTCGGCAGCGGCCCCGAATTCAAGGTGCACGTTCAGCGTCTGATCGCCAAGAGCGCAAAGCACTACGCACCGGGGGCTGACATGTTCTGTGCAACCAGAGCATGGGATGAGACGACCGAGAAGGAGCGGTCGCGTAAGGTTGAAGGCGAGTACAAAGCCCTAGCCGATCAGGTCGCGTCTCGCGCGGTGCAGAGCCTGACGGCTGAGCAAGACCGCGTGGCTACCGAGTTCTACGCGTTGTGGAAGGCTCGGCACTTGGCGCGAACCAAGCCACTCGGGGCTCTTGCTGTCCCAAACGTCACCGCAGAGCCGCAGCTCTCATGGGACGCGCGGGAAAACTTGGAGAAAAATAGATATCTCTATGCCAATGAGGGGGCGATCCCGTCGCACATGGCCGGTGCAATTCAGGTGTTTGCAAGTCGACTTCATACCCGTCGCGCCATGAAAGACTGTCATTGGGGCATCGTGACCGCAGCAAGCGGCGAGTTTCTTGTTCCGGACGACTGCGCTGACCTGGGGGTCATTCCGGTTGCGCCAACGACTTGTTTGGCGGTCAACGCTCCCGATTGCTTGGTCGATCTTGCAGAGGTCGCGCGCGTGAACGGATTGCTGCGTGGCGTGGTGCATGCGTACTACTTCGCACGTGACTTACGGGCTTGTCCTTTGCCGCCTAGGTGAGGGGGTGCGCACCATGGCTGCTTGGGCTTGTTCGAACAACCGCTGACCGTCAACCTGATCTGGAAACGCGGCGCCGAGCTGGCGCAGCGCGGCGCGCCTTGGCGCACGACGCGGCCACCGCTTGCTGGCGACCCCGCGGCTTTCCTAGCCATGGCCGTGGATCGCACTCGGCGAGCGGCCACGGCACCGAGCCGGCGCATCGAGAGTCTGTCGCCCCGCCCGACGCGGCCCGCGTGAGCCGGCGATGCTGCTGCCTTAGCGCGCGTTGACCAGGCGAGGCCTGGCCCGCGCGCGTACCCGCCGCAACAGGGTGAGCAGCTCGGCGCCGAATGCTGGGGCAGTCCCATGCCAATGCCATTGAAATCTACCGTGTGTAGAGTCAGTTACTGCTATTCGACCGCACGCCGCTGCGTGAGTGCGCGATCGACGAATTACGTTCAGGCGCGGGAAAGCGCCGGAACCAGGCGGGAAACATGAACCAAAGTAGAGGGATTTTGCGATTTCACGCCATCGACTCTCGGTTGTCCCCGCATGATTCGGGCGCGGGGACAACATGCGGGGACAGTTATTGCCTTATAGATCAACAGGTTAGAAGGTTTGTCCCCGTGTCCCCGCTGTCCCCGAGACATTTGAACCGGACGGGCATGCGGCGTACAAATTCTCGGAGCCTTGAACTACGAATAGATCAGGTTTGCAAGCTACATTCAGGCGAATAGTTACTGCATTGAGGTGAGTGCATGGCACGCGAACTGATTCCCGGAGACGCCACGATCAAGGCAGTCCAGCCGGGCGATGCGCGCAAGCGACTCAATGACGGCAGCGGGCTTTACCTGCTGCTGTTCGTCAAAGGCGGCGCACATGGCTGGCGGCTGGACTACAACATTGGAGGCCTGCGCAAGACGCTCAGCCTGGGCACGTACCCCGACACCGATCTTGCTCTGGCACGCGTCAAGGCGGACGAGGCCCGAGAGTTGGTGCGCGCCGGCATCGACCCCAGCGACGTGCGCAAAGAAGGCAAGGCGGCAGCGCGACGGCGGCGGGACGTCGAGACGGAAGCAATGACGCCCGAAGCGTTCGATTCGGCTCTGGTGGAACTGGGCTGGAAGGCCATCGACTTCACCCGCCGCACGGGCCTGGTGCCGAACGCGGCTTGGCGCTGGCGCAGGGGCCTGGCCCAGATTCCGGATTGGGTGCCGGAATACCTGCGCACCTGTTTAGAACTGAAGCTCGTGCGGGCGACGTTGGAGGTTGACCGGCTGCATGCGGTGCTGAACTCTATGGCGCAGCCGCGTGGCGCGGTTCCCGATGGGCATGCGCGGACATGGGGCGCCGTGGACGATGAGGCGGGCACTTGACGGTATTGCCCGGCACGCGCTGGAGGTGGCAGCGGCACGGTTGTGCAAGAACTATTGCAAGAACCCAATGACGTCGAATTCAAGAAATCGAGTATCCATGCGGCTTAGCGGGATTTATTCGATAGAGCCCCAGCCACCAAGTTACTGTTCCAGGACGTCCCACAGCGTCCCAGAAAATCCAAAAAGCCCTTGAGAATCAACGCTCTAGGGCTTTTTTGTTGCCCCAACCGGCTTCATGGAATTCGTTGCGGTAACCGGGTCTGAGCAGTAAGGTCGCCAGTAACTGTCCTTTCGGCGCTTTTTGGCCAGAAAGTTACTGTCATGGCACGCAACCTGATCCCTGGTGACGCCACCCTCCGAGCGATCAAGCCTGGCGATTCCCGCCGACGGTTGAGCGACGGGGACAACCTGTACCTGCTGCTCTTCGTGGGAGGCGGGGCCCACGGCTGGCGCTTCGACTACCGGTTCCACGGCAAGCGCAACACGCTGTCGCTGGGCACCTACCCGGACACGTCGCTGGGCCTGGCGCGGCGCAAGGCCGACGAGGCGCGGGCGCTGCTGGCCGAGGGCAAGAACCCGAGCGACCTGCGCAAGGCCGAGAAGGCCTCCTGGGCCCAGGCCGAGATCGTGGAAGAGCGCAAGGCCAAGGGCCTGCCGCCACTCGATTCCTTCGAGGCCGTGGCCCGGGAGTGGTTCGACATCAAGAAGAGCGGCTGGGCGCCCATGTACGCCGAGAAGATCATCGGGCGACTGGTGGCTGACGTCTTCCCGTACATCGGCCATGAGCCGGTGGCGGAGATCACACCCGTGCGACTGCTCGAGGTGCTGCGCCGCATCGAAAAGCGCGGCGTCATCGAGACCGCGCACCGGGCGCTGGAGAACTGCAGCCAGGTCTTCCGCTATGCGGTGGCCACCGGCCGGATGATGGCCAACCCGGCGCGCGACCTGAAGGACGCGCTGCGGAGGCCGGAGCCCAAGCACATGCCGGCGATCACCGATCCGAAGCGGTTTGGGGAGCTGCTGCGGGCCTGTGATGCCTACGCGGCCACGCCGGTGGTGCGGGCGGCCTTTAAGGTGGCGCCGATGCTGCTGCTGCGGCCCGGGGAGCTCCGGTTCGCCGAGTGGGCGGAGATCGACCTCGACGCGGCGCTGTGGACGGTGCCGTCCGCGCGCATGAAGCGCGAGGTGCAGCAGAAGCTGCATGGGGCGCCGCACTTGGTGCCGCTGCCCCGGCAGGCTGTGGAGGTGTTCCGCGAACTCCATGAGCTGACCGGGCGCGGCAAGCTCGTGTTTCGCGGCGAGCGGCACCACGATCGGCCGATGAGCAACAACACCATCAATGCCGGGTTCCGCGCGATGGGGTTTGCGGCCGACGAAGTCGTCATGCACGGGTACCGGGCGACGGCGCGGACGATGCTGCACGAGCGGCTGGGGTTCAGTCCGGATGTCATCGAGGCGCAGCTGGCGCATTCGGTGCGGGACAACTTGGGGCGGGCCTACAACCGGACGGAGTTCATCGAGCAGCGACGGGCGATGTTGCAGCGGTGGGCGGACTATCTGGATGAGTTGCGCCAGGGGGCGGACCCTGTGACGCCCGGACGGACCGAGCCGGTTGCTCAAGACGCGTAATGTCGATTTGTCGGCCGTTAATCGACACGTTCTGGCGTCGTGTCGATCGCATGTACACGTGCTTGGTACCAGGAGGACGAGGGCGGGAGGAGGGGTCCCCTGGCACACCGTCAGAGGCTTGGGCAAAGCTTGACGCGACCTCATGGCGCCTTGCTGTTTTTACGGTGGCCTCGCATCAAATGCCCATTTTGGGTATATTCATGCCCAATATGGGCATCCAAGCCAACACCAAGACCCCGGCGTCCGGCCTTGCCGATGCGCTGTTCTCTGGCACGAGGCAGCGCCTGATCGGCTTGTTATTCGGCCAGGTCGGTCGCAGCTTCTACGCGACCGAACTTATCGGACTGACGAAGAGCGGCTCTGGCGCAGTACAGCGTGAGCTGGCCAGTCTCGCGCAGAGCGGACTCGTCACCGTGCGTGCAGTCGGCAATCAGAAGCACTACCAGGCGAACCCCGATTCGCCCATCTTCGAAGAGCTGAGCGGCATCGCACGAAAGACGATCGGGCTGGCAGATCCGCTGCGAGACGCCCTCGCACCGCTGGCCGACAAGATCAAGGCTGCCTTTGTGTATGGATCCATCGCCAAGCGCACCGACACCGCAGGCAGCGACATTGACGTGCTGCTGCTGTCCGACGAGTTCGCCTACGCAGACGTTTTCGTCGCGTTGGAAGCCGCGAGTTCGACGCTCGGCCGGACCGTCAATCCGACCATCCTGACATCCGCCGAGCTCCGGAAACGCATCGAGAACGAGGAGTCTTTTTTGACCCGCATCCTGGCGCAGCCCAAGATCTGGCTGATCGGAGGTGAAGATGCCCTCACCGTTTGAGAATCTGAGCGGGCCGGGCAAGCCACTGAAAGCCGAGCCGCCGGACGCCAAGGAATTTGCAGGCCTCAAACGCGCTGGCCTGGCGCGGCTGCAGGATGCCTCCAACACCGGCCTGGCGCTCGAAAGCCGATTCGATCTGGGCTACAACGCTGCCCACGGGTTGTGCCTGGCCGCGCTCCGCTGGCACGGGTATCGATCGACCAATCGATACATCGTCTTCCAACTGCTGCCGCACACGCTGGATCTGGGGCCTGCGGTGTGGCGCGTCCTCTCGAAGTGCCACGAGATCCGCAACCTGGGCGAATACGAGGGCGATCTGAACGTCGATGAGCGGATCGTCGCCGACCTGTTGATCGCTTGTGCCGCCGTCGCAGCAAAGCTCGAGGGTCTCGCGCCCATCAGGACGGCATGAGCCCGATGCAACGCTCCGCCGTGGTGAACTGACGCCGATGCGTTATTGGTGGGTCAACCAGAACCAAACCTATCGCCACGAGGTGTCGGGCGGCTATCTCTGGTCGCCCAAGCGCAAGGCGAATCAGGCGGCGAACCCGTTCTACGACTTCATGCGGGAGGTATCGCCTAGCGACGTCATCTTCTCGTCCTCCGAGACCCTGATTCGCGCCATCGGCATCGCCGCATCGCACGCCTATGAGGCGCCCAAGCCCCTCGAGTTCAAGCAGACGGGGGCCTACTGGGACAAGATCGGCTGGCGCGTGGATATTCGATTCCATGAGCTCAGGCTG
>FTIP01000291.1_pt4 | contig 20011 bp, 16 predicted proteins | sample 1658301 | NCBI WGS metagenome assembly FTIP01 (sample SAMEA3914813, study PRJEB12502) | metagenome | biome: forest; material: soil | place: Canada | collected 2011-07-07 | depth 0.3 m
GGTCAATCCGCGGTCGATGTCCGCATCGAAGCGGGCCAGCGTCTCGGCCGCGACGAACAGTTCCTGCAGCGTGTCCACGCGCAGCATGCCGGCGCGCCGGATCGCGGCGTCGAACACCAGGTCCGAGCCGGCGAGGGCGCCGGTGTGCGACGCCGCGGCCTGGGCGCCCTTGGCGGAGCGGCCGGCCTTCACGACGATCACCGGCTTGTTGCGCGCCGCCGCGCGCGCGGCCGACATGAACTTGCGCGGCGATTCGATCGATTCGATGTACAGCAGGATCGAGCGTGTCGATGCCTCGCTGGCCAGGTAGTCCAGCAGATCACCGAAATCCACGTCCATGTGCTCGCCCAGCGAGACCATGTGCGAGAACCCGACGCGCCGCGACTTCGCCCAGTCCAGCACCGCCGTGACGAGCGCGCCCGATTGCGACACGAACGCCACGTCGCCCGCGATCGCGTCGGTGTGCGCGAAGCTCGCGTTGAGGCCGAGGCCAGGCGACAGCAGCCCCAGGCAGTTGGGCCCCAGCAGGCGCATCGTCGTCGGCCGCGCGAGTTCGCGCAGCCTCTGCTTGAGGGCGGCGGCTATGCCTGCGGTCAGCACGATCACCGCGCGCGTGCCCAGCGCGGCCAGTTCGCCGACGACGTCGACCAGGGTCTCGGCGGGGGTGCAGACGACCGCGAGGTCGGGGGCGGACGCCAGGTCCTTGCAGCGGCGCGCCACGGCGACGCCATCGAGCTCGCGGTGCTTCGGGTTCACCGGCATCAGCGCGCCATCGAACTTGCCGGCGCGCAGGTTGCGCCACACGGTCGCGCCGACGCTGCCAGGTCGGTCGGACGCGCCGACGACGGCCACGCTGCGAGGTTGCAGCAGGGCGTCGAGATTGCGGATGCTCATCGGAATTCCTTGGGTGAGACGACGGTGAATGCGGCATTGCGTGATTCAGTCGGCGCCGACGAGTTCGCCGACGTGCGCGACGACGCTGCGTGCGAGGCAGTCCAGGTTGTAGCCGCCCTCCAGGCACGAGATGACGCGGCCGTGGCAGTGGCGCCGCGCCAGGTCCATGATCTCGCGCGTCACCCAGGCGTAGTCCGCCTCGACGAGCCCGAGGTTGCCCATGTCGTCGTCGCGGTGGCCGTCGAAGCCGGCGGAGATGTAGATCAGCTGCGGCGCGAAGCGGTTCAGCGCCGGCAGCCAGCGTGTCGTCACCGCCTCGCGGAAGGCGGCGCTGCCGGAGCGGGGCGGGAGACCGACGTTGACCATGTTCGGGCCGTCCACGTCCTGCGCGAACGGATAGAGGCCCTGCTCGAACGTCGAGCACATCAGCACGCGCGGGTCGTCCTTGAGGATGTCCTGGCTGCCGTTGCCGTGGTGGACGTCGAAGTCGACCAGCGCCACGCGGCTGAGGCCGTGGAAGTCGGTCGCATGACGAATCCCCACGGCGACGTTGTCGAAGAAGCAGAAGCCCATCGAGGCGCCGCGTTCGGCATGGTGGCCCGGCGGACGCACGCAGCAGAAGGCCGCGGGTGCCTCGCCGGCGAGCACGAGGTCGGTGGCCATCACGGCGGAGCCGGCAGCGCGCAGGGCGGCGATGGCGGTGAAGGGGTTCATGTTCGTGTCCGGATCCACGTGGACGTAGCCTTCGAGCGGCGACGCACAGAGCGTCTCCTGCACGTGGGCCTGCGTATGCGCGCGTGTCAGCTGCGCCTCGGTGGCCAGCGGCGCCTCGCACACGTTCATGTGGTCGAGCAGGCCGCGGAAGAGCAGCCTGTCGTGGATGGCGGACAAGCGCGCCGGCGCCTCCGGATGGCCCGGGCCCATCTCATGTCGCAGGCAATCGTTGTGGGTGATGTACGCGCACAGCATCGACGTCTCCTGGTTGGGTGTCTTCGGGCGCGCAGCAGATCCACGAGCCGTAGATACCTCCCGGTTCACGATAGGGGCGCGTGGCCGCAAGGCTCTTGATCCGCATCAAGCAGCCGCTGGCCCGTGCGAAGCGAAGCTTCAGTTCGCGACGCTCTCGATGGCCGCCTGGATCTCGGCGGAGGCGTCGTTGCTGACGGAACGGCCCGGCGTGATGGCGGTGAGCGACGCCGGCGCCTGGTAGTAGGCGAGGGCGATGTCGGGCAATGGCCGCAACGCCATGGCGACCAGCGGCGCCGGCCCGGCGTGCCGCGTCGACAGCGGCCAGGCCGCCATGTCCGCGAGCGTCGCGTCGTCCAGTTCGATCGCGGCGGAGGATCCGGCGGCGCCGCCTGCGTTGATGGCGATCAACGCAGCCACCGGGCGTGTCGCCTTGCGCGCGGCTTGACGGCGATCAACCCGGATCGCGTCACGCGGATCATGCTGCGGCGATCCGCCCTGCTTTCGAAAGGAGACGTCCACATGAATACCCTCACCAGTCCGCGCGACCCGGTGGTCGCGGTCCACGCCAGCCACTCCGGTGCCGAGGCCGCCATCAAGGCGCTCGGCCGGGCCGGCTTCGACCTGACGAAGGTGTCGATCGTGGGAAAGGGCTGCCACAGCGAGGAGCACGCGCTCGGGTTCTACACCGTCGGCGACCGTGTGCGGACCTGGGGTGCATCGGGCGGATTCTGGGGTGCGGTCTGGGGCCTGCTGCTGGGGTCGGCGGTGTTCGTGATGCCGCCGCTGGGCGTGGTGGCGGCGGCCGGGCCGATCACGCTGGCCCTCGTCGTCGCGCTCGAGAGTGCCGTGGTGGTGGGTGGCGTCTCTGCCCTTTGCGCGGCCCTCGTGAGCCTGGGATTGCCGCGCGACCAGGCGATCAAGTACGAGGCGGACGTCGCCGCCGATCGCGCGCTCGTGATCGTGCATGGTTCGCCGGAGGATGTCAGCCACGCCCGCCGGATCCTCGCCGCTGCCGAGTCGGGGCACGCGCTTCCGATCCATCAGGCGGCCTGAGGAGCGATCGTGGAAATGCGAACCTCTCCCGATCTCCTGCGAGGCACACGATTCCCGGAGTCGAACGCATGAACTCGCCCAAGTATTGGCAGGATCCCGTCAACGCCTGCGTCGGCGTCCTGATCCTCGTCTCGCCCTGGTTGGCGGGCTACGCCCTTGTGCTGCCAGCGCTGGCCAACGCCGTGATCGTCGGGACGATCCTCTTCACGGTCTCCGTCCTCGCTGTGGTCATCGGGCGGCCGTGGGCCGAATGCGCCGTCGTCGCGGTCGGCGCCTGGATGCTGGCGTCGCCCTGGGCGCTCGAGCTTGCGGACGAACGTGCACGGCGGTCAGCCGTCGTCCTGGGCAGTCTGGTGCTGATGCTGGGCGTCGGCGCGCTGGCGGCGGATCTGCACCGGCGAACGCGCGCCCGCACGCGAGCGGCGAACTGAATCGAGGCCCTCGGGCAGGTCGTCAGGCGGCCTGCTGGCGGCGGCAGGCCTGCTGGCGGTCGATCCGTTGCGCGATCGGCGTCCGTTCGCCTCGGGGTTCGCGATCGTGAAATGCACCGAGGCGGCCGGGGCGAATCGCCGCGTGCCGAGTTGATATGCATCAACCGGCGGCCGCGCGCGAGCCGTCATCCTCGCTGGATGTGGTCGCCCCCCGTCACCTGGAGCGTGTTGACGCGCCAAGTGCGCCGCGACGGCGGCGTCATTCCCGAGACAACGCAGGTGCCGCGCGCCTTCTGGAACGTCGCGCTGGATGCGCTCCTGCCTGCGCTGGTCTGCACGACCGCCGGCCTGTCCGCGGCGGAGGCTGCTCGACGCCTCGACGCATTCGGCGCGAACACGCTGGACGCGCAACGCCGGCGGTGGGCCGCGCTCGAGTTCCTCGGCCATCTTCGAAGCCCGCTCGTCCTGCTGCTGCTGGCGGCGTGCATCGTGTCCGCCGCGATGGGCGACGCGACGAGTGCGATCGTCATCGCGGTGATCGTGATCGGCAGCGTCACGCTGGATTTCGTCCAGGAGCGACGCGCTGGCGATGCCGCGGAGCGGCTGCGGCAGTCCGTCGCGCTCCAGGCCGACGTGCTGCGCGATGGCGTCGACGTCCGCATCCCGGCGGCGCAGCTGGTGCCTGGCGACATCGTGCGACTGGCCGCCGGTGACCTGGTGCCCGCCGATGGCCGCGTCCTGGAGGCGCGCGACTTCTTCGTACGCCAGGCCATGCTCACAGGCGAGGCGTACCCGGTCGAGAAGAAGCCCGGAGACATCGCGGGCGCCGATGCCGACCTGTCCGCAGCGGTCAATGGCGCCTTCATGGGATCGTCCGTCCTCAGCGGCAGCGCGACGCTGCTGGTATGCCGCACGGGCCGGGCAAGCTTCCTCGGCGAGGTCTCCGACACCTTGCGGCAACCCGTGGCGCCGACCGCATTCGAGCGCGGCACACGCAACTTCGGCGACCTGGTGGTCAAGCTGACCGCCGGACTCGTCCTGTTCGTGACGTTCGCGCTGGTGTTCGCGCACCGCCCCCTGGCGCAGACCTTCCTGTTCGCGGTCGCACTCGCGGTGGGCCTGACGCCGGAATTGCTGCCGATGATCGTGTCGGTCACCCTCGCGCGCGGCGCGATGCGCATGGCCGCGCGCAAGGTGGTCGTCAAGCATCTGCCCGCCATCCAGAACATGGGCAGCATGGACGTGCTGTGCACCGACAAGACGGGCACGCTCACCGAGGCGTCCATCCGGCTGGAGGGCCACGTCGACATCGACGGTCGCGACAGCCCGCGCGTGCTGCAGCTCGCCTGGCTGAACAGCCACTTCGAATCCGGCCTGCGCAGCCCGCTGGACGACGCGATCCTCGCGCAACCGTGCGGCGACGCGTCGGGCTGGACCAAGATCGACGAGGTCCCGTTCGGCTTCGAGCGCCGGCGCGTCTCGGTGCTGGTGGAGAAGGGCGCGGAGCGCCTGCTGGTGGTCAAGGGCGCGCCCGAGGACATGCTGGCCCTGTGCTCGCAGCGCGAATCCGTGGAGCCCGACGGTTCGTTTTTGGTCGGTGCGATCGACGCCGAGGGCAGGGCCGGTGCCCTCGCGCGCTTCGACACCTTGAGTCGCGACGGCTTCAGGGTGCTGGCCGTGGCCTGGCGGCGCGTCGCGCAGTCGCACGACCACGCCCGCATCGACGACGAATGCGAGCTGGTCTTCTGCGGTTTCGCCGTATTCCTCGATCCGCCGAAGGCGGGCGCGGCCGAGGCCCTCGCGCAGCTGCGCGCGCTGCACGTGCACGTGAAGGTGGTGACGGGCGACAACGAGGGCGTCACGCGGCACGTCTGCGCGCAGGTCGGCCTGCCGGTGCACCATCTCCTGACCGGCGCCCAGATCGAGCAGCTCGACGACGCGGCGCTCGCGGTCCAGGTGCAGAAGGCCTCGGCGTTCTGCCGCGTCTCGCCGGCGCAGAAGAGCCGCGTGCTGCGCGCCTTGAAGAGCCGTGGCCACGTCGTGGGTTTCATCGGCGACGGCGTCAACGACGCGCCCTCGCTGCACGAGGCGGACGTGGGCATCTCGGTGGATACGGCCGTCGACGTCGCCAAGGAGGCGGCCGACATGATCCTGCTCGAGCGCGACCTGGCGGTGCTGCACGACGGCGTCGTGGAAGGGCGGCGCACGTTCGCCAACGTCATGAAGTACATCATGATGGCCACCAGCTCGGACTTCGGGAACATGCTGAGCATGGCGGCCGCCTCGGTGCTGCTGCCGTTCCTGCCGATGCTGCCCGCGCAGATCCTGCTCAACAACCTGTTGTATGACGCCTCGCAATCCGCGATCCCGTTCGACAGCGTCGACGACGCCGAGGTCGAGCGTCCGCACGATTGGGATGCGGGCTTCATCCGCCGGTTCACGATCGTCTTCGGGAGCCTGAGCTCGGTATTCGACTTCGCGACGTTCGCGATCCTGAGCTTCGGCTTCCATGCCGATGCCGCCTCCTTCCGCACGGGTTGGTTCATCGAATCGATGGCGACCCAGGTGCTGGTGATCTTCGTGCTGCGCACGCGCGCCGCGCCGTGGCGCAGCCATCCCCGTCCCGAGCTCCTCCTGGCCTCGGGCGCGGCCGTTCTCGCGGCGATCGCCTTGCCGTTCACGCCGGTGGCCGGGACGCTCGGGTTCGTCGCACCGCCGCCGCTACTGCTGCTCGCCATCGCTGGCGTGGCCGTGCTGTACCTGGCCAGTGCCGAGATCGCGAAGCGGCTCCTGGCGCGCGGCCGGACGAACGGGCGGGCGGGCGCTGCGCGCTTGAGCCATCTCAATGCCTCGCCGACCCGGGCGACCAGACTGGATGCATGACCGACACCGCCACCAGCCACACCCCTGCCTATCGCCGCATCCTGGTGCCCACGGATGGCAGCCGCCAGTGCGATCGCGATACGCAATGTCCAGGAAATCCTGCACAAACGCAGCCTGGACGAGCAATCTGCGATGTAGGTATAGCCAGCCCAGGTTCTGGCCTGAGGCTCGGCCGGCCGGGTCGCCCGGGAAACACGGCGCCTTCCACGCAATAGACGGGCCCCACCATGCAGACGCGCAGACGCATCGTTCTCGGCGCAGCCGCATCCAGCGCCACGGCGGCCTCCATGGTCGCCTGTTCATCGGGCCGGAACGAGCAAGAGGCGGCGCGAGCCCTTCGGCGACCCCGCCCCATTGACGGCGGCAGTGGCGCTTCGCTGATGCGCGAACTGGTGCGCTGCGCCACGCTCGCGCCATCGAGCCACAACACCCAGTGCTGGCGGTTCCGGATCCAGGCGCGCTCGATCACGATCGGCCCGGACCCGTCTCGCCGTTGCCCGGTCGTCGACCCGGACGATCACCACGTCCACGTTTCGCTCGGCTGCGCCACCGAGAACCTGGTGCAGGCCGCGCGCGCCAACGGGCTCCATGCCGACGCCCGATTCGATCCGACAGACGTGATGAGCCCGATTGCAGTGAGCCTGGAGCCCACGCTGGCGTTCTCCTCGCCCCTGTTCCAGGCCATTGCCGAACGGCAGTGCACACGCGGCGACTACGACGGCAGGCCGATTTCGAACAGCGAACTTCGCCTGCTCGAACAGGCGGGCACTGGCCACGGGGTTCGCATCGTGTTGCTGACCACGACATCCGCCATGGAGAAGGTGCTGGAATACGTCGTGGCCGGAAACACCCGGCAGATGAACGATCCCGCGTTTGTCGAAGAGCTGAAGGGCTGGATTCGCTTCGGCGCCGACGAAGCGCTCGACACCGGCGACGGGTTGTTCGCAGGCGCGTCGGGCAACCCGGCCATGCCCCACTGGCTGGGCAGTCGAATGATGGGGATGTTCTTCACGCCGAAGTCGGAGAACGAGCGCTACGCGAGGCAAGTCCGCAACTCGGCAGGCATTGCCGTGTTCGTCACCGACGTCAGTGACAAGGCGCACTGGGTCGAAGCGGGGCGTTGCTACGAGCGATTCGCCCTGCAGGCCACGGCGCTGGGCATTCGCAACGCATTCCTCAATCAGCCCGTCGAGGTCGCCGCGCTCCGGCCGAAGTTCGCTGCAGCGCTCGGACTCGGCATTCAGCGGCCGGATCTCGTCGTGCGCTTCGGGCGTGGGCCTGCGATGCCGCTGTCCATGCGGCGGCCCGTCGATGCGGTCCTCGTATGAGCCGACACGCCGCTGGAATGAAGGGCAGAGCATGACCTGGATCACCTGGACGGCTCTCGCCGTCGGCATGTGCTTGACCGCCACATTCGGGCTCGCCGCGTACGGAGCCTCTCGATGGGCTGCCTCGACGCGAGACTTGCTGGGTCAACTCGAGGCGGCGCGCCAACCGGCAACCGTTTCTCGGTACGACGCTCGTGAGCTCGAAGGCCTGCCTGCGCCGGTACAGCGGTACTTCCGCGCCGTGCTCAGGGACGGCCAGCCCATCATCACGGCAGTGACGGTCGAACACACGGGCAGCTTCAACATCAGCAAGGCCAGCGAGCAGTGGAAGCCATTCAGTTCACGCCAGCGGGTCGTGACGCGGCGGCCGGGTTTCGTCTGGGACGCTCGCGTCACGATCTTCCCGGGCTTGGCGGTGCTCGTTCACGACGCCTACGTCGCCGGCGTGGGGATCCTGAAGCCGTCGGTGATGGGCCTGCATGCGATGGCCGATCTGCACGGCGACGGCGAGATCGCGCGCGGAGAACTGATGCGGTACTTCGCCGAAGCCGCTTGGTACCCGACCGCGTTGCTGCCCAGCCAGGGGGTGCAATGGGAGGCCGTGGACGATTGCTCGGCAAGGGCCTCCCTGGTCGATGGCGCGCAGCGGGTGACCATGCTGATCCACTTCGACAAGGCCGGCCTGATCGCGTCGGCCCGTTTCGATGCGCGGGGGGCCACGGTCGGCAAGGACATCGTCCAGATGCCCTGGGAATCGCGCTGCTCGAACTACACGGAACGTGAGGGCATGCGCGTCCCTTCGACGGGCGAAGCGGCCTGGCTGACTGCGCAGGGCCGCAAGCCCTACTGGCGTGGAACGATAGCGTCCGCGACGTACGAATTTGCCGTGTGACGGTGCCTCGCCCGAGCCGTTGCCCCGAGCGCGGCGACAGGGCACGCATTTCACCGTGCAGCATGAAAAGCGGATGACGGTCCGGTCCAAGAGCGAACACGATCATGCCGACGGGTTGCGCTGCCTCAGCGCCTCCAACCATGAGGGCGAGGTCGTCCGCCATTGCCCCGACCAGGTGCGGCAGATCCGGCAGAAGCACGCCGTCGTCGACACGCCGAGCGGCTAGCGCAACGTCATGGAGCCAGGCCGCTTCCGGGCCGGCGGCGGCGAGCTCGGGGCCCGCCTCAAGTCGGCTCACCCACCAGGTCGCATACTGCGGCTGCAAATGAACACGACCCCACGTAGCGCCATTCTTCGACAAATTCCATCCGGCGTTTGGGTGCTCGGCTTCGTCAGCATGCTCATGGACATCTCCTCCGAGATGATTCACAGCTTGCTGCCGCTTTTCATGGTCTCGACGCTGGGGGCCAGCGCTTTCGCGATCGGCCTGATCGAGGGTGCCGCCGAGTCCACGGCGCTGATCGTGAAGATCTTCTCCGGCACGCTGAGTGACTTCCTCGGCAAGCGCAAGGGGCTCGCCGTATTCGGCTATACCCTCGGTGCGCTGACCAAACCGCTCTTCGCGCTGGCCCCGACCGTCGGCTTCGTGCTGACGGCCCGCCTGCTGGATCGGGTGGGAAAGGGAGTGCGCGGTGCACCTCGCGACGCGTTGGTGGCCGATATCGCGCCCTCCGAGCTACGGGGTGCCTCATTCGGGCTGCGCCAGTCCCTCGACACAGTGGGGGCGTTCCTCGGACCGTTGCTGGCGGTCACCTTGATGACTCTCTGGGCCAACAATTTCCGGGCGGTGTTCTGGGTCGCCGTCGTCCCCGGCCTCATGGCTGTCGTTCTGCTGCTGTTTGGTCTACGAGAGCCAGAGCATCGACAGGCCGGGCGCCGGGCCAATCCGATTCGGCGCGAAAGCTTGAAGCGTCTCAGCGGTTCGTACTGGTGGGTGGTAGGAATTGGCGCGGTGTTCACGCTGGCCCGGTTCAGCGAGGCATTCTTGGTGTTGCGAGCTCGGCAAGGCGGCATTCCCGTGGCCTTGGTACCGCTGGTCATGGTGGCGATGAATCTCGTCTACGCCGCATCGGCGTACCCCTTCGGACGCCTCTCTGACCGTGTGGGTCACACCAAGCTGCTGGCCCTCGGGCTGATCGTTCTGATCGCGGCCGACGTGGTGCTTGCCACTGACGATCACTGGATGGTCGTGCTCGCTGGTGTCGCCTTGTGGGGCATTCACATGGGGATCACACAGGGATTGCTAGCCACGATGGTCGCGGACACTGCTCCCGAGGATTTGCGCGGCACCGCGTACGGGTTCTTCAACTTGGTGAGCGGTGTGGCCATGCTCGCAGCAAGCGGTATCGCCGGCTTGCTGTGGGATCTCAATGGCGCGCCCGCCACGTTCCTTGCCGGTGCAGCGGTATGTCTGGTGGCTCTGATCGTGCTGGCCTTGCAGCCGATCATGCGGGGCGCCGCTGCCTGATTGATCCATCGTGAGCAAGCAGGTCAGGTGCCGACCTGCCGAAGCTCGCCTCGCGCATGCCGCAGCACGGTGATGGAGCCGCTCACTGCCAGCGACCCAATGACGGTCGCGACAAGCAGATCCGGCCAAGCGCTCCCAGTACCGAAGACGCCGAGGGCGGCCAGCATCACAGCCACGTTTCCGAGCGCATCGTTGCGCGAGCAAATCCAGACGGACCGCATGTTCGAGTCGCCCGTCCGGAAGCGATAGAGCATCAGCGCGACGCCTCCGTTGACGCAAAGGGCCAGGAATCCGATGACACCCATGGTCGCCGGTTCAGGCGGAACTCCGACGCGGAGGTTCCAGGTCGCTTTGAGCAGGATGAACAGGCCGAACGCGCCCAAGCACCCGGACTTGAACAGCGCCGCCTTCGCGCGCGTGGATGAAGCCATGCCGAGAACCAGCAGGCTGAGCGCATAGTTCCCAGCGTCCCCGAAGAAGTCGATCGAGTCCGCGAGCAACGACATTGACCCGGACTTCCAGGCCGCACCAATCTCGACCGCGAACATGATCGCGTTCAGGACGAGCGCGACCCGCAGGACGCGGCGATAGCGCGGATCGGCGGAGGCACCGGCGGAGCAGTTCGAATTGGAGCAGCAGTCGGACATCTCGTGTACTTGCTGTGGATCGTCAGGACGATGTCGCCGGCCGATTCCGCCGGAAGCCGAAGAACAAGGCAAGCGCGACGAGCACCTGCGCTGCAATCGTCTGCATTGTCGGGAACAGCCCGACGAGTTCGAAACGCGGGACGACGGGCAGCGGCGCAATATCGACGAGACCCGCTTCCTGGAGCGCTGCCAGGCCCTTGCCGATGAGGACGACCGTCAGGATGCCCATGAGCCAGGAGCTGTAGCGGAAGAACTGAGTGACGGGCAGCTTGCGGCTGCAGCGCAATACCGCCCAGGCGATCAGGGCAAGCGCCAGACATGCCGAGCCGGCCCCGCCGAGCATTGCGCCGCCGTTGCCCTGATTCCAGAGCGCCGCGTAGAACAGGATCGTCTCGAAGACTTCGCGGTAGACGACGATGAACGCCAATCCGAACAGCAGCCACGCGGAACGCCCCGTGAGCGCGCGCGACATCTTTTCCCGGATGTAGATCTGCCATTGGTCGGCCTGGGCCTTGCCGTGCATCCAGATGCCCACCCACAGCAGCACGACAGAGGCAAAGACGGAGCCGAAGCCTTCCACCAGTTCGCGGTTCGCACCGCTGATGCCGATCATCCAGGTGGCGATGGCCCATGTGGCGGCGCCCGCGGCCAGGGCGCCGATCCATCCGCCATGAACGTACGGCAGCACTTCGGGCCGTTCGGCCTTGCGCAGGAAGGCGATCATGGCGACGACGATCAGGAGTGCCTCGACACCCTCTCGAAGGAGGATCGCCGCCGCCCCGAGGAAGGTCGACGCATTGGTGGCCGAGGTGGGCGACATCGCCTCGGCGGCGTCATCGAACAGTTGGTTGAGCACCTGCGCGCGTCGCGCCAGCGCCTCGGGTTCATCTCCTCGCTGGATGGCACCTCGGTAGTCGCCCATGGCTCCTTCGATATGTGCCAACAGCGCCGCATTGCGCGCACCGAGCGTCGGCTCCACCGGCTCGAAGCCGTCAAGATAGGCCGACAGCGCAAGGTCGCTCGCTCGCGCGCGATCGCCGGCGCGCGAAGCTGCCAGGCTTTGCGCCAGACGATCACGGACCAGCGCCAGCGAATCAGTGGACCGCGCCGGTTTTGCTTGCTGCGACGCGACGACCTCAGGATGCCGCCGTAGATAGGCCGTCAGCGCGGATCCGTTCGCATCGCCCAAGTCGTGCTCGAGCTCCGCGGGCGTCAGGGCCGCAAGCGTCTTCAGGTCGGGGATGCGGTGATAAAGGGTGGCGTCCGACTTCCACAGGGACTCGCCGGCCTTGGCCGAATCGTCCGGGAACGCGAAGTGGCCGGCATAGAACGCCAACGCCCAGCGGTCGTCGGCGGGTAGGCGGGAGAAGCTCGCCATGGGCGTCCCATCGATGCCTTGCGTGATGACCTGGTACAGCGCGAACACGCTGCGCTGGCGTGCGCGGACATGATCGACGAAGGCAACAGGTTGGGTCGCGAGAGCGCTGGCCGCTGGTCCCTGGCCGTTGCCCGTCACGCCGTGGCATGCAGCGCAGTTCTGCTCGTACAGTGCAGCACCTCGCTCGAACGTCGGGGGGCGATTCGGCGCCAAGGGAACCGGGTAGGCCATCAGAAGCGCGCGCGCCAATCCCCGCGCGATGTCCGCGACCTGAGCTGGATCAGCCTTGTCCCGCACAGCGGCGCGAAGACGCTGCGCGCCTTGTTGCAGCTCGCGACGGGCAGGCGTGTCAGGCATCGCGCCAATCTTTGCCGCGACGGTCGCCGCGAATTCGGTCTGTTCGGCGTACTCCGATGCCGATGAAACCTGGCCGTGGGCCACCGCCCCGCCATAGTCCACCGCGATGTAGTCGAGCAGCCGCCAGGCGGTCTCGACGCCAGACGAGGCTTCCTGCGCGGCGGCCCGCTGCACAGGCCCCACGATCAGGAGAAGCAAGAGTGTCGCGACGCGACAGGTCTGGAAGAACACGATCGCCCGAATATTGTTGCGAATGCGAATTATTCTACTTTGATCCGATTGCCTGTGGCGTCATGGGTTTCTGAACAGGTCGGAAACACGAAATTGCAACGCGACGGGCACGGCGACGTACCTGATTCAGGTGATTCGCCGGTGGCTACCCTGGGCTGTAACGCCCTTTGAATAGTTCGCCAATAGCCTGCGTTTGCCTGTGGGCTGCGTGAACCGCAGCGCAGCAGGACTCGCCGGAGACGCGTTACGAGCGCGTCGCCACCTACAAGAAATCAGTGGACAAAGGCATCTCATGAGAACCCTCCCTCTTTCCGTCGTCCTGGGCGCCGCCATCGCCGGCCTGCTGGGCTCGACCAACGCTGTCGCGACCGGCACGCAGGCGCACAAGGAGCACGAAGCACTTCGCGCGGTTCCGAACGCGACGTCCGGCAGTTGCGGCGTCGAGCGCTGGTCGGTCAAGACCGGCACCGACCCGGACGCGGGTCTCGTGGACCTGGCGCATCCGGTGCAGCAGACGATCGCGTACCTCGACTCGCTCACCCCGCCGGCGACGCTGCCGGCCAATGCGCGCGTGCAGCCCACGGAGACCACCGTTTTCATCGTCAACGCAACGCTGGTGGAATACAAGCTGGAGACCGACTCCGACTACCACCTTGTGCTCAAGGACGCGGCCGGCAACACGATGATCGCGGAGATCCCTGATCCGGCCTGCGTCGGAGCGGGCAGCCCCTTCGCCTCGGGCATCCAGAACGCGCGCACTGAATTCGATTCGCAGTACGCGGTCACGACCAGCTTCCAGACAGCCAACATTCCCGTGCGTGTGACCGGCGTCGGTTTCTTCGATTTCGCGCACGGCCAGACTGGCGTGGCACCGAACGCGGTGGAGCTTCACCCGGTGCTCGACATCGTCTTCAATCCGTCGAGCAGCGGTGACGCGCCGCCGGTGGCCAGCTTCACGACGAGCGTCAGCGGCCTGGCCGTCGCGCTCACCAACACGTCGGCCGACAGCGACGGCACCGTGACAGCGAGCAACTGGAACTTCGGCGACGGCAGCACCTCCACTGCCACGAACCCGAGCCACACCTATGCTGCTGCAGGCACCTACGCGATCACGCTGACCGTGACCGACAACGGCGGCATGACCGCGACCAAGACGGCGTCGGTCTCCGTCGGAGCTGCCCAACAACAGTTGCTCGGCAACCCGGGCTTCGAGACCGGCAGCGCGTCGCCTTGGACGATGAGCTCCGGCACGCTTTGCAGCAACAGCACCTGCAGTGGCGAAACGGCGCATGGCGGCACCTGGTTTGCTTGGCTCGGCGGCTACGGCGCGACGCACACCGACACGGTCTCGCAGGCGGTCGCCATCCCGAGCGGCAAGACCAGCGCCAAGCTGTCGTTCTATCTCCACGTCGACACTGCAGAAACGAGCACGACCACCGCCTATGACACGTTGAAGGTTCAGGTCGTCAATTCGAGTGGTTCGACGAAGACACTGGCGACCTATTCAAACCTCGACGCCCACAGCGGCTACGTGTCGAAGTCGCTTGACCTCAGCGCTTACATTGGCCAGTCCATCACGCTGAAGTTCGTCGGTGCCGAAGATTCTTCGCTTCAGACATCTTTCGTGATCGACGACACCGCGCTGACCGTCCAATAGCCGGAGCAGCCACGCGATCTCACCGCGGGCTGTCAGTTGTCTGCAACCGACCTCGAACGCACGACGGCTGTGATGCCTGCCTGTACACCTGTCGCGGACGCGCATCGGGTGTTCAACCGGCGGCACGTTCGTCGTGGGCGGCACCCATGCCCGACATGCCGATATGGTGGTTCGTCGGCTCAACCCGAGTTGCTGCCAAGCGCACCGCACAGCAACGTCATGCGCAATGCGTCATCTTCAGGTAGGTCGCCGGCACGCAGCATCACCGCGGGCTGGATTGTTCGCAGCCGCAAGAGCAGTTCATCCTCGATGGTCTCGATCTCGGCTGCCTCATGAGGCGCTACACGCTCGTGGATCCGGAGTCCGCTGGCGTTCCACCCTGTGCGAAGTCGAACCAGCAAGTGTTGCACCAACTCCAGGGCGTCTCTAAACGATGGCGTCTCTGCCGAGAGCAGCAGCGAACCTGCCGAGTTGTGGGCGGCCTGTATGCATCATGAACCTCAATGACATGAAACTGTCCACACGACTCATTCTCGGGTTCGGCGTCCTCCGCCTTCATGGGAGGAATGGCCGTGTTCAAGCTGAGCCAGGCCGAGATGAGACGCGACTTCCTGCCGGCGCGGGCATCGGAGAGCCTCCATATCGCTCGGGCCGCCATCGATACCGCCAAGAATCCGGTGCCGTCGAAGGCGAATCCTGACCGGATGGCCTCTGCTGCACCTCGAGTGGAACTCGCGGTCACCGCTGACTCCGGCAGCCACGATTGGGCTTCGTTCTGAGGATTGGTCAGAACTGCAAAGCGCTGGTGCGGGCGTTCGAAGCCCTGGCGAAGATCGGGGTGTTCCTCTCCATCGACGATTTCGGAACCGGCTACTCCAGCCTGAGCTATCTGCGCCAACTGCCGGTCAAACAACTCAAGATCGATCGCAGCTTCGTCAAGGACCTGGAGGCGAGCCAGGACGCGTGCGCGATCGTCGACGCCGTGGTGCGCCTCGTGGCCGAAGGCGTCGAAACATCGGGCCAGCGCGACATCCTGTTCGGACTGGGTTGCGACGAATTCCAGGGATTTCTGTTCGCCCGCCCCATGCCGGCGACCGATCTGGATCGCCTCGCCCGCGAGGCGATTGCCCCAGATGTCGCGCGTCGAACCGCCCCGATGCCGTCAGCGAACCCTTGCGACGAGCCGGCCATGGGGTGCAACACCCGACGGCGTGATCGGCTGAACGCTGAGGGGCGAGTTCGAAACCACCAGCCGGTCATCTGGGGCATCCTCATGGCGCGTACTTCTGGATCGCACAGCCCTCGCTCAAGTACAGCACGCCATTGGCGTCGGCAGCTATGCCGGCCGTCTGCTGGGGCGGCATCGGGAACACCGTCGGCGAGATCGGCCCGGTCTGCAGCCCCGGATCCGTCGCCAACGTCGTGACCACGCCGCCGGCGCTGATCAGGCGAATCGCGGAGAACGCCTGGTCCAGCACGTACAGGCCGCCGGCGGGCGCCAAGGCGAGGTCCGTCGTTCCGCCGAAGCGTGCCGCGCTGCCAGCGCCGTCGGCCAAGCCCGGATGCGTCGGTCCGCCGCCAGCGAGCGTGCTCACGACGCCGGCCGGCGTGATCTTGCGGATGGCCCAGTTCAGGTAGTCGGCCACGTAGAGGTTGCCCGTCGCGTCGATGACCATCCCGATCGGGTTGTTGAACAGCGCGGCCGTGCCGGTGCCGTCGGCGAAGCCCGCGGTGGATCCGCCGACGCTGCCGCCGCCCGCGAAGGTCGTCACAACGCCGGCAGGGGTCATCTTGCGGATCAGGTTGTTGGCTGTATCCGCGATGTAGGCGTTGCCGGTCGTGTCGACGGCGACGCCCCGGATATAGCCGAAACGCGCCGCCGGACCGGTCGCATCGACCCGGCCTGCGGCGATCGGGTCGCCAGCCAGCGTGACGACAACGCCTGACGGCGTGACGCTGCGCATCGTGATGTTGTCGCCCACCAGCAGGTTGCCGGATGGGTCCAGCGCGAGCGCGTTCCCACTGGCGAACGACGCACTGGCGCCGGTGCCGTCGATGACACCGCCGTTGGCCGTGTTGCCGGCCAGGATCGTCACATCGCCCGCCGGCGTGATCTTCTGCAGCAGCTTGACTCCGGTTCCGATCGCGTACAGGTTGCCGTTGCGATCGAACACGAGACCGCTGGCCTGCGCCACGCTGGCGTCGGTGCCGTGGCCGGTGTAGACGCCGCCGGGAATCGGACAGACGGGCTGGCCGACCACCACCGACAGCCCGGTCACCGCGGTACAGCTGACGGACAGGTTCGTCACGTCCCCCGGCCCCATCGTGGCGGGGAAGCTGCCTGCTACCGTGCAGGTCTGCCCCGCGGGTTGCTGCTGGATCGTCACGCTGTAGCTGCCTTCGAATGCCACCGCATTGGCGAAGGCGAACGACGTGGCACCGGCCGACGGGCTCACCGTGTCGCTGCCGTTGGCCAGTACCAGGCCGGACGCGGTCAGGCCGGAGATCGTGCCGCTCAGGTGGTACGCATTGGGCGAGCAGGTCACCGCGACCGCGGTCACGTCGCTCGTGCCCATCGTGCCCGAGCCGCTGCCCACGCTGCAGGTCGCGCCGGTCGGCTGGGCCTGCACGGCCACGGCATAGACGCCGCCCTCGGCCACGGGCGTCGCGAACGTGAACGACAGGGCACCGGCCGTAGGCGCCACGGTGTCGGAGCCGTTGCTCAGCACCAGCCCGGCCGAAGGCAGCCCGGAGATGGTGCCGCCCAGGTTGTGCGCGAGCACGGCGCAGGTCACCGCCACGTTGGTCACGTTGGCAGCGGCGATCGTTCCCGTGGCGTTGCTGACGCTGCACTGCTCTCCCGCTGGCTGCGTCTGGACGGCGACGGCATAGCTCGCGCCCTGCGCGACGGCCGTGGGCAGCGTGAAGCCGGTCGCGCCGGAGGACACGGCGACGGTGTCCGCGCCGTTGGACAGCACCAGGCCGGACGCGCTCAGGCCGGCGACACCGCCGCCCACGGTGTACGACGCCGGCGCGGGCGCAGGCGTAGGCGCGGGGGCTGAGGCGGGCGGTGTCTCATTGGACGAACTGTCGTCCCAGCAGGCGTGCAGCGTGCCGCTGGCGACGCAGGCCAGCAGAAGATGGGCGACGCGCGGGCGCGCGCCGGGCACAAGTTTGGATTGCATTGAGATCCTCCTGATTCTGATACCGGCAACACGCACGGCGTCGGAAAGTAAGAACACCGTGGGTCCGGTTCCATGGAGCCAGACTTTGAACTTCATTCTTGAGGGGGAGGCGCGCCTTTCGCATCTGACGTTCGTCGTATGCTCCCCAAGTCGTGGGGGTGCCGGCTTGCGAGCTCAAGCGCCAGCGTGCGGGTGTGATAGCCTGACGTTTACCCGACCGCGGAGCTTGGCGGCGCCGCATGGAGCTTTGTGTGTCCACTGCGTCCGTTTCGCTGGATGGTCTCGTTGGCGAGATTTATGACGCAGCCTTTGATCCATCCCTTTGGCCGACCACGCTCGAGCACGTTGCCGACGCCGTGGGCGGCGCTCAGGTGATGATGGGCATCCATGACTTTGCCAACGGCGCGCTTCAAGTCATTGCGCCTCGCATGGATCCCGAACATTTCGCGAGCTACCGTGATCACTGGTGGACCGGCGATCAACTTTGGCAGCGCACCAACGCGGCGCCCGTCAATCATGTACTGCATGCGGAGCGCTTCGTTTCACGGTGGGAACTTGAGCGCAGCGCGTTCTACAGCGAGTGGTATCGCCGCCTGCATCTCGGCGCAGCGGGTTTGGGTGCGAATCTTGTCGTCGACGGTGGTGTACCGGCCATGTGCGGTATCAAGCGGGCGCGACACCGGGGCGACTTCACGGCAACTCAGATCAATGCCTTCGGAATGCTCGTGCCGCACTTGTCGCGCGCCGCACGCCTGCATCGCCACGCCTGGGATCTGCATTTGCGCGAAGGCCTCCTCAACGCGGGGGTCGAGCACCGCGCCGCTGCCGTGTTTGTCACCGATGCGCGCGGCCAGCTTGCCCACATGAATGCACAGGCGCAGGACCTGCTGAGGGGTGGCAGTGGATTCTGTACGCGGCGCGGCCTGCTCTGCGCTGAACACCCGCGAAGTGCCGCTGCGCTGGCTCGGTGCCTGGCCGCCACGCGCTCAGGACCGAGCTTGGATGGTGCGGTTCGCGACGACTCGTTCGAAGTACAGAGGGCACAGGGACGGCCACTTCGCGTGCGTGTGCTAGCGTTTCCGAGCCGCGCGGTGCAGCTGCATGACGGCTGGTCAGCCGCGGCCTTGCCGACGGCGATCGTCGTTGTGCGCGATCCCGAAGCCGAGCGTCGAGCACGAATGGAGGCGCTGCAAACGCGCTTTCAATTGACACCCGCCGAGGCAACGCTCGCGCTGGAGATCGTGCGCGGAAAAGGGCGTCAGGCGGCCGCCGACCGCATCGGGATCTCGCCGGGCACGGTCCGATTCCAACTGCAGCGCGTGTTCGAAAAAACGGGCGTGCACCGACAAGCCGAATTGGTGCGGCTCGTCGAAGGACTTTGAGGCGACCGATTTCAAGCTGAAAGCGAGGTTCGGCTCGACAATGGCTTAGCAGGCTGCCTTTTGCGGATGTTGCGTCATCCTGAGCTGCGCGAAACCCAAAATGAGCTGCAGTACCTCGCGAAGTGCAACATGCTCTGACGGAAAATCGCGTTTTCTGAACGGCCCGCTATCCAGGGGTGTCGCGACGAGCACGCGTTAGCGCTCGCTTGAGGCAGTCCCTCTTCATGCCGAGGCGCTCGGCAACCTGCGCAACGGTGTACCCCTCGTTATGCAGTCGCGCGGCCAAGGCGACGTTGACGTTGGTTCGCGGTCGGGAGCTCTTCTTGGTCGGCCGGTCACGCTCGAGCCGAGCCTGATCGGCGCTCGCCGGCCCACCAGCATGACCTTCTGGACATTCGAGCGTCCGAGCACCTGCACCGCTGCAGGATGCATGTCGGTGGCCGCCAGGTCGATCCGCGACTTCGTCAGCAGGCGTGCCACGTCGATCGCGACGTTGCCGTTGCCGAGCACGATGACCGAGCGAGGAAGGTCGGTGGCACCGCTTCCGGCGTGGTCAGGGTGGGCGCTGTACCAGCCCGTGAACCGCGCGGACCCCCAGACCCCTGGCAGGTGTTCACCGGGAATCCCGAGCGCCTTGTCGACCGGGCAGCCATGGGCGAGCACGACCACATCGTAGAGCTCGCGCAATTGCGTCAGGCCGATGTCGCGGCCCACCTCGACGCCTCCTGCGAAGCGCACGCCTGGCCGGTCGAGCACCTGCTTGCTTTCCCTAGCGTCGTGAGTTGGAAATTCGTTGACTAGGTCAGGAGATGGCCAGATGCGCCTGTACTTCGGCGTACTTCGCGTCGCCTTTCGATCTGGAATGCGCGCATGGTCCCGCCGGCCTCAGCGGTCGACCGCGACCACCGTGCGACCCCACAACTGGCCGTCGAGCAAGTCGCCGGAAGCCGCGATGGCCTCGCTGAGACCGATCTCGTGTGTGATCCGTGCCAGGGTAGCTACGGGCAGATGCTGCGCCAGCAGGGCCCAGGCCTGCGTGCGCTTCGCGTTCGGCGTGTAGACGCAGTTGATGCCGTACAGCGTGACACCGCGCAGGATGAACGGGAGGACCGTCGCCGGCAAGTCGGCGCCCTGGGCCAGGCCGCAGGCGGCGATGGCGCCGTTCCAGCGTGTCGCGGCGCACGCGTTGGCCAGGG
>FTIP01001111.1_pt1 | contig 19864 bp, 24 predicted proteins | sample 1658301 | NCBI WGS metagenome assembly FTIP01 (sample SAMEA3914813, study PRJEB12502) | metagenome | biome: forest; material: soil | place: Canada | collected 2011-07-07 | depth 0.3 m
TCCGGCCATCACGATGGCGCACGGCTACGCCGGCGCGAAGGAGCACGGCATCGAGCCGTTCGCGAAGGCCTTCGCCGAAGCAGGCTTCGTCGTCCTGCTGCATGACCACCGCGGCTTCGGCGCGAGCGACGGCCTGCCGCGCCAGGACGTGGATCCCTGGCGGCAGATCGCCGATTGGAGGCGCGCCATCAGCTACCTGGAGAGCCTCGATGTCGTCGATCCCCGGCGCATCGGTCTCTGGGGCACGAGCTACGCCGGTGGCCATGCCATCGTCCTGGGTGCGACCGACCGCCGCTTGCGATGCGTCGTCGCGCAGGTGCCCACCATCAGCGGCTACGAGCAGGGTCTGCGGCGCATCGCGCCGGAAAACGTGCTCGCCTTCGAAGAGTCGCTCGCGGAAGACGACCGTGCCCAACTGCGCGGCGAACCACCGCGTCGCCAGGCCGTCGTCAGCGCCGACCCGGGCGTTCCCGCGTCCTACCGAGCCCGGGACGCGATCGATTTCTACCTGCAGCCGGTGCCCGCCGGCGTCTGGGAGAACAACGTGACCGTGCGCTCCACGCGCGCGGCGCGCATGTTCGAACCTGGACAGTGGATCGCGCGCGTCTCGCCCACGCCGCTGCTGATGGTCGTGGCCACGCACGACACGATCACGCTGACCGACCTCGAACTCGCAGCCTACGAGCGGGCCCTGGAGCCCAAGCGCCTGGTCATGCTCGAAGGCGGCCATTTCGACCCGTACGTGTCCGGGTTCGGCGAGTCCAGCGCCGCCGCCATCGACTGGTTCGAGCGCCACCTCGGCTGAGCCACACGCCAATTCACTTCGACAGGATCGCCCCATGACCCATCTTACCGCCAGCTTCGACGAGGGCATCGCCACCATCGTCCTCGACCGTCCGCCGCAGAACCGCATCGATGACCAGATGGTCGACGAACTGGATGCGGCGATCGGCGCCATCGGGCGCAGCCAGGTGCGCGCCGTCCTGCTGCGCGGCGAGGGCGAGAACTTCTCGTTCGGTGGCGACATCATGGCGTGGCCCGGCGCCTCGGTTGCCGAGTTGCGCGCGCGCTTCGAGCGCTACTTGTCGGTCTTCAACCGCTTCGAGCGCATTCCCATGCCGGTCATCGCCGCGGTTCAAGGCCTGTGTTTCGGCGGTGGCTTCGAGCTCGCCCTGCGCGCCGACATGATCTTCGCTGGCGAGTCGGCCACGTTTGGTCACCCGGAGCAGAGCCTGGGCATCGTCACCGTCCTCGGCGGCGCCTACCGGGTCGCCGAGCGGGTAGGGCGCGCACGGGCTGCGGAATGGGCGATGACCTCGGAGCGCGTTCCGGCTGCGACGATGGAGCGATTCGGCGTCGTCAACCGCGTCGTCGCCGACGCCGATCTGCTCGCCCAGGCGCGCGGCTTCGCGCAGAAGGTCGCGCAAGGTCCCACTCGTGCGTACGCCGCTCACAAGGCACTTCTGCGCGCCTGGGCGGTGGGCGGGGTGGCGTCGGCGGACGACGCGATGTTCGACATCGCGATGCCGTTGTTCGAGACCGACGACGTGCAGCGGGGCCTGAAGTCGGCCGTCGACGCCCTGAAAGCCGGCAAGCCCCGTCCCGTCATGGACTTCAAGGGCCATTGATCGTCGTCAGTGCCGGACGCTTCCGGGCCTTCGCGCGATCCGCTTGACGGATCGCGCGGCGCAGGCGCTTGAATCCCGCGTCGAGAATATCGAGCTTCGCCAGGCTCCGGACGGTGGCTTCGACATAGTCACGCGAGCTTCCGAAGAAGCCTTTGCCCGTGCGAACGAACTGGGCCATGCACTCGATCGGCTCACCGCCGAAACAGCGCTCTTGGGTCGGAAGGCTGCGACGACGACCACCCGCCGGCACACGTCGTTCGCGGTGGTCCGCATCCAGGGCGTGTCGTAGGCGCCCCGCGTCATCTCGCGCCGCCACGCCAGGCGGAGCTCCGCCGGCGCTCTGGATGCGGCTATGCGCAATGGCAAGGCCGCGGCAAGTGCCAGCCCGGTCCAGCGCCGGTACGACTGGTGTACCTCTTCCCCGCAGCGCGCGAACGCAGAAGCGCCGGTGCTTTTTTCTGTTCTGTGGTGAGCGTTACAAAAAGATGGTTGACACCAAAGATCAGTTCGGTCACTATTGTGTGTCGCTCAACACAGAAGTAGGCGGACAGAGGTTCTTCACGAGAGCAGGCTCTCGCCCAGGGAATCTAAGTCAGTACGTCGATTGAGAAAGCCAGGCGGCAGCCAGTGCCGACGATGCGTTCAAGTTCGCAGATCGTCGGGCCACGACGCCGACATGGTTCAAACGTTGAGATGACGTGCTGTCGCTGCTTCGCCTTTCGCGACGAGCAGCGAACGACCATGAAACCCGCCGACGGCAAGGTTGGCGAACACGCCATGTAAGGAAAGATCCATGTCCAAAGTTGTTCTCATCACCGGTACGTCGAGCGGATTCGGCAAAGACACTGCAGAAACCCTCGCCAAGGCCGGTCACAAGGTGTACGCCACGATGCGCGGCGTCACGGGCAAGCATGCCGCCCAGGCGAAGGAACTGGAGGCCAAGGGCATCCAGGTACTCGAGATGGACGTGCAGAACGACGCGAGCGTCGACGCCGCGTTCAAGGCCCTGTTCCAGCTGACCGACGGCAAGCTCGATGTCCTCGTCAACAATGCCGGCTTCATGGTCCAAGGGATCTCGGAATCGATCACCACCGAGCACACCAGCCAGATGTTCGACGTGAACGTGATCGGCATTCAGCGCGTCCTGCGCGCGGCGCTGCCGCAACTCCGCAAGAACGGCTCGGGCCTGGTCGTCAACGTCGGCTCGATCCTCGGTCGCGTCACCATCCCGTTCATGAGCCTGTATGGCGCGACCAAGTTCGCGGTGGAAGCCCTGACGGAAGGCTATCGCTACGAGCTCTCGCGGCTCGGCATCGACGTCGTGCTGGTGCAACCCGGTGCATATCCGACCGGCCTCTACGGCCACCTCAACGGCGGGGAACCTGAGCGCACGAAGACGTACGGCGAGGTCTCGAACGTCCAGGACGGGCTCCTGCAGGTACTGGACGGCATGTTCGGCGGTGCCGAAGTGCCCAATCCGCACGATGTGGCCGAAGCCATCGCCAAGCTCGCCGCAACGCCGGCCGGTCAGCGTCCGGAGCGCGTCGTCGTAGGCAACGGGTTCGGGGCCGACGCGGTCAACGCCGCCGTCCAATCGATCCAGAGCAGCCTGATCGGCAACCTTGGCATGTCGGGCCTGGAGCAGTTGCGGGTCGCCTGAACGCGGTCGACTGTTCCTTTCCGACTCGGTTGGACTCCTGCCGGGTTGGATCAGGACCGAGAGAGCCGCAGGGGAGGCTCCGTGAGGAGCCTCGCTCGATTTCAAGGAATCCATCGCGCGAGGCGATCAGGCGCCGACAAGTGCCAGCGTGCGCGAGGACAAGCCAGCGACGGCGCGCAGACGCCAGAACCGAGCCGACCAAGCGAGGTTCTGACCTCGTCCAGGGTGTCCGCTCGTTACCCGATCGAGTGATCCCAGGGTTCGCTGCCGCCGGCTGGAGGGGATGTGCCACCTTGATTCCTGGTGCCATATCGAGTATTGTGTCGTATGACACAGAAAGACGAATCGGCGCCGACGATCGGGCGCCCGAGAGAATTTGATCGTGACGCCGCCCTCCAGGCCGCCATGCTGGTGTTCTGGCGCAAGGGATATCTTGCGACGTCGATGAACGACCTGTGCGATGCGATGGGAATCCGCTCCCCGAGTCTCTACGCGGCCTTCGGCAGCAAGGAGAAGATCTATGTGGAAGCCATCGGGCTCTACAGCTCGATCGTGGATTCGCTGATCTGGGCTCATGTCAATGACGGGCCTACCGCCCGCGAGAGCATCCACAAGGTGCTGCTGGGTGCGGCCAACGTGCTGCCGGGGTTCGATGGCAAGCCGGCGGGCTGCATGGTCAACCTGGCGACGCTGGGCGATGAAATCCCGGGGTCGATCTCGCAGACCGTTCGGCAGGTGCGCGCGGAGTCACTGGCCGTGATCCGCTCGGGTATCGAGCGCGGAGTCGCTGCGGGCGAGCTTCCAAAGTCAACGAATATCGACCGCCTGAGCAAGTTCTATCTTGGCGTGGTTCAAGGAATGGCGGTTCAAGCCTACGATGGAGCGACCCAGGACGATCTGGTGAGCATGGCGGACGCGGCAATCGCCGCTTGGCCGGTCAGACGCTAGGATTCGACCAGGTCGATCTATTCCCGGAAATCCATTTCCGACGTCGACGCCGTCCGATGAGGCAATCGCCTGAGCGTGCGTTGGCGCCCGTCGTCCTGCTCGCACTCGACCAACGATTCGACATGCGGCGCGTCGCCCGCGCCGCTCTCGAAACGTCTGCCGGGTCAGGCCAGCTGGACGTCGACGTGGATGTTGCCGCGCGTCGCCTTCGAATAGGGGCAGGTCTGGTGGGCTGCATCGACGACCGATTGAGCGACCGTCCTCTCGAGTCCGGGCAAGCTGATTCGCAGACGCGCCTGGAGGCAGAAGCCTTCTTCGTTGGCGCCGAGGTCGACTTCAGCATCGACAGCGGCCTCCGGCGGCAGCGCGATGCCCCTGGCTTGCGCGACGTGCTGCATCGCTCCGATGAAGCAAGCCGACCAGCCGGCGCCGAACAGCTGCTCGGGATTGGTGCCGTCGCCGCGGCTGCCGGGCTGCGTGAGCTTGACGTCGAGGCGGCCATCGCTGCTGCGCGACTGGCCGTCGCGACCGCCGGCCGTGTGGACCTTGCCGGTGTAGAGAACTTTCTGGACTGGGTGCATTTGCGGATTCCTTGGGGGGAGTGAAACGGGCAGTGGCGCAGGCCTCGGCGTGTGAGCCTCGCTTCGGCATCCGGGCCTGCCCAGGAGAAGCCAATGTACGGACCGCCGACCGCGCGACCAATGACCCGCTGCGAACAACTGCATTCATGAGAATGAAAAAGCGAGCCGTCGTGCCGACAGGGCGCGGTCGATTTCTCGCCGCACCGCCGCGGCACTACCAGCGTGCGACTTGGCGGTCTGCCCGCGCGGCCTGGACGAGTTCAGCTGGATCGTCATCGACGATGTCGATCGGCGGACGGCCGTCGAGCCAAGCGTTGGCCTCCACGAACCACATCGCGAGTTCCCGGTCATCGAGGACGGGCGAGAGTTCGGCGACGGCATCGAACACGCAGGAGTGGGGTCTCATGCTCACCGGATCGAACTGGAACAGCGGAATCAGAAGCCGCGACTTCCACATGAAGCTGACGATGCGCCGATCGACGATCCAGCGCGCGAGCACGGAAACAGGCTGGGACGAGCGGGTCCGCAGCATCTCGGCCACCGTATCGCCGGTCGCCAGGCCGCCCTGGTGCGCATAGGCACTTTCGATGGCGGCAAACTGACGCTCGACGGCACGTCGCGGCGGGCTGGCCAAGGTGGTCTGGCGCTCCGGCTCGAAGGCAGCGAAGCGCGGCGTGCGATGAACGTCGGGTAGGCAGGACATCATGGAAACCCGAGCGTGGATTCAGGCGGCGCGCCGGGGCACCATGAGCCTGGCGGTCAGCGTTTGCACGATGCCGCCGCGCTGGTTGATGGTCCGGGATCGCAGCACGACGATGCCGCGATCGGGCCGGGACTTCGAGGCAATGAGCTCGACCACCTCGCTCTCCACGCGCAACACGTCGCCCGGACGAGTCGGCGTCTTCCACTCGATCTCGCCGCCGGCGCCGACGATGCCTCCGGCCAGTTTCGGGCCGCCCGTGACGAGCAGCTTCATCGTCACGGCCGCCGTGTGCCAGCCGCTCGCGGCAAGCCCGGAGAAGATCGTGTGCGCGGCCGCCTCCTCGTCCAGGTGGAACGGCTGGGGATCGAATTCCGAGGCGAACCGCTCGATGTCGTCCGCCGTGACCTCGTGGGTTCCGCTCACGAACGTATCGCCGACCTGCAGGTCGTCCAGGAACAGGAGTTCTTGTCTCATGGCAGCGTCCTTTGGTTTGGAGAGGCAACCAGATCCGCTGCGAACTGCGGGCTCCGGTGAATTCCACTCTAGGAGGTGTCTGCCCGATGAAAAAGGATTGACGCCTGAAAGCGCCATTCCAGTTCCGCCAAAAATCGTGACGCGATGTCACGGCTTGCGTCGTCATGAAAGCGAGGCTTGCCTCACCGTTCCAGTCTCCAGGAGTCGGCTCGGATGCGTGGCCGGCAAGGCGTCGACGTGCGCCGCGCGCGGGTCGTGCTCACGCATGACCTTTGCGAATGCTGGAAGAAGCCATTGCGGGTGCGGCCATTGGTATTCGAGGCGCATTTCCCTACATTGAAATCGTTCGGGCAGGTCGCGGAGCCGCGCGACGTCGGCTCCTATGCGCGCTACTTGATGGTCGTGGACGGACTGCGTTATGAGCAGGCGAAAGCTGAAGCAGCGATCCAGGACGGTCGTCAGGTCGAGCGGACCCGGGTCGCACGCTGACACGGCGCCTCGATGTGGATGCATGCGGGAGCGCGCAACGCATTCTTGCTCGGGCGGGAACAGTGCTTTGCCTCGAGCCAGGTTGATGCGGGCACTCCCGCTGACTACATTGAAATCATCGAACTTCACCGACGCTGACCCCTGGCCAGCATCGAAACGTGCGGAGGTTGATCATGAAGGTCTGGTCCTATATCGAGAGACATCACCAGGATTTTGGCGTCGCCCTGTTCGTCATCCCCGTGATGACGCTCGGGCTGGTCATCGGCGGAGTTGCGTATGGCCTGACTGTGCTGCTGTTCGGCTGACGACGGGCACGCAAACGCCACCGCTCGGGGAGCGCCGCGCGCCGTTTCGGCGCTCGTGTCTGATCTCGGCAGGGCACGATGGGGCACTTGGCCGTTGAATGAATTCGAACGCACTCTGCAGAAACATTGCGTGCCGAGAAAATCGGCCGCGGCAGAGAATCAGTCGCGGGGCCGGCCCTATGCATGGCTACCCCGTTCAGGCTACTCAACAAGGAGCACAGGATGGCAAAAGTACTCGTTCTCTACCATAGCTATTACGGGCATATCGAGGCGATGGCGAACGCCGTCGCCGAGGGTGCGCGGGAGGTCGGCGGAGCCGTTGTCGACGTCAGGCGCGTACCCGAGACGGTCCCCGACGATGTCTTCCGAAAGTCGGGCGGCAAGGCCGACCAGGCCGCACCGGTCGCAGCGCCTGGCGACCTCGCGAACTACGACGCCATCATCTTCGGGACAGGTACCCGCTTCGGGAACATGACCGGCCAGATGCGCACGTTCCTGGATCAGACAGGCGCACTCTGGATGAGTGGCGCGCTGGTCGGCAAGGTCGGATCGGTCTTCGCGAGCAGCGCCACCCAACACGGCGGGCAGGAAAGCACGATCCTGACCTTCCATCCGACGCTGCTGCACCACGGCATGATCATCGTGGGCCTGCCCTACAGCGAGTCGCGACAGATGGGCCTCGATGAGATCAAGGGCGGCAGTCCGTACGGCTCCTCGACCATCGCGGGCGGCCAGGGCGAACGCATGCCCAGCGAGCAGGAGTTGGGCATGGCGCGATTCCAGGGCCGCCATGTGACGTCGATCGCGACGAGGCTTTTCGGCTGATGGTTGGGCGGTCTCGCGCCTGCGAGCGCGCGAGACCGCCCGGGCGAAGCTGACACTCGCTCAACGCACTAGCGCGCGGAGTGATCCGCCGTCTGCGATCGCGCGACGCGTTGCGGCTCGACTTCAAGTGTTGCTTGGTGATCGACGTTGCGCGCTTCGGCGATCGCTCGATCGCGCGGCTTGCCGTTGAGCATGAGATAGCGCGCGTACGAACCGACCTGGGCATCCTGGCCGGCGTCGATCGGCGCGGCCGGAGCGGCGCAGGCAGTCTCGATGCCTGCCTGCGGCTCCGATGGCCTGCCGGTATCGGCACGGGCAGGGAGGGTGATCGCTGCGCACAGCAGGGCGATGGACGTGACGAAGGGGGAGATCTTCATGTCGATTCCTCAAGTTCGATGAGAGAGGTGGACCGCGCCGCGTGTCAGGAGCGGCTGGGTGCGGGAGAGTCGGTACCGCGCGAATGGATCCGGATCCTGGCGATCCGATCGCCGTCACGCCGAGGCAGCGTATGCAGCCGCGTGGCGTCGGACGAACTCGCGCAGGCTCATCGCCGGCGTGCCCGTCAGCGCCGCCATGTCGTCCGAGGCGCGATCGAAGCGGTTCTGGCGATTGAGGGCCGCGATGGTCATCAAGTGATCGATCAGGTGCGACGGGAGCCCCCATGCGACAAGCCTTTCGCGCCACGCCTCGGGCGCGATGTCCTGATAGGTGATGGGGCGGCCAAGGGCTTCGGAGAATTCGCCGGCGTAGAAGGACCAGGACTCCGATTGCGGACCCGCCAGGTTGTAGATGCGACCGATGTGCGGCGCGGGATCGTCGAGGATCGCTGCCAGCGCACGCGCCACGTCGGCGCCAGCGATCGGCGACGTCTTGCCGTCGCCCATGGGCAACGAGATCACGTTGGAACGCTGGAGCAACGGGGCGCACATCTGCTGGAAGAATCCTTCCATGAAGACGGTGGGACGCACGTGCACGACGGGAAGCCCCGACCAGTTCAGCGCCTGCTCGGCCAACCAGTGCAGCCGCTGCTGAGGGCTGGGCGTCGTCTCCGTGATGCTCATCTGCGACACCGTCATCTGCGACATGTTCACGAACGCCTCGACGCCGTGGTGGCGCGCGACCGCGGCCGCGTTGACGCTTGCCTCGAGGTAGGAAGCCGACACCGACATGCTGAAGTAGACGCGTGCGCAGCCTTCGATCGCCGCGTGCACGGACTTCAGGTCGAGCAGGTCGCCCACGAGGACTTCCGCCCCCAGCGAAGCGAGCGCTTCGGCGCGCTCGTCCTGGCGCCGCACCATCGCCCGGACGCGATGGCCGTTGTCGAGGAGCAGCTTCGTCAGCGTGCGGCCGACGCCGCCGACACTGCCGGCCGCGCCGGTGACGAGGATGGGCGGCGCTTGCCGGGAGGGTGATGAGGACATGATGGATTTCAGTTGTTTCGTGTTCAGGAAAGAGGACATCGAGGTTCGCGGCGGCACCTCGGACGTCGCTGCGAGCGCGTCCGCGGTCTTGCCGGCAAGGCGGGGTCTCGATGGCGCAAGTCTGCGTGCGTCGAATCTTCTTGACCAGTGCAATGTTCTGAACTAAATATTGCACCAAATGAAAATATATGACCTCAACCTGCTTCGCACGCTGGACGCGCTCCTGGCCTCCGGCAGCGTCACCGGCGCCGCCGAGCGCCTCCACCTGAGCGTGCCGGCGACCAGTCACGCCCTGGCGCGCCTGCGCGATCTCATCGGCGACCCCTTGCTGGTTCGCGCCGGCCGACGGCTGGTACCGACGCCGCGTGCCGAGGCGTTGCGCGAGCCCGTTGCCCAGTGGATGGCACAGGCGGCGATGCTGGTGCAGGCGCCGCGGACGCCGGACCTGGCGGACACCGAACGCACGTTCGTCGTCCGTGCGCCGGACAGTTTCGCGATCGCGTTCGGCGGGGCGCTCGGCACTGCGCTGGCCGCTGCGATGCCGCGGGCCCAGTTGTGCTTCGTGACCGAAACCTACGATGACGCGGGCGCCCTGCGCGACGGTCGCGTCGACCTCGACATCGGTCCGTTCAGGCCGCGCGAACCCGAGATCGAGGTCGTCGACCTGTTTCCCCAGGCGTTGATCGCCGTCGTGCGGGCGGGCCATCCGTTCGCCGCGCGTCCGGCGACTGCCCGCCGCTACGCGGCACAGGCGCACGTCGACGTGCAGCGGCGCGCCGGGTCGCCATCGGTGGTCGACGATGCGCTAGCCGGCCTCGGGCTTGCGCGTCGGGTCGTGCTCACCGTGGCGCATGCGAGCGCCGCCCCGGTGGTCGCCGCGCGCACCGACTTCGTGGCCACGCTCAGCGAGCGGCTGGCGCGGGCCATGGCGCCGGGCCTCGGCCTCGCGCTCGTGCCGCTGGCGTTCCTGCCACGGGGCGAGACCGTGGTCATGGCATGGCACCCGCGCCATGCAACGGATGCGGCGCATGCCTGGCTGCGCCGACAGGTGCCGGCAGCGATCGTCGCGGCGGGCGCCTCGGTGGGTCAACCGGCTGCGACCGCCGCAACCTGAGCGTCGCGCGTGGCGGGGAACGCATTCAGTACACGTCCCGTACCGACTTCCATTCGTCCCACTCGTTGTGCGCGGGCACGTGCGGCACAGTGCGCGGCGCGATTGACGGCTCCAGACCGGCGCGGTGACTCTGCGAGCCGTCGGATCTCGACGGCGCAGCGCGAGGCAGGGAGCGAAGGCGCAGGATGCGCGCGTGCGATTCGGGCAGCGAATGTTCGGTCATGAGCGATCTCATCTGGCGGATGCTTTCGATCCGCCATAGATCGGGATCGCCTCGTCGTCTTCAACGACGAACTTCCCTCGTTTTGGGACATCATGGCCGCGCCTGCGTTGGCCTGCGTTGGCCAGCGAGGGCGCGTGTCGCTGCGAAGCGACGCCGCTCTCGGGCGGCCGCGCGATGCGCTCCAGGGAGAAGTTCGACGACGTTCTGACGCCCCAGCAAGGACTGCCATTCGAGGTCATGCCTTGACCTTGGGTGATGGAGCCAGGAACGCCATCGTTGCCAGGATCGCCGTGCAGCAGTCCCAGCGAAACGGCTGCGCAATCGGCAGGCGGGCTCCAGGCGATGTTCTTACAGGCGCTCGATGATCGTGGCGATGCCTTGGCCACCACCGATGCACTGCGTCGCCAGTGCGAAGCGGCCGCCGCCGCGTTGCAGCAGGCTCGCCGCCTTGCCGGTGATCCGCGCGCCGGTGGCGCCCAGCGGGTGCCCGATGGCCAGGCCGCCCCCATGCAGGTTGATCGTGGCGGGATCGAGGCGCAACTCCTGGATGCACGCCAGCGCCTGGGAGGCGAAAGCCTCGTTGATCTCGACCACGTCCAGGGCATCGGCCCCGATGCCGGCGCGCTGCAGCGCCTTGCGCGTGGCGGGAATCGGCCCCAGGCCCATCACCTCGGGATCGACACCCGCCGTGGCCATCGCGCGGATGCGGGCAAGCGGCTGGAGCCCGAAGCGTTGGGCGAATGCCTCGGTGCTCACGAGCACGGCCGCCGCTCCGTCGGTGAGCGGCGAGGACGTGCCGGCGGTGACCACGCCGTCCGGGCGGAATGCGGGCTTCAGCGAGGCGAGCGCTTCGAGGGACGTCTGGGGGCGGATGCAGCCGTCCTCGTCCACCACGCTGCCGTCATCGAGCTTCATCGGCGCGATCTCGTCGCGCAGCCACCCGGCCCCGCGCGCCGCAGCGGCCTTGCGATGCGATTCCAGGGCCATCTGTTCCTGCGGTGCGCGCGCAATCCCGAAGCGCGCGGCAACGTTTTCCGCCGTCTGCCCCATCTTCACGTAGGCCTGCGTGTGCTCCAGCAGCCAGGGGTTGGGCGAGAAGTTGAAGCCGCCCTGGGGCACCATCGTCATCGATTCCACGCCGAAGCACAGGTAGGCCTCTCCCTGGCCCGCCTCGATCTGCGCGGCGGCAATGTGGATGGCCGACATGGAGGAGCCGCAGAACCGGTTGACCGTCATGCCGCCCACCTCGACGGGCAGGCCGGCGCGCAGCGCGACGATGCGAGCGAGGTTGTTGCCCTGCGCGGCCTCGGGGTAGGCGCAGCCTGCAATCACGTCCTCCAGCGCCGCGGGATCGACCTCAAGGCTGGACAGCAATTTCGCCACGAGTTGGGCCGCCATGTCATCGGGCCGCAGGGTGGCGAGACGACCCTTGTTGGCGAAGTGGAAGGGCGTGCGGGCGTAGCCCGAGATCAGAGCTTTCATGAATTACTCCGGCAGGTCTTGAACGGTTAAATGTCGAATGACATCATTGAATAAATGTCGCTCTGAATCTAAAATGTGTCAAGTCCCCAAGGAGTCACCCAGATGAAAGTCAGCCGCGCCCAAGCCGAAGCCAACCGGGAGAAGGTCATCGATTCGTCGTCCAGGCTGTTTCGCGAACGTGGCTTCGCCGGCGTCGGCCTCAACGAGTTGATGCACGCTGCCGGCCTCACGCGGGGCGGCTTCTACGGGCAGTTCGAGTCGAAGCAGGATCTGATCGGGCTGGCGCTGGCGCGCGCCCTGCAGGAGAACCTGGAGCGGTGGCAGGGGGTGGTGGCGAAGGCCAGGAATGATCCGCTGCGCGCGTTCGTGCAGAGCTATCTGTCGGACATCCATGCCGAGCAGGTGAACGTGGGTTGCGCATTGGCCGCATTGGCGCCGGATGCCGAGCGCGAGGGAGAGACGGTGCGTGAAGTCTTTGGCGAAGGCGCGCGAGAACTCGCGCAGCTCATCGACAGCATGCTGCCGGTCCAGGACGGCGCCAAGCGCAACGATCGGTCATGGGCCTTGCTGGCTGGCCTGGTCGGGGCGGTCGCCCTGTCACGGGCTGTCGCCGACGAAGAGGACGCGAAGGCGATTCGCCGTGCGACTGCCGAGATGCTGCTGTCGCTCGAGCAGGGAGCGGGGAAGAGCCCGGCCCGTTCCAAACCGAGGGTGGCCAAGGCCACGTAGCGCCGCCGAGCGGACGGCACCCGCGATATCGCAGGGCTACTCCCTGTTATCGGCGACAGGCCGTTCGGTCGGATCCCTGGCCTGGTCGACAGCATCCGAAGCGCTCAGGACGGAGGTGAGCACGTTCGAAGGGACCTTCGCGACGGCGCTCGCATCCACCTTGCCGACGAACTTCCAGCCAGCGGGCAGCTTCACGAAGACGAACCCGGTCGGCGGATCGAGGAAGACGCTGTAGTCGGGCAGGGTCTCTTCGTTTGTCTGGGCCCTCGATAGCACGGGCGCTGCGGCAAGCAAGGCGGCGAACGACATGGCAATCCATTTTGTGGCAAGTGACTTCATGATGGTCTCCAGGGTGGGGCGAGGCTTTGTCGGCACGACGAGTCAGATTGTTCTCTCGTGCACTGCGCCCACCAACCGCTTGCAGCGCTAAAGACAATTGCGGCATCTGCAATGGCACGCACACGCCACCCGTGGCTCGCGGCGCCGCCGATCGAAGACGGTGGCGGACTTGCGCGCCGCTCCCAACCGGTGTTCCGCTGTTCGCAACAATGATTTGCAGCGGATCGCCTATGTCGAAGGCGATCCAGCGTCTAGATTCGCGGTACCCGAAAGACTCGCGCCGTCAGCACGACCCGCCTGGTCATGACGACGCGCCCGGGACCGAAGACACTGGCAACCTGTACAGACCCGATTGCGACGCTGGAGATCGTTGATGAAGAAATCCCCTGGCCAATCCCGCAGCAGCGGCGCTCGACACTGGGTTCGCGTTGCCCTCGGGCTGATCGTGACGGGATGCCTGGCGCTGGCGTGCGTCGCCGAGGCGGTCGATTCCGAGACCTCTTTCCCGAAGGCCTCCGGACCCGTGGCCCCGCTTCAGGCGATCGGCGCCACTGGCCCCTGGATCAATTCCCCCGCGCTCACCAGTCAGCAGTTGCGTGGCAAGGTGGTCCTGGTGGATTTCTGGACCTACTCGTGCGTCAACTGCCTGCGGACGCTGCCCTATGTCCGGGCCTGGGCGCAGCGGTATGAGCAGGCCGGCCTGATCGTGATCGGCGTGCACACGCCGGAGTTCGACTTCGAGAAGATCCCCGCCAACGTGCAGAAGGCCACGGAGCACCTCCACATCGGCTATCCGGTAGCGCTCGACAGCGACTTCGCCGTCTGGAATGCCTTCGGCAACCGCTACTGGCCAGCGCTCTATCTTGTCGATGCCCAGGGTCGTATCCGCTACCACCAATACGGCGAGGGGCAGTACCAGCATTCCGAGCAAGTGATCCGCCAGCTGCTCACCGAAGCGGGTCACGGCGATCAGCTGCCGCCCGCTCTGGCGTCACCCGCGGGCGAGGGCACTCAGGCTGCGCCGGGCCCTCGACCGGCCGTCTCGGAAGAAACCTACCTGGGGTATGCCAAGGCGAGCGGCTTCGATTCGCACGGCGGGTCCGCCCTTGGCCGCATGCACGCCTATGACGGGCCCGTGCCGACGCGGATCGATCACTGGTCCTTGACCGGCGACTGGACGATCGAGCCCGAGCTCGTGAGCCTCGCACGACCCGGCGGCCGGATTGCCTTCAGGTTCCTGGCGCGCGACCTGCACCTGGTGCTCGGTCCCGCGCGCGATGGCAGGCCCGTGCGCTTTCGCGTGCGCGTCGACGGCAAGCCGCCAATGGACGACCACGGGTCGGACGTCGACGCGCAAGGCGACGGCACGGTGGACACCTATCGGCTCTACCAGCTCGTGCGCCGTGGGCGCGGTGACCGCGACGCCTTGTTCGAGATCGAGTTCCTCGATCCGGGCGTGCGCGCCTACGTGTTCACGTTCGGCTGACGTTTCGACCGGCGCGTCCTGCGGTCCGGCGACCGCGAACGCAACGCATTCAATCGAATCGGAACTCGCTCAGGTCGATGGCGACCTACGTCGGTCAGACGGCAGCTGCTGCGGGCGTGTCGAGAAAGGGCGTGATGTTTCGAAGCGCGCGCTCCACGTACTCGTCGTTCTCACCGACTGGAGTGACGTAGCGGAGTGCGCTTCTCACGGCATCGATTCCCTCCAGCCGGGCGATGATCCAAGCGGCCAGGTACTGCGACGCGAGGCAGCCGCCGGCAGTGGCCACGTTGCCCCTTGCGACGAACGGCTGGTTCAGCACGTCGACTCCGGCTTCCTCGACCCAGGGCTTGGTGATCAGGTCAGTGCAGGCGGGCACGTCGTCGAGCAACCCGAGCTTGGCCAGCACCAGCGTGCCGGAGCACTGGGCGCCCAGGAGTTGCCGAGAGGGATCGAGTTGCAGCTGCGCCATCAGGGCCGGGTCGGCGACGACCTCGCGCGTCTGGCGGCCGCTGCCGACGATGACCGCATCGGCGCTGCAGGCCTCACGCAGGCCGACCTGGGCTTCCAGCACCACGCCGTTCATCGACCGGACGCGCGTCGTGGGGCTGGCGATCGATACCCGCCAGCCCGGCCTCCTGACGCGGTTGAGGATGCCAAAGGCGATGAGCGAGTCGAGCTCGTTGAAGCCTTCGAAGGTGAGGATGGCGATGTGCATGACGTCGTCTACCTGCAATCGGTTGGGAATCGTCCGACGGACGCGCATGTGGAAGTCAGGACGCGCACGATGCGGCGTGCGTTGGATCCGGAGCTTTGGCTGCGTCAGACGTAGGTCTCGTCGACGTAGGACCAACACCAGCTTTCGCCCGGCTCCGCCGAAGTCATGACCGCATGTCCCGTCTCGTGGAAGTGCCGGGTGGCGTGGCGGCCATCGGACGAATCGCAACATCCGACGTGGCCGCACGTCAGGCACTTGCGCAGGTGGACCCATTGCCCGCCCGTGCGCAGGCACGTCTCGCAGCCGGCGAGTTCGCTCGTCGTGTCGGGTTGGATGTGAGTGGGTGTGGTGTCTCGGCTCATGAGGTCTGGCCCGGAATGGATTGGCATGGACGGTGGATCGGCAGCGGCGGTCGATGTCATCGCATCGGCGGACGGGTCGCACCGTTGCGGGCTTCGATGGCCTTGATGGTGTTCGCGAACGCCTTTGCCAGCACCTGCTTGCCGACGGTGCCGAGAACGAACCCGAGCAGCCGTCCCTTGATGTTCTTGCCTTCGCGCACCACGACGGCGTCCAGGCGGGTCTGGCCGTCGGCCTGGCGCGTGAACGTGTAGGTGTGGCCCGACCGGCCTCCCCAGACGTTGGAGTCGATGGTCTTCATGATGACGCGCCGCGGGTTGGACCAGTCGTAGCGCAGGCGTTCCCAGACGCCGCCCGACCCCTCGGTGACATCGGCCTCGGACGGCCCTCGGTGATGCACCACGAGGTAGTCGTCGGCGCTGTTGCCGAAGAGCTTCGAGCGGCCGGGCCCGAAGTCGGTGAGCCCGTCGAGGAACTGCTCGGGCGTCGAAGTCGTCGTGTAGTGGAAATGGATCGTGGACATGCTGTGGTGGGGTGGAAGAGCACCCTTGCCGCGCGGGGCCAGCGGTCCCGCCTCGGTCAGGCGCGAATGAAGACGGAACTCATGCCAGCAACGGCTATGGAGGAAAATACATAGTGCCATCGTTCAATTACTATGTCTGAAACGACATAGATGGCCCCGCACAGGATGAGGAATTCAAGGAGCGACACGAGTGAGCGAACTGATGCAAGCCACGGCAGGCAAGGAAAAGCCCTTGAAGTACGTGCTGCTCGCCGGCATTCACAACGAGCCGCGCTCCGGCTATGAACTGACCAAGTGGCTGCAGATCGTCGGCCAGCATTGCTGGGCCGTGGAGCACAGTTCGGTGTACCCCGCGCTGCGCGAACTGGAGCAGGATGGCCTCATCCGATCCGAGCGGTCTCCGGGCACGCGCGGCCCGGAGCGGTCGATCTACAGCATGACCGCCGCCGGACTCGAGCGCCTCACGTCCTGGGTGGACGGCAGCTCGCCGCGCCCGGTCATCAAGGACGAACAGACGCTCCGCGTGTTGTGCTTCGACCTCTTGCCGCGCGACACGGCGTTGCGTCAGATCGGCGAGGTGCGCGCGAGCCACCAGGCCCAGCTCGACTTCTTTCTCGCAAGGCAAGCGGTGCTGACCGAGCAGCAGCCCGGGCCGCTGCTGGTGACACGTCGCGGCGTGCTGGCGGAACAGGCCTATATCGCCTGGTGCGACGAGGTGGCGGAACTGATCACGCGAAGGCCGGCCTGAGCCAGGCGAGACGCGCCGGGAGCGCCGCAAGGGCGCCAGCCACGAGCAGGTGCGATTGCGTCGGGGATCTACGGTTGGTCATGGCGCCGATGCGCGACCTCCGGCGCCGATTGTTGTGAATCGGCCAAATCGGTATTGGCCGGACGACCCTTTTTCCGATCGCGCCGCGTTCCTAGAGTAGCGACCTCGCACACGCCACGGAACGCGCCATGACCATCCGCCACCGCCAACTTCATCGTGCCGCGAACGCCGTCACCCTGGGCTTCGCAATGGCGCTCGCTGCCTGCGCCACCACGGGCGGCATCGCACCGCACGCCACGGCGCTCGACGTGCACGTCGTCTTGCCCCAAGCGGCGGCGCCGGTGAGCCTTGGCGACACCTGGTGGCAGGCCTACGGCGACGCGCAACTCGACGCGCTGGTCGAGCGTGGCCTGGGCGACAACCCGAGCCTCGCGATCGTGCACACGCGCATCGAGCGCGCCGCGGCGGCGGCGGCCGAGGCGGACGCGCAACGCCAGCCTCGCGTCGACGCGGGCGCTTCCGTCACGCGTGAACGCTTCTCCGCGGACGGCGCCTATCCGCCGCCGCTTGCCGGATCGACGCAGACCCTCGGCGACCTGGCCTTGACAGGCCGCTGGGAGCTCGATGTGTTCGGCAAGCGACGCGCGCTGCTCGATGCCGCGATCGGCTCGCAGCGCGCGGCCGAAGCCGACTTCCAGGCCGCACGCGTGCTGCTGGCCGCCGACATCGTGCGCCAGTACGTGCAGCTCGCGCGGCTCACCGACCAGCGCGAGGTGCTCGCGCGCTCGCTGGCGCAGCGCGAGGAGATCCTCGCGCTGATCCGCCAGCGCGTCGACGCCGGCCTCGACACCGCCGTCGAACTGCGCCAGGGCGAGGGCGCCGTGCCCGAGATCGAGGTGGCGCTCGACGACACCGACGAACAGAGCGAGATCGCCCGGCACGCGTTGGCCGCGTTGACCGGCCAGGGCCCGGACGCGCTGCGCGGCCTGGCACCGCAACTGGCCGCCGTCGACGCGGTGCCGCTGCCCGACGACGTGCCCGCCGACCTGCTGGGACGTCGCGCCGACATCACCGCCGCGCGCTGGCGCGTCGAGTCGACCGCGCGCGACATGGACGCCGCGCGCGCGGAGTTCTATCCCAGCATCAACCTGCTCGCGTTCGCCGGCTACACCGCCATCGGCCTGGACAACCTCCTGCACGCGGGCAGCCGCCAGCTGGGCGTCGGCCCTGCGCTGAGCCTGCCGATCTTCGACGCCGGGCGCCTGCGCGCCAACTACAGGTCCAAGGCGACGGACGTGGACGGCGCTGTCGAGTCGTACAACGCCGCCGTCATCGAGGCGCTTCGCGAGACGGCCGATGCGCTGTCGTCGGTCCGGCACGTCCAAGCGCAGCGCCACGAGCAGGCGCAGGCCCGCGACAGCGCCGAACGCGCCTACGAGCTCGCGATCGAGCGCTATCGCAACGGCCTCGGCAGCTATCTCACGGTGCTTGCCGCGGAGACCAACGTGCTCGCGCAGCGCCGTGCCGGCGACGATCTCAAGGCCCGGGCACTCGACGCGCAGGCGCAACTGGCGCACGCGCTCGGGGGCGGCTATGTGCAGAGCCGCGACCGCGAAGCAACGGTCCGCATCGCTTCCGTCCATTCCCCGAATTGAAACGCCCCAGAGCCAGGAGCCCACCATGTCCGCATCGAGCGACGCCACCCCCTACAACGCCGAGACGGCGCGCAAGACGCGCCGCATCGGGATCACCGCCGTCGCGGCGACGGTCGCGGTCGCCGCGGCCGCCTACGGCGCCTACTACGGCCTCGTGCTGGACCACTACGAGTCGACCGACGACGCCTACGTCCAGGGCGACGTTGTGCAGATCACGCCGCAGGTGGCCGGGACGGTCGTGAGCATCGGCGCCGACGACACCGACTTCGTCAAGGCCGGCCAGACGCTCGTGAAGCTGGACGAGGTTGACGCCGACGTCGCGCTCGAGCAGGCCGAGGCCCAGCTCGCCCAGACGGTGCGCGAGGTGCGCACGCTCTACGCGGACGACGACACGCTCGCCGCGCAGGTCGCGCTGCGCGACGCGGAGGTCGGGCGTGCGCAGGCCGACTTCGCCAAGGCGAGCGACGACGTCAAGCGGCGCGAATCGCTGACGCTGACCGGCGCGGTCGGCCGCGAGGAATACGCGCACGCGACGGCGCAGCTCGCCGCCGCGCGCAGCGCCCTGGCCGGCGCCCAGGCATCCGCGCTGGCCGCGCGCCAGCAGCTTGCGGCCAACAAGACGCTGACCGATGGCACGACCGCCGACACGCACCCGAACGTGCGGCGCGCCGCGGCACGCGTGCGCGAGGCCTACATCGCGCTGCATCGCTCGGAGCTGCCGGCGCCCGTCGACGGCTATGTCGCCAAGCGCGGCGTGCAGGTCGGGCAGAAGGTCGCGCCGGGCACCCCGCTGATGGCGGTGGTGCCGCTCGGCGGCGTGTGGGTCGACGCCAACTTCAAGGAAAGCCAGTTGCGCGGGCTGCGCATCGGTCAGCCGGTGATCCTCTCGGCCGACGTGTACGGCCACGCGGTCAAGTACCACGGCGAGGTCGCGGGCCTGGGTGCCGGCACGGGTTCGGCGTTCTCGCTGCTGCCGGCGCAGAACGCGACGGGCAACTGGATCAAGATCGTGCAGCGCGTGCCGGTGCGCATCGGGCTGCGTCCCGAGGAACTGGCGCGCCACCCGCTGGAGATCGGCCTGTCGATGGACGTGACGGTGGACGTGCGCGATGCAAGCGGCAAGGTGCTCGCGGACGCGCCGCGCGCGCATTCGATCGCCAGCACGGAGGTCTTCCGCGACCTCGAGCGCGACGCCGACTCGCGCGTGCAGCAGATCGTCGTCAGCAACAGCCCGCGGCGCGTGCACGACACCGGCGAGGCCGGCCGCACGACCGCCATTTCGAAGTCGGCGATCGCGACGCACGCGTCCTGAACGAGGGAGAGACGACAGATGTCCGCCACCGACGCCGCGACGGCGCGTCCGCCGCTCACCGGGATGTCCCTCGTCCTGGGCACGCTCGCGCTGTCCCTGGCCACGTTCATGAACGTGCTCGAC
>FTIP01000232.1_pt2 | contig 19855 bp, 16 predicted proteins | sample 1658301 | NCBI WGS metagenome assembly FTIP01 (sample SAMEA3914813, study PRJEB12502) | metagenome | biome: forest; material: soil | place: Canada | collected 2011-07-07 | depth 0.3 m
CCGGCCGTGATCGGCGAGCCGGCGTCAAAAGAGAAGCGCCCGACGCGCGCCGAGAAGTTGAGCGGCGTCACGTCGGCACGAAAGCCGCGCACCGGCCATACCGCCGGCAGCACGTCCACGTTGGCGTTGCTCGGGTCGAGCGCGATCCAGTCGGTCCAGACCGTGCCCAGGAAATCGACGTAGGCCGGCGCATGTACGCGGCGAACGAGATCGAGGTCGACCGCGCCCGGCAGGCGAAGCTCGCCCGCAGGCCGGCGAAGCAGTTCGGCCATCACGTAGTCGAGCCGCGCGGGCGTCTCGTGGCATGGCACGAGGCGGCCGCGGAACATCTCGTGGCGGCCCTCGTGCGCATGGTGCACCGGGTTGTGAAAGATCAGCATCGGAGTCGACTTTCGTGATTGCACGACGGACGTCGCATGCGGATTATCGTCAGGCATTGGCCCCTGATTGCGCGAAGACCGCACTCATCGGCCACGTCAAGATGGGCTCGCTGGCCGCTCGGGCTTAGTTGCGGAGACAAACTCGCTGGATGAGCGCGCAGACTTGGTTGTCTGCAACTCGCATGAGCCTATATGTCAAAGCTCGCCTCAATCAGGAAGCAAATTGCCGCACTCGAAGCCGAAGCCGAACGGATCGCCAGGCAGGAGATGTCTGGAGCAATTGCCAAGGTCAAGGAAATCATGACCGAATTCGGCCTGACGATCGAACACCTGCAGTCAGCAGTTGGCGGCAAGACCCGCAAGGTCGCCAAGAAGGTGAAGGCCAAGCGCATAGGCGGCGGGATCGCAAAGTATGCCGACCCGAAGACTGGCAAGACATGGTCGGGCTTCGGGCGCGCGCCTGCCTGGATCCTGGGCGCCAAGAACCGCGATGCGTTCCTGGTCGACAAGAGCAGTGTCAAACCGTCCGAGGCGCCAGTCGCGAAGAGGAAGTCCGCGACGAAAAAGGCATCCGCCAAGAAGTTGGCGAAGCCTGCCGCGAAGAAGACATTGGCTGTGGCCAAGACGGCCGCAGCGCCGACGAAGAGGAACGCGCTCGTGTTTGAAGAGGTTGTGCCACTGCTTCTTTGCGTCGGCAATGCCCAGTCAGATGTCGAGAAAAGCGGCGAGTCGTCGTCGCGTCCTCGAGAGATGGCATGGACATGCTCGACTCTCGGGCAGCGCCTGCTGATCACACACATTCATCGACCGTACGACAACTTCGGCTGAGGCCGCCGAGCCGCCTGGTGGCGTTAGCGCGGAGACGGGCGTGCGAGGCCTCACTGAGGCTCCGCGCGATCCACCTGGTTCAACTGATGTCTCGTCTTGCTGATGCGCTCATAGACGACCTTGCGCAACCGATTGATCGAGCCGAGCGGCTTGTGCTCCGGCAGCGCGTGCCAGGGGGTGAACGAGAGGTTCTCGCAGGACGCGTGTTGTTCCGGACTATCGAACTCCTGTTGCGGGATGTGGATGGTCGCGACCTTGTAGAAGGGCGCCTCCTCCTCGGACCATTGCGTTCGCGCGTCTTCGACATCGAGCTTGTCCGACGTGCGCGGCTGGATCATGAATTCCATGCACGCGTCGCCGGTCGACAAGGTCTTGTGCATGGCCTGCCGTAGAAAGTTCGGGCCCGGGTTGTCCGGCATGGGGTCTACCGATGTCGAGCACGGTCGCGCGGAATACTTGATGGCCATCCTGTCGGGGCCGACGCCCAACTGGTACGGGGTCGGGGTCCAGTAGCGAGTCTGCAGCGGGTTCGATATCTTCAAGGAGTTGATCTTGAGAAGCGTGTACAGCTGTCCGAACCCCAGTGTGAAGGGGACTTTCAGCTTGTCGAGCGTGCTGTCGCTGCCAAGCTCCTCGAAGAACGGCACCGCGCCGCCGGCGTCCTTCAGGAAGAAGACCGGGTGGCTCATCATCACGAAGTCCTGCGTCGTGGCCTCGCGCTCCCCGTCCAGGATCTTGGCCCCCGGGACACCCATGAGCTTGATCGACATCCCGCGCTCCATTCCGTCGGTGTCAGGCTTGTTCGCGTCGGGGTTGCCGTTCGAAAACCTGACCCACGCCTGATAGACCTTGCCCGGGACGAGGACGCCCTTTGCGAAGCGAGGGTCGAGTTCCTTGGCCACGCGGAACTCCGCTCTGACGCAGCCGTGCGCCTTCGGATGCGCGTCGCGGCGCGCGGTACCGGTTTGATATTGCCGACGGACCGTCTCGTCGATGACCTGGGCAAGCTTCTGCGCCAGCGCTTCCTCGTTCGGGTACAGGCGCTCGCCGAGGAAGGCGTCGGGTACGGGGTAGAGCGGCACCGTCTCTGCTGCCGTGGCGCCGGTCGACGCGGACGAGGCCGCAGCGGCGGCTGCGGCCAAGAACAGTCGTTTGACTCTGGTCTTCATGTTCACTCCGAAAGGCACTTGCGTGCAATGCGAGTCGACTGTGCGGCAAGGCAGAGATTTCCGGTATCCGTCAATCGTCCGACACGCCGACAGGTGACAGCGCAGGCGGCCCTGCCTCATCATCGGGGCATCGAAGTCCAACGAGCCCTGAGGATGAACGACGATCAGATCGACTTGCTGGATGCCTTGCGTGCGCTCGCTTTCATGGGCGACCTGAGCATGGGGCAGCCGGTGGATCACTCGCCTCGCGTGGCGTGGCTCGCGTGCCAACTGGCTCGGGTCATCGGGCTTGACGACGAAGCCGTCGAGGACGTTCGATGCATCGCGCTGCTGCGGTGGTCCGGCTGCACGGCTAACGCGACGGACGTCGCCGCGACGATCAGCGACGATGTTGTCGGCCGCGGCGCGATGCTGGCATCGCAGATCGAACGCATCGAGGTGCTCGTCCGTCCGGAGGAGCTGCCCCTCAGGTTGACCGGCATCTCCGCGATCCACTGCGAGGTCTCGTCGGTCATCGCCGAGTCGCTCGGCCTGGCGCCCTCGGTGGCGAACGCGCTGCGCTGCGTCTTCGAGCATTGGGACGGAAGTGGACAGCCGTCGGGCCTGTCGGGTGAATCGATATCGACGCCCGCACTGGTCGTGTCGCTGTGCAGCGATCTCGAGGTTCTGGCGCGCGTTCACGGGCTGCCCGCGGCGCTCGCGCTCCTGCAAAAGCGCGCGGATGTGGTCTACCCGAGCGCGATGGTCGACGCTGCGCGCGTGCGAGCGCCTGCCTGGCTCGACGAACTGACCCGCGGCCCGGCCTGGATGAGTGCGCTTCGCCCGGTCACCCAACTGCGTGCCGCGAGCCTGGCGCTGGTCGGCGACGTGATCGACCTCAAGCTGCCCTGGCTACTGGGTCATTCGCGTGCCGTCGCGGAGCTCGCCGAGGCCCTCGGAACAACCCTCGGCCTCGCCCCGCCCATGCGGCGCGCGCTCCGACGCGCGGGATGGCTGCAAGGACTGGGTCGCGTGGCGATACCCAATGCTGTATGGAATCGCGCGGGTCCGTTCTCCGCGGCGGATTGGGAGCGCGCGCGACTGAGTCCCTACTGGACGTCACGCGCGGCCCAGCAGATCGGACATCTCGAAATCGAGGCTGAACTGGCCTCGCACGTCTGCGAGCGACTCGACGGATCGGGCTACTTCCGGGGTTCCCGACTCGCCGTAACACCACTGGAGTTCCGGGTGCTTCCCGTCGCCTGCGTCTGGTTGGCCCTGACGGCTCGCCGCCCTTGGCGGGACGCGTTGACCGACGACGATGCGATGGAGCATCTGCACAAGCAAGTAGTGCGGGGACGGCTGGACAGGGGCGTGGTCGATGCGCTGACGAAATCCATCACGACGTCTCATGCAATGGCCTGCAGTACACCGGAATCGGCCCCCGCCTTGTCGCCAAGAGAAATCGAAGTGCTGCGGAGGGTCAGCCAGGGCGACAGCAACAAGGAGGTGGCGCTTCTACTCGGCATCAGCCCAGCGACGGTGCGCACTCATCTTGAGCGAATCTTCAAGAAGTTGGACTGCAAGAGTCGCGCCGCGGGAACGCTCAAAGCATCGTTGCTAGGGTTGCTCTGATAGGTGCCGTGTCGGCGTGGGTTCGCACGGCCGCTTTGCGGTCGAATGCAGACAGTCTGAGGGCTGGGCCGGTCGGCTGCTGTCGCTGCACAGCGGTCGCTCAGACGTAGGCAGATGCCGGCACCGTCACTTCGTTCTGACGGGTTGAACTCCGCGACCCGATGAATTCGAGGGCGGGTTGGTCCACCGCACGAAGCTCCAGATGCTGCTGCGAGGAGTGCCGTCGAGCAAAGTCGCCTACCATTGACGAGTACGGAGAGCGCCGCAGATGCGCCTCTGGCATCGTCCCTGGGGAGGGAACACCATGCGACTGAGCGTACCGAACGTCAAGGGCATCGACGTCAAGCATCGGACAGGCTTCATCGGCCAGCTGATGCGTCCAGCCACGGAGGTCGAAGGCGAATGGACTCGCTTCGTTCTACCTTCCGTAGCAGGTCACGTGCTCAGCTCCGTCAGCGGCGAGTTGATTTATGTGTTTGCCAAGGCGCCAAAGCATGACCAGTTGCCTGCCAATGGGCCTGTCCTGATTGGCGCGATCCCTGATGCCATCGGCGACTTCATCGATCTGAAGACATCCAAGTGGTTGGCGCATCCGGACATCGACGGTCCGGAAACTGGGACCGCACGGGCCATTGAGAGCTGGTCGAACGGCTTCCGCTACGTCGGAGAGGGGGAGGCCGGGGACGGCAGGATCGGTCTGCGGCGACCTCAGTTGGGCGCCCTGCACGCGATTCACGCGCATTGGTCGACGAGCAAGGACGTCGCGACAGTCGTCATGCCGACTGGCACGGGCAAGACCGAGACCATGCTGGCAACCCTCGTGTCGGCCAAGTGTTCACGCGTCCTCGTGCTCGTACCTACGGATGCGCTTCGAACACAGATCTCGCAGAAGTTCTTCTCGCTCGGCATCCTGAAAGATCCCCGCGCAAGCCTGCTGCAGCCCGGCGTGCTGCGACCCGTCGTGGGAATGCTGGCCAAGACGCCAACCACGCCCGAAGAGGTCGATGAGTTCTTCATGCAGTGCAACGTGGTCGTGACGACCAGCGCGCTGGCCGGAAAATGTTCGGAGGCGGTTCAGGAGCGGATGGCCGAACGCTGCTCCCACCTGTTCATCGACGAGGCTCACCACGCCGAGGCGGCGACCTGGAAGCAGTTCAAGTCCCACTTCAAGGGTCAGCGGCCGATCCTGCAATTCACGGCTACACCGTTCCGCGAGGACGGTCAGCCTCTGGACGGGAAGATCATCTACGTCTACCCGATGCGTCAGGCTCAAAGCGAGGGTTACTTCAAGCCAATTCGATTCAGCTCGGTCTACGCATTCAACAGTGCCCGTGCGGATCGCGACATCGCGGAAAAGGTGCTCGAGGAACTGCGTGCAGACACGACTGGCTTGCACGTCGCAATGGCACGAGTCTCAACCCAACGACGGGCCACAGAAGTTCATGCCATCTACGTGGGCCTCGGACAGTTCAACCCCATCGTCATTCATAGTGGCCTCAAGCAGACGGAAATCGATGACGCCCGCCGAAAGTTGGATAGCGGAGAATCGCGAATCGTCGTCTGCGTCGACATGCTGGGCGAGGGCTTCGACATGCCCGAGCTGAAGATCGCGGCATTCCATGACTTGCGCAAGAGCCTGGCCGTCACGCTTCAGCTGGCAGGCCGCTTCACCCGGTCGAGGGATGACCTGGGCGAGCCCGTCTTCATCGCCAATACGGCGGACGTCAATCTCAAGGAGGAACTGCGCGCGCTGTACACGCAGGATCCCGACTGGAACCTGCTCTTACCCCATCTTAGCGAGGGCGCGATCGACCAGGAACTTGAGGCGCAGAGATTCGTGGGCGGCTTCGTCGGGCAGCTGGACGAAATCCCCCTCAATGAGATTCAGCCGGCCGCCAGCATGGTGGTCTATAGGACTCACTGCGCAAACTGGAATCCCGACGCTTTCAAGGCTGCGTTTAAGGGGAGCGGCGACGAGGAGCAGGTCTATCCGATCTTGAACCGGGCGGAGCACATGCTGGTCGTCATTGCGGCCCGCCGCCAGGGCGTCGCGTGGACGGACATTTCTACGGTCGACAGTATCGTCTGGGAACTGTGCATTGCAATCTGGGATCGCGACAAGTCCTTGCTCTATGTACACGGCTCCGCGAACAACGGCAACTACGCTGATTTTGCGAAGGCGCTCTGTGGGGATGACGTCGAACTCATCACGGCGCCTGACGTCTTCCGAGTCTTCGCAGGCATCAATCGACTCATGCTCACCAACGTCGGGCTTGACGAGCAATTGGGTCGCCAGATTCGCTACACCGGGCGAATGGGTCCCGATGTGGGAACGATGCTGGCAGAAGCAACGCTGGCGACAACCACGAAGGCAGTGCTGGCGGGAGTAGGTTTCGAGAACGGCGGGCCGACCTCCATCGGCGCGGGAAAGCGAGGTCGAGTCTGGGCCAGCCTGCGCCTGCGGGTCGACCAGTTCGCGGCATGGTGCAAGAACGTGGGCTCCAAGATCGACGATCCGAATCTCGATCCTGAAGACGTGCTTCGTGGCACCCTCATCCCGACGATGATTGATGCGCGGCCGTCCGGCGTGCCGGTTGGCGTTGACTGGCCAGTCGAACTCTTGGATCACGTGGAATCGGCAACCACGATCTCTTTCTCGCACACGCTTAGCGAGCAGTTGACCAACGTGAGCATCGAGCTTCGCGACTACGCGGAGGCCGGTCCCATCGTCTTGAAAGTGGCCTGCGCGCAGCGCGAAGTGCAAATTCGACTGACCTTCATCGGAAGTGGGAAGAACGCGGACTTCGCCTTTGTCTACGAAGGGGCTGCTCGTGCCACGATCAAGCGTGGTGGCGAGCACGACCTGTGTGACTTCCTAACGAAGAATCCACCCACGATCTGGTTCGCGGACGGGGCAAGGCTGGATGGCAATGTGCTCGTCCAGCTGAGGTCGGACGTGCCGCTATACAACCGCGATCGCCTGGAGGTGGTTGATTGGAGCAACATCGACCTCACCCAGGAGTCGCAACGGGAAGAACGCCGATCCAACACCGTGCAGTTCAGGATGATCGAGCACATCAAAGCGGAGGGGCGGCACGTAATCTTGATGGATGACGACGGGAAGGGCGAGGCCGCAGACATCGTTGGCATCAGTCTCGACAGTCAGACATTGCCGAGACTCATCTCCGTCGACTTGTACCACTGCAAGTATTCAAGCGCGCCAGAAGCAGGCTCCCGGATCGGCGACATGTACGAAGTTTGCGGCCAAGCTCAGCGCAGTGTGCTGTGGCTGCACAACAAGGACCGCAGGACGGACCTGTTTGCGCATCTTCTGAAGCGAGAGGCGCTGAGGATCGAAAGCGGCCGATCCACGCGCTTCGAGGTAGGCGTCAAGGAGCGCCTGATACAGATCCGGGATCTGAGTCGCACCTGCCGGATCGCGCTTCGCGTATTCATCGTCCAGCCTGGTCTGTCCAAGGCTGACGCCGCTGATCATCAACTTGCTCTACTTGGCGTCACCGAAAAGTTCCTGCAGGAGACGTTTCAGGTGCCTCTGACGGTCTTCTGCAGCAAGGACGGGAATTGACAGCGTTTGCGAGAGCGCGGCGCCACGCGCTCGATGCCGCAATCCGTTCAGTGGCTACAAGCATGGTGCTGTCACGTGGCCCGTTTCGCAGCGAGCGTGAAGATGTCGTAGCTGTCGGCCTAGCGTAGCACTTGGCGGGTGCCAGCTGCGTCGCGCACTGTAGCGGTTGCCTCAGAGTCAGCTGTGCAGCGGATGCAGACGTCTTCCCATTCAATTCGAAAGGCCGCCTCAAGTCGCAAAGCGGAAGTCGCGGTGGCATGGCCCGTGCCCCGTGCTCATTGGCGCGTCTTCGTTTCCCATGGCGAACCATTCATGAGGCGCGTGAAGGTCAGGAATGCCCACGGAGTATCACCGCGGGGAAACCTTGACTTGCTTGCCTCGGACCACCGGAGTTTCTGTAGGCTTGAGAGTCGGCGCCGCGCATCCGCACCAAGGGTCAGCCAGGCGCGATCGTCGTCAGATCCAGCGATACCCAGAAACATGCGCCCGCGCCTAGCTCGCTACGACAGCCGACCTCGCCGCCATGTCGACTCACGATGTTCCGGACGATCGAGAGTCCGATGCCGGTGCCGTCGAAAAGAGCGCCGTGCAGGCGCCGGAACGGTTGGAAGAGGTCGGCTGTCGAGCTGTCGAATCCAACGCCGTTATCGCACGCCTCGATCCTCAATATGGCGCCGTCCTGTGATGCGGCGACAGACACCCACGGAAACTCGCTGCCCGAGGAAAACTTCACGGCGTTGCCGATGAGGTTGACGAACGCCTGGCACAGCAGCGAGCGGTCGCCCGCGGGCAGCGGTGGGAGCGGTTCGATCCGCCAAGCTACCCGCGCAGCTTCTGGCCGGCTGAGCGAGACGGTCTCGACCGCCTCGCGAACGATGGCGTCGAGGTCCACGCGCAGCAGGTTCAGAGGCGCTCGCCGCGCCTGGGCGAACTCCATCAGCGCCGCGATCAGGTCGATCGAGGACTGGCCCTGGCGGCTGATGGGCCGCAGCAATTCGATGGCGCGGTCGTCGTGCCCCTCGCGTACGAGATCGATCGCTAGGTCAGCCAGTCCCTTGATGCCGCCCAGCGGGCCGCGCAAGTCGTGCGAGACGGTGCGATTGAATGACGCGAGTCCCTCGATCATGTCGCTCAAATCGGCCGTACGTTCGGCCACGCGCTGCTCCAGCGATTCGTTGGCATCGCGCAGCAACGCCTCGGCAGTCTCGCGACGGCGCAGTTCCTTTGCGAGGGCCGTGTGCGAGCGCATCTGTCCGACGGACAACAAAGTGGCTCCGGCGATCCCAAATGGCACCCAGGTCCACAGGCGCACGCGAAATTCGGGCTGCGCCGTCAACCAGCCGGCCAGGACCACAAGGGGCTGGACCAGAAACGCAGCCGAGACAAAGCCGAAACCGGTGCCCGGCGCCTGCTGCCGGGCCCTGAGTCCCATGACCGCCAGCCAGATCATCAAAAGCCCGAGACTGATGTGGGCTGTGAGCGGGCGGCCTACCGACAGGATATGCAGCGCGATGGTCGCGACGATCCACACCGCGGCCAGGCGCATCGCGTCCCGCCACGCCGCGACTTTGTTGCTCGTGTAGAGGCACATTCCGGTCGCCATCGCGATGCCGGCCGCACCCGCCATGCCGAGTCCGACGATGCTGGTTCCACCAAAGTCGGGCATCAGCGGGTTCTTGACCAGGAAGATTGCTGATCTGATGGCCAGCGCCAGGGCGAAGAATCCGAAGCCCGGGTCCCGCGTCTTGTGACGAACCCAGAGGAAGAGCGCGGCAAGCACGCCCAACACCACGCCGCCGGGCCACCAAGCGTCCCAATCGAAGGTGTCCATGGTCCGGATTGCCTCACTGCGCTGCCCGGATGTCAACGGCCGCACAGGCAAGAACGGCTCACGCCGTTTGCTCAAGATTGGGTTGGATGAGATCTTCGAACCACTCGATGAAAGCCATCAGCCTGCGCGAACGCTGATGCCGATGCGGATAGAGGAACGAGATCTCCATCGATGCCGCCCGACTCTCCGGCAATATCTCGACGAGTTGGCCGGAATCCAGCAGATGCCGGACATCGAAGCGCGGAATCTGGATCAGGCCCAGTCCTGCGATACAGCACGCGATGTAGCTCTCAGCGTTGTTCACGACCACGCGGCTCGGCACTTCCAGCGCATGCGTGCCATCCGCCGTGACGTGTTCCCAGAGCAGTTCGCGTCCGGTCGTCGGCGAGGCGTAGCCGACTGAGACATGCGCCGCGATCAGTTCCTCCACGCAACGCGGCGTGCCACGCTCCTGCAGGTACTCCGGGCTCGCGCAGTTGATCAGCGCGATGCGCCCGATCGGACGCACCACGAGGCTGCTTTCGCGAAGGCTGCCGACGCGCACGACGCAGTCCACCCCTTCCTGTACCGGGTCGATGGAACGATCGGTCGATCCCAGGCCGATTGTCAGGCGGGGGTGACGGCGCAGCAGGCCCGGCAATGCAGGGGCGATCAAGCGGCGTGCGATGCGACTGGGGGTATCCACGTTGAGGTGGCCGGACACCTGGCGCTGCTGCGACTGGAAAAGGTGGTCGATGTCTTCCGCCTCGCTCAACAATATGCGCACGCGTTTCAGCAATTGCATGCCGTCAGGTGTGAGATGTACCTGACGGGTCGTGCGATGCAGCAGCCTCGTGCCGACACTGGTCTCCAGTTGCTGGACCGCAGCGGATACGGTCGCGCGCGGCAAGCTGAGCGCATGAGCCGCCTTAATGAAGCTGCCCATCTCAGCAACCTGCGCGAACACTCGGTACTGATCCAGTTTGTCCATGGTCGTGCTACGACGCCTTGCAGGCGACAGCGGAGGTCGTCGCTCTCATCCCGCGAACCCGCCTGCATCGAGGAAATCCTGTTCCTCACGCGTCGACTGGCGGCCCAACACGCGGTTGCGATGAGGAAAGCGACCGAAGCGCCGGATGATGTCCCGATGGCCATGCGCATGTGAAAGCCAGGGCTGGCCGATTTGCTCATGCAATTGCACGGAGAAATCCTGGTCGGCGAGATATTCGGAGTGCGCGAAGGGCAGGCAAAAGAACGGCCTGAGCGAGACTTCCGTGTCGTCCATGAAGTGTTCGTCGCTGGCGCGCCGCGCGAAGGAGCGCGCGAGGCCATCGGTCGCATACATGTGTGCCGTGCCGCGAAAGGCGTTGCGGGGAAATTGATCAGTCAGCAGCAGCAAGGCAAGTGCGCCTCGCGGCGTTGCCAGCCACGCCTCAAGGCGGCCGCGGGCTGCCGAGAGATGAGCGTCGATGTACCGCTCGCGGAAGAGACGATCGAAGGCCGGATCCTTGGAAAACCATCGGCTGGGGCCCGCATCGCTCCAGAACCGAACGAGTTCCGAGGGCTCGATGGCGGACACTGTTTGCGACGGCGATCTCCGGCGCTCCTGGAGCTCCGTGCGTGGAGCCAACCGTTGCCCGTGTGTCATGGCCGCGAAAAGAACCAGATCGCCAGCGCCGCGACGATCGCCGGAACCAGGGCCACGACGAAGAGAATCGGTAACTCCTCCCGGGCCGAGTAGCCCGCGTGATTGACGCCGACCCACATGTTGGCGACGGCCACGAGCAACCAGAGCGGGATGAACGCCTTCGCCGCCAACGCAATGGACGCTGCGTTGGCGCCCCAAAGGTGCCCGAACAGCATGCAGACCCCGAGAAGGATGATGCCGCCGAGAAGTGTCAGTACCAGGTGCATGCGAGCTTTCTTTGCGCTGGCGCTGCGTGATTCGCCGCGGCGAACTCGATGATGCCGCAGGATAGGTCAGGAGAACACACTCAGATTCCCCGCGATGTCCTTGCCGGCATAGGGCGGGAAGACGTCCAGTTCGAGGTCCGGATTGCCGATCAGCATCGCCTTCGTGTTGCTGAGCGCATCGAAACCGGCCTTGCCGTAGTACTTGCCCATGCCGCTGGCGCCAACGCCACCGAACGGCAGACTGTCGATCCAGCAGTGCAGGTTGGTCTGGTTGATGCAGCCGCCGCCGAACGACAGGCTGCCCAACACGTAGTCGACATTTTGCTGGTTCTTGCTGAAGACGTAGGCGGCCAGCGACTTGGGCTTGCGCCTGATGATGTCAATTGTGGCTTTTAGGTCCGTGTACGGCAGCACGGGCAGCACCGGGCCGAAGACCTCCTGCTGCATGGCTGGGTCGCCCCAGTCCGACGGATAGAGCAGCGTCGGTGCAACGTAGCGAGCAGTGACGTCGTACTCGCCGCCCAGCACCACCTTGGAGGGAAGGATGTACGACGCCACGCGAGCAGTGTCGCGCTCGCTGATCATGCGGGCAAAGTCCGGGCTCCGCTTCGGATCCACCCCGTACATCTTCACGATGCTGGCCTTGAGCCTGGCTATGAACTCATCGGCGACGGACTCGTGTACACAAACGAAGCCGGGGGCGATGCACCACTGTCCCGAAATGGCGTTGTGGCCCCAGGCGATGCGGTCCGCGGCGATGGCGAGGTTCGCGGTCTCGTCGACGATCGTCGGGTTCTGCCCGCCGAGCTCCAGCACGACGGGCGTCAGGTTCTCGGCGGCGGCGCGCATCACGATCTTTCCGACCGCGGAACTTCCCGTGAAGAAGATGAAATCGAACGGCAACTTCAGGAGTTCGGCGATTTCCTCGCGTCCGCCAGTGACGACCGCGACGTCCTGCGGGTCGAAGTATTGCGGGATGTATTTCTGAAACAACGCCGCAGTGGCCGGCGTCGTGTTGGCGGGCTTGAGAATGACCGGGTTGCCGGCGGCCAAGGCAGCGATCGCAGGATCAAGGAGCAACAGTACCGGCGCGTTGAAGGGTCCGATAACGAGCGTGACGCCATAGGGCTCCTTGTAGACCATGCCCCGGTTGCCGGTCTCTTCCAATCCCTTTGGAATGGCTACCGGCTGTGGCGCCATCAGTTCCTTCAGGTTGTCGCGGTAGTACTTGATGACGCCGCTCGGCACGGTAATCTCGAAGAGCTGCTCGAATGGCGGCTTACCGAAATCCTGGTACAACGCCGCACAGAACTCCTGCGCATGAGTCGTGAGCATGCGCTCCATGCGGTCGAGCTTGTCGATCCGCCATTGGTAACTCTTGCTGGCATCACTGTGAAAGCGTGCCTTCTGGGCATCGAAGATGGCCTGAAACTTGTTGGTCATGTGGAATGTCCCGTGGCTGGAGCGAACTGGTTGCGTGAAGGCTGACCGGAGAATCGGTCACTCTGCCCACTCAACGCGCAACGCGAGAACTACTCGTCAAGGGCGTCGAGCACGAGCTCGGCGGTGAGCGCGCTGCTGTACTGCTGTTGTCCGGTGATGAGACGGCCGTCGCGGATCGCGAACGGCTCATTCGGCCCGCGACAGAGAAAGTCGGTCCCAGCGATGCGGGCCGCTTCGCCCTGGATGGTGTAGTCGTTCAACTTCATGCCGAAGGCCTTGTTGACGTCCTCTTCCTCCTCGTCGGTGAAGCCGGTCCACTTCTTCCCCTCCGCCAACAGCCGTCCATTGGACAGCCGCGTCCAGAGCAGAAGCGAGGAGCCGTGGCAGATCAACGCGACGATCTTCTTCGCTTCGTAGAATGCGGCGATCAATGCGTGGAGGGCCGCGTCGTCCTTGAACAGTAAAAGCGGGCCTCCGCCGCCCGCGACCCAGACCGCGTCGTAGTCTTCCACTCGCACCGCGCTGATGGGCATCGACTGCTTCAACATCGACGAGAACTTCGGGTGGTGCGCGAAGCCCAGGCTGATGAGATCGTCGGCATACGCACCGCCTGGCGTGCGCGGGTCGCTGTGTGTGTCGTACATGACTTCGCCCCCTTTCGTAGATGCGAGGTCCACGTGATGGCCGGCTTCGGTGAACATGAGGAAGGCGCGCGTCATCTCCTCGGCGAAGAAGCCCACCGGAAAGCCCTTGAGTTTCGTGGTGTTCGAGACGATCGAAAGCACGCGGCGCGGCTTTCGTTTCACGCCGATTCGGGACACGAGTTTCAGATCGGAGGCAAGCATTTCCCGGATCCTTCCGTCGAGATGTCGAATTGGGGTGACGTGTTGAGCAGCGTGCGCGCGCGGCGGCTGCTGCGACTCCGACTACTTGGTCGTGTAGCCGCCGTTGATGAGCATCGTCTGGCCGGTGATCCACCAACCCTCGGACACCAGGAACCGAATGAACGGGACGACGTCGTGGATGTCGGTCAGGCCTGTCTTCGAGAACTTCGACAGGGCCGCCGCGGTACGGTGGTAAGCCACGGCATCCGCGCCCTCGGCCGGATAGAAGAACGGCGTGTCCATCGGGCCCGGGCCCACAGCGGTCACGGAGATGCCGCGATCGCCGAATTCCTTGGAGGCCGTGCGGGTGAAATGCTCCACCGGGGCCTTCGTGCCCGCGTAGGCCGCGTAGAACGGCGTGTAGGCGCCGAGCAAGGAAGTCACGATCGTGCAGACCTTGCCATTGTCGTTGACATTCTTGCCCGCCTCCTTCAGGAAGAAGAACGCCGTCTTCGAGTTCACGGCCGTCATTTCGTCATATTCGGCTTCGCTGATCTCGACCATCGGCTTCTTGAGCACTTTACCGACGGTGTTGATGGCGATGTCCGGACGGCCGACCGCAGCGACCGTATCCGCGAAGAGCTTTTCGACGGCCTTGGCGCTTGTCAGGTCTGCCTGCAGGGTGACCGCCTTAGCGCCGGCAGACTCGATGGCCGCGGCGGTCTTCCTCGCCTCGGCTTCGGACGCCGCGCTGTTGTAGTGGATCGCGATCGCCCTGGCACCCTGCTGAGCTAGGTCACGAGCGATGAGGCCGCCGAGATTCTTGGCCCCTCCTGCGATGAGAACAGTCTTGCCTTTGATGGAATGGTCAGCCATTGCGATCTCCAAGTTCATGCGGGAGATCGCAGTCTAGGCAGCGTCGGCCCGGAGATCAGCCCGTCCGCGTTGGATAGATTGTCCAGGAATGCCGATCAATTCTTTGGCGAACTGACGGGCAGCAAGCATGAAAGGACCGCTCTGGCAACGAAAACGGACGTCTGCCTCGCGGCGGCGCGGGACCGCAACCGCTGCATTGCTGCCATCGCGACGAGCTCGCCAACCGGCAACAACTGAACCAAAGCGGAAGTCCGGCTGGGCAAACTCATCCCCAGAACCGGACATTCAGGAGCCCAGCCCCGCGACCTACATTCCCAAAGCTGACCATCAGCCGCGATGCACCTTCTCGGCCTGGCGCCTTGCTCATTGGAGGCGTCGCAGCTACGCCAACTTCCAGCGGGCCTCTTCGAGCTTCTTGGCGAAGGGCACGCTGAGATTCAGGCCGCGGGCGACGCCATCTCGCCGAGCACCATCTCGTCGAATGACGGCAGAGCTTCGATCGTTGGGCTCAACAGTTGGCGAGCTTGCGCGGTGGTGACAACATCCTTGGCGTCGAGCTTGATCAGCTCGGCCTGATCGCGAAGTGGCTCATACACGTCCTCGCCAATCAAGCGGCCGCGGCTGTCGTACGGCCAGATCATCTGCAGGCCCACGATCTTGTGCAGGTACATGTCGGTGTCGTCGGCGCGATGCTGCTTCTGGTTCAGCGCTTTCTCGAGCAATCTGCGCGCGATGAACTTGGGAAGCGCATTGAGCAGCTTATTGTCTCGAAGCGATTTCCCCGAGACCTGCTGGTAGACGGTTGCAACCGACGTGACATAGTGATCGGAGACCGAGACTTCCTCGGACTCGACGTAGAAGGCAGTCTGGTTCGTCTCGGCCCACATCCTGTACAGGCCCTTGATCTGGTGTTGGCCGTTGAGCACGATGTCATTTCCGCCGGCCGTGATGTGATACACGGCCTGAGGGCTCATCATGTCGGGCGCGAAGATCTCGTCGTAACGCCCCGCGACCTCGAGCGCGCGGTGCCGAGCGTAAGCCTTCAGGATGAAACGATGACGCGGATTTTCGGTCACGGCCAACAGGCGGTCTACAGCCACGTTGAGTTTTGTGATGTCCAGATTCTTCATGTTCGTTCCGCTTTGCCTAGAAGTTCACGCCCGCGACCAACCCCAAGTTGCTGCGGTCGGCCATCAGGTTGTACTTGCCGCCACCGAAGTGCGTGTACGCAATCTCGGCGAAATAGCGTTTGTCCAGATCGGCGCGCAGCGCAGCACGCGCGGTCAGCCGGCCCTGACTGAAAGTGCCGTCGTACGAGTAGCCCCGGACATCCTTGGCCAGCGTCAGTGACGGAGTCAGCGCTGCGCCGAACAAGACGTTGCCGTAGGTTGCCGACATGCGACCACGCACGCCCCAGGAGTCGCTGCTGACGAAGCCGTCGCCGGTGCAGGTCTTGCTCGGCACGCCATTGAGGCCCGGCGCCGTTTCAGCACAGGTGGTCAGTGCGCCGTTCAGCTCGTAGGGAGCGGGGCCATACGCCAGGCCCCGGCCATAACGCATCACCGTCGGGTCGGGCAGGTCGTCGACATGGCTCATCCCGAGTTCGGCAGCCAGAACGATTCGATCCGCGCCCAGCGCCTTGAGGAAGACCTTGTTGGCGCCGAGATTGGCGGTCACGACGCCGAACCTGTCGTAGCCGTCGAACGTGCCGCCGGCCGGCACCGCGAGGTAGTCCTTGCGGATCGCCAGCAGCGAGGTCGGAGCGCGCAGCAGCGACGCCGTCAGCAGATCGCTGGGGCTCATGCCCAGCGGCTGGTTGGGGCGATAGGCCACTTCGCCGAACAGGCGTGCGGTCGGATCGAACTTCGTGTCGAAGCTCAAGCCGAACATGTGCGTACCTTCCGGGAAGACCACGCTGTACTTCAGCCCGTTCGGATTCGCCAGCCGACCCAGACCGCCGGCCAGTCCGGCCGGTAAGGTGGCACCGTTGACGTCTTCGGCCGTCAGGCGATAGATGTTCGGCAACGCGTTGTCGGTCGTGGCCGCATAGCCGCGAATCTCGGTATTCCACGAGTCGAATGTATAGCGCAGCGACAGGCCGAACTGGCCCATCCCCTTGGGCTTCGCGTCGGCATCGCGGTGCACGTAGTAGCCGCTGCTGAGCAACGACTCCTCGGTCAGGGAGCCCATTGTCGAAAGAGGCGTCCCGGCGATCGGAGCCCCGACGGCTGCCGCCATGTTGCAGCCCGGCTGCACGATGGAAGCCACGTCGAAGAACGTGCCGCAACCCGGCATTTCGGTCGGTCGGAATTCGAAAGGGACGTAGCCGTCGATCGCCCAGTCCTTGCCTCCTAGAACGCTCAAGCTCACCATGCCCACGGGCACCTTGGCTTCCTGCGCCAGCGCCCCGGGCCGGAACTGCGCCGCGAAGTCGTTCGGGTTGGTGGCCGCACCAATGCCGCCGTTGAAGAACTGCGACACGCCCCAGTTGATCACCTGGCGGCCCGCGCGCACCTCGGCCTTGAGGCCGTCGCTGCCATCGAACTTTCCGTACAGGTACGCGTCACGAACGATGCCGTTGCTGAACTTCGCGTCGGGCGAGAAGCCCTTGTCCGACAGCGGCGTCCCCGGCTTGAAGCCGTTCGCATAGTTGCCATAGGCCGCGTCGTCATGGCCGTTCACGAAGTCGTACCAGGCGTCGGCGCGAACGAACGCGCCCAGATTCCTGCCATGCACATCGAGGTCGACCATCGCCTTGACGACGGTACTCACCGCGTGACTCTTGGCGAAGTTCAGGTCCGAGCCGCCGGTCTGGCCGATCAGGCCACCCGGGACCGCACCGGGCACCTTCGTGGACGGGATGAGTGCGTAGTCGGAGGGGTTGGGAGAGTCGGTACGGATGATGGTGCCGGCGGTGGCGGTGGTGTCGACGCGAGCCGCCACGTCATCGGAAATCTTGAACTCTGCGGCCATGCTTGACACGGCGCTGCTGACGAGCGCGACGGTCATTGCGAACTTGAATTTGGGCATGGATGTCTCGTGGTGATGGTTGTTTTGGAAAGCGGAAGCGATGGAAATTGATATCGAGCCGTCAGCGTTGGCTAGGCGCCCATGGCATGTGCGTCTTGGCCTCGGCAGCACCGATCGGCGCCCTCGTGGGCGATTGCAATTAGCTGAAGAACGGCATTCCCGGGCCGATGCGCACCCGTTGAGCGATTGGAGGCGTGGTTGCTTCGCTGCAGCCATCGACGACATAGGTCGCGCAGCGAACTCCGAGTGACTGCACCTCGGAACGGACAGCGTCGAGCGCTGCCTGGCTGGTGTCCGAGGCAATGATGTGGGCGCCGCGCCGTGCAAAGGCGAGCGCTCTGGCGCGGCCGATTTCGGATCCGGCACAGGTGATGAACACCTGCCAGTTCTTCAGATCCTGGACACTCATGATTGACTCCTGATCGAAACGCGGGAACGCGTCGTGGGCAGTACATGGCTCTTGAACTGCTCGCGCAACTTGTTCTTCAACATCTTTCCGGTGGCGCCGAGCGGGATCGTGTCCACGAAGACGACGTCATCGGGCGTCCACAGGCTCGCGATCTTTCCGTCGAAATGACGAATCAGCTCATCGCGCTCGAGTTCGGCGCCGGGCTTCTTCACGACGACCAGGAGCGGCCGTTCGTCCCACTTCGGATGGAAGGCCGCGATGCACGCCGCCATGGCGACCGACGGGTGCGCCATGGCGATGTTCTCGAGGTCGATCGAGCCGATCCACTCGCCGCCGGACTTGATGACGTCCTTGGCGCGATCGGTGATCTGCATGTACGAATCGGCATCGATGGTGGACACGTCGCCGGTCGGAAACCAGCCGTTGATCAACGGATCTCCGCCTTCTTCCTTGAAGTACTGCGCCGCGATCCATGGGCCGCGAACGAGCAACTCGCCGGAGGCCCGCCCATCCCAGAGCAGTTCGCAGCCGTCGTGGTCGACGATCGTCATGTCGACGCCGAAGATCGCGCGACCTTGCTTGGACTGCACTGCTTGTCGTGCCTCGGGGCTCAAGTCCCTGTGCTTGGCCATCAGCGAGCAGACCGTTCCGAGCGGGCTCATCTCGGTCATGCCCCAGGCATGCAGCACCTCGACACCGTAGGTCTGCTGGAAGCGCTCGATCATGGCGGCCGGGCAGGCCGATCCGCCGACGATCGTCCGACGCATCGTCGCGAACGTCAGTCCCTTGGACTCCACGTGGGCGAGTAGCCCTTGCCAGACCGTTGGCACCCCCGCCGAAAGCGTGACGCCTTCGGCTTCAAAGAGGTCGTGCAGCGACTTGCCGTCAAGCGCGGGCCCCGGAAGCACCAGCTTGGCGCCGACCATGCAGGCGATGTACGGCAGGCTCCACGCGTTGACGTGGAACATCGGCACGACGGGAAGGATCACGTCGCGCGATGAGCAGTTCAGGGCATCGGGTAGCGCGCCGGCGTAGCTGTGCAGGAGCGTCGACCGATGGCTGTAGAGAACGCCTTTCGGGTTGCCTGTGGTCCCCGACGTGTAGCAAAGGCTCGACGCGCTGTTCTCGTCGAATTCCGGCCACTCGAAGCGGTCGTCTTGCGCTTCGACCAGGTCTTCGTAGCAAAGCAGATTCGGAACGCTCGAGCTCACCGGCATGCGGCTGCGGTCGGTCATCGCCACGAACGCCTTGACCGTTGGCAGCCGCGCCGCGACTGATTCCACCAACGGCAGGAAGCTCATGTCGAAGCAAAGGACCTGGTCTTCCGCGTGGTTGACGATGTAGGCCAATTGATCCGCGTGCAGACGCGGGTTCAACGTGTGCAACACGGTGCCGGTGCCGGAGACCGCGTAGTACAACTCCATGTGCCGGTAGCCGTTCCAGGCCATCGTCGCGACGCGTTCGCCAGGGACGATGCCGAGCGCCTGCATGGCCTTGGCCATGCTTCGGGCACGGCTGGCAAGTTCTCGGTACGTGGTGCGATGGATGTCGCCCTCCACGCGCCGGGAGACGACCTCCTGGTTGCCATAGTGACGCTCGGCATGAACCAGCAGGGATGAGATCAGCAGCGAGCGCTGCATCATGAGTCCCTTCATGGCTGGCTCACCTTCTGCACGGCCGGAGGAACCCAGCGGCCGTCGAGTACCTCGGGCCTGGGGTTGTAGAGGCGCAGCATCAAGGCGAAATGGCCGTTGGGTGCGGGCAGCCAGTTCGCGGTGTCCGCCGGCACGTCGTGCTGGATGATCAGGTCGAGCGAGCCATCCGCATTGAAGTGCAGCTTGTCGCGGTCGCCGACGGCGTAGCGCTGCAACGTGTTGTCGATGAAGAAGGACGCTTCGTCGTACATCGTCAACGACCAGAACGCAGACGCCGGCGGGATTTGCGCCTTGTCGAAATGCAGCACGTAGCGTTG
>FTIP01337238.1_pt1 | contig 19812 bp, 18 predicted proteins | sample 1658301 | NCBI WGS metagenome assembly FTIP01 (sample SAMEA3914813, study PRJEB12502) | metagenome | biome: forest; material: soil | place: Canada | collected 2011-07-07 | depth 0.3 m
CCGACCTGCTCGTCGAGCTCGCCACACAGCCGCGAGACCTGGCTCTTGGAGACGCCGGTCATGCCGAGCGCCTTGACCAGGTCGTCCACGGAGCGCGTGGAGATGCCCTTGATGTAGGCCTCCTGGATCACCGCCGTCAGCGCCTTCTCGGCCGTCCTGCGAGGCTCCAGGAACTCGGGGAAGTAGCTGCCCTGGCGCAGCTTGGGGATCTTGAGCTCAACCGCGCCAGCACGCGTCTCCCAAGTTCGGTCTCGGAAGCCGTTGCGACTGTTGGTGCGCTCGGCGCTCTTCTCGTCGTAGCCGGCGCCGCAGCGCCCCTCGACATCGATCTCCATGAGCCGTTGGGCCATGAACTGCACCATCTGGCGCAGCATGTCGACGTCGGCTCCCTTCTCGGCGAGCTCGGCCAATGCGATAGTAGAGGTGGTGGTCATCGTGGTGGTCTCCAGACAAAGTTGGTGGGTCGCACCTCAACCTTATCCGGGCTCTCGATGGCCACCCCTGTTTCAGGGCGCCTCTGCTCGAAGACTTACACCACTTCCTGGGACATCACCCGGGACTTAGACGAAACCTGTACAGTTCGCGCGATGCGAGGAAATGACTGATGCCTGCCGGACGCCCCCAAACAATTGCGCCGGAGGTGCTTGGCGGCATCCAAAAATGGCTTGCGACGGCTTCGACTTACGCGCAGCCCAACGACTTTTTCTTCAAGTCGACTCTTCAGTCGGCCGAAAAGCTGTCGAACGCAGACTCTTTTGCGGGGGCTCTGGCGAAGGCTTTCACATACCATTTGATCGGCGAGATCGACGAATCGCTGCATTGGGTCGGCAACCTACGCAAATACCAGCGTGAGCCGATGGCCGTTTCGGCTACTGAGGCGATCGTTCTGAGCAATCTTGGCTACTTCGGACGTGCCACGGATGTCTTTCGGAAAACGCCAGCGGAACCTGGCATGCTGGAGGCGATCCTACTGGTCTGTGGCTCCTTCGAGATGCTTTTGGCGCGAGCGGAGGGTACGGCGCTTGCCGACACCGAAAAGGGACGCGAGATCATTCTTGTCGCAGAGAGGTGTGTGATGACGCTAAGCCAGTTCGGGATTCAGGAAGCTCAATTGCAGAGTGTTCTCGAGCTCGCGGGGGAAGTGCTGCGCTCTCACCGCATGTTCTTCGCTGACGAGCTTCCGCTCATTCGCACCAACGAAGACGGGCTTCTGTATCAGCTGCGAGTTCGCGTCGACCCGAGCGTGGCTGCGCAATACACCGACGAAGTCATCGATCTCATGATCGAGCGCGACCTTGACGTCGACGGACTTTCGTTCAGTTTTCTACCCGCTTGAGCAATGGCCGTCACCTGCACCGAAATCGCGGCGCTCGGCGCGGATTTGCTTACCCAGGGGACCGAGGTTGCGGATCGGTCCGGCGTCAGTCGCCTTTACTATGGCGCCCTTCATCGCGCGCGGGAATGGATCAAGACGACGCCGGGAACGGCCAATTCGGGCGGGTACACGACGACCCATGCCAAGTTGCAGCACGAACTGAGGCACCTGAGTGGTTTGGCGGACGCTGCGCAGCATAAGAAGGGACGGAAGCTCGAGGTGAAGTTGGCCACCTTGAAGAAGCGTCGTACCGAGGCAGACTACGAGCTTGGATCACAGTTGCTCACACCGAGCGAGGTAGCTGCGCAGAAGGCGGAGACAGACATCTTTTTCAGCTATTGCGACCAGCCCTAAAACCAGCGGTGTCCTTGCTTCAACGCCTCGTACCTGCGATGCGTTTTCGTTTTCAGGCCGGCGCCCTGGAGCAGCCGCGATGGAGTGTTCTGACGTCGCAGCCTCATTGCCTATCGTCTGCATGCGCTATCAAGCCGCAGCGGTCATCGCATGCTGTCAGTCAAACACTCCGACTCGTGGCCAACGGCATGCTCACGAAGCACGCCAGACGACCTTCGGACAGCTAGCTAGCCTCACTCTTCAGATAACGCTGGACACGCGCAGCCCCGTCGCCCACGACCGCCACTGCGCGGAGCAACTCATCGAGCCGTGCACCGAGCGCCTGTCGCGCCGGCTCGCGACGGTCTTCGACTATGCCAACTGCTAGGACCTGACCGAGCACGACCTGCGCCATGAGGCGACCTGCCGGTGGGTGACGTACCGCTCGCCGGGCGGCGGCTGGCTGTTCTCCGAGACGGAGATCTGCAAGATCCTGGGGTAGAGCGACACCCGGATGCTGCTGCGCTACGCATCCCTGCGCGGCGAGGATCTGTCGTCCAGGCTGGCCTAGTAGTTGAAGTCGGCGCGGCGGCGTGCGAGCATCTTCGACGCGGGCCGGCGCGTGAGTTTTTGCTCAGGTTCTGCTGCGACATCTGGCCTAGTCGCGCGTGACAACGCGTAGCTGGCGATGTCGGCGACCAGCTTGTCCTGACCTCCCGCGATCTTGATTCGAGCGTTCAGCGCAGCAGCGCCATAGATCGTCTTGCCATTATGAGACTTAGGGTCGTACCAACTTGCCATGGTGGGCTCCTTCGGCTTGGCCTCAAGATTATCAGTTTTGTGCGTCCGCCTCATGAGCGGGCGAGCGTCCGCGTTCATCGTGAGCATGGTGTAGCCCTCGAATGCGTTCGGGCCCAGTTGCATCGAGCGATGTGCAGAGGCTGTGTCTCTTCATCGACTTGGGATGGCAGACGGGACAGCGGCGGAGCCTATAATGTCCTAAACTATGTCAGCAAGGAACCACATGCTTGATCCTCAGCAATGGATGGCGAAACGCATCGAGGCCGGCACAACCTTCACGCCGTCGACTCCGATCAATTCGCAGGAGTTGTTCGCGGGTCGGCGCGACCAAATCGTGCAGATCATCGACGTGATTAACCAGCTTGGCCAGCACGCGATCCTCTATGGCGAACGCGGTGTAGGGAAAAGTTCGCTGGCCAACGTGCTCGCAAGCTACCTCGGCATTCAGAAGGTTCTGTCGACGCGGGTCAACTGCGAAGCCGGCGACACCTTTGACTCTGTCTGGCGCAAGGTCATCGAGCAGATCGGCCTTACGCAGCAGCAACCCGGTGCAGGCTTTGTGCCGTCTTCGAAGGTCAACGTCATCCACGCAACGCAATTGCTCGGTGACGTCGCTACTCCGCACTCCGTGCGCAATTGCTTGATTTCCCTGTCGAACCAGTTCGTGCCGGTTTTCGCGATCGACGAGTTCGACCGACTCGACGAAAAGGCTCGTCGAGCATTCGCCGACCTCATCAAGACACTTTCCGATCATTCGGTACGGGCGACCATCTTGTTGGTCGGTGTGGCGGATTCGGTCGACCAATTGATCGCTGAACATCAATCCATCCAGCGTGCCCTCGCCCAGGTTCGTATGCCTCGCATGGACAATCGAGAAGTGGAAACGCTGCTTGACAATGGTGTCGCGAAGCTCGGAATGAAGCTGCACACCGACGCACGGCGCAGGATCGTCCGCCTCACGCAGGGCCTGCCGCACTATGCGCACTTGCTCGCGCTGCATGCGGTCCGCGCCGCCATTGACAACAACACTCTGGAGGTCTCGACCGATATGGTCGAAATCGCCCTTGAGCGTGCGCTGAAGACCGCGCAGCAGTCCGTGCTGAACGCGTACGAAACCGCCGTGCGAAGTGCTCGCAAGGACAATCTCTTCGGCAAGGTGTTGCTGGCGTGTGCGATGGCGGAAACCAATGAGCTCGGCGAGTTCGCAGCGCAAGACATTCGAGACCATCTGTCGCAGATCACAGGCAAGCGCTATGAGATCCCGCAGTTCGCCCAGCACCTGAAGGAGTTCACTGAAGCCAAACGCGGGCCGGTGCTGAAGAAGTCCGGGGTGCCGCGGCTCTACCGCTATCGATTTATCGATTCGCTACTCCAGCCCTACGTAATCATGCAGGGCGTCAAGGACCGCATGATCAAGTTGAGTGACCTTTGAATTCCGGCGGGCAGAATCGATAGGCGGACAAAGGGGTGGACTGGCGACGAAGCGCCGGAAACACCAGCATCCATGCGGCCCTTGACAGACGCCCCCTCCGCCAAACGAGCGACCGCTATGCCGGAAGCCGACACCGAGCGCTTCGAGGCCAATGTCTAGGCCCGCGGCAAGTCAGTCGAACCCATCGGTGTTGAGCCGACGACGACCAGAGCCGTGTTTTGCGGACTGCGTCTACGAATCCGCGAGCTTGGTGAGCCGCCCCGAAGCGGTGCATGTCCGCCGCGCGCCCTGCCCTCTAGATGGCGCCGTGCATCGTCCGCGCTGGGTTTCACCTTCAGATCGTCGACAACACCTATGCAGGCGAAAGCAAGTCACAGATGTCCACGCCGAGCGCGTGTGCGATGCGTTCAATGTTGTCGAGGGATGCGTTGCGTTCGCTGCGTTCGATCGACCCGATGTAGGTGCGGTGCAACTCTACTTTTGCCGCGAGCCCTTCTTGCGAAATACCCTGGTCGGCACGAAGCGCGCGCATGTGTCTGGCGACACGATCGCGTGCTGATTCGACGTTGCGTCCCCGGCCTCTCATAGGGACGAGAGGTTCGCATTCGAGATGAGTTTGAGTCTACAGACTTAAAGTAGCTTTTTGGCCGCAGAGCGCGCTTGAGGCAGTTGGTTCGAAGCCGCTGTGCTCTCGCGCCTGCCGAGGGGCTTCGCGAGATATTGCCGAAGGCCTTCAGTCCTTTCGTCTCGGCGGCTTACTTTTGGGCTTCGTTGGGGGCGAAGTCGGTTCCGCCGGCAGCGCGGGTGGCGTGCGCTCGAGCATCGACCGCATGGTTTCGGACTCAGCTTTGGAAGCCGCGGCGTCCTGTCTGGCTACGGCAAGTTCTCGGGAGGTGACGTCGAACTGCTCCGATAGCTCGAAATGCCGCGCCGAGAGTTCTCGGATGCTCGCCTGGGTCGCGTCAACTTGCGCACGCAACCTGCCGAGTGCGTCGGCCTGCTCCAGCTCGACCTCGCGGTGGCGTGCGCCCTCCTTCACCGCCTGGCCGCGCACGGCTTCCAGTTGCTTTTCTGACTTCGCGCGAGCTTGGCGTTCATCGTCGATTTCAAGCAGCGCACGACGCTCCGCAGCATCCGCGCGTGTGTTTGCGCCCTCAACGGCGCCCTGCGCCTTCGCCAGGTCGGCGCTGAAGTTCGCTCGCATCGCGTCCTGACGGCTAACCAGTTCGTCGTGGTGCCGCTGTAGCTCCAGCATCCGAGCGGTGGTACCGGCGTGTGCACGTCGCTCGGCTTCAAGTTCTGTGCTTGTCGATCGCGCGACTTCTTCCAGCCTCCGGATCTCCTGCCGAAGGGCTTCCACCTGAGCCGCGGCCTCCTCGGTGGCACGACGGCACGACGCCAAGTCAGTTTCGGCCCGTGTGACGTCGGCCCGTGCCTCGATGCGCACCTCTGTCAGTTCAGCCCGGGCGGCCGCACTCGCCTGCCGCCAGATTTCGGCGATGGCATCCGCGGCCGCCACCTTGAGCCCCTCCGGCAGATCCGGATGGTCGATTTCGATGCGCGCTTTCGCCCGAAGCTCTTCCCAAAATTTGGCGAGGGCGTCCGCCGGGGCGCTCATGGAGCCGCGTCGGGCGTATTGGTAGAGCTTGCTGGCCGTTGGCGTGATGCCGTGTCGAAAGAACAGCAACGCGCAGACTTCGCGGTACAGCGCTTTGGTGTCCGAGAACCGGGCTTTCAGGGACTCGACCTCGCTCTGGATCTCGGTTTCGCTGCTCATGGCCTAATAATACAACGTATTACGTTAACTTTAATGCTTTCTACCAAAGTCTCAGGACATAAGTCCCATAATGTCCTAGATTTTGACGGTTCAAACCCAGTTTGTGCGCGCCGCCCGCGTCTGCAACGTTGCCTTGGCGACTCGCCAGCCGAGGCATCCGTTGAGCACGTGGGGCCGAACACCTTCACAACTCACACCAGCGCCGCATCCGTACCGGCGCGCATGTCAAAGAACTCGACGGCAAGCCAGATAATGTCGACCCGGATCCCCGAGGCAAGTCGCCGACAACTCGCCCTATGGCCCGCTTTGGCGCGCCGGAATCGATATAGAGGCTCGTGCGTCGAGGGGCGGAAACTTCAGCGCGACCGAGTCCGCCGCAATCGATTCGACGACATAGCCATTGTCAAGCACGGTGCCAGCACCGATCGACACGACAGATTCGCCACGACTCAGAAGAATCTGCTCGACACCGTCAGGGCCAGTGACTCTCCCGAGGAATCGGTATTCCTGCGGTGGCGGCGCGGGTGGAGCGGCGGCCACTGTGACCGCCTGGACTATCGGCACGGGTGCCGGTGGCGGTGTGGGCACGACGCCGACGAAAGGATCAAACGATGGTACCGCCGATGCAGCACTCGCCTCTTGCAGCGGCTGCAGATTCGCGACTGCGCTTCCGCTTGCCGCAAGTGTCGGTTGCGCGGCGGTGGCACGGGCAGACTGCGCGGCCGGCGCCTCGCCCGCGAGGGGCGCGCCATCGCTGCGGCCGCGCGTATCGACCACTGCGTGTGTCGGCCAGACAAGCGAGGCGACCGTTGCGAGTAGCGTTGCCAGTAGCCCCCATTTGAGTGGGCCTTGGAGACGAGCAGCTCGAGCGTGTTCGCCCAGTGGCGTCTCGCGCTGCGTGCCGGCTCGAATCGATCCTGTCATGACGGCTCCGCGCTGAGGTTGAGAGAGGTTCGGGTAGACGTCATTTCGACCTCACCGCGTCGCTGCCGATCGGCGGCATACGGCAGTCAACAGGCCCGAACGTCTGGGGACGCAACGCAAAGACAATCTGCACGCTGGCATCTTCAGCAATCGGCAGCGTCGCGCCCGCGCGCTTGAAACGCATGCTCTGTACTGCCCCACTCTCGAATCGCGACAGGCTCTCCGCCAAGGTGGACTTGACGGCGGGATACGCGCCATGCAGCGCGATATTCACGTCAAGGGTGGCCAAGGTACTCGCCGCCGCCGCGTGCGGCTCGCCGCTGACGCTGAGCACATTCACGCCAAGCGCCTTCGAACTGTCCTGCAGCGATTGCACGAGCTTGTCCAACGATACCGACGACGGCAGCGACTGCGCATAGTTGAACTCGGGTGCGCATGCGGGCGCCACGGCCTTTCCGGCGTCGTCGAGCGTCAGACGAATGGCCTTCTGTTGCGCCAACTCGTGTCGCATCGCGGTCGCCAGCCAATGGTGCGCGAGCAGCGCCAGCACCAGTGCAGCGCTGACCGTCAGAAGCGCGCCGATTGGCAGCAGCCATCGAGAATGCCGCGAGAACATGAAGAAGTTCATGGTCATTTCGTCATGGAATTTGACCAAGAATGAGCGCCGACTCGGTGCCCCCCTGGGCCTGCACCCGTGAAAGCACCCACACGGGATGATCCATGCCCGCATTCAACGACTGCAGATAGGCCGTGGCGACATCGGCGCTCGCCACCTCGACTTCAAGTTCGACTCGCCGCCCCTCGGCATCGATTTCGAGCGAGACGACCTTGGCGCCCGCAACCTGTGCGGATTCGATGCTGCGCAACACCCCCCCGCTGTCGAAGGTCGACAGCGCCATCCATCGTTTGGCGTCGACAGCAAAGGGGGGCGGAACGGCCGCCGACGCGGCCTGCGCCGCTTGCGCCACAAGCGCTTGGTCCAACCGGGCCTGGAGCGCCGCCGTCTTCGCCTTGCCCTCGGACAGTGCGAACCAGCCCTGCGTATCGCGCAGGCCCGCCCACGCCGCCAGCACGAGTACGAGCGACGCGAGTAGCCAGAGGCTCGTCACCGGCCACCGCGGTGGCCGGGCAAAGTCGACGCGAAGCGTTCTCAGGACGCTGCTCCCAGTCGTCTGACCCACGGCGTGAACACTGCGGCTTCGTTGACGGGCGCGCTATCAACGATTTCCGGTGCAACCACCCAGTCGAGTGATACGGCCAACGCGTCGTCCGGCGAGATCATCGCCGACACCAGCGTGCGTGCGAAGGCGGCGGATGCGGATTCGACACCCTGCACCGGATACAGCGTCTGTGCCGAGGCGAAGCCGCGACCTTCGCCGATCAGGAACGTCAGCGCTCGGCCTTCGAAGACACCGAACGCTCGCAGCGCAGGATTGGCGCGCAGGGCGGCTGCCAGTGCCTCGGCCCACCAGGGACGGATGCTCTTGGCGCGCAATGGCACGGATTCCAGGGCGCGATCAATCGCCAACAGGACGCCCTCCTCCACCACGACGGCCACGGCGTCATCGGTACCGCTTGTGGCATCGACCGAGACGCGGCATGGCGGCGTCAACCCGCTGTCAGCGACCGCCACCAATTCCGCCAGATGCAGGCGCTCCTTGCGCGATCGCGCACCCGCGACCGCAGGGATGCGAACCGGTCGGCACAGCGACGCACCCAGCCAAATTCGCACGCCGCGTGGAGCCCCCTGCCCCGACATCCGTTCGACCAGCGCCGCCAGACCAGCGGCGAGCGGGCCGCCGTCATGCCGCCACAGCGATCCTGCGGCATCCGTCATCGCCACATCGCCGTCCGACAGGTAGACGTCGGCCACGCCGTCGCGCATGTCATTCTTCCTATTGCCACCCGACCACACGCTTGACCTCCTCTGGCGTTGTCCTGCCCTCGACGATCCATCGCCCAGCCTGTTGCGCCAGCGTGACGACGCCGGTCTCGGTGACGTGCGCGCGCAGTTGCCCTACCGCACCGTTCGACGTCACCATATCCCGAAAGCCATCATCGATCCGGTGAACCTCCGCGATCACACGGCGCCCTTTGTAGCCTGTGCGGCGACACGCCTCGCACCCGGTCGCATGCGGCACGCTCGCCAATGGCATACCCACACTGTCGAGCCAGCGTGCCTCCCGCTCGGTCGGCACGCGCGCGCCAACGCAATGGGGGCAGACCGTGCGTACGAGCCTCTGAACGACAACGCCATTCAACGCGGCCATGAAGCCAAACATGTCCAATCCGAAATGACGGAATCGTCCCGTCACGTCGAAGATGCTGTTGGCGTGGACGGTGGTGAAGACCTGATGGCCCGTCAACGCCGACTGCACAGCGATCTCGGCCGTCTCCGCGTCGCGAATCTCGCCAACCAGGATTCGATCGGGGTCGTGCCGCAGGATCGAGCGCAGACCCTTGGCAAAGGTGAGGCCTTTGCGCTCGTTGACCGGAATCTGCAGCACGCCGGGCAATTCGTATTCGACCGGATCTTCGATCGTGATGATCTTCTCCATGTCGTTGTTGATCTCGGAAAGCACGGCATAGACGGTGGTTGTCTTGCCGCTGCCCGTCGGCCCCGTCACCAACAGCATGCCGTGCGGCAATTCCGCCAGATCGCGGATGCAGTCGACGCTCACGGTATCGAACCCCAGCAAGTCGAGCGAGATCGATTCATCGGTCGTGCGCAGGCGGGACTTGTCGAGCAGCCGCAGCACCGCATCCTCGCCGAAGACGCTGGGCATGATCGAGACACGCAGGTCGAGTGACTCGTTGCCGACGGTCGCCCGGAAGCGCCCGTCCTGTGGCACACGCCGCTCGGTGATATCGAGTTGCGCCAGCACCTTGATTCGCGAGATGACTTCTTCTGCGCGCCGTGGATCGTCCATGCGGGCCAGCCGTGTCAACACGCCGTCTTGGCGCAGCTTGACGCTCACGCCGCCTCGATCGCACTCGAAGTGAACGTCGCTCGCGCCGGCATTGAAGGCCGTCCGGATCGCGTCGTCGACAAAGCTCACGACCGGTCCCGAGGCCAGCGCTCCACCGACGCGAGCGTCTGCGGCGGCCATGTTGGCTTCGCCCTCGCCCAACCAGCGCTGCATGAGCACGCCCGGAAGCGCCACCAACTGAACAACGCCGCCCAGGCGTGCCGTCGCACGACGCACGCGCTCGTCGTCCCACGGATCGGCCATGCCGAGCCTCAGAGTCGAATCGCCGCGCAGGCGCAACGGCACGGCGCCGAGCTTGCGGGAAGCCTCGAGCGGCAGACTCGCGAAGTCGGTATCGGCCGCCTCGGCTTCGAATATCGCATCGACGCCGGCCTCGCGCTTGAGCGTCGTGGCGAGGTCGTCCGGAGTCATGCTGGTGCCGCGCAGCAGCACGTCCAGCACGGAGCCGGCACCTGCCTGATGCTGCTGGCGCGCGCGAACGAGGTCGGAACGGAAATCTGACATCCAGGCTTTCAGGCAAGTTGTCTACGGGAAACCATGACGGTAGCGTCGCGCATGATCAATTGAGGCTGCTGGCGATGTCGAACACGGGCATGTACATCATGACGACGACGCCACCCACCACCAGGGCCACCAGCAACAGCAAGATCGGCTCGACGATGCGTGTGGCGCGCTCGACGAAGGTCGTGAATCTTGCGGCGTGTCGCTCCGCGATCGTCTGCAGCACGCGGTCGAAATTGCCCGTGCGTTCGCCGACGGCCAGCAACCGGGCAGCGACGGTGTCCGTCAGGCCCGCGTCTCCCAAGGCGACCGAAATGCGCGCCCCCCGGGCCAAGGCGGTGCCAGCTTCGCGAATACCAATCTCCATGCGCTCCCCCAGCCCCAGCGTCGCGCACTGGCTCAATGCCTCGTCGAGGGGATAGCCACCCCGAAACATCAACGCGAGCGATTGATAGAACTTGGCGAGACGGTACTGATCGATCTGGCGCTGCAGTGGCCCGATCCGCACCGCGATCGCGACGAACGTCCCTTGAATGAGACCGCGTCGCCAGGCGATCACAAAGCCGGCCACCAGCACTGCAACGCTCCCAGCGATCGCTGCGCCATGCTGCGAGAGCGCACCGCTCAGCGACACCAGCAGGTGGGTCGTCGTGCTCATGGGGCCGCGCAGGTCGCGGTACATCTGAGAGAATCGGGGCACCACGAACAACAGCAGGACGAGCACGATCAACGTGCCCAGGGCCACGACAACCGCCGGGTAGATCGCCGCGCTGACGACCTGCTTGCGCAGCTTCTGCAGCATCTCGTCGTAGCGCAGGTACTCGTCGAGCGCATCCACCAGGCCGCTCGTGCGTTCGCTGGCCGTGACGCCGGCAATGAGCACGGACGGAAACACGCCCACCTCGCGCATCGCAACAGACAGCGCCTTGCCTTCATGCAACTTCGTCACCAGCTCCGAATTCGCATGCGCACGCGCTTGGCCCAGTTGCTGCGCGTTGACGGTTTCGAGCGCCTCCACGACCGTCATTCCGGCCGTGACAAGTGTGCGCAACTCCCTGCACCACCAACCCACGTCGAGTGTCGCGCCGCGACTCATGGGCCGCCTGCGCGCATTCCGCACGGGCTGGGTCGACAGCACCACGCCACCTTGCGTTTCGAAACGCTGCGCGAGCGCATCTGCGAGACGGCCACGGTCGAGCACGTCGATCGTGTCTTCGCGTACCGCGGAGAGCGCTGGATCGAACCAGCGGACGGCGTATTGCATTCGTGTCGATTGGCAGTCAGGGGCGGAAGGATGAATGCGGGTCGGCCGCTCAGTTCGTGATGTCGGCGTCGTCGCCCGAACCACCTATGGCGCGATCGCGGCCCAGGCTCACGAGGTCAAAATCCTTGCCCCGCGTACTCGGGTAGTGGTACGCGTAAGGCGTGCCCCAGGGGTCGTTGGGAATGTCATCTTTCAAGTAAGGGCCACGCCAGCGAGGATCGCCACCAGGCGACGTGACTAAGGCTTTCAGCCCCTCCGACTCCGTCGGATAGCGGCCCATATCGATCCGGAACGACTCCAGCGCCTTGTCGAAATTGGCGATCTGCGCTTTCGCAGTGGTCGTTTCCGATCTGCCGATCTGGCTCAGGAAGCGCGGTGCGACGATGCCCGTGAGCAAGCCGATGATGAGGATCACCACCAGCAGTTCGAGCAGCGTGAAGCCAGCAGCGCGGACGCGAGGATGGGTGGTTGAGAGTCGGTTCATTGTTGAATCGGGGGAGAGAATTTCCAGTCGGAATAGTGGCGCGCGGGCGCCAACACGAGATAGTCCAGGTCCACCGGCCCGGCAGCCACCGGCTCATCCGGACTTTGGCTGTAGACGGCGACGATGTAGCCATCGATATCCCTGACGACCCCCCAAGGTCGCGCAGGGTCCAGCGGATCGGGATAGAGCCGACGCAAGTGTCGACGCACGCCAAGAAAACGCGAGTCGAGCACCAGTTCGTCGAGCGACCGGGGATAGGTCTTGAGGGACCCAGGCGAGTTCTCCCGGAAATCCGCGAGCGCGCGCGCATACAGGACACCCACACGCATCAGTTCGCGTTCCTGCTCACGCTGACTCTGCTCGCGCCAGCGCGGGCCTGCAGCGGATAAACCCAGCGCGACGACAAATATCACGACCAGGAGGGCGACGAAGGTGAAGCCCGATTGAGATCGCCGCCGATGTGATGTTCTACCAGGATGCATAGCTGCTCCCATTCTGCGCAACACCCGTCGCCCCACTATGCAGATCAGCCACCGCGCCTGCGCCTTGTCCGGGCGCGGGGTCGAGATGCCATGTCTGGGCGCTTCCCGTCACCGGGTCAACCGGTATCTCGCGCAGGTAACCCCGCGTCACCAATTCGTCGAGGGTTTGCGGATATCGCGTCTGGTCAGCCTTGAACTGATCAATGGCAATGCGCATCGCTCGCAAGTCCTGGCGCAGCGTGACCTCGCGCGCCTGGTCGATGTGCTGGATGTAGCGCGGCGCGGCAATCGATAACAACAGGCCGATGCAGGCGAGCACGACCATCAGCTCGATGATCGTGAAGCCATCGAGACGTCGATAGATGCATTGCTTCACCATTGCGACAACGGCACGCCGTTCAACGCCGTTCCTGCCGCACGGGAATAGATGTCGTAGACCTCCGACCCCGGCATCGGCTTGCTGGCCTCGCTCATGTAGCTGCGAACGCCCCAGGTCTGCTCGGGGTCCAGCGTCGGATCGGCAAAGGGATCCGGCGGTACTCGCCGCAAGAAGCGTAGGACCTCTCCGTGATGGTTCGCGCGCAGATCGGGCTGCAGCAACGTCAATGCATGCAGCGTGGGCGGATAGGCCGGGCCGGTGGCGTCAGCTCCGGGCGGCGGCGCGATGGCGCCCGAGAGCCGGGCGTCATGGTAGGCGTCCAGCGCATCGCGGATTTCCCAAAGCGCTCGCTTGAGTTCGCTCTCCCGGGAGCGTTCCGCGCTCATCTGCGCCAAGGGCATCGCCATCGCCGCGAGCACGCCCAGGATGGCGAGCACAGCCAGCAGCTCCACCAGCGAAAATCCGTTCGAGCGCATGGAGCGAGGCATCTCTATTGGACGTGCACGCTCCACGCCGGCGGCAACGCCGGCGCGGGGAGCGGCCCCTCGAGGCCGATCGCTTTGGCGCCCACGAGCTCGACCTGCGTGTCGCCAGCTGTCCGCGCCTTGAATCGAACGTTGATCGCGGCGCCCTTGCCGATGGCCCCGGTGGCCTGATTGCGAATTACTCCGACACGAGCCGTGCCAGCGCCATCGTCATTCTTCGACAAGCTGACTTGCGCTCCGCCTTGGCCAAACAGGTCGCCGGCGGTGGCATCGACGAATTGCAGGCGAGCGGGATCATAGTGAATCTCGAGCGGCAAACCACGCAGGGGCACAGGGGCATTGAGCATCAGGTGCAAATCGAGCGTGTCGCCCGCGTGCACATCGTGCGAGCCGTCCCACGAGAGCTTGGCCGGCTCTGCAGACACGGCTTGGCCGGATCCCGAGTCCGGCGTTGCCGACGCGGGCAGCGTGGCCGCTGGAACAACAAGGTCAGCGGCGCTACCACGCAATACAGCGCCGATCGCTTGCGAAGTCGCCGCAGGGGCTGGCGATGCTCGCAGGCCGCCTGGCGGACGCAACTTCGGCGCCGCTTCGGTTCCGACCCACAGCTCACTCTCGCTGGCGCTCGGCTGCCGCAAATTGCGCACGATGCGCGGCGTGATGGCCAGCACGAGTTCCTTGCGGTCACCGTTGTCCAGATTGCTGGAGAACAGGCGGCCGATCAGCGGCAAATCGCCGAGAAGCGGCAAGCGATTGGAGTTGCTGCTCTCGTCCTTGCTGATCAATCCTGCGAGCAACTGGGTTTCACCGTCACGAAGCCGCAGTACTGTCGACGCGTTACGCGTGCCGATCTGGTAGGCCACGGTTCCTGACGATGTCGTGATCGAGCTGCCGAGCGAGCTGACTTCCAGCGCCACTTGGATCGAGACCTCGTCGTCCGGATAAATCGTCGGCTGTACGTCCAATTTCAACCCCACGTCCACATAGCTGACGCTGTCGGAAACAAAGCCGCCAGTCCCTGTCGTCGACGTGACGATTGGAATCTTGTCGCCCACAAGAACCTTCGCCTTCTCCTTATTCTTGACGCGAATCTGCGGGTTGGCCAAGGTCGAAAAGTCTCCGACCTGCCTCTGCAGGTTGACCGTGACGCCGCCCAGGCCCAGCGCAATGTTGTCCTTGGTCAGGCTGCGGATATTGCCCAGCGTCAATCCACCAGCGTCGGTCGACGGCGCAATCGGCGTCAGGGAGAGCGACGTCGGGAACTGGATGCCGAGATTGGTCAGGCTCGTCGAACTGATCTCGAGCACTTCCATTTCGAGCACGACCTCCGGTTCGGCACTGTCGTACATGGCGACCAGCCGCTCCGCGAGCTGGATGTTCTCCTGGCTGTCGCGAAGCGCGATCATGTTCGTTCGCTCATCCACGAAGGGGTCATGGATCTTCAACATCGCTTTCAAGAACGATGCGGTTCCCTTCGCATCAGCATTCGACAGGTAGAAGACCCGAACGATCTGCTCTTGGTATTCGCGCTGTTTGTCCGCCGTATTCGGATAGATCAGCACCGTCTTGGCGTCGATCACCTTCATCGCCAATTGGTTGGTGCTCGTGATCAGCTCGAGCGCGTCCTGCACGCGCGCCTGGCGCAGGTAGACCGAGATTCGCGTTTCGCCGCGAAGATCGCGATCGAAAACGAAGTTGATGCCGCTTGAGCGCGAGACGACATCGAGCACGGTGCGCAAGTTGGCATCACGAAAGTCGAGCGAGATGGGCCTTAATTCGCCGAGCACCGACTGCGAGTTGGTCAGCAGTTCGTGCCGCTTGGTCATCTCCAACTGGCGCTGCAACTGCAGCAGCCCGTCGTGGCGCGAGTTGTCCTGCAAGGCCTGCGTGATGCGACGCAATGCAGCGTCTGTCTCGCCGTGGGCAACAAGCGCTTGCGCCTCGACCAACGCGTCACGTTGCTGCCGCACGATCGACAAGGCCGAAAGTTGGCCGATCAAGCGCTCATTGGTCGGATCCAGCTTGAGCGTGCGCTCAAGCCGGGCCTGCGCTTCATCGAGTTTGCCCATCGCGCGTAGAGCGCTGGCCTCCGAAACCGCTTGCGCGACGGCCTGCCCGCGCGCCTGGAGCAACCCAGCGCGCAAGGTCATGCTGTCAGGGTGGTCCTTGAGGCCGCCCTCGAGCTCCATGACGGCCTGATCCGCACGCCCGCTCGCGAGATCGGTCTGGGATTGATCGCGGATCCGCTGCTCGGCACATCCTCCTAGTGCGAGAAGCAGCACCAGCGTCTGCGCGAGGCGTGGACGCCGGCTTATTGAACACAAACTCATCACTAAGTCTCGAGGCGCCTATCACTCGTCAGTTGCAAATGGTCTTGGTCGTCGTTCCGTAGATCGTCGAGCCAACCGCGGTGCCGCCGGAGTCGGTGACATAGGAATGTGCGGAATAGTTGTCAAGCTTGCAATCCGGCGCTGACGCGGTGATAACGATCGTGCAGGTGCCCCCTGCAGCGATCGAGCCGGTGCAGGTGTTGCTGGTCGCGCCGCCGAACACCGAAGCTTTCGTCACGCTGATGCCCGAGGTCGAAGGCGTCACCGCCACCGAGTTCGGGTTCTGGAACGTCGTCGTGTTCGTCGTCCCGCTGGTGGTCGAGCTCACGATCGTGAAGGTCGAGATCGCCGGCGCGGTTTGCACTATCATCGTCATCGGCACGCTGGGCACCGAACCGCCTGCCGACGAAGTGCCCGTGAGCGTGCCGCTGTAGTTGCCCACAGCCGTCGGCGTCGTCACCGTCACCGAGCCGCACGTGCCATTGACCGGGCAGGACAGCGAGGTCGGGCTGACCGAAGCGCCACCGGTCATCGACAGGTTGAACGTCGTCGGCCACTGGCCAGTGTTCGAGAACGCGATGGTGGTCGAGACCACCTGCGGCGCGTAGGTCGAGCCGCTGAAGCTCGACGGCGACGCCACCAACGTCGGGGCCGTCAGACCCGCTCCGCTGACAGAGAAGTAATTAGCGTCGTACGACTTCGAGACCATCGTGATGCCAGAGGCCGAGTAAGCGCCAGCGCTCAAGGTGGGGGTGAACGTGATCACCACGTTGCAGCTTGCGGACGGTGCGACGTTCGAGCACGCCGACGTATTGGCCAAATAGCCCGGCGGCAGGCTGGCCATCGTGTTGTTGGCGGCCCAGTTGTACGCGATGTTGCCCATGTTGGTCAGCGTGATGTTCTGGCTGGCCGAGGCTCCGATCTCCACATTGCCGAAGGTCAGCGACGTCGGGCTCCACTGGGGCACGTCGGTCTGGGTCGTCCAGGTCACCGTCGTCGCCGCCGGTGCAACATTCGCGCCGCTGGGCGTAAAGGATTGGCTCACGGAAAGACCCGGCACGAAGGTTCCGACTTGCACGACGATGCTGCAACTCGAACCCGCCGCGACGCTCGAGCAGTTGTTGCTGCTCACGCTCAGGGGCGACGCGAGGCTGGGCGAAGCGAGCGTCATCGGCTGATTGCCGTCGTTGCGATAAGTCGCCGTCACGGTCTGGGCGGGGCTGAGGTACCAGACCGGCGGCGACACCAGCTTGGCGGCCGAGGTCAGCGTCGCCGACGATCCACCACCCACGCCCGTCACCGAGAACGTGTTCGTGTTGTAGGACGCGGCGATCATGGAAATGCTGCTGCCAGAGTATGTCGTGCCAAAAGTGCTCGGAGAAAACGTCACAACGACATTGCAGCTCCCACCCGGCGCAACACTGGCGCACGCCGCGGTGTTGAACGAATAGCCGGCCGGCGCATTCCATATCTGACCGCCAGCCCAGTTGTATGTGACATTGCCGTCGTTGATAAGCGTGATGTTCTGGCTGGAAGAGGTGCTCGCCAAGACGGTGCCAAACGACAGGGACGTCGACCCCCAGTGCGGGACGGCGGTCTGCGTCGTCCAGGTGACTGTCGTCGAGGCCGGAGCCACGTTCGCGCCAGTTGGTGCGAACGACTGGCTCATCGAGATACCCGGCACATTGGTAGCCGCCGTGACGACCACACTGCAACTGGCACCGGCTGCGACGCCGGAGCAGTTATTACTGGTGACACTCAGCGGTGCCGCCAGGCTCGGCATGGCCAGCGTCATCGGCAAGTTGCCGTCGTTGCGGTAGGTCGCCGTGACCGTCTGCGCGCTGCCGCCGTACCAGGTGGCCGGCACGGCCAGCGTCGTCGCCGACGTGCGCGTAGCTGACGAGCCGCCACCGACGCCCGACACCGAGAACTGGTTTCCCCCGACGCCCCACTGCTGCACAACCGTGAGATTGGGGCCGCTATCGTTCTCGCCAACCGTTGTGGGCGAGTAGGTAACAACGACATTGCAGCTGGCGCCCGGCGCCACGTTGGCGCACGCCGACATGTTGAACGTCGTGTTGACCACCGTGTCGTCGATGGCGCTCGTCGCCCAGTTGTAGGCCGTATTGCCGGTGTTCGTCAGCGTGAGGTTCTGGCTGACCGACGTGCCCACAGGCACCGCGCCGAACGAGATCAACGTGGGACTCCAGCTGACCACGCTGGTTTGCGTCGTCCAGTTCACGGCCTCTGCAGCCGGGGCCACACTCGCTCCGGTCGGAACGAAGGACTGGTTGACCGAGATGCCCGGCACGGTCGTCGCGACCGTGATCGCCATACTGCAACTCGCTCCCGCGGCGACGTTCGAGCAGTTGTTGCTCTGCACGCTCAGCGGCGCGGCCAGCGTCGGCGACGCCAGCGTCATCGGCGCGTTGCCGTCGTTGCGGTAGGCCGCGGTGACCGACTTCGCTCCTTGGCCATACCAGGCTGCGGACGAGGTCAGTGTCGCCGCCGAGGTCAGCGTCGCGACCGAACCAAGCCCATTTCCTCCGACAGGGACGGAGAATGTGGGCGCGGCGTAGTAATAAGCCTCCACCGTTCCGCCGCTCATGCGCGGGTAGGTGGTTGCCACCTGGACGGCCGCACTGAACCCGCTGGCGACCCAGGTCGGGTTGAACGAAACAGTCACCGTGCAGGATGCGCCTGCGGCGAGAGCGGAGCCGCAGTTGTTTGTCATCGGGAAGTTGGTTGGCTGATTGCCAACCATGCTGACGCTGATGTTCACCGGACTCGCGTTGGCATTGTTGGTGAGCGTGAAACTTTGCTGAGCGCTCGTCGTGTTGACCGTCGTACCGCCAAACGTCAGAGACGACGCATTGGCGATCGTCGCCGCCGTCGAGAACGTATAGACCTGCTGTACCGTGAAGGTCGACGTAGTCACGCCAACGGCCTGGTAGCTGATCTGGTCAGTCGCGGTGAACGAGCCGACAGCCGTCGATGTCCCCATCCCACCGAAGAACGTCTTGCAGGACGTGCCCGGCTGCAGGACGGTCGTCCCCGGGATGCAATAGCCAGTCGTCCCCTGCCAGGACCAGACACCTGAAGGCCCGCTCACCACGGAGTGCGCGGTGATCAATACCGGTACCGCACTTGAGTTGGTGACGGTGGGCCAGTCGCCGGAGTCGGAGGCGATGCCGACGGTGCCCCAGTTGGCCAATTGGGGATGAATGGCCAGCACCGGTGCCGCACCGGTGCCGGCCAGTGTCGCCGTCAGAACGCCTGCGTTGGTCGAGATCGACAGCGTGCCGCTGCGCGACACGGCTGCGGTCGGTGCGAACGACAGGCTGATCGTGCAAGACTGCAGGTATTGCAGAGTGCCTGTGCAGGTCGTGGACACAAAGCCAAAGTCGGTCCCGGTGACTGATGCTGCACTGGGTACAGGGAAAGCGACCGCCTTTTCTCCAGGGTTGCTTACGGTCGAGACCTGCGTAACCGTGGGCGTGGTGCCAACGGTTACGGTGCCAAAGCTGATCGACGTGATGCGCGCGAAGTCAGCCGTTCCCGAAGTAGCACTGGCTTGCGGCGCAGAGCCCGCGGAAGTCGACAGAATCGTGGAAGGCACCGTCGAAGCGACCGTGGTTCTTTGAATGCGGCCCAAAATCCAGCGACAAGTGCCGATCGCCGAGCACGAAATGTCGTCGGGCTGATACAAGTTGGTCGTCAGCTGACTGAAGACATCAGGGCTGCCGGGCACGGTGGCAGCTTCGTTCTCCGTCAGAGGTTCACCGTCGGCATTGACCGCGACTTGCTTGGTGTGCGAAGGCAACGAATAGCCAGCGAGATCCCAAGTCTTGGACTGCGACCACAGCAAATACGGGCGTCGAGAAACCGCCGACGAAGTGCAGGACACACCGCTGGCTACAGCCGCAGTGTCGGCACCTGAATTGGCCGTCTGGTCGCAATAGACGTTGGTCACCGATTTGAGCTGGTTGCCGCTGGAGATCGAATTCAGCGTGCCGTGATACAGATTGGTTTGGAGCGGCACGCCGATATAGGGAAACGTCTGTGCAAACAGGTTCTGATCCGTCACGGCAGAGCCATCGGCGGCTGGATGTTGACGACGAACTTCGCGATAGCCGAGCGAGCCTCGGCCGAGCAAGTCGCGCTTCAATCCCGCATAGTAGAGGTCTGTGCGGATCGAGCCACCGATGCCATTGTCCGCATGCATTGCACCGACGAGATAGCCGCTCGCGTTGAC
>FTIP01334565.1_pt1 | contig 19722 bp, 9 predicted proteins | sample 1658301 | NCBI WGS metagenome assembly FTIP01 (sample SAMEA3914813, study PRJEB12502) | metagenome | biome: forest; material: soil | place: Canada | collected 2011-07-07 | depth 0.3 m
GCCTACAACGACGGCGACGGCTCGACCCGATACGACGTGGAGTATCCGCTGCAGATCCACGGCTTCGATCCGAACTTCCACTTCGTGGGCATGACCTTCAATCCGGAGGGCTTCGTCGACATGAAGGACAAGTACTTCCTGCTCAACGGCCGCAGCTACCCGGACACGGTCACGCCGGGGCCGATCGCCACGCAGACGACGGACGGCAACTCGCACTACTCGCAGCCGCTGCCGGCCATCATCAACATTCCCGCCGGCGGCCGCGCGCTGCTGCGCATCAGCGACCTCGACGTGACCGAGTACCAGACGCTGGCATCGCTGGGCATCCGCATGAACGTGGTCGGCTACAACGCCAAGCTCCTGCGCGACCAGGCCGGCATCAACACGAACTACGTGACCAACTCGATCACGCTGGCCGGTGGCGAATCGCTGGACGTGATCCTCGATGCGACCGGCTACGCCCCGGGCCAGAAGTTCTATCTCTACACGCCCAACCTCGACCACCTGTCCAACGACGCCGAGAACTTCGGCGGCCTGATGACCGAGGTGAACATCTGCACGACGGTGGATCCTGCCACCAAGGCCTGCACCATCTAGGAGGGTCGCCATGTTTCGCTTGAACACGAGGATCTCGCTGGCGCGCGCGCTGTCGGCGGTCGTGGCCGCCTTCGCCGCGCTGCCCATCCCGCACGCCCATGCCGCTGCCCCCGGCGTCACCGGCGCCGGAGGCCCGGGCGTCTTCAACCTGACCGCGCAGACGTCGTACCTGAACCAGCCCGACGGCCAGACCATCTATTCGTGGGGCTACGGCTGCGCCACGCCGAGCGCGGCGACCTTCGCGCCGGCGATGGCCGGCTCGACCTGCCCGCTGATGCAGGTGCCCGGGCCGACGATGATCGTCACCGAGGGCCAGACCGTCACGGTCACGCTGAGCGACAACCTGCCGGCGGCCGCCGGCAACACCTCGATCCTCTTCCCGGGGATCAACGTGACCTCGACGGGCGGCGTCCCCGGCCTGCTCACCCAGGAGGCGGCACCCGGCAACCCGGTGACCTACACCTTCACCGCACCGTCGCCTGGCACGCGTTCCTACTACAGCGGCACGCAGAGCGACCTGCAGATCGAGATGGGACTGTACGGCGCGCTCATCGTGCTGCCCAAGAAGGTGCCGCTCAATTGCACGACCGGGATCCACGCCCAGAACGTGGTGGCGAAAGGGCAGACCAGCGAGCCCGACATGCGCCTGTCGCAGGCGGCCTATGACCACCCCGGCACCTGCTACGACCGCGAGTACCTGTTCCAGTTCGCGGAAATCGACCCGAACATCCACAAGCAGGCCCTGGCGCAGGTCACGGCGCTGACGGGATGCACCGCCGGCGCGGCGGGATGCAGCCTGCAGGTGCCCACGGAACCTTACCAGCCGGCCTATTTCCTGATCAACGGACGGTCGATGCCCGACGACATGGATCCCAACTTCGCGTCGCAGTATCCGAACCAGCCGTACAACGGCAACCCGCACATGCATCCCGGCGAGGAGGTGCTGCTGCGCATCATCGGCCAGGGCCGCTGGCAGCACCCGTTCCATGAGCACGCGAACCACGTGCGGATCCTGGGTCGCGACGGCAACCTGATCCTGAGCAGCGGCAACGTCACCTATGCCGACGGCTCGAACGCGCCCGTCCCGGCGACGTCGCAGACGGCGCCCGGACTGGCGGGGCCGCTGCTGTTCACGACCACGACCACGCCGGGCCTGGCGATGGACGGCATCTTCTACTTCACCGGCCGCGGCCTGAACTGGGACATGTACGGCCACACGAGCACGCCGGGCGAGACCGACGCGAACGCCGAGCTGCCGTGCGTGCCGGACGCGAACGGCTACAACACCGGCAATCCGATGGCGCTGAACTACTACGAATGGTGCCAGGACCATAACAAGCCATTGCAGGCGACGCCGCAGGGCGACGTGCCGGGCGGCGGCCCGGCGACCTTGCCCGACCCGAACATCTTCACCAACGGCGCGTGGTACAGCGGCAGCCCGTACCTCGGCCCCGATGCGACGGCGCGCGCCACCGGTCCGAACGGCGTGCTGCAGCCCTTCAACGTCCAGGCCAATCCGGCCAACGAGCGCGGCTATGCGTTCATGTGGCATTCCCACAATGAACGCGAGATCACGACCAACAACGTGTTCCCGGGCGGCATGTTCATGATGATGCTTGTCGATTCGCGCGAGTTCGCGATCGACGAGACGAATTGAGGCAGGGAGAACCGCAATGCGTTTCGACACACTCAAGTCGCTCCTGTGCCAAGCAGGATTCGCGGCGGCCGCACTTCTCGCCTCCAGTGGGGCCGCATGGGCCCAGCAACAGGTCAACCTGAGCGCGGGGCCGGCCACGGCGACGTTGCCCGACGGCACCGCCGTCCCGATGTGGGGGTATACCTGCGGGGCTCCGGTGGCGAGCACGACGGCGGGTCCGCCGGCCACCTGCGCGGCCCTCCATCCGACCGCTGCGGGAGGCTGGTCGCCGGTGATCATCACGGTGCCGACAGGCCAGGCGCTGACGATCAACTTGACGAACAACCTGAGTTTTTCCGGGGGCGGCATCCCGACCTCCCTCGTGGTCGTGGGCCAGGTCGGCGGCGGGTTGGGCGGGGGCGGCAGCACCGTCGCGAGTCCGACGCATGTGCCGTATGGCGTCACGTGGTCGACGGTGGGAACGGGTCCGACCTTCACTGCACCGCAGCAGGGCAATCGCGTGCAGTCGTTCGCGACGGAGGTCGCGCCGGGTGCGGCCGGCACCACCGCGCTCGTCTGGAGCAGCCTGCAGCCGGGCACCTATCTGATCGAGTCGGGGACGCACCCGTCGATCCAGGGGCCCATGGGCCTGTACGGCATCCTCGTCGTCACCAACGCGCCGGGTGCCGCCGCGGGTGTCGAGACCTCGTCGGGCACCGCGTACGGAACGACGAGCAGCGGCGTGCACTACGACGCGGAAGTGCCGGTGCTGCTCAGCGAGATCGACCCGGTCCAGAACGCGGCCGTCGCGGCGGCCGTCAATACCGTCGGCTTCTCCGAGACCCAGGTGTGGTCCGGCCAGCCCGGCCAGTGCGGCAACCCGGCCTCGACCAACTACCAGACCTGCTATCCGCCCGCCGTCAACTACAGCCCGCTGTACTACCTGATCAACGGCTCGGCCTTCGACAAGACCAACGCGACGAACTCGTTGTTCGCGGTCTCGCCGCCGACACTTGCCCCGGCGGTGGGCACGGGCACGGCCACCGGCTCGGTGCTGGTGCGCCTGGTGAATGCGGGCTTGCGCATGCACGTGCCCGCCATCGTCGGCGCCCAGACCACGGTCAACGGCGTGACCTCCGGCGGTTTCGCGCTGATCGCCGAGGACGGCAACCTCCTGCCCGGCATCCCGCGCGTGCAAAGCGAGGTCTTCCTCGCCGCCGGCAAGACCTATGACGTGATGATCAACGGCACCGTGGCGAACGCGCCGTCGCTGCCGGTCTACGATCGCCAACTGAGCCTGTCGGGCAACGCCACCAGCCGCGACGCCGGCATGTTGGCCTACATCGGCCAGAACGGTTCAGGCGTTCCGGGCGCGAGCGCGATCGGTGCGGCCACGGCCAATGCCGATACCTACAACGCAGTCATCCCTGGCGGAACCATCAACATCTCGGATCCGTCCAAGGGTGTGATCGCCAACGACATCAACGTCTACAGCGTCAAGGTGGCAACCGGGCCGACGCAGGGGACGCTGACGCTGAACCCGAACGGCACGTTCACCTATGTCGCGTCCTCGGGCTGGACCGGCTCGGACTCGTTCACCTATTGCGGCAACGGCGCGACCACCGGCGCGGCGTGCGCCACCGTGACGCTGAACCCGGGCGCGATCGAGGCCGCGAGCGGCATCACGCTCCCCTCCAGCGCCTTCTCGGCCACCGTGTCGAGCTACATCAACGTGCCGCCGCCGGGCATCCTGGCCGGCGCGGTCGATGCCGCGGGCCATCCCTTGAGCGTCGTCGCGAGTTCGGTCAGCGCGACGACTCTGGGCGGCGGGACCTTGTCGGTGCAGCCCAACGGCTCGTTCTCGGTCAGCGGCGTCACCGTGCCGGGTACCTACACGTTCACGTTCAACGCCCAGAACTCCCAGGGCACGGCCGGCCTGGCGCCGGCGACCGTCAGCGTGACCTTCCCGACCGGCAGCGGCCTGAACGTTTCGGTGGTCGATCCCACCAACGGCAGCACCATCACCGACTACCGCTGGATCATCGAGGAAGACAGGACCTTCTACGTCGATCCCGCGTGCGCCCAGAACCCGGTGCCCGCGACGGGCACCGCGGGCAAGGCGTGCCCGGGTGCCGGCGGCGGCGTGGTGCCGACCTACGGCGCCAACTTCCACACGAGCGACATGCCGTTCGTCGCGCAGGGCTGCACGGGAACCGTCTCGTGCGAGGCCGGCCAGACCGTGCTCGGACAGCCGTCCGTGTGCGACGTCGGCAACGGCGCGTGCCGTCCCGACCCCACCGGCAACGGGCACGCGATCACGCTGCCCTCCAGCGTCGTGCTCGATCCCGCCAAGCGCTACTACATCTCCATCCTTCCCGGCGACGCGTCGAATCCGTTCGCTTCAGGAAACACGAAGTCCACCTGCGGGACGTTCACGACCAGCGCGGGCGCGACGGCGTCGAGCTGCGGCCATGGCATGGGCGGTGCGCCGATCGGGTTCAACGTCAATAGCGGCGCCGTGGTGACCGTGGGCCTGCAGCCGACCCCGTTCCCGCCGGGCGTGTTGTCGGTGTTCGTGTTCGAGGACGACTTCCCGCTCAATGGCGAGGTCGACTCCGGCGGTGGCCTGGACGTGCTGGCGCCTTATGAGCCCGGCCTCGGCGGCTTCCAGATCCACCTCTGGGACGCAATGGGCGGCAACGGCGACTTCACGGGCCAGATGTCCTACGACATGTTCAACATGCCGTTGTCCAACAGCCTGGACGGGACGATCGATCCGGTCACCGGCCTGGATGCCTGCGCGGTCACCAAGCAGGGCCTGCTCACGGCCACCGGCACGTCGTCGGTGATGCAGAACGGAACGGCCGTCACCCTGACGAACGGCATCACGGGGATGATCGTGACCTGCCCGCGCTTCGAGGGCGACGGCAAGGGCCAGGTCCTGTCGCCGCTCGCGGGCCAGGCGGTCATCAAGAACCTCATGCCGGGTCGCTTCGGCATCATCGCCACCCCGGGCGCCGACCGCATCGCGCGCGGCGAGGAATGGCATCAGACCAACACGCTGGACGGCCAGAAGGCGCATGACTCCTTCGTCCGCATCGGCGAACCGGGCTACTTCCAGGAGTTCGGACCGGCCGGCTACCACGTCACGATCGGCTTCGCCAATCCGGCCATCATCAATGCCCGTCTGCCAGCCATCTGCGCCGGCACGGATCCCAACGTCTCGCTGCCGCACGGCGCGAGCTGTGGCAATACGATCATGGGCAAGGCGACGACCGAGCGCATGAGCCGCACGCCGGACGAGCGCCTGTACAGCAGCGGCACGCACGACAGCTTCTACTGGACGCAGTGCTACGTCAGTGTCGGCGACCCCGACGGCGAGGACTTCGCGTTCACCAAGTGCAATGCCGACGGCACGTTCAAGCTCAACGGAATTCCCGACGGCCAATGGCGCGTGACGGTGTTCGACGAATGGAACGACGCGTTGGTCGACGGCCTGTCGACGCCCGCCACGGTGGGCCCCAAGCCCGCGGGGAACGGGCCGGTCGCCGCCGTGTGCCCGGGAAGCCAGTCGACGACCACGACCTGCGACCTCGGCGACGTCGCCCTCAACCAGTGGCAGATGAACGTCTACACGAAGACGTTCATCGACACGCCCGAAACCGGCGTGCTGACCGACGTGGCCGGCACGGCCAGCCTGCCCGCCGCGCCCAAGCCCGGCATCCCGCTGATCCCGGTCAGCGTGCGCTACCGCGACGGCAGCCTGGCGAACAACCTGCTGACGGACTTCACCGGCACGGCCAACTTCAACGAGACCTTCCCGTTGTTCAACTGGTATGTCGTCGAGTCGGACGTCACGCGCTACAAGAACACCGGCACCCACACCGTCTACGACGCGGGCGGCCCGGCGGACGGGTCGGCCTCGTGCGGCGACGGCACCAGCTTTCCCGCCTGCGGAAAGTCGACGATCGGCAGCTTCCTGGCCAACACCAACGAGTTGTGGCCGGTTCCGACCGACCTGCGCGTGCCGGGCTCGAAGTACTGCCTGAACGCGGACTGCTTCGCCGGCGACCCGGGCTTCACGACGCCGACGGGAACCGCTTACTTCAACGTCGGTGCGACCACCACCACGGCGGTGACGACCGGCTCGACGGGCCGTGTCGACAATCCGTGGCTGGGCGGCGTCGAGGGCGTGCAAGGCTTCTCCGGCCAGAACAACTTCATCGAGTTCGGGAAGGCGCCGTACGCCGAAGGCGAGAACGGCGGCATCCACGGCCACGTGGTCTACGCGTCGACCCGGCCGTTCGACGATCCGCAGATGCTGGTGCAGACCCAATGGGAGCCGCTGGTCGCGCACGTCACGGTCAATCTCTACCAGGAAGGCACCGCGCCGGATGGCAGCCAGACGCTGACGCTGGTCGACACCACGCAGACCAGCAGCTGGGACGACTGGGCCCAGGGCTTCCACGCCAACGCGAGCGGCGCGCAGGTGCCCAACATGAGCTGCCCGGGCCAGACGCTGGGCGACCTGTTCTTCTTCACGCTGGCCGGCCAGCCGATGTACCTCGACCTGTACAACAACGGCGGCGACATCACCAAGACGCAGGCCGTGCCGTACAACGCCCAGTTCAAGTGCTACGACGGCATGCACAACTGGAACCAGCTGCAACCCGCGCCCTACGACGGGATGTACCAGTTCCCGAGCGTGACCAAGCTGGATCCGGTCACCGGCAAGCCCACCGCCTCGAACTGCAAGATCTGCACGCCTGACCCGGCGACCGACCAGTACGCCGGCGTGCCCATGCTGCCCGTTGGCAAGTACGTGGTCGAAGTCGTGCCGCCCACGGGCTACGAACTGGTCAAGGAAGAAGACAAGAACATCCTGATCGGCGACAACTTCATCGCGCCGGCCGCGCAGCAATTCATCGGCCTGGGCAACATCTTCATCCTGCCCGACCAGGCGTCGGTGGCCGCGGCCTACAACGCCAACAACGCGCAGAATTCGACCAACAGCTTCGGCGCCACGCCCAACGACAGCACGGTGCCGGCCTTCCCGGTCGAGCCGGTCTGGCCTTGCGTCGGCGCGCAGCGCATCGTTCCCGACTACATCAGCCTGTACCCGCAGACGCTGCAAGTGGCGCCGTTCGCCGGCGCGACGCGCAACCTGTGCGACCGCAAGGAAGTGACGCTGGCGACGCAGACGGCGTCGACCGCCAAGTTCTTCATCTACACGTCGACCCACCGGGCGTCGAAGTTCACCGGCGTGATCACCGACGACTTCACATCGGAATTCGATCCGTTCTCGCCGCAGTTCGGCGAGAAGTTCTCGCCTCCCAACGTGCCGGTCTCGGTCAAGGACTGGAGCGGCCAGGAAGTCTCGCGTGTCTACTCCGACCAATGGGGCGACTACAACGGGATGACCTACTCGACCTGGGAAGTGAACCCGCCGAACCCGACCGGCTACTCGCCGACCATGATGGTCATGTGCATGAACGACCCGGGCAATGCGGCGACGCCCGACCCGTTCTTCAACCCGAGCTACAGCCAGTTCTGCTACGAGCTGCCGTTCATGCCGGCGCAGACGCAGTACCTCGACACCCCGGTCGTGCCGACGGCCGCCTTCATCGGCTCGGGCTACAACAATCCGGACTGCGCCTATCCGGACGCGACCCCTGCCGTCAGCGAAGTCGACGGCGACTCCACGGGCCCGTGGGTGGCCAAGTCGGGCAGCACGCTGACGATCAATGCGCTGGGCAACCAGGTCTCGTCCAACTACAGCTATTCGGGCCCCGCGGCGAGCGTGGCGCCCTACAACCAGAAGACGCAGACCCGGCACTACGGCTTCCTCGGGCGGTGCACGAGCCCCGACGGCACGGCCACCTGCACGACGCCGTCGCAGGTGACGATCGGCGGCGTGCCCGCGACGATCGTGAGCTGGAACGACACGCAGATCCAGGTCCAGGTGCCTGCGGGCATCCCGGCCTGCGCGGTGCAGCAGCAGACCCAGTACGGCGGTTCGCCGGCGCAGTGCGGACAGCTGCAGATCACCTCGGGCAACGGCCAGCAGTCGATCGACACGGTCACCGTGACCGTCGGCGGCAAGGCGCCGACGCTGGTCACCGGCAATGCGCCGATGCTCCAGAGCGGCCTCGGTTCGATCCAGAAGGCGATCAACGCCGCCCAGCCGGGTGACCTGATCATGATCCCGCCCGGCCAGTATCAGGAGATGCTGGTGATGTGGAAGCCCGTGCGCCTGCAAGGCGTCGGCGCGGCCTCGAGCGTGATCAACGCCAACACGCAGCCGGCCGGCAAGATGTCGATCTGGCGCAACGAGGTCAGCTGCCTGTTCGGGCTGGCCACCAACGGCAACCCGATCGGCCAGGCGGTGCCCAACCAGCCGAGCACGGTGTTCAACTCCGACGGCACTTCGGTGATCACCTGCGACCAGGGCACCTTCGGCGCCAGCTTCCTGCAGCAGATGAGCGCGTCGGTGCAGAGTCCGCAGATCGACCGGCTGCCGCTGGAAGGCATCGTCGGCTGGGACACGACCACCAACGGCAACCTGGCGCAGCTGCTCCAGGAACCCACGCTGATGGGTGCCTACGAAGGCGCGGGCATCACGGTGCTTTCCAAGGGTGTCAACACCAAGGGCCTGCCCGGTTACTACGGCAGCGGTGCCGAGGCCACCTTCCCGACCGGCAGCGTCGTCCTGGGCGCCAAGGACTGCACGTCGGGTGCGGGCGGAACGAATCCGTACCCGAGCAACTTCCAGTGCAATCCGTCCAGCATCGACGGCCTGACGGTCACCGACAGTTCGCAAGGCGGCGGCGGCATCTTCGTCCATGCCTGGGCGCACAACCTGCAGATCGCCAACAACCGCATCCACGGCAACATCGGCACGCTGTCGGGCGGCATCAACATCGGGCAGGGCGAGTCGCCCGACGCCTACATCGCGGGCACGACGTCGGACACGGATCCGGGTTCCTGCCAGACAAGCAATGTCCTCGACCAGCAGTTGCCGTACTGCTTCGACCTGTACGTGAACGTGCACCACAACAACGTCACGTCCAACCAGTCGATCGGCGACGAGCTGTTCTCGGGCACGCCGGCCGGCGCGGGCGGCGTGAGCTTCTGCACCGGTGCCGACTACTACAAGTTCAACTTCAACTGGGTCTGCGGCAACATGAGCACCGGCGACGGTGGCGGGCTGTCGCATGTCGGCTTCATCTACAACGGCGACATCGAGCACAACACGATCATCTTCAACCAGAGCTCGAACCCGACGATCACGACCAACGGCGGCGGTATCGTCGTCATGGGCGCGGCGCCGGACGGGTTGACGGCGGCAGGCGTCGAATGCGGCAGCACCGTGGCCGACCTCGACTGCATCCCGGGCCTGTCCGACGGCACCGGCCCGAACCTGGTGATCAACGCGAACCTGATCATGGGCAACGCCGCGTCCAGCGGCAGCGGCGGCGGCCTGCGCCTGCAGGCGGTCAACGGCACCGAGGTCTCGCTGGTGGGCTCCAAGTACTGGAACAGCGTCGCGGTGACGAACAACATCATCGTCAACAACGTCGCGGGTTGGGACGGTGGCGGCGTGTCGCTGCAGGATGCGCTGATCCCCAGCATCGTCAACAACACGATCGCGTCCAACGACTCCACGGCCTCGGCCGGCGTGCTGTTCAACACGCTGGGCGCGCCGCTGGCGAGCGCGCCGGGGACGGGCAACCAGACGACGTCGTCCACGACGTCGCTGCCGCAGCCCGCGGGCCTGGTGACCATGCCCAACAGCCCGCAACTGCTTTCGAGCTATGGCGGCTCGACCGGCGTCACCATCAAGTGCCCGGCCAACAATCCGCATTGCGACGTGATCTCCAGTCCGTACCTGGCCAACGACCTGTTCTATCAGAACCGTTCGTTCCAGATCGGCGTGGGCGCACTGAGCCCCGCATATCAGCAGAACATCGTCTCGCTCTTCAACGCCGCCTTCAGCACGAACAAGACGGGCACGGCACCGGGCAGCCAGGCGACGACGGGCCAGTGCGTCGCCGGGTCGAGCTACTGGGACATCGGCGTGCGCGGCGACTCGGGTCCAGGCATCCCGGCTTCGGGCTTCAAGCTCGCGCCGGTCTACTCGCTGCTCACCAACGCATCCGAATCGACCGCGGGCCAGCACAACATCACCGCCGTGGACGCGCAACTGACGAGCCAGTACTGCAACGGCGCGCGCACGCCACCGGAAGCGGCAGCGAACCTGACCGGCTTCTGGAAGCTGGCCGCACTCGGCTGGCAGGTGCCTCCGGGCATCTCCGACGCCACCGTGCCGAACCCGGTCTTCAACCTGACGCCCAACGCGACGGTCGACGAGGGCAACAACTGGGTCAACATGAGCTGGGGCCCGCTGGCCGTCGCGAATCCGAGCGGCACCACGCTGGGCAACTACAGCCCGAGGGCGACCTCGCCGGTCATCGACCAGGTGCCGTTGACGAGTGCCGCCGGGCTGGCCGCGCCGAAGACCGATTTCTTCGGCAACCCGCGGCCCGACTCGGGCGGATCCCGCCAGATCGACATCGGCGCAGTGGAATTCCAGGCGCCCGGGCCGATGCTGAGCTCGATCGTGCCGAGCACCGGCTACCGTGGCTACACGACGTCGGTCGACCTGCTGGGCGCCACGTTGACCGGCACGACGGCCGTGAACGTGACGCGGCTGGGCATCCCGGCGGTCAACGTCGTGGTGAGCGGCGTGACGGTGGTGAACGCGGATGAGGTCACCGCCAACTTCGCGATCTCCCGGACAGCGGTGCTGGGCACGGATCAGGTGACGGTCACGACGCCGCTGGGCACGAGCAACCCGCTCGCGTTCACCGTCGCCAACCCGCCGGCGCCGACCCTCGCGTCCATCGCACCGGCGAGCGGAACGCGCAACTCGAGCGTCAACGTGACCCTCAGCGGCACCTGGCTGCTGACCGCCACCAGCCTGACCGCGCCGGCTGGCTCCGGCTTGACGGTGTCCAACTTCACTGTCGTCAACGACACGACCGTGACGGCGACGATCGCGATCTCGGGCACGGCCACGCTGAACGTGGCGCGGGCGCTGACGCTGACGACGCTCGGCGGCACGACGACGGTGGCCTTCACGGTGATTCCACCGACGCTCGGCTCTATCTCTCCGGCCTCCGGCGTCGTGGGTTCGAGCGTGCCGGTGACGCTGACCGGCGTGAACCTGCAGGCAGCGACGTCGGTGATGGTCTCGGGCACGGGCGTGACGGTCGGCAACTTCGCGGCCGTGAATTCGACCACCGTCACGGCGACGTTGAACATCGCGGCGACGGCGGCCCTCGGGTCGCGCAACGTGGCGGTCGTGACCGGCGCGGGCACCACCAACCCGGTGGCGTTCACGCTGGTCGCACCCCCGGCGCCGACGCTGGCCGCGGTCGCTCCGGCGGCGGGCCTGCGTGGCACGCCGACGGCGGTGACGTTGACGGGCAGCAACTTCATCGGCGGCGCCACGGTGGCGGTCGCGGGAGGTGGCGTGTCGGTCAGCAACGTCGTCGTGGTGAACGCCACCACGCTCACGGCGACCTTCACGCCCAGCCTGACGACGGTGCTCGGCGCACGCGACCTGACCGTGACCACGATCGGTGGATCCAGCGTCGACGTCGTCACCTTCACGGTGCTCGGCCCGGTGCTCGCCACCGTCGCCCCGGCCTCGGTCACCCGTGGCGACACGGTGCCGATCACGCTGACGGGCAGCGGGCTCACCGGCGCGACGGCGATCACCGTCTCCGGCACCGGCGTCACCGCCAACGGTTTGACGGTGGTCAACGACACGACGGTCAAGGCCAACCTCGTGGCCACGGCGGGGGCGGCGGCAGGCGCGCGCAACCTGACCGTCACGACGCCGGCGGGAACCAGCGCGCCGGTGACCCTCACCGTGGCGAGTCCGCCCAACGACACGCTGACGTCGGTCGCCCCGAACGCCGGCGTGCGCGGCACGGCGGTCAATGTGACGCTGACCGGGACGAACTTCACGACCACGGGTGAGACGGTCGCCGTCTCTGGCGGGGGCGTGACCGTCAGCAGCGTGAGCGTGGTCAGTCCGACCTCGATCACCGCCACGTTCACGCTCAGCGCCACGGCAGGACTGGGCGCCCACAACGTGACGGTGACGAACGCGGACGGCGTGGCGAGCGCGGCGGTGACGTTCACCGTCAGCGGCCCGACGCTGATCGGCCTCTCGCCGAACAGCATCGTGCGCGGCACGACGACGGCGGTGACGCTGGCGGGCACCAACCTCGGCGGCGCGACCGGGATCACCGTGGCCGGCACCGGCATCACGGCGTCCAACGTGACGGTGGTCGACTCGGGCACCCTCACGGCCAGCCTCACCGCCACGGCGGGCGCCACGCTCGGCGCGGAGGCCGTGACCGTGGCGACGACCATCGGCAATGCCACGGGCGCCAGCGTGCAGGTGACCGGCGCGAGCCTGTCGGCCATCGCGCCGGCGGCGCTGGCGCGCGGCACATCGACGCTGGTGACCATCAACGGGAGCAACCTGGCAGGCGCCACCGCTCTGGCCCTGAGCGGCAACGCGACGGGCGTGACGATCAGCAACGTCGTGGCCGTGAACGCGACCACCGTCACCGCGACCATCACGCTGGCGGCGAACGCCGCGACGGGAACCCGCAACGTCACGGTGACCACGCCGATCGGTCCGGCCACCGGCGTCAGCCTGGCGGTGCAATGACGATGCGCGCAGCGAACGACCACTCGAGAGCGGAGGCCCTGGCCGCCGCCGGCAGGGCCGTCCGGCGCCTGCTGGTCGCGATCGTGACGCTCCAGTCGGCGGTGCCGGTCTTCGCACAGGGCCCAGCGGCCAACGCGGCACCGGCGGCGGGCGCCGTCGATGCACGGACGCTGGGCCTGAGGGAGAGCGAGGTCAAGTACTGCGTCAGCCACGACCCCTCGGCGGCCGACAGCGTGCAGGCGCGGCTCGGCCCGATGCTCCGCGACGTCGGAGAGGAGCAGCTGGCGCGCGTCCGCCGCAGCGATGCCTACCAATCAGCCTTCGATGCCGAGACGGCGTTCCTGCAGCGGGTCGACGACCGCAACGCGGCGCGGGTCTGCGAGGGAACGGCGATCCGGCACAAGCCGGGCTGAGCGTGCGGACGGCATGCGCGGGTCAACAGGGGAAGCAGATCATGGCGAGGACTTCGAACAACCTGCGGCGGATCGGCACCGTCGTCGCGCTGCTGGGCGCGGGGGCCGTGCTCGCGCAGCAGGTGCCCGACGCGACGACCGCCAGGCCCGTCGCGGCCATGGTCGGCACGCCGCCGCCGAGCAGCGTGTCGTCGTCGTCGGCCTATCGGCCCGATCGCCTGGCCGGGCGCGCCGGCCACTACTACAAGCTGGTCTGGGGCATCGACGACCTGCGCGTCAAGTGGACCGAGTCCGGCGAGGTGGTGCGCTTCAGCTGGCACGTGCTCGACCCGCGCCTGGCCGCGACCTTGAATGCCAAGGAGATCGAGCCCTCGCTCGTCGATGCGCAGGCCGGCGTGTCGCTGGTGATCCCGCAGCTCGAGAACATCGGGATGTTGCGGCAGACGTCCGCGCCCGCCGCGGGCAAGTCCTATTGGATGGCCTTCTCCAACAAGGGCCGGATGGTTCGCAAGGGCGACCGGGTCGATGTCGTGATCGGTCCGTTCCGCGCCGACGGGCTGGTCGTGGAATGACCGCCCGCCCGAACGCCGCTCGATTCGTCACTCACATGCTCAAGGGGTTCACCATGTCCGCTTTCTCGTTCGTCGACCGGCTCTCGTCCGGCGTGCTCCGGTGGGCGCCGGCGTGGGGTGCCGCGATCGGCCTGGCCCTGGCGTTCCCGGCGTCTTCGACCGAGACGCCGAAGGCGGCGGCCGTTAAGTCCGCGCCCAGGCTCGACGTCCAACAGATCCTGGCCCGGAACCTCGCCGCGCGCGGCGGGCTCCCGGCCTGGCGCGCCGTCCAGGCGATGACCGTGACTGGCAGGATGGAGGCCGGATTCGGCGACTCGGTCGCGCGCAGCGCGCGCTACGTCTCGGGCGCGACTCAGCCGTCGAACAAGAAGGCCCGCGCGGAACTGCTGGTCGCCAGCGCGCCCAGCCTGCCGGGCAAGCAGGTCGAATTGCCGTTCGTGCTGGACCTGGCACGTCCCACGAAATCGCGGCTCGAGCTCGTGTTCGCCGGCAAGACCGCGGTGCAGGTGTTCGACGGCACCGCCGGGTGGAAGGTGCGCCCGTTCCTCAACCGGCGCGACGTGGAGGACCTGTCGCCCGACGAAGTGAAGTCGCAGCAAGGCGAAGACGAGATCGGCGGGCCGCTGATGAACGTCGAGGCCGACGGCGGCAAGCTGGCGGTCGAGGCGGTCGAGGCGGTGGAAGGGCACGAGGCCTACAAGCTCCGGCTCACCAGCCGGAACGGCAGCGTGCGCCACATCTGGGTCGACACGCAGACCTTCCTGGACGTCAAGCTGGAGGGCGCGCCGCGACAGATGGACGGACGCCCGCACGCCGTCGCGATCTACCAGCGCGATTTCAGGAGGGTGCAGGGCCTGAAGATCCCGTTCCTGGTGGAGACGGTGGTCGATGGCTACCAGGACTCGCACCGGATCGAGATCGACAAGATTGCGGTCAACCCGAAGTTCGACGGCGCCGTGTTCGCGAAGCCCAAGGCGTGAGGTCGGGAGCGGATGCGCATGGCCAGAACCCTGACATCGCGGCTGCCACGCCGCATCGCGGCGGCGGCGCTGTTCGCGTGCCTGCCCGCGTTGGCGACCACGCCACCGGCGACGATCGATCTCGCCCATACGCCGGGCCTCACGTCGGCACAGATCGTCGAGCGCAACCTTGCGGCACGCGGCGGCCTCGACGCCTGGCGCAATGTGCAGACCATGATCTGGATCGGGCACATGGACAGCGTGCACGCGCCCGATCCGCGCATGGGCTTCGTGCTCGCGCAGAAGCGGCCGAACAAGACGCGCTTCGAAGTCGATTCGATGAGCCAGAAGACCTGGCGGGTCTTCGACGGCGTCCAGGGGTGGAAGGAACGGCCCGACAGCGAGGGGCACCCGGATGTCCAGCCCTACTCGCCGCGGGAACTGAAGTTCGCGCAGCAGAGCCTGGCCATCGACGCCCCGCTGGTCGACGCCGCGAGCCGGGGCGGCCGCGTGGAGGTCGAGGGCGAGGAGGAGATCGACGGCCGGCGGGCCTATCGCCTGCTCGTGAGCCAGGTGTCGGGCGAGCGCCGGCATGTGTGGGTCGACGCGCAGAGCTTTCTCGACGTCCGCTACGAACGCGTGTCCTACAACCCGGCGGGAGTTCCCGTGATGGTGAACGTGCGTTGCCGTGAGTTCAAGGGCTTCGGCGGGCTGCAGATCCCGACGATCATCGAGACCGGGTCGCCGGCGAAGGGCGCCGTGTCCGACAAGATGGTGATCGAGCAGGTGTCCATCAACACGCCTCTGGACGACGCGATCTTCGAGCGACCCGGGGCGGGGCGCCGCCCGCGGGCGGAGTACGGCACGGCGCGGTCGATCCCCGGCGCGAGCGCGGCACCGGCGGACCAGGCCTCGGCTGCGACGCGCGCTGCCGTGGCGCAATGACTGCCCTGCGCCGCGGCGGATCGCGCGCGTTCGCCCAGCGGACGTCCGGGGGCCGCGTGCGCCCGTCGTGGCGCCGCCTGGTGGCGTTCGCGGTGGCCTTGATCGGCCTGGCCACCGTCGCTCCATCGGGGGCCGACCCGCTGACCGCGAGCGCGGGCGAAGCCATCTACCGACGCGGCACCTTGGCATCGGGCCTGCCGCTCGAGGGCGTGCGCTCCGACGAGAATCTGCGCACGACGGGGAGCGACGCGGCCTGCGTGAACTGCCATCAACGCAGCGGCCTGGGCGCGACCGAAGGCCAGACGCGCATTCCACCGGTGGCGGGCATGTACCTGTTCCATCCCGTGGACAAGCGGACCGGGGAATTCGCGCTGCCCTATGTCCAGGGCGTGCGCCAGAATCGCCAGCCCTACACCGACGCCAGCCTCGCGCGCGCGATCCGCGAAGGCGTCGACGCCGACGGTGCGCCGCTCGGCTACCTGATGCCGCGCTTCGCGATCTCCGATGCCGACATGGCCTCGTTGATCGACTACCTCAAGAGCCTGGATGCGCACCCGGTTCCCGGCGTCACCGATTCGGTGCTTCACTTCGCCACGGTGTTCACGCCCGATGTCGATCCGCGGCGGCGCCAGGCCGTCCTCGACGTCATCGAGGCGTTCTTTGCCGACAAGAACCGATTTCAATACGCGCCCAGGAACAAGCTCCAGGGGTCGGTGCACACGATGTACGCGAACTCGATGTTCCGGGCGAGTCGGCGCTGGGAGCTCCACGTCTGGGACCTCAAGGGCGCGCCCGGCACCTGGAAGGCACAGCTCGCCGGGCATCTCGCGCAGGAGCCCATCTATGCGGTCGTCTCGGGACTCGGGGGCAACAACTGGCGTCCCGTGCACGACTTCTGCGAAGAGCAGGCGTTGCCGTGCCTCTTCCCGAACGTCGACGCCCCCGTCGATGCCGCGGACGATTTCTACACGGTCTACCTCTCGAAGGGCGTGGGCCTGGAGGCGGAACTCATCGCCGCGAAGCTCTCGGAGAAAGGCGGCGGGCTGTCCGGCGTGCACCAGGTCTACCGGGTGGGCGACAGCGGCGAGCAGGCCGCCCTGGCCTTGTCCGACGCGCTCCGGCGGCAAGGCGTTGCGGTGCATGCGCACCCGATCGCCTCCGGCGCGCCCGCGAGCGTCGTCGCGCGCCGTGTGCGCGAGGCGGCGGGGGCGAGCGTGCTCGTGCTGTGGCTGCGGCCCGCCGATCTCGTCGCGCTGGGCGATCCGCCGGCCGGAGATCCGCAGGTCTACCTGTCGGGCCTGATGGGCGGCCTCGAAGCGGCTCCGCTGCCGCCAGCCTGGCGCCGGCTCGTCCACATGACCTACCCGTTCGAGCTGCCCGACAAGCGCGTGGTGCGCGTCGATTTCGCGCGGGGCTGGTTCAACATCCGCCACATCCCCGTCGTCGACGAGCGGCTGCAGGTCGATACCTATCTGGCCTGCGGGCTGCTGGCCGAGACCGTCAGCCATCTGGCCGACACGTTCGTGCGACCCTACCTGATCGAACAACTCCAGGCCGGGATCGAGCATCGCATCATCACCGGCTACTACCCCCACTTGACGCTGGCGACCCACCAGCACTTTGCCTCCAAGGGGGCCTACTTCGTCCGGTTCCAGGCGCCTGCCGGACAGCGAGTCGCCGCGGAGTCCGACTGGATCGTGCCGTGAACCACGAAGGGCAGGATCGCAAGGCGTCGCGCAACATGGCGCCCGCGCGGCATCGAACCGGCTTGCCCGGTGTCGTGCCATCCTGGTCGGCCAGCATGAAGACGCTCTCGACCTTCTGGACGGCGACCGCGTTGCGCGCGACTTCGGGAGACGCCTTGTGCACCCAGGGCTGGGTGCAGCGGATTTGCCGATCGATCCGGGTCTTCCACCTGGCATGTCGGTCGGCACGAGAAGCAACGCACGTCGATTGCGCGCTGCGCGAGCTGGGCGAGTGCGCGCGCGTCGAGTTCGAGCTGGCGTCGGCCCGCATGGCGCCGGACTCGCCAGGACGCGAGGACTTCGCGGACTGCCTCGACGAGCTGGATGACCTGGGGCGCCGATTGGCCCAGGGTGAGGTCGCGACGGCGGAGGAGTTGATCCACGTGACCGACTCGCTGATCGTGCAACTGAGTCGCCACTGGCCGTAGCTGAGAGCTGCTTCCCCGAGCCATCCTGGCGAGATCGCAGGCGTTCGTCGATGGATTCGTGTGGCCCCGCGATGCCGGCCTCGGAGTTTGACGAATGCTACCTGTCCGGTTACTTGCCGCAGGTTGACGTGCCGCACGAATACAGTTATTCGACAGCTCAAGGAAGGGGTTAGGTGAAAGGATATACCAACGCTTGAAAATCGATATGAGCGAGCAGGAATCAGTCTCCTGCCCTATTCATTCGAGAAGCGGGTGGCCGCGCATCGATTAATCGTGGCCCCGGCGCTTCGTTGAGATTTTCGTTCGCGTTGCAATCATTCGGATCGATTTATCGGATCGAACGAACTGGAGAATATCGCAATGATTCGGCTACTCGTCGCGGACGATCACAATGTATTCAGGGAGAGCCTGTGCCGGCTGCTCTCGGAGCAAGCCGACCTGAAAGTCGTCGCGGAAGCCGCGAACTGCGCGGGGATCATCGACGCCGTCTGCCAGCATGAACTCGACGTTGCAGTCATCGACCTGTCGATGCCGGGCTGTTTCGGCGCCGAGGCGGTCATGCAGGTGAAGTCGGTTCGACCCGGGTTGCGGGTCCTCGTGCTGACGATGCACGACCAGGAGCCCTTCATCTCACAGGCGCTGCGAGCCGGAGCGGACGGCTATGCGACCAAGGAACTCTCCATGGCGGAACTGCACCAGGCCATCCATCAGATACATCGGGGCGGTAAATACATCTGTCCTCAGGCGATCGAGAACCTTGCCAACGGGATGGCGCAACTGAGCAAGGAGGAGTTTCCGCACCAGAGACTTTCCACGCGGGAATCCAAGATACTCGAATTGCTGATTCAGGGGATGCGAGGACGCGAGATCGCGCTCGAATTGAACGTGAGCGAGAAGACAGTGAGTACGCACAAGATGAATGCTTTCAGGAAGATGAATTTCTCCAACAGGTCCGACCTGATCCAGTATGCGATCCGGAACCACCTGGTTCACGTCTAGGCGACCCGAAGGCGGGTTGATTCCACGATTGACAGGTTCATCGGGGCGCGGCGGGTAGTCGCGTCAGCGCCTGCATCGTCCTGTCGACCAGCGTTCGCCTGCCGCGCGGAGCGGTCGGGCGACTGCGCGCGTCAGCACGACCCCAGCGGCTCGTCGCCGAGCCCTTGCGGCGCGGCGAACGTGGTTCGGCCGCCCCGGCAACGCGCTCGGCCGCCTGGCCGACGCGATCCTGCGAGCGCACAATGCGCCGTCCATTCACTGTCCTCCGAGGTGATCGATGTTGGCGCGCCTGCCCTGGGTACTTGCCTGCGCCGCCTTGGCCGGCCTGTCGACGATGCCGGTGTCCGCGGCGATCGACCCGGCGCGCGCCCAGGCCGTCTTCAAGGAGGCCGCGCAACTGTGCGGCCGCGACGGTGGCGTGCTGTGGCATCACTCGCTGTGCGGGCCCATCCTGCTGGTCGACTGGACCGACAACACTGCCGTGGCCAACCGCGCCGATCCCGGCGGCGTGCTGCGGGCCGCGGGGCCCGTCTTCGTGGGCACGCTGCCGTCGGACGTCATCATCGCCAACACCCCGATCGAGTGGGCCGGCCTGCGCTGGACGGAGCTGATCTGGCCGCTGCCCGACGACGTGGCCCACCGCCACGTGATGCTCTCGCACGAGCTGTTCCACCGCGC
>FTIP01002969.1_pt2 | contig 19341 bp, 18 predicted proteins | sample 1658301 | NCBI WGS metagenome assembly FTIP01 (sample SAMEA3914813, study PRJEB12502) | metagenome | biome: forest; material: soil | place: Canada | collected 2011-07-07 | depth 0.3 m
GCTCGAGCACCGTGGCGCCGGCTGGCGTGGCCGCTCGCTGCGCAGATCGCCGCGGCGTCGACCATCGGGATGATGATCACCGCCCTCGCAACAGTCGCGGGGCGCGACGCGAGCGTTGCGGTCGGCCGTGCCATGTTCGCCTACGGCGTGGCGCTGGCGGCGATGCGCTGGTGGAGCGGCCGCCTGTGCGACCGCCTGGACAAGCGCGCGCTCGTCGCCGCGGGCGCCTCACTCGGGCTCGTCGGAGCGCTGCTGCTCGCCTGCGCCGGCAGCGCAGCTGCGCTGGTCGCGGGCGCAGCGACACTGGGCGTGGCCTTCGCCCTGCAGCAGACCGCGACGCTGACCCTCATGCTGAACCGGACAGAAGCAGTTCACGCCGATGCTGTCAACGCGTCCTGGAACATCGCGTACGACGTCGGGCTCGGATTCGGCGCGATGGCCTTCAGTGGCCTCGTCACGGCGCAGGGACATGCGCGCGCAGTTCTCGAGGTCGCCGCCTGCGCAGCATTCGCCGGTGCGACGGCTCGCGCGATCATCGAGCGGGGCGAGCCGACGGCCGATCCGCGTGCGCCTCGACGGCAGTCTCTCGGCGCTTGAGTCCCGGACATTCCGTGAGCCGGTGGACCGCCTGTTGGAGGAGGGCTGGCAGTGCACCGTTCATTCGCATCGCGGTCACCGCAGACCCAGTTCGGTCACAACAGCGCCCGATCCGGTGGGCGCACCCAACGCTCGCTCACAGCCGACAGCCGCCCGTGCGATATCTTGGCGAGCAGTGACGATGTCAAGGTCTATGCGGCCCGCTTCCTGTTGGATTGGATTCAACGATTCGCGCGAAACCTCGCCGGCCTGCGCCGCCCGTTCCTCGCTGTACAACGTGTCTGCAAGTGCGCCGCGCTGTTGGCGCAGCAACTCCAAGCGCGCGCGCGCCGCATTCAATTGTGCAAATGCCGTCTCGACGTTTTCGGCCGCGCGCAGCACGGCTTGGCGGTATGACGCATCGGCCTCACGCGCTCGACCGCGCGCCACGCGCACCTCTGCGTCGATGCGCGCGAAATCAAAGAGTCGCCAACGAAGTCCAACTGCGCCCTGCGCCTGTGTCGAGCTGGCATCTTCGAACGTGGCCATGCGGTTGCTCACCTGACCCACCAACCCCGACAGACTGATCTTCGGGTAGTACTCCGCAATCGCGATGCCGACGCTTGCGTTGGAGGCGATCAACGTCTGTTCCGAGGCCACCAGGTCGGGACGGTGTCGCAGGATGTCAGCTGGCTGCCCCGCGGCTGGATCGGGCACATCGGGCAGGGCTCCCTCATCCACCAGTTCCGGCATCGCGGAGCCGGGAGGGCGAGCGAGCAGGACGGCCAGGCGGTTGCGCTCGCCCTCCATCCGGGCTTGAAGTGCCGGCAGCTGTGCTTGCAAGGCGTTGACCGCTGCTGTTGCGCGGGGAAGCGCCTGCGCTGCCGTGTCGCCCGCGTGTACGTGCGCCGCCGCGAATCCGGATTCCGCCTGGGCCAGCGCCACAAGGTTGCGCAAGGCCGTCGCCTGCTCCTGTGCGCCGCGCAAGGAAAGATACGCGTCGGCCACCTCTGCGCTGATCGCGATCCGTCCGGCATCGTAGGCCGATGTGCTGGCCGCTGCCTGTGCGTTTGCCGCCTCGCGGGCGCGACGCAGGCCGCCGGCGAAATCGATCTCCCAAGTGGCCTGGGCTTGGCCGAGTGCGTTGTCAACGTCGCGCTTGAAGCCCGGCACGATGCGCGACAACTGGCCTAGCCCCGAATTCAACGATTGCCTGACCCGCGCGTAGGACGCATCTACTTCGCCTCCGGGAAGTAGCGCCATGTTGGCCCGCACCAGCGCTCCTTGTGCTTGCGCGACCCGCGCGATTGCCTGTTCCAGGTCGAGGTTGGTCGCCAGTGCCTCCCGCTCGAGGTCATTCAATAGCGGGTCATTGAATTTCTGCCACCAGGGCGCCTCGCTCGCGGTGGGTGCCCCCCCTGCTGAATTGCGCCAAGCGACCGGCGGCCTCAATTCCGGGGCCTTGTAGTCAGGACCCACGGCACACGCCGTCAACAGCGCCAGCACCATCAGAGCGCCAATTCGCCTCATGCGGCCTCCTTCGTGACGTCAGGTGCTGCCAGCAGCAGGTACATGACCGGTGTGGCGATCCGTGCCAACAGGGTGGATGCGACCAATCCTCCGATCAACGTGACTGCCAACGGAGAGAACAGCCCGCTGTGCGCAAGTGCGAGCGGCAAAAGACCGCCGATGGCCGTCGCGGATGTCAACAGAACTGGCAGGAAGCGCAGCTCACCCGCGCGCTCCACCGCCTCGCGAATGGAAAATCCGGCGCGCCGCAACTGTTCGGTGAAATCAACCAGCAGGATGGAGTTCTTGATCTCGATACCTACCAGCGCTATCAGCCCGATCGCGGCGGTGAATGAAAGCGAATACCCCGCCATCCACAGTCCCATCACGGCGCCGAGCAATCCGAAGGGCACGATTCCGAACACGACCAGGACTGTGCGGAATTGGCCGAACTCCAGCACAAGCACCGCCAATATTCCGAGCGCGGCGACGAGGATGGCCGGAAGGAACCCTGCAAAGCTGCGCGCGGCCGTGTCGGCCTCGCCACCGAGCTGGAATGCGTAGCCAGGAGGCAGGCTGACGCCGGCTTTGACTCGGGTGAGCGCGTCCTGGGTGGCGCGCGCGATGTTGACGCCTGGCGCGACGTACGCTGTCAGCGTCACCGCCCGGAGTCGGTTGATCCGGTCGATGCGTCCCGGTTCCGAAGAGAAGTCCGGGTGCGCGAACGCGGAGAGCGGCGTGGCCGCTCCATCGGCAGTCGGGACGAAGATCGCGTCGAGCGAGGCAACCGTGTTGTTCGTCCCCATTGGCAGACGCACCTTGACGGGGTATTGGTCGGTGTCGGAATCGCGAAGATTCGCCACTGTCACGCCCGACAGCGCCAGCTGCAGGCTCTGACGCACGGCCCCGGCGCGCACGCCAAGCCCCGCCACGGCGGACTCGTCGACATTGAAACGCAGGTCGGTGCGCCACTGACGCAGCGGGTTGGTGATGTCGCGCAGGCCGGGGGTGCGCTGCATCGCCAGTTCCGCATTGCGGGCGAGGTCGGTCAGCGTATCGAGATTGCGGCCGGTGATTCTGATCACGACGGGTGCCTCGATCTCCGGGCCGTTGGAGAACGTCACGATGCTGATCTTCGCGCCGGCATAGTGCGCGAACTCCTCGCGCAGCCGTTCCAGCAATGCCGGGCTGCTCCTGGAGTCCCACTGTCTCAGGCCGATGGCGACTTCGCCGAACGCTGGATCGGTCTCCTTCTGTGGCACGTTGTAGTAGAGGTGTGGATTGCCCCGGCCGACGTTGCCTGCGTACCAGCGCACTTCCTGAAGCTGGGCCAAGCGGGCTTCCACGACATGGACGACGCGATCGGTGGCATCGAGCGAGGCCCCTTGAGGCATCTCGACGCGCACCAGCACCTCGGGCGTCTCCGCCGGCGGGAACAGGCTCGCGCCAATCAACCGTATCAACGGCACCGAGATGAGCGTGAGCGCGAGAAGCAAGGTCAGCGACAGCCGCGGGCGCGCCAGCGCGCGGTGCAGTACCGGCTGATAGAAGTGGTGGATGCCGGCCTTGACCCAGCGCAGCGCACGGTTGCCCTCCGGGTCTTCCTTGGGGCTGAGAATTCGACTGGCGGCCAACGGAACCACCAGCAGGGCCACCAGCAGTGAAGCTCCCACCGTGGCCAAGACAGCCACGGGCAGCGACCGGATGAATTCCCCCGACGCTTCAGGCAGCGCCAGCAGTGGCACGAACGAAAGCATCAGGCATGCCGTGCAGCCCAGCACCGCGAGCGTGATCTGGCCGGTGGCGCCGGTTGCCGCCTCCGTTCGGCCGTAGCCTTCGCGCAGCCATCGGCTGATGTTCTCGATGACGACAATGGCGTCGTCCACCAGCAGGCCCAGCGCGACGACGAAGCCGGAGATGGCCAACTGATTGAGCGTGTAGCCCAGTCGTGACAGCACGGCCATGCCGATCAGCAGCGACACCGGGATCGCAATCATCACGACGCTTGCCGCGCGCCAGCCCAACGGCAGCAAGGTGATCATCACCAGCGCCAACGCGAGCGCGAAATCCCGTCCGAGCTCGCCGAGGCGATGGCGTACGTTGTCGGCCTGGTCGAAGCCGCGCACCAGGCTGACTCCTGCGGGCAGCGTGCGCTCAAAGCTGTCGAGTTCCGCGCCGATGGCCTTGCTCAGCTTGGTGAGATCCTGGTCCTTGCCCTGGGTCACGGTCAGCAGCAGTGCCCGCCTGCCGTTGAAGCGCGTGATGTGGTCGGGCTGATCTTCCGCCCACTCCACTCGGGCCAGATCGCGGACCCGCAGCACTGCGCCGGCACGAGCAGCCACCGGAATTTCGGCAATGGTGGCCGCGTCGGGGTAAGCGCCCGCGAAACGTACGCTGAAGCGACGACCGGCCGCATCGAGCGTTCCCACCGGGTTTTCGCCGCCGCCGGCGCGCACGGCCTCGATGACCTCAGTCGGCGTGATCTTCTGTGCCGTCATGCGCACCAGGTCGAGCGACACGCGCATTTCCGATGCGGTGGCTCCCCAGTACTTCGCCTCGTCAATGCCCGGAATCGCGCCCAGGCGCTCGCGCAATCGGTCGGCGAGCTTTTCCAGCCTGCGCATCGGCAAGGTATCGCTCGCGAGCGCGACTTCGGCGATGACCACGGTGATTGGGCGGCCACGCAGTACTTCCAGCCGCTGCAGGTTGGACGGAAGCGTGGGCTGCAATGCGGTGATCTCGCGGCTGACCTGGTCGTAGGACGACTCCGGATCCGTGCCCCATTTGAACTCCACACGCGTCGAGGAGAGGCCGTCGCGGCTCTGTGAACGCACTTCGCGCAAGGAGTCCAACTTGTACAGCGCGGTTTCAACTGGCTTGGTGACAAGCTCTTCCACTTCCGATGGAGTGGCGCCCGGCAGTACGGCGTTGACGACGAAGATCGGCGCGTCAAGTTGCGGATCCTCGGTCTTTGGAATCGTCAGCAATGCGCTGATGCCGAGCGCAACCAACAGGCCAAAGACGACAAGCGAAAACTGCCAGCGCTCCAGCGCGAACTTGCTCAAGCGTGTGCTCATGGCCGGAACACCACAACCTTCTGGCCTTCGCGAGCGAAGCCCGCCCCAGCTGTAATGACCTGGGCCGAGGGATCAAGTCCGCTGACACGCAGCGCGTCGCCATCGAACCCTTCGATAGCGACGGATACTTTGTGTGCAGTCGACGTCCGGGGGTCCACTACATACACGTGACCCTGACCCTTCCCGGCGTCCAGCAGCGCCTCCGCGGGAAGGCGCTGCCCTCCCGATCTCTCGGCGCGCTCGCGATCGAAGGAGACAGAAACCGCGGCGCCTGAAGGCAACCGGCTCGCGGGCGGCAATGTCAGCTCGATGTCGACGGTTCCGGTCTTTGGATCGGCGGCAGCTCCGATGCGTCGAACGATCGCGTCGATTGGCACGCCAGCGTCGCCGTATACCCGTGCGCGGTCGCCTTCGTGCACCATCGCAGCAATGGAACGAGGCACTCCCGCCCGTGCGATCAAGGCACTGCTCAGATCCGCGACTCGCGCTATGGTCTGCCCGGGCGATACCGTCTCGCCGACCTCGACCTGGCGCGCCAGCACCACACCCTCGAATGGAGAACGCAATTCAGCCGAGTCCTCGTCGTATTGCGCGGCCGCGAGCGAGGCGCGCGCTGCCTCGAGAGTCGATGTGTTGTCTTCGTCGAGGGCCGGTGCCGCGGCACCGGCCGGCACAAGTTCGCGACTGCGAGCCGAGGCCCGCGTCAGCCTCGCCACGTCCTGCTCGGCTCGAATTCGTGCGGACCGGTACGCGGTGGCGTCCAGGTCCGCGACACCCTCGCCGGTGTGAACCTTGAAGCCGATCCGCACCGGGAGTCCATGAATCACTCCCCCGACACGGAAGCTGAGATTGGCCTCCCGGTCCCGAGCGACTGTCGCTGCATAGCGCGGCGTCACAGCAGTCGCAGCGATGATTTCGGGGCTGGCCACGGCAACAGGCAATGGAGCGTCGGATGTCACCGGTGGCGGCGCCTGCCTGGTGCAAGCGCCCAACAAGGCTGTGGCCAGCACGGTGCAACCGAAGATCGCTGTTGATGCCGCGGTACGACGAACCGCTGAGAACGCCACCCCTGCCTGCTGTCTGGCGGCCGGCCTGAAGGACGACTTAGGCATGCCGCGCTGCCTCCGTGCTCGCACCAACGGCGCCCCAGGCGACCGATCCAGGCAGTGCACTCAGGGCGAACGACAAAGACTCAGTATTCATGTCTCATCTCCATTTGAAGGTCAGGCTCGGCTTGATCGAAATACTGCTCACCAGCTCCAGCCGCTCCGGCAGAAGGTTCTGCTCGTGCGCTTCGCAATGAGCATCCAGAAAGTTCACCGACCGGTATCCCAGCGGGTGCGATTGAACCCCCACAAGACGATCGCTGCGCTCATGGCGACGCCCGCCGCCACTACGAGAAAGGCGGTCGTCAGGCTTGCGAATCCGATCCACACCCAGCCCACTGCTGCGATCGAGAAAAGAAGGCGAACCGCCGTTGCGAGCAACGGCCATCCGACGCGACCGGCACCCTGACCGGCAAAGTACATCTCGAGACCGATCGCGCTGAGACCGTAGGTCGGCGCGAGAACATGCAGGTATGGCTTCCCCGCGGCCAAGACATCCGGACTGCGCGTGAAATGGTTGATCCAAAGACCAGGCCACAGCGCCAGCACGAGGCCCAGAACTTCAAGGCCGGCAGCAACGACAGTCGCATTCAACAACGCGGCGCGCCGAGCGCGGTGGACATTGCCGGCCCCTAAATTGGTTCCAATCACCGTCACGACGGCGGTACCGAAGCCGAACATGATCGGAACGAGCAGCCCGTCAAGTCGTGAAGCGATGCCGTAGCCCGCAAGCGAAGCCACGCCAAAGCGGCCAGCTGCCGCTGTGACCGCGGTCAGCGCAACGTTGGACATCACTGCTCCAAGACTCGAGGGCAATCCGATCGAGAGGATCGCGCGGAAGTGGTCTCGACGAAGCGGGTGACGGCGCAGCGGGAGCGAACTCCTGCCCGAACGCATGTAGGCAACCAATGCGACGAGACCAAGGATGTTGATCAGCACCTGAGAAACGCCGGCGCCAGCCACGCCAAGGCGGGGCAGTCCGAACCAGCCCGAAATGATCGCGGGCGAAATCAGCAGCCCCATCACGACGGTGCAGGTGACGATGAGGGCGGGCACCTTGACGTTCCCCACTCCGCGCAAGGCCGCCTGCAAGAGCATGAACGACCAGGATGCCACGGCGCCACCGAACAGGATGTTCGAATAGACCAATGCTTGCCGCAGCGATTCGCCGGAAGTCCCGAGCAGGCGATATAGCGTCGGCCCCGCAGTCCATAGCGTCAGTGTGAATGCAATTCCTGCTGCCGCCGCGATGAGCAGCGCGTGCCACGCGAGGCTCTCGACATCCTCTTGCCGTCCCGCGCCGCGTGCCCGCGCGATGGCGGCCGAGACGCCGCCGCCGATGCCACCGTTGGAGACCATCGTCATCAAGAGCAGCACCGGGACCACCGCCGAAGCCGCGGCGATCGCGTCAGTGCCGAGCGCGCTGACGAAATAGGTCTCCGCGACGCTGAGCAAAGTCACCATGAACATCACGGTGACCGTTGGGAGCGCAAGTCGGGTCAAGATCGGCAGCAGCGGCCCATGCAGCATCGGCTGCTGGCCCGACGGGCGATGTGCTTCTTGATCGGTCGAGGTGCCGGCCGGGACGGGCGAGGAGGCAGATGCGATTGGCATGGTGACGATTTTGGAAATCCGTAACCATGTTGTCAACAGTTTTCGAAAACCGTAACATGACGCCATGGACGAAATCACGGAACCTCTGCCACTGCCAGTCAGGCGCGGCCCGGCGGAGCACGAGCGCCGGGAGCAGATCGTCGAGGCTGCCCGGCATCACTTTCGAGAGCACGGGTACGAGAAGACCTCGGTGTCTGAGCTTGCCAAGGCGATAGGCGTTTCGAGCGCCTACGTGTACCGATTCTTTGATTCGAAGCAGTCGATCGGGGAGGCGGTGTGCTCAGGCACGCTGACTACGATTGCACAGCGGATGTTCGCGCTCGAGGCGAAATCGCTCCCGGCCGCTGACAAGCTCGGAAAGCTCTACAGTCTGGTGCTGGAATCCGGGTGCGAACTCTTCATCAAGCAGCGCAAGATGCACGAGTTGGTTGCCAGCGCCGTGTCGCAGAACTGGCAGTCGGTACAGAACCATCGCATGGCGATTCGAGCCGTGCTGAGGCGTATCGTGATAGACGGCAGAGAGCAGGGCTCGTTCGAGACCGAGACGCCACTCGAAGAAGTTGTCTCGGCGCTCGGTTTGGCGATGATGCCGTTTGCCCATCCCATGATGCTCGAACAACGAGAAGCGGCTGAACTGCGCGCGAGCGTGGACGTTGTCACGGCCATGGTGTTGCGCAGCCTGGGGCCAAGCAGCTGTCCTGCGGAGGTGGGTTTGCCGCAGCGCGCCGCATCGTCGAAAAAGAAGGCAGCATCCAAGTCGAAGTGATCTTTGACGTTGCTGATCGCGCTTCGCAGGGCCGCCTTCTCAGTGCGCGCCGGGTTCAGGGAACGATGACGTAGTCCGGGTTTGCCGCCGCGAACGCCGCCGCGCGGTCGGCCTTGGGCGGGTATGTCTTCGAGACGAAGCTGACGGAAATGCCTTGCGTCTCCGCCAGGTCACGGCTGCTGGGGGAGGCGGTGTCCGACTCGACGAACCAGAGGAGGCGTGAAAATCGTATTCCTCGCTGCTGGTCATGCTGCTGAGGCGGATTGAGCCGGGCCGTCGCCACGCCACGCTCGCCGCACGATGACGCTTCGGCGACCTCGGGGTGCTCAGCCGATGACGGAGACCAGATGCTCCTGCACGATCCGTCCCAGCTGCTTGACTGCGGGCTTCGGCCTCGCATCCTTGTAGGTGACGCCCAAGGCCAACTTCGGCAGGGTGGGCAAGCCGATGATCGTGCCTATCCACGCCGGCCTGCCTACCGCGGTGCGCACCGTCACGCCCAGGCCGGCCTGAACCGCGGCCCATACGCCGCTCAGGCTCGTGCTGGTGAATGACTCGCGCCATGGAATCGCTGCACGGTCGAGCGCATCGATCGCGGCGGTGCGCATGGCACAAGGCGCTTCGAACAACACCAAGGGGAGCGGCCGTGACATCTCGCGGCACGCATCGACAAGGGCCGGGTCGCCGAGCCATTGCATGCGCGCCCGTCCGAGCGCGTGGCGATTCGGAAGCTGGACATTCGATTGCCAGCTGACGACGATGTCCACCTTTCCCTTGGAGATCGCGTCCTCCAGATCGAGATTGCGGCCGACGCGCACGTTCACTGCCACGGCGGGATGCGAGCGCGCGAATGTGCCGAGGACGCTGGCCATCAGCCCCTCGCCGAAGTCCTGCTGCACGCCGATGCGCACCGTGCCTGCCAGCTGGGTGCCGCGAATCGCCTGCACGGCGGCGTCATTGACCTCGAGCAGGCGGCGCGCGTATCCAAGCAACATCTCGCCCGCGGGAGTGAGCACCAGACCACGACCCGACTTGCGAAGGACCGGCGCACCCACCTGATCCTCGAGCTTCTTGAGCTGGGCGCTGACGGCCGACGTCGAGCGGCCCACGCGCTCCGCCGCTCGGGCATAGCTGCCGAGATCCAGGCCCGCCACGAAGCTGCGAAGCACGCTCAGGTCAAGGTTCGTCGTCGCTCGGTCCGGCATCTCTCGATCATCCCATTTTTCAAAACGAATCGTCCTGATGTTTTTGATTGCCTGGATGATTTTGCATCTCTAGACTTTCTCTCGTCAACGAGCAGGAGAGTCTTGAATGCCCAACATGATCGCCATGCAATACAGCTTCGTGCTGCCGGCGGACTACGACATGTCCATCATCGACGAACGCATCGCAGGCAAGGGTTCCGCCCTCGACGGCCACACGCCGCTGGCCTTCAAGGCTTACTGCTCTGCCCGGGCGGGTTCGCAGCAGACTGGCGGCGCGGAGAACATCTATGCGCCGTTCTACCTGTGGCATGGCAACGAGGGCATGGGCGACTTCCTGGCCGGAGACGGCTTCAAGGGCCTGGTCCGATCCTTCGGCTGGCCTGCGATCAAGGTCTGGCCGATCGTCCTTGCGGCGGAAATGGGCGACCTGCGGCGAGCTCGCTTTGCGACCCGGGAGTCGACCTCGATCAAACCATTCACGCCTCTCGATACGCTCCGCGAAGGCGCACGGACAACGGCACGGCAGCAGGTCTCCTCGGGCGCAGCCGGCGTCGTGATCGGCTACGAACCAACCGCCTGGACAATGGTGCAGTTCACGCTCTGGCCATCACCGGTGCAGTCGGCCTCCGAAGGAATCGTCCAGGCCTATGACGTTCAGCACGTTTCCCAACCGGGACTCAATGCGCAATGAGCACCGTCGGCATCATCGGACTCGGCAACATGGGTCGCGGGATGGCGACCGCGTTGATAGATGCCGGCTTTCAAGTTGCCACCGTGACGCGATCCTCGCAATCGCAATCGCGCTCGCGCCCTTTGCCCGCGGGACTGGAAGTCCGAGACTCGATGGCGGCGCTGCTGGCGCAGGCCGAGGTCGTCCTGCTCTCGCTGCCCGATCCGCAGACGGTCGTCCAGGTCGTCGAGGGCCCCGACGGCATTCGAGCGCACGGACGCGCGGGCCTGATCGTCATCGACACGACCACCTCGGAGCCCGCAAGCACGCGTCGGATTGCGGCGGATCTCGCTGAGCGAAACATCTCCTTCGTCGATGCGCCGGTCAGCGGCGCGCCCGCGCTGGCCCACCAGGGAAAGCTGACCGTCATGGCCGGGGGAACGCCGGCGCAACTCGAACGCGCAGGTCCTGTCCTGAACGCCATCGCGGCACGCGTCTTCCATGTCGGCCCCAGCGGCGCGGGTCACATGGCCAAGCTCGCGAACAATCTCATGGCGGCGGCCCATCTGCTGGTGGCCGAAGAGGTCGTCGCGCTCGCGGAGGCGGCTGGCATGGAACGTGCACGCTTTCTCGAAATCGTCAACGCCAGTTCGGGTCGCAGCTTCGTGACTGAGCGGGTCTATCCGGACTGGATCCTGGACGGACGATTCGACCTGGGCTTCTCGATCAGGCTGATGCGCAAGGACGTGCGGCTTGCGATTCAAGCCGCGCAACGCATGCCCGTGTTCCTGCCCATGGTCGCCGCGGCCGCCACCCGTTGGCTCGACAACAGCCGCGAGATCGACGACGACGAAGACGTGACCTTCATCGCCGAGTTGACTCGTCGCCGAATGCAGGCCGAAGCGACCTGACCGCCGCGTCGATTCACGGTGCCCTGCGAACGGCTGCGGCAGTCGCGCCGCTCAAGAAGCGGTCGATCAGTTCCGAGACCTGGGGGGCATGAGTCTCCATTGCGAATGTGTGCGACGCGCCAGGCAACACGTGAAGCTGCGCGTGAGGCAGTTGGTCGCGAAGCCAGGCGCCCGCCGAGGGCGGGCTGATCGGATCGTTGTCGCCGAACATGAGCAGGATCGGCACGTCGAGCGAGCGAAACTCGGCGGACAGCTCCGCTTCGTCATTGACGAACAGATGCGCCGGTACCGGGCGCCTTTCCTCGCGAGGCGGCCGCCAGTCGCTGGCACCGAAGCGCGCGAGGTCGAAGCCGCCTGAGAGCGCCGCCAACGCGAGATGCGTGACGCGTCGAGGGCAAGCCAGGGCCGCGAGCAGCGCAACGACTCCTCCCATGGACTGCGCGACGAGCGCCGTGGGGCGATCGAGCATCGCCACGATCCGCCCGGCCAGATCGGGCAGCGTGCGTATGGCCGGATCGACCGGCGTCGGCCCGATGCCCGGCCAGCCGATGTGATGCACGATGCAGCTTTCGAGCTGCATGCTTGCAGCGGCCGGACGCCAGAAGTCGACGTTGCCGGAGGCACCAGGCAGAAACAGGATCTGTTCGGGAGAGTTCATCGTCGCAGGGCTCGCGTGAAGTTCGTGACCGTTGGTCGAGCGGCGATCAGGTCGGTCGGCGCGCCAGGGCCAGCAGCAGCCCCAGGCCCACCATCGTGCCTCCGGACACCCGGGTCATGAGACGAGCCCTTGCCGACCGGCCTGCGCCGGACGACAGCAGGCGATTCGCTCCCAGCACGGCCGCCACGTCGACGGACGTGTTCAACGCCACGCAGACTGCGCCGAGCAGGGCCATCTGGGGCGCCACGGGCGACCCGGGCGAAGTGAACTGAGGAAGAAAGGCAAAGAAGAACAGGGCGGTCTTGACATTCATGGCTTCGACCACGATCCCGTCGAGAAACGCCCGCCGCGCTCCGGATGGGGGAACGCTCGCGACGGCATCCTGCGGCTCGTTCCGGAGCAGGGTCACGACGCCCAGATAGACCAGGTATGCGGCACCCACGTAAGTGATCGCGCTGAACGCCAGCGCCGAGTGAGCGATGAGGATCGACAGCCCGAACGCAGCCGCCGCGACGTGCACCAGGCCGCCCAGCCCGGTACCAAGACAGGAGGCCAGGCCTTCGGAGCGTCCGCCGGCCACCGTTCGGGCGACGACGTAGGCGATCCCCGGGCCCGGCGTGATGGCCAGGACGATGGCGGCGGTCAGGAATGCAGGCAGCAGCACGATGGTGGTGGGTGCGATGTCGAGACGGATCCTACGGCCTGTCCACGGCCGTCCCGTCGATGTGGATGTTTCCAGACCATGTCCCATACGTTCCGGGGTATCCCGTCAGATCTCCGACATCTCCGTACAGGCTCGAGCCAAACGTGTTGTTGACGACGTCGACGGCGATGCCCGATTGGTTGCGCAGGGTGTAGGCGCCGCCGCTCAGGTAGTTGCCGTAGATCTTGATGCCGCCGTCCGTACCGTCGCGATTCTGGATGAAGACGGCGGCCGTCGTGTCGCTGCGTGCCGGCACGTCGATGTAGTTTCGTTGAATGACGATGTTGCCGCCGCCTTGCGAGAAGACGCCGTCGAGGTGTGTCGGGTCGCTGGCGGGATCATTCTGGAAGAGGCCGTGGATCCAGTTGTCTTCGATGATCGAATCCGCACCCGGATCCAGGCCTTGCGGCATGCCGGAAATGTCGCATCGCTGAACGATCAGGGCCTGGGTGCCGCGCGTCCAGAACGGGCCGACGTCCGAGCCCGACGGCATGGTCTGTCCGGGTGCCCAGCGCAGCGTCGAATCCCGGATGGTCATGGTGGCGCCGGCGTTGTTGGTCGCGGCGGCTGCATAGACCGCATACCAGGCGTCGCCGCCCTCCACGATGCTGTTGGTGATCGTGAGGTTGCCCGTTCCTGTCCAATAAAGGCCGCCGCTGATGTGCACGTGATCGAGCACCAGGTCCGTCTGGTCACAGCGCAGGCCATAGGACTGCCAGCTGCAGCCCGCCGGCGCCGAGGCGCCGTCGAGGTATTGCGCCAGAGCGGCAGGATCGCCGAGGAAGCCGACCGACCCCGGGCGCACGTAGGAACCGACGGCCGGAACGCCGCCGGGAACCGTGTAGGTGACCGAGACCGTCGACGTGGCGGCATTGCCGGCGGCGTCGGTCGCGGTGAACGTCAGCACGTTCAGCCCCGCCTGCAAGGCGATGTCGGCCGCTTGCCAAGACGTCGTCCCAGCCGCGTTGCCATCGCCTCCGAGATTGCTCGACCAGGCTACCTTCGCGACGCCGACGTTGTCGGACGCGGTCCCCGACACCGTGATCGTCGGGTTCGACGTCGCATAGCTTGTAGCCATCGATGGCGACGAGATCGAGATGCCGGGAGGCGTGGTGTCCGCCGAATCGGTGGGCGGCCCGGCGGAAGTCGATCCACCTCCGCCGCAAGCACAGAGCATCGCAAATCCTGCGACGACGGGCGCGACGACGCGATACGCCCATGATCTGGAAGCCACCGAAATCGACAAGGTATTGAGATCCGTCACGCCAGAGCGTCCTCTTGTTCGGCCGCGATGGACGCACGCGCAACAGCATGGCATCGGCGACAGGCGGACGGTCCTCGATCACGTCGACCGACAGCTTCGCGTCCTTGCCTGAGTCAGTCTACGGATCCGATCCCACTCGAAGAAGCAAGCATTTCTGAATGAGCAGTGAAGCCAATCTGCACAATCGGTCGTCGCGAGGCCTTGGAATGCTCGTCGCCATCGGTGAGAGTCACGCTCTGCCTGCTGCGCGAGAGACCTTCAAATCTGGCCGGCGCTTCGCTGCTCCTGCTTCAAGCGGACGTGATCGATGAACGCCCGCAACTTCGGCATGACCTGCGCTCGGCTCGGGAAATAGAGGAACAGGCCTGGCGAGGTCGAGGCGCTCTCGGGCAGCAGTTCCTCGAGCTGCCCGGCGGCGACTTGGGGCGACGCAACGGGTTGAGGCATCTGTGCGAGACCCAGCCCGTCGATGGCCGCCGCCAGCATCGTAGGAAAGTCGTTCACGACCAACGGGCCCGTCACGACCAGTTCCACCGGGCCATCGGCATTTTCGAGCCGCCAATTCGCCAGCGTGCCATTCGAGCGCCGCAGTCTTATGCACGCATGCGATGCCAGCTCGGCCGGAGTCCGGGGGCGTCCATGGCTCTTCAGGTAGGCGGGGCTGGCAACCACGACGAATTGAAAAGCTGGCGTGAGCCGGACGACGACCATGTCGTCGGCGATGAACTCTCCCATGCGGATGCCTGCATCGAATCCGCCCTTGGCCAGGTCGACCATCTCCTCGCTCGCCGCGATCTCCACGACGACGTCGGGATAGGCCGCGTGGAACGAAGCCAGAACGGGTTGCAACACCAATGGAACGACGGCCCGAGGAACGGCCAGACGAAGCAGGCCGGATGGCTTGCCGGCCAGGTCGCGCGCGGCATTGACTGCGGCCGCGATCGCATGCACCGCGGGACGAGCCTGCTCCAAGAATCGTTCGCCGGCTTCCGTCAGTCCCACGCTGCGGGTCGTCCGTGTCAGCAGCGGCACTCCCACTCGTACCTCAAGTGTGCGAATCGTCTGACTCATGGCGGAAGGCGTCACGCCGAGGTCGGCAGCTGCCTGCCGAAAACTGCGCCGTTCAGCCACCTGGACAAACGCCTCGACGCCATCGAGCGTGCCGCGTTCAATTGTGTAGTCGCGCTTCATCATGCATGAAGGCTATGCCAATTTATCTTGCGGAGCAATCGACCTAGATTACGTCCATCGATCCAAACGGAGATGGTGCGATGGCACGACCCAAGATCCTTGTCACTGGAGCCACCGGACAGACCGGCGGCGTTGTCGTCTCGCAGTTGCTCGAGGCCGGCTACCCGGTGCGCGCCATGGTCCGGCGCGAAGACCAGCGCAGCGCCGCGTTGAAGGCGCGCGGCGTCGAGATCGCCGTGGCCGACATGTGCGATGCGGAACGCGTCAACGCGGCGATGCAGGGCGTCCAGCGCGCCTACTGGCTCCCGCCCTACGACCCGTCGATGCTGGACGGCGCCGCGGTGTTCGCCGCGGCCGCCAAGGACGCGAAGATCGAGTCCATCGTGAGCCTCAGCCAATGGCTCGCGAGCCCGTCGCATCCGGCCTTCCTGACGCGCCAGCACTGGGTCGCCGACCGGCTGTTCGCCGCATTGCCGGACATCGCTCTGACGATGGTGACGCCCGGGTTCTTCGCGGATGTCCCTTACCTCGTGACGATCGGCATGGCGGCGCACCTGGGCGTCTATCCCTGGCTGTTCGGCGACAGCGAGACCGCCCCGGCGTCGATCCTGGACATCGGCCGCGTCGCCGCCGCGGCGTTGATGGATCCCGCGCGGCACGGCGGCCGCACCTATCGGCCGACCGGCCCCGAGGTACTCGACGGACGCAAGATCGCCGGCATTCTCGGCAAGGTGTTCGAGCGCGAGGTCCGCCTCGTGCCGTTGCCGTTCAAGCTGTTTCTCAAGGCGGCACATCTGATCGGCCAGCCCATGGCGCTGTTGAGCAACATGGCGTTCTACGGCGAGGAGCACCGGCGCGGCGCGTTCGCGATGGGCGCGCCCAACGACGACGTGGAGAGGGCTACCGGGCGGCGCGCGGAGACCTTCGAAGAACTCGTGCGCCGCCATGCCGTGTATCCGCAGAACCGGCGCAGCGCTGCGAATACGCGCTCGGAGTTGCTGCGCTCTCTCGTCCTCCCGTTCGCGAGTACGCCGAACATCAAGCGGTACGTGAAGGGCCTGCAGCTTCACGAACCCGCCGCGCCGCAATATTGCGCAGAGTCCCCGATCTGGCGACGGGAGCACGGCTTTGCACAGCTCGTCGACGATGAGGCCTCGACGCATGCACGTCCGACGTCATCGATGAAGTTGAACGCTTCGTAGACCGCTTCGTTCATGCCTGGGCGACTGGCAGCCGCGCGCGCGCACGACAGACACCCCTTGGAACGAACCGAACAGAACAGGAGTACCTCGTGAACGCCATGACGCAAAGTGCCATCGATCACTACGGCGGCGCCGGACTGTTGCCAAGGGTCCGGCAGTCGCTCGCAACGTTCGGCCCCGAGTGGACGCTCCTGTCCGTGCCGCAGCTCGCCGGACTCGATCACTTCCACACGGGCGGGATTGCCTCCACGGCAGCCGTCGCCAAGGCTGCCGGTCTGCTGCCCGGAATGAAGGTGCTGGATCTCGGCTGCGGCATCGGCGGCCCCGCCCGCTATCTGGCGGCCCTGCATGACGTGGAGGTCGTCGGCGTCGATCTCAGCGCCTCGTTCGTCGAGACCGCCCGCTATCTGAGCGTGCGCTGCAATCTCCAGGACCGCACGAGATTCGAAGTCGGCGACGCCATCGACCTATCTGTCCAGGAGGCGAGCTTCGACAGGGTGTTCCTGCTCCACGTGGCCATGAACATCAGCGATCGCGCCGAGCTCTATCGATCGATCCGTCGCGTCCTCAAGCCAGGGGGCAAGCTCGCCACCTACGACGTCGTCGAGGGCCACGGCGACCTTCATTTCCCCGTCCCCTGGTCGACCACGCCGGGCGGAAGCCATCTGCTGTCCGCGACCGAGACCCGCCAGGCGCTCGTCGATGCGGGCTTCCGAATCGACATGGCAAGCGACGACACCCAGGCCGCGACGAAGTGGTTCGTCGCGCTTCAGGCGGCCGGACCGCCTCCCGGCCCGAATCTCGGGCTGGTGCTGGGCGCCGGGTTCCCTGGGATGACGGGCAATCTCGCCCGCAACCTTCACGAGGGACGTGCAGGCATCCTCACCGTCATCGCCGGCCGCTGAGGGCAACATCTCCCATGATTACCCAGATCGCATTCTTCGCCAGCATCGCGTTCGGCATGGTCGCATGGAGCCTCTGCGCCGGCCTGTATGCATGGCCGCAACTGCGGGCAAGGTCGCGCACGGATGCGCTTCGACCATTGCTGGTACTGCACTCGTTCCGCTTCGTCGGGTTGTCGTTCATCGTGCCCGGCGTGGTCGCGAGTGACATACCGCAGGCCTTCGCTCGCGCCGCAGCGTATGGCGACATCGCCACGGCCGTCCTGGCGCTGCTGGCCTTGCTGACATTGCGCAGCCGCCTGGGCATCGCGCTCGCCTGGATCGTCAACGTGTGGGGCGCCGCGGACCTGGTCAACGCCTTCTACCTGGCCCAGGCGACCGGCCTGTCTCCGTCGCAGCTCGGGGCCGCGTTCTACATCCCGACGTTCGTGGTTCCCTTGCTCTTCGTCACCCACTTCCTCATGTTCCGGACCTTGTTCAGATCCGGGGACTCGGCGCTCGAGCGGCCGGTGATGAGCTGAGCCCCTTGCACGCCTTCCGCCGTGTCGACGACAAAACAATCCCGCAGAACTCCATGATCTCAAGCATCGAACTCTTCAAGCGGGCCGCAGGAATCGCGCGGGCCCTGGCGCTCCTTCTCCTGGCCGCCGCCATGGAGGCCTCGGCAGCCGACGCAGGGCTCGACTGCCCTGCCAGCTACTACGTCCTGTCGGACGGGACCGGCGTCGACATCGCGCCTTCCGACGAGGGGCACCTGCGCTGGAGACGCCTGGATGGAACGAGCGGCTACCTGACATCGCAAGGCAACGGCCAGTGGACCAGCGCACGCGGCTGGACGGAGAAGAGCGACGGCAAGCTCGTGGATCTCTCGCGGTGCGCCGAGGGGAAGATCGAATTCGCCGGCACACCGGGACAGCGCATGAATCTTGAAATCACCGAGACCGCCTTCACCAGCGACGGCGCGCGACTTTCGGGGCGCCTCGTCATGCCCCCCGGCAAGCAGGCCGTTCCCATCGTGATCCTGGTGCATGGATCGGAAGATTTCTCGGCGAAAAAGTACTACGCCCTTCAACGGATCCTCCCCGCGCAAGGCGTCGGCGTGTTCGTCTACGACAAGCGCGGCACGGGCGACTCGAGCGGCGTCTTTACGCACGACATCCATCAACTGGCCGTCGATGCCCACAAGGCGCTCCAGGTGGCCGTCGCGCTCGCCGGCCCACGCGCACGACGCGCGGGCTACTACGGATCGAGCCAAGGCGGATGGACCGCTCCCGCGGCGGCCTTGCTTGGTCAGGCCGACTTCGTCATCGTCGGCTACGGTCTCGCAGCATCGCCGCTGGACGAGGATCGGGATGCCCTCGAACTCGACATGACCGAGCATGGCTTCGGCGCCGAGGAAGTGAAGAAGGCCCTGGAGATCGGCACTGCCGCGCAAGCCATCGTTCGGGCTCGCTACCAGTCCGGCTACGCCGAACTGCACGCGCTGCTCGCGAAGTACAAGGACCAGCCCTGGCTGCATTTCGTCCGCGGCAACATCACCGGCGTCGTGCTCGACACGCCCGAGGCCGACCTCCGCGCCCAAGGGATGACGATGTTCGCGGGGCTCGACCTTGACTACGATCCGATGCCCGTCCTGCACTCGTTGCAGGTACCCCAGCTTTGGATCCTGGGCAAGGAGGACAAGGCGACGCCCTATCCCCGAACCTACCAACGCCTCATGGCGTTGAAGCGCGAGGGACACAAGATCTCCGTCATCTCGTATCCGAATGTCGAACACGGGCTGTACGAATTCGAGATGAAGGGCGAGGAGCGACTCGACACCCGGCAGCCCGAATCCTTGCAGCGACTCTTCGTTGCCTTCGCGAAGGGCGCTTCGCTGGCGGACAAGTACGGCTCGGCAAGGGTCGACAAGTGACGAGGCGGCCTTGATGCTCCTCGTCCGCTATCGCAGCCCATGGCCGAGCGTGACGGCGAAGCTGCCATGAAC
>FTIP01000291.1_pt1 | contig 18377 bp, 22 predicted proteins | sample 1658301 | NCBI WGS metagenome assembly FTIP01 (sample SAMEA3914813, study PRJEB12502) | metagenome | biome: forest; material: soil | place: Canada | collected 2011-07-07 | depth 0.3 m
AACCTGTTCACGCGCAACTTCTGGAAGCCCTACATGAACGCCCAGGTCACGCCGGCGCAGGAGGAGAAGGTGGCCAAGCTCGCCTCGCTGGCCGTCAAGGTGGGCGCGCTGCTGTGCATCCTGCTGCTGCCCACCAAGTTCGCGCTGGACCTGCAACTGCTGGGTGGCGTCTGGATCCTGCAGACCTTCCCGGCGCTGGTGTTCGGCCTGTTCTCGAAGCGGCTGCGCGCGCCGGCGCTGCTCGCCGGCTGGGCCGTGGGCATCGCGTTCGGCACCTGGACCGCGTACGCCGACGGCATCAAGCCCGTCCACTCGCTGGTGCTGGGCGGCGACAAGTTCACCGTCTACACCGGCCTGCTGGCCCTGGTGCTGAACTTCCTCGTCGCGATCGTCGTGCAGGCCTTCCTGCGCACGCCGGCCACCGCGGGCGTGCCGAGCAAGGCGTAGGAGAGGAGGCGCCGCTGGTCACAATGCGGGCCATGCGCCTCAAAGCCAAGCTCCTGTTCGTCGCGGCCATCCCGCTGCTGCTGTCGTTGGCGTTGATCGCAACGGCGGTGATGCTCCAGCAGCGCGAGCTCGCCGCGCGCGAGCACACGCTGGTGGAGGGCGGCTACGTCAACGCGCGCCGCGCCGAGCTGCGCAACTATGTGCAGTTGGCCATGAGCATGGTCAAGCCGCTGGTCGAGGCCGGCGGCGACCCGCGGGCCGCGCAGGCCGAGGCGATCCGGCTCCTGCAGTCGCTGGACTACGGCGACGACGGCTACTTCTTCGTCTACGACATGCACGGCAGGGTGCTGATGCATCCGCGCCAGCGCGAGCTGGTGGGCCAGGACCTGTGGGAGATGCGCGACGCGCGCGGCAACGCCACGATCCAGTCGCTGCTCGCCCGGGCCCGATCCGGCGGCGGCTACGTCGACTACATGTGGCGCCGCCCGTCCACCGGCCAGGTGGCGCCCAAGCTGGGCTACGTCGTCCAGATCCCGAGCTGGGGCTGGATGGTGGGCACCGGGCTGTACCGCGACGACATCGACGCCGCCACCGCGCAGCTCGATGCGCAAGCCTCGTCCAACATCGGCCAGACCCTCCTGTGGATCGCCGCGATCGCCTGCGGCGGCGTCGCGCTCATCAGCCTCAGCGGCGTCTGGCTCAACCTCAGCGAACATCGCGTCGCCGACGCCAAGCTTCAGCTCCTCGCCCGCAAGGTCGTGCGATTCCAGGAGGACGAGCGCGCCCACCTGGCCCGCGAGCTGCACGACGGCGCGACCCAGACGATGGTGTCGGCCAAGCTGCTGGTGGAGTCCGCCATCGCCCAGCTGGAGCGCCAGGACAGGGGATCGCCACCGGCGCTCGAACGGGCGCTGGGCGGCCTGACGGAGTCGCTCAACGAAGTCCGCCGCATCTCGCATCGATTGAGGCCTGCGATGCTCGACGAGCTCGGGCTGCCCGCGGCGCTGGAGCTCCTCGCGCGCGAGGCCAACGACGCCGGCGTGGCCCGGGTCGACCTGCGGGTCGTCGGCGAGGACGTCGCGCTGCCCGAGGAGGTGAAGACGGCCCTGTTCCGGGTGACGCAGGAGGCGCTGGCCAACGTGGCCAAGCATGCGCATGCGCAGCAGGTCTTGCTGGAACTGACCTTCGCCGGCGATGGGCTGGCGCTGGACATCAGCGATGACGGCCAGGGGTTCGAGCTGGATCGGGTGCAGCTGGATCCGAAGCGGGGGATCGGGCTGCGGAACATGCGGGAGAGGCTGGAGTCGATCGGCGGGGCGTTCGAGGTGAGGGCCGTGATTGGCGCGGGGACGCGGCTGTTGGCGAAGGTGCCGTTGGAGGCGATCCGGCGGTTGACGGTGGGCTGACTGCGACGGTCAGCCAACAAGAAGTGTGGACCATCGAAATCGCTCTGAATCAAACTGTGTTGCTCGAATGCATTGAAACTGTGGCTGTACTGGTCGGTGCGCGATGACTACGATGCAGGCGATCCGTCCACGACGAACACGAGGCAGGGCATGCAGGAATCACCGCAGAGGCACAACGACGAGCAGGCGTCCGCGAAGTCGGCGCCACGCGAATGGCGCGGCCGCTTCCCGTACAACGAGATCATTTCCCTGCTCGACGTCAATCGCCCGTTCAACCTGGCCGAGAGTACGTCGCAGGACCTCACGGTGGGCGAACTGCTGGATCTCGCCGGGCTCGATCGCATCCGCGCCCTCAAGCTCGGCTACGGAACTTCGGTGGGCACGATGGCGCTTCGCGAGGAGATTGCACTGGCCTGCAACGTCTCGCCGGAGCAGGTCGTCACCACGCAAGGCACCGCGCTGGGCCTCTTCCTGCTCGCGCTCGAGGCTTGCCGGGCCGGTGACGAAGCCGTGCTCGCCACCCCCTGCTTTCCGCTCAGCCGCGACAGCCTGCTCGGCGCCGGTGCCGACGTGCGCGAGGTCAAGCTGTCCTTCGAGAACGGATACCGGCTGGATCTCGATCGGATCGGCGCCGCATTGACGGCCAGGACCAGGCTGGTGAGCATCGCGTCCCCGCAGAACCCCAGCGGCGTCCAGGCGTCCCGCCCAGACGTCGAGCAGCTCCTCGCGTTGATGCAGGAACGGTCGCCGCAGGCGCTGCTGTTCATCGACGAAACCTACCGCGAGGCCAGCTACGGTGACGCTCCCGTGGCGGAGAGTCTCGCGGCAATCGATCCGCGCGTCGTCACCGGCGCGTCGGTCTCGAAGGCGCTCGGCGCACCGGGCCTGCGCACGGGTTGGCTCACGGTGGCGGATGCCGACCTCCGGTCGCGCCTCGTGGTGGCCAAGATGAACACGGTGATCTCGGGCTCGGTGCTCGACGAGACGCTCGCCACCGTTCTGTTGCAGCACCGGGAACAGGTGCTCGCGCCGCGGCGCAGGCTTCTCGCCGGCGCGCTCGACAAGCTGGCCACCTGGTGCGACGGCGAGCGCGGGCGCATCGAATGGGTCCGTCCGGACGCCGGCGCATTGTGCTGCCTGCGATTGCGGGCGGACGCGTTCGACGCCGCCGCCGTCGCGCGCTTCTGGGAACTGCTGCCACGGCACGACCTCCAGCTCGCCTGCGGCAAGTGGTTCGGCGAGAGCGACCGCGCGTTCCGGCTCGGCTTCGGCTACCTGCCGCCTGAACGCCTGGGGCCGGCGCTGTCGGCACTGTCGGTCGCATTGGACGCGGCCGCAGCCTGACGCTGGCGCCCCCGTGACCGAAATCTCCTAGATCGAGAGGACGTGTCTTGCGAGCGCCACTTCGCTGCGTGATCCGTGCACCAGGAGCAGGAATCTCCACGCCGAACCCTCGGTCGTGTCGCCGGGCGGCTGCGAACCGGAAGGCGCAGCAGGATGCGTGAGGCCGGCCAGAGGCCGCGCCACTTGCCTCACGAGCACGGCCTGCAGCGAGAGGACGAGGATACCCATGACCAGCAGCGTGGGCACGTTGGCAGGAAACGCGAGAGTCGTCGCGACGATGAAGGACGCCCAGAGGGCGCCAAGGAGGAGGCCGGGCGTTGCTCCGTGCCACGGGTGCGCCATGGGTTTTGCGAGTTCACTCGGCAAGATTGGGCAGTCCCCGCGTCGCCCGACCAATTCGAGCATGTCGCTCCCGAAGCCCACCTGGGTCAATGCGTGCATCGCCGCGTCGGCTTCGGACCGCGATCGATGGACGGCCACCACAGGATCCGATGGGGCGGACAGGGAGGTGATTTGAAAGCGCATGATGCCTCCTGCATTTGCTGCGACGATAGGCGACCGACGGCCGCCCTGCCTTGCGATCGCGCAAGCAAGGCCGCCCTGCAACTTTTCCACGTTGGTTGCCCCTGGAAGAGATCCGGACTGCTCCTCAGTCTCTCGACGGCACGGATTCAGGATGTCTTCCGGTACCCGCAGGGGGCTATCGACTCCGGACGTGCAACTGGTACGCTGCGAGTCAGGAGCGAACTGCAACCCATCCCATGGCATCTTCTCCATCCGCCGTCCACGTCGCCGTCGTCGACGACGAAGCCGAAATCACCGCCCTGCTGGCCAACTACCTGCAGGCGCGGGGCCATCGCGTGACGCAACTGCACCGCGGCGCCGAACTGATGAACCTGCTGGACGACGATCCTCCCGCGGTCGTCCTGCTCGATCTGGGCCTCGCCGGCGAGGACGGGTTGGCGGTGGCCCGCCACTTGCGCGAGCGATCGCGCTGCGGCCTGATCATCGTCACCGGGCGCGGTGACGCCGTAGACAAGGTCGTGGGGCTGGAGATCGGGGCGGACGACTACGTCACCAAGCCGTTCGACCTGCGCGAATTGCTTGCCCGCATCACGGCGATCCTGCGGCGCACTTCGGCGTTGGAGCCGATCCAGCCAGCAGCCGTCTCGACGCCGACGCCGGCCCCGGCGCTCCCTTCGCGCCTCGTGTTCGGTGGATGGACGCTCGACACCGCGGCTCGCACCCTCCAGGATGCCGGCGGCAAGGAAGTTCCGCTCACGACCGGCGAGTTCGAGCTGCTGAAGACCTTCGCGGAGCACCCGGGCCGGGTCCTGTCGCGCGACTTCCTTCTCGAGCAGACGCGAGGCCGCGAGGCGGGCCCGTTCGACCGGACGATCGACGTGCAGGTGGGACGCCTGCGCAAGAAGATCGAGGTCGACGTCGACGACCCTCGCATCATCAAGTCGGTGCGCGGCGCCGGCTATGTCCTGGTGCCGGCGGTGCAGGTGCGGTGATGACGGAACCCGGCAGGACCACTTTGTCGACCCGGGCTCCCGAACCAGTGGAGCAGAGCGTCTTCCGCTCCTTGTTCTCGGCCTATCCGGACGCACTGCTGCTGGTCGACCCGTCCGGCGCCATCGTCATGGCCAACGTCGCGGCGGCACGACTGCTGGGCTACGAGCTCGGCGAGCTTGGCGGGCTGCCGGTCGACACGCTCGTCCCGGACTCGATCCGCCCGCGCCATGCCGCGTATCGCGAAGCCTATGGCCGCACCCCGCGTACGCGGCCGATGGGCACGCACATGGAGCTCGTCGCGAAACGCAAGGATGGCACGGAGGTGATGGTCGAGATCGCGCTCAGTCCCTTGTCGAGCCACGGCGTGCCCCTCGTGGTGGCGGCCATCCGCGACATCGGCGCCTATCCGCGCGTGAAGCAGGCGCTGCAGCGCGCACGTTTCGCGGAGCACCTGGCGCAGCTGGGAAGGCTGGCGGTCGACACGCGCGAGCCGCAAGCCGTGCTCGAGCAGGTCCCGCGGATATCCCGGGAGGCGTTGGAGGCGGACGCGTCGCTGGTCTACCTGCTCGACGCGCAGCGCGTGGAATTCCGCGTCGTCAGCAGCGCGGGTGATCTTCCGAGCGCAATGCTCGACGAGAAGGCGGCCAACCGGCCCGATACCTTGCCCGGTCTGGTATTGGCGCAGGCCGGCCCCGTGCGCATGGCTACGCTGGACGAGCAAGCCCCTTTCCTCGTTCTGCAGCCCCTCGTCGACGCGGGCATCACAAGCGTCCTCGCGGTCCCCTTGTTCGATCGCGGGCGCGTGATTGGCGTGCTGGCGGCGCTATCGCGGGTTCCCGGCCGATTCGGCGACGACCAGTCGCGCTTCCTCGAAGCGCTGGCCAGCCTGCTTGCCACCAGCCTACAGCGTGCCCAGACCGAGGAGGCGCTCAACCACGCCCAGCGCCTCGAAAGCGTGGGGCAGCTGACGGGAGGAATCGCGCACGACTTCAACAACCTGCTGACCGTCATCCAGGGCAACCTCCAGGTTCTGGATGAGCTTCCCGAACTGGAGGTGAGCACCCAAGGACGGCAACTCGTCGCCTCTGCCGCTCGTGCGACGCAGCGCGCCGCGGAACTCACGGGCAAGCTGCTTGCGTTCTCGCGGCGGCAGGTGCTGCAACCCATCCCCGTCGACGTGATTGCCTTGCTGCATTCGCTCACGGACATGCTTCGCCGTACCGTCGACCAGCACGTGCGGATTGAGCTGGACACGATCGACGGAGAGTTGACGGTCGTCGCGGATCCCGGCCAGCTCGAGTCTGCCTTGCTCAACATCGCGATCAACGCTCGCGATGCGATGCCCAAGGGTGGGATTCTTAGGGTCGAAGCGGGTCTCGAACGGCGTTCATGGACCGAATTGCAGGCGGTGGACAGCGATATCGCGGCCGCCGGTGCAGCGCCGGACGGCTACGTTTTCATCGCGGTATCGGACACGGGATGCGGCATGTCGGACGAGGTGCGCGAGCGCGCCTTCGAGCCTTTCTTCACCACGAAGGCCGCGGGCCGGGGCACGGGTCTGGGGCTGAGCACCGTGTACGGCTTCGTGAAGCAGTCGCGCGGCATCATCGAGATCGCCAGCTCGCCGGGGCAGGGCACGCGGATCAACCTGTCGCTTCCGCGCCCACCCGCGTCCGCGCCCGCGCCCGTGCGCGACGCGACCGGTCCGGCGGTGGCGGCAGGGCTGAGCGTGTTGCTGGTCGAAGACGACGACGAGGTGCGGACGGTCATCAAGCGCTTTCTGGAGACGCTGGGCTGCCAGGTGCGCACGGCATCGTCGGCGGAGGCGGCGCTGGCCATGCTCGATGCCGGCACCGACATGCAATTGCTCCTGACCGACATCGCACTCGGCGCGGGCATGCGCGGCACGGCGCTCGCTGCAGAGGTGCAACGCCGCCTGCCGGGCGTGCACGTCCTGCTGATGTCGGGTTTTTCAGCGGAATTGCTCGACGCGGATCGTGAGTCGCCCAGCACGTGGGAGCTGCTGCCCAAGCCCTGCACGCGGCAGGAACTGGGCCAGGCCATCGCGCGGGTCATGGCGCACGACGCGCGATCCTGACGTTCGATGCCCGGTCACTGCAAGGTGGCGACCGCGGGGCCCAGGCGGCGCTGCACGAAGCACGACAGCGCGTCGACGTCGGGGATGCAGACCTCGCGCCGGCCCTTGCCGGCGAACACGATGATCGCGTCGCGCGCCAGGCGCGACAACGCGCGGCTGACGGATTCCAGGGTCAGCCCGAGGTAGTTGCCGATCTCGGCACGGGTCATCCGCAGCGTGATCTGGTCCGTGCGCAGGCCGCGCGTGGCCAGCGATTCCGCCATGAAGCGCAGGAAGTCCGCCACCCGGGCATCGGCCGGCAGCGTGCAGACGGACATGAGCGACTCGCAATCGCGCGCGATCTGCAGGCTCATCGCTCCGTGGAGTGCCGTGAGCAGCGCCGGATGGCGCGCGAACGCGTCCACCAGGCGGTCGTAGCGGATGGACCAGACTTCGCCGGTGTCCATCGCGACGGCGTCGCAGCCGTAATGCCCGGGGGCGATCCCGTCGAGCCCGAGCCAGTCGCCACGGAACTTGATGCCCACCACCTGTTCGCGGCCGTCGGCGGTGAACTTGGTCACCTTGGCCAGGCCCGAGTTCAGCACATGCAGGCATTCGAAGCGCTCGCCGGCGCGATACAGCACGTCGCCCGCGTGAACGATGCGCTTGTGCGGCTGGAGCACATCCGCCAGCAGCTTCAGCGTCTCGGCGATGCGGCGCGGCTGCGTGTCGTCGAAGTCGGCGACGCCCGGGCGCATCGCCGCCGGGGCTGCGAGCACGGGAGTCGCGGCCAACGTGCTGGCTGCAGGCATCGGACGGCACACGGCGGCGGTGGTCAGCATGGCGATTTCCTTCTGGGCTGGGGTTCGTGATCGATGGAATGGATCCTAGGCAGCCCGGTGAAACGGCGTGGCAATGGCGCAAGTCGTTGCGTAACACTGCGTGAACGGAGCGTGACGAACGAGCTTGCGGCGGCGAGCGTTGACCTATCGCAAGGTGACGCGAGGGCGCGTGCCTAAGCTTGACCCTCCCGCTCACATACTCGTCACGCGTTCTCCGCGCCAGCATCAATGGCCTCCCCAGTACCGCCCGCCGTCTCCGAATCGAGCGCGCATGCCGACGGCGGCCCCATCAGCGCTGGCGGAACCGGCGCGTCGTTCCCCCGATCGCCGGAAGGCAGCGCAGCGCGCCCGCTCGCCAACCGCAACGTGGGCATCCTTTGTTCCGATCCCGAACGGCCGGAAGCATTGCTGCTGCAACACGTCGTCAGCGAGCTCGGTGCCCGCGCGGCGCTCGTCCGTCCGAACCTGGACGCGGGCGCGTCTTCTTCCGTGGAACACACGGCTCGCGTGCTCGGCCTGCTGTACGACGCGGTCATCTGCGTCGGCCTGCCGGCTCACAGCGTCGACCGGCTGCGCGAATTTGCGCGGATGCCCGTGCTGGCCGATCTGGTGCTCCCCGTGGTTGTCACTCCCGACCCGGGCACCGAGGACGCATTGCAACTCGGCCGCCAGATCCTCTCCCGGCTTGCTGGCGCTCCGGTCTGAACGGGAGAGTTCCGCGGTACCGCGGAGGAGCGGCCAACGGTGCAGCGGCGCTACGCTCTTGAGGCGCATCAAGATGCCAGCGTCGCGAAGCGCGAGACTCGGTCACCATGACATCGACCGCAGATTCCCCGACCAATCCCCTGGACCTGGCGCCCCAGGCGCTCGACCGCGCGCTGAACGCCGGCCTCGCTCGCTTCACGCAGGGCATCGCCCCGGCCTCGTTGATCGGCGCCTACATGGATTGGGCCGTGCACCTCGCCATGGCGCCGGGCAAGCGATGGGCGCTCACGCTGAAGGCCCAGCGCAAGCTCGCGAAGCTGGCGTCACAAGCCGCGCTTCCGTTCGCGGCTCCGGGGTCACCGTGCATCGAGCCGTTGCCCCAGGACAAGCGCTTCAGCGCCCCCGAATGGCAGCAGTGGCCGTTCAACCTGATCTACCAGGGCTTCCTGCTGGAGCAGCAGTGGTGGCACAACGCGACCACCGGCGTGGACGGGGTCGGCGCCCATCACGAGGACATGGTGAACTTCTTCACGCGCCAATGGCTGGACATGTTCTCGCCTTCCAATTTCATCGCCACCAACCCGGAGGTGCTCGCCGAGACCGTCCGTAGCGGCGGCATGAACCTGGTGCGCGGCGCGTGCATCCGGCTCGAGGACGCGCTGAAGACGGCCGGAGCAGCCGCCGCAGGTTCGCGGTTCCGCCCCGGCCGTGAAGTCGCGGTGACGCCGGGCAAGGTCGTCTTCAGCAACCACCTCGTCGAACTGATCCAGTACGCACCGCAGACGAGCCGGGTCTTTGCCGATCCGGTGCTGATCGTGCCGTCGTGGATCATGAAGTACTACATCCTCGACCTCTCGCCCGCCAATTCGCTCGTGCGCCATCTGGTCGAACAGGGCCACACCGTGTTCATGGTGTCCTGGCGCAATCCGGGCGCCGAGGATCGCGAACTGGGCATGGACGACTACCTGCAGTCCGGCGTCATGGCGGCCATCGATGCCGTGTCGCGGATCGTGCCGGAGCGCCGCATCCAGGCAACGGGCTACTGCCTGGGCGGGACGCTGTTGGCCGTCGCCGCCGCGGCCATGGCCCGCGACGGCGACGAGCGGCTCGATTCGCTGACGCTGCTTGCCTCCGAACTCGACTTCACCGAACCGGGCGAACTGGGCCTGTTCATCGATGAAGGCCAACTGGCCTACCTCGACGACCTGATGTCCGAGACAGGGTACCTCGACGGCAAACAGATGGCGGGCGCGTTCGCGCTGATCAACTCGCGCGACCTGGTGTGGTCGCGCATGGAACGCGAGTACCTGATGGGACACCGCCGTCCCCTCACCGACCTCGCCGCCTGGAATGCCGATGCGACGCGCATGCCGATGCGCCAGCACCATGAGTACTTGCACGACCTGTACCTGCGCAACGACCTGGCAGAGGGGCGCTACCTGGCCGGAGGCCGGCCCGTGGCGCTGTCGGACATCCGCGTTCCGGTCTTCGTGGTCGCGACCGAGCGCGATACCGTGTCGCCCTGGCGCTCGGTCTACAAGGTGCACCTGCTGGCCGAGACCGCCATCACCTTCTGCCTGTGCAGCGGCGGCCACAACGCCGGCATCGTCAATCCGCCCGGCGTCGACGACGCACGACGCAGCTACCGCCTGGGTGAGCACGCGAAGGACGCGCGCTACATCGATCCCGACGCCTGGCTCACGCAGTCGACTTCGCATGCCGGCTCGTGGTGGCCTGCATGGACGCGCTGGCTGTCGGCGCATGCGGGCAGGCGTGTCGCGCCGCCCGCCACGGGCGAACCGGGTGTCGAAGCCCGCGGCCTGGATGACGCGCCGGGCCGCTATGTCCTGATGGAGTGAACCATGCGAAGCTGGCGCGACCCTTCGCGCGCGGAGCGGGACGAAGCTGCCGTCGACCGCGACGCGATCGATCCCGTGGTCGCAGTGTGCGCCGACGCCGACGCAGCGCGGGCGGTCGTGCGGCGCCTGGGGGACGCCGGCTTCGCCGCGACCAGCCTGTCCGTCGTGGGCAGCGGTCGGCGTGGCGCGGGCCTCGTGCAAGACGGAGATGACCTCGTGGACAGGCTGCGCCACTGGGGTGGTGTGGGCGGTGTCTGCGGCGCCGTCGGCGGCTTGCTGCTCGGGCCCGTCCTCTTCTTCGTTGCGCCGGTCGGGTTGATGGCCATCGGCGGCCCGTTCGCGTTGACGCTGCTGGCGGCGCTGGAAGGGGCGCTGGTGGGGGCCGGGGCCTCGGCCATCGTCGCCGCGCTCACGAGCATCGGGGTCTCCGACGAGCGGGCGCTTCGCTACGAGGAGGCGATCGCGGCCGACGGCTTCCTCGTGATCGTGCACGGCGCGGCGGCAGAGATCGAGCGTGCACGGCGCCTGCTGGGTGCCGAAGAGGGGTCGGCCGCTGCAGCCCGGCCGCCCCCGCCGATGCCATGACCGCCCCCCCGGCGTCGCCGGGCGCGCGGCTGGCCCACGCGTTGCGCGATCGTCTTCAGCGCCGCGCCGGCTCGGCGGTGGAGATGATCGAGACCCATCTGTCCTGGATCCTGCTGGCGCGCCACCTGGCCATCAAGCTGAAGAAGCCCGTCCGGCTGCCCTTCGTCGACTATGGCGACGTCGAGGCGCGACGCCGCTGCTGCGTCGAGGAACTGCGCGTCAATCGACGGTTCGCGCCCGGCATCTATCGAGCCGTCCTCGCGGTGCGCGGGACGGCGGACGCGCCGCGGTTCGGCGGCGCGGGCGACGCGATCGACCATGTCGTGTGCATGCGCCGCTTCCCGGCGGACGCACTGCTTTCGGAGCGGATCGCCGTCGGGCTGGATCCCGCCGCGATGTCGCGCTTCGCCAGGCGCCTGAGCGCCATCCACGCGGACTCGCCCGTGGCGGCTCCGCATCGCGCGGGTGCCTCTCCCGAACAGGCGATCCGAGCCGTGGCGGCGCAGTTGCGCGCGCTGCAGAGGGATGCCTGCTCCGAGTGGATGAATCGATGGACCGATGACCAGGCCGGCGCGCTTCGGGATCGATGGCAGGCCAGGCGCGTGCGCGGGCATGTACGCGAGTGCCACGGCGACCTGCACCTGGGCAACCTCGTGATGCTGGATGGAGAGATCGTGGCCTTCGACGCGATCGACTTCGATCCGGCCTTGCGCTGGATCGACGTCATGAGCGACGTCGCCTTCCTGGCAATGGATCTGGAAGCGCGCGGCCGGCGCGACCTCGCGTTCGCGTTCGTCGACGACTATCTGCAGGCCGGCGGCGACTACGACGGCGTCTCGGTGCTGCGCTTCTACGCCACCTACCGTGCCCTCGTCCGGCAACTGGCGGCGTCGCTGGCGCCGCCGGCGCACGGGCCGGACTACCGTGCCGCGGCGCATCGCTGGGCGACGGGGAGCGCGCCGCGGCTCGTGCTCATGTGCGGGTTGTCGGGCAGCGGCAAGTCCACCGTCGCGCGCCAGCTTGTGCAGGCTGCCGGCGCAATCAGGATCCGGTCCGACGTCGAGCGCAAGCGGCGTGCCGATCCCGCCGACGCGGCGTATTCGGAGGCGGCGACGCGTCGAACGTATGCGCGCCTGGCGCGGGCCGTGCGGCCGGCACTGGCGGCCGGCTTCCCGGTCATCGTCGACGCCGCGTTCCTGCGCGCCGGCCATCGACGCCATTTCCGGACGATCGCGCGGCGCCTGGGCGTTCCGTTCGAGATCCTGCACTGCGAGGCGGACGACGCGGTCTCGCGCCGACGCCTGGAAGCACGCGAACGCGCCGGGCTCGATCCCTCGGAGGCCACGGTGGCGACGTGGCTGAGCCAGAAGAACTGGGCGGAACCGCTGAGCGCGCGGGAATCGGCGGTCACCACGAGGATCTCGGGCGAGCCTGCCCAGATCGCGGCGATCGCCGCGCGCTGGCATGCGCAAGGCCCCGCGGCGACCGCAGCGTGAGTCCGCTTACCTTCGGCGTTGTCGTGGATCAATCGCCCCAGGGTGCAGGGGTCTACATTGAATCCTGACTTCACAGGAGTTGCCATGGCCCGCGCACAACGCCTTCCCGCTGCATCGCCCCCCGTCGCGTCCGCGCCGGAATCACCTTCCTGGTCGCTGTGGCCCTCGAAGGTGCAGACGCTGCAGTTCAACGCGGCAAAAGACATGATGGGCGTCTTCAGCCGGTATGTCGCGGCGTTGGCGGTTGCCCGCGATGCCCAGTCCCTGGCCGACGCTCAGCGGACGGTCTTCGCCGACTGGATGGCCTGCATCGAGGAGGCACAGCGGCAATGGGCGGAGCTGGCCCGCCTGGTGCCTCCCGAAGCCTGGAGCAGCATCGGCTGGCGCCTGAAGCCGGCGGCTCATGCATCGACGGACGGCATCACTGACGAGACGCCGCGCGACCTGTTCGAGCAATCGAAGCTGGGCTTCGAGATGCTGCTACGCCCGTGGATGGCCGCGCCCGACCTCGACCACACGGACGAGTTCGTGGCCTGAGGCCGAATCATCCGCGGAAGATGTCGAACGGCTCGATCCGCAGCACGCGGCGGATCCCGAAGTAGCTCGACGCCGCCGCGATCACGATCACCATCGCGAACGCGAGCCCGACATTGCCGTAGGTGATGATGGCGGCGTAGTTGGGCAGACGCGCTCGCGAGACCGAGATCATCAGCGTGACCAGCCCGATGCCCAGCCCGAAGCCGGCGGGCTGCAAGGGCGTCGGTCGTCATGGGGCCAGCGCTTCCACGGCCGCAGCGAGCCGCCCGGCGTCCGGGCTTGTTACGGCACGGCGCACGACGATGTCGTCCAGGGTGACGGCCTGGCCGTACCACGCCGCGTTCAGGTCGGGCCGGATGCGCAACGCCGAGCCGTCGAGTGCGACGCCGGCGGACAGGCCTTTCGACAGGGCGTACGAATCGATGTCGGCAGTGATCGCCGAACTCGCGCCACCGCCTCTGCCGATGGCCACCGAGGCCTCGATGCCCAGGCGCAGGTGGCCTTTGGAGATCGACCGCAACGCCCCCGGGGAATTGACGATCATGAGCAGCTCCGCCGTGGACGCGCCGGCCTGCATGCCGATGCTGCCTCGCGACAGCGAGTAGAACACCGGTCCGAGCCAATGGCCGGTGTCGCGGTCTCGCACGAAGAGCATCCCATCGGCTTCCGAGCCGCCGACGACGAAGGACGCCGAGAAGACATGGGGGAAGATGACGATGGCGGTCGCCTCTGGCAGGGCCAGGAGCGCGGGCTGCACGGCCCGGCTGGCCTCGAAGTGCGCCAACGAGGCACGCGTCGCAGCCGCGATGTCCTCGCTGTGGCGGGCGGCGCCTCCCGGGGCCGCGCATCCGGCCTGGAGCGCGAAGAGGATCAGCGCCAGGAGGCGCATGGGCAGCGAACGGAGGGGCATGGGCTTCTCGGAATCTCGCGGAGCGCCGGCTCGGCCGGGTGGTCGGGCGCGCCAGCGCAAGGTGGCGGGTCGCATGGCGGATAGCCGCGACGAGCTGTCGTGCAGAGTAAGCCGGGGGGCGCGCGGTCGCTTGAGAAACGTCAACGCGCTCCGCGATCACGGCGCGCGGCGAGCGACGGGCAGGGCATGCTGCTTGCGAGCAGCCTGGCACGCATGACCTGTCTTTGCGCAGGCTCAACACGCGGTGAGCCAGCACTCGTAGATTGCACGAACAACGCGTGGATGGCCGCCGTAGCCCGAACCCGCCGCGCAATCGCCTCCCATCGCGCAGCGATCGGGAGTCCACCCCTGCTCAGGAGCGAGCCATGAAAGTGCTTTTTCCCGTCGACGGAAGCGAGTACACCAAGCGCATGCTGGCCTATGTGGCCGTTCACGACGAACTGGTCGGGTCCGACAACGAGCACATCTTCCTCCACGTCGTGCCGGAGCTTCCGACCGTGGCGACGCGACAGATGCTCAAGAGCGCGATCGAGGAGTACTACGCGCTGCAGGCGGAATCGGTGTTCGAGCCGATCCGCGCCTTCGTCAAGCAGTTGGGATGGACGCAACTTCACGGCGCAGCCGCTCCGCAGATCGCCGGCTTCGCCGAACGCGAGGGCGCGTCTCTCATCGTGATGGGTTCCCACGGGCACGGCGCGCTGGCGGCCGTCGCACTGGGGTCGGTCGCGACCGGGGTGCTTGCACGTTGCAAGCTCCCGCTGCTCCTGCTTCGCTGAAAGTTGCCCATGGCCTTCGATCTGACCGCTGGTGGATTGCTGGAAGGCGTCGCCGTGGCGCTCGGCGTCGCGCTGTTGTTCCTCGGCATTGCCTGGCTTGTCACCTGGATGCTGAGTCACCGCGATTGAACGGCGTGGCGTCGACGTTCTCCCGGTCGCTGGCCGTTCTCGGATGCGCGGGGCTGTTCGCCTGCGCGAACCTGTTGCCGGACCAGGCGGCCGATAGCCGGCCGCCGTTCGAATCCTTTGCGTCTGCGCGCGCAGCGCTGGAGCGCATCGAGCCCTTCAAGACCCATGCCGCGGAACTCGGTGCGCTGGGTTTCGACGTTCAGGGTCAGCGCAACGTCACGCTGATCCCCTATCCCGACCTCGTGGCCCGGCTCGCTCCCAAATAGGACGCCCGTTGCGCCAGCAGGAGTTCGACCTCGTCCGCGCCGATGCCGCCTTCCATGTAGGCGATGCCCTCGGGCTTGTGTTCCTGGACGGCGGCCCACGACGGCGCCGGCGCCGGCGCGAGCGCAGCTTGAGCCCGATCAACCGGTGGCCTCGGCCGCCTTGACCAGGAGGACGGGCACCGGCGAATGCCGCACGACCACTTCCGCGTCGCTGCCGAGCGCGAGGCGCTTCATGCCGCGCCGGCCGTGCGTGCCCATCACGACGAGATCGCAATGCTGAGCGGTGACCTGGTCCACGATCGCGTTCGAGGCCGATCCGGCCAACGCGTCGACGATCGCGGATTCGCAGGCCAGGCCTGCGTCCGCCACGGTCTTCGCGGCCCTGGCGACGATCTCCTCGCCGGCGCGCCGCAGGGCCTCGAGAATGCCGTTGTAGTCCGCGATCGCGACCGGATCCATCAGGATGGGGAACTCGTTGACCACGTGCAGAACGACCAGCGCGGAATGCGTGGCGGTGGCCAGGCGGATGGCCTCGCGCAGGCCGCACTCCGACGGCGCGCTGCCGTCGACCGGGACCAGGATGCGTGAATACATGGAATCTCCTTGGGACTGTCCAGCGGACGCAAGGTCGGCGCCCTGAACCGGATTCTTGGACGCTGGGGCAGTGCGGCCCTTGCGGTCGCTCAAACGACAGGGCCGCGAAGGATGATCCGGCTCAAGGGCCGCCGTCCCGTCCCTTCGAGAGTGAGGTGCTGTGCTTCCACGGAGCGATCGATGAACGACGATGTCACCCTGAGGAACGCCGTGATGGCGGAACTGGCGCTGGGGAGCTCGGCGCGGAGTCCATCGGCGTCGGCGCGCGCGACGTGATCGTGACGCTCAGCGGCCATGTGGCCACGCACGCGCAGAAGGTGTCGGCCGGGTGTTCAACGAGTTGCGCATCCGCGATTGATGTCCGGCCGCCCCGCAGGAGCGGGCTCGCGCCGTCTGCTTGACATGGCTCAAGCGCGCCGCGCGAATTCGAGGAGATCCTCGTCACCATGAAATCCCGTCCCGCCTACTACCCCGACCGCGCCCGCGACATCTCGTCCACCCTGGCGCCGCTGCGCCGGAGCCAACCGGGCGCCATGCATGGCTTCCACCATCTCTCGCAAGCTGCGCTGGGCGACGGTGCCGTCTCCGCGAAGACCAAGGAGTTGATGGCGCTCGCGCTCGGCGTCGCTGCGCACTGCGACGGCTGCATCGCCTTCCACGCCAAGGCGCTGGTCGAGCTCGGCGCGTCGCGCGCGGAGGTCGAGGAGACGCTGGCGGTCGCGGTCTACATGGGCGGTGGTCCGTCGCTCATGTACACCGCCGACGCGTTGACGGCGTTCGACCAGTTCCAGCAGCTCGCCTCCGACGCGGCGTGAGCGGGCAGGGCGGGGGACGGCGGACCTCCCGTGTCCGCGCGGCTTGCGCCTCGTCAAGTCCGCTGGGCCGTCCTGCCCGAACAATGGGTCGACGTCGCCGTTTCGGCGGCGATGCGCAAGCGGCCGATGCCGCGGGAAGACTTGTCGATGCAGTGGCGCAAACGGACAGCGGGAGCGGCTCTCCTGGCGGCAGCCTTCTTGCTGCCGGGTTGCCGGTGGCCCTGGAGCGGGGACGATGCGCGCCTGCCGATCACGCTCAGCGGCACGGTCGATGCGCATGAGATGGACCTCGCCTTCCAGGCGCCGGGCCGGATCCGCGCGCTGTTGACCGACGAAGGACGCACGGTTCACGCCGGCGACGTGGTGGCGCAGCTGGACGACGCCGATCTTGCCTTGGCCTCGCAGCGCGCGACGGCGCAAGCGGCCTCCGCGAGCGACGCGCTGGCGTCGATGCGCGCGGGCGCGCGACCGCAGGAGTTGCGCGGCGCGCGTGCCGCCGTGGCCCAGGCGCTGGCCGACCAGCGCTACGTCGACCAGCAGGTGCAGCGGACACGCGAGCTGATCGGACGCCAGTTCGTCTCGCCCGACCAGCTCGATCGCGTCCAGAGCGCCGCCGATGCCGCCGCCGCGCGGGTCGACCAGGCGCGGCAGTCGCTGTCCCTCCTGGAGGAAGGCTCGCGCCGGCAGGACCTGGCACGCGCGGCCGCGGATGCCGATGCGGCGACCGCGGCGGCGGGCGGAGCGGCGCGCGAGCTCGGGTACGCGCGCCTCGTCAGCCCGTCGGCCGGCGTGGTCAGCGTCCGCCTCGCGGAGAGCGGCCAGGTGGTCGCCGTCGGCCAGCCGGTGTTTCGCGTGGCGGAGCTGCAGCGGCCCTGGGTGCGCGCCTACCTGCCGGAGCAGGATCTCGCGCGGGTACGTCTCGGCGACCCGGTCGACGTGCATGTCGACGGCCGGCAGGACAAGGTGTGGCACGGCCACCTCAGTTTCATCTCGCCACAGGCGGAGTTCACGCCGAAGACCGTGGAGACCAAGGCCTTGCGCGTCGACCTGGTCTACCGGGTCACGGTGGACATCGACGACAGTGCCGGCGAGCTCAAGATCGGCATGCCTGCGGACGTGACTCTGCGCGGCGCTGAGCGTTGACCATGGCCGGGCCCGACACGACCGCGGCGGTCAGTGCCCGCGACCTGCACTTCTCTCGCGGCGCCCGCGTGGTGCTCGCCGGCCTGGACCTGTCGGTGCAGGCACGCGAGATCTTCGGTGTCGTGGGCGCCGACGGCGCCGGCAAGAGCACCTTGCTGCAACTGCTGATCGCCCAGTTGCCGCCGGCCTCGGGGGACATCCGCGTGCTCGGCATCCCGCCCGAAGATCCGCGAGTGCGCGAGGCCGTCGCATACATGCCGCAGGCGTTCGGGCAGTACCTCGACCTGTCCGTGCTTGAGAACCTGCGCTTCTTTTCTTCGCTGCACGGGCTGTCCCGCTCGGCGGCTTCCGATGTGATCGCCGATCTGCTCAAGCGCACCGGACTGGCGGGATTCGAGGATCGCCGCGCGGCGCAGCTGTCGGGCGGGATGATGCAGAAGCTCGCGCTGGCCTGCGCGCTCGTGAGCCGGCCGCGCGTCATGTTCCTCGACGAGCCCACCACGGGCGTCGATCCCTTGTCGCGCCGCGCCTTCTGGCAACTGCTCGAAGGCGTGCGCGCGGACGGCGTGGCGATCGTGATCACGACGGCCAACATGGAGGAGGCGGAGCGCTGCGACCGCATCGGCACGCTGGAGCAGGGCCGGATCACGCGCGAAGGGCGGCCGCGGTCGCTCGTTGACGGCGTGCGGGCGGCATTGTGGGCGGTCGACGGCGAAGCCGCCCGTTCCGTGCGCGCGCGCGTGCGCAAGCTGCCGGGGATCGACCTGGCCTTCACGGTCGGGCGGGAGCTGAAGCTGTGGCTTTCCGAAGCGGCGGACGCCGAGGCCGTCGGCGCCTCCGTGCGCGCGCTCGCGGCGGGGCTCTCCGTGCGGCGCCTCGCGCCCCGCCTGCACGACGTCGCCCTGCGCGATCTCGCCCTCGCGCAGCG
>FTIP01388364.1_pt1 | contig 18293 bp, 16 predicted proteins | sample 1658301 | NCBI WGS metagenome assembly FTIP01 (sample SAMEA3914813, study PRJEB12502) | metagenome | biome: forest; material: soil | place: Canada | collected 2011-07-07 | depth 0.3 m
TGCCTTCACACGGCAAGGGTCACAGGTTCAATCCCTGTACCACCCACCAGACGGAAAGCCCCGCAGGTCATTGATCTGCGGGGCTTTTTCCATTTCGGTGGCGTGGGCTCGTCGGCGCCTCCGTGAAGCCAGGTACTGACCTTCAGCGGAGTTCGTCCGGCTTCGTGAACTGAAGCATCTCCAGTTGTTGATCTTCGATCAAGGCGTCGCCCGAGTTGCCCGCCTCCCTGGCCGGTTGAATATGCGTGCGTAGCAAGACCAAGCCCGAGAACCGATCGAGCAGCCCTGCGCTCGCGGTACTCAGCGCCGAATACGTGCCGCGAATCTGCAGGCGAATGCGGATCCGCCCGAGTGCGCGCGCGCGACGTACCTCCGGATCCGCTGTCATCGACACCAGGGTGACATGAAGTTCGCTGCAGAGCTTGGACGCGAATCGCAGTTCGTCGTCCACGATGTATGTCGACGCTGGCAGCTCGGAAGTGAAGTCGGAAGGAGTCGGTGCGGCTGTCGCCTGCGGCAATGCCGCACGGGCACGTTGCGCGGCTTGCACCAAGGAGGCGTCTGAGGCGACCTGTGCCTCGTAGCGATGCGTTTCGCGATCCAGGTGCACCGCGGCGATGCCGCATGCAACGACGCTACCGACGGTCGCCAGCCACCAGCCCCAAGTTGCGAGACGCGTCGGTGCTCGAACGGTTGACGACAACGTCCCTGCGCCACCAGCCTGCTCGCGTGTGATCTCATCCGTCATAGCGGCCGCTCCAGAAGAGCTCCGAGCGATGGTGAAGCGCCCGTGACATCACGTCTTTGATCGAGGCGTTTGAGAAGCCATCGGTCCCGGTCGCGGCCGGCATTGATCTCCTCGAGATACGACTTCAGGCTGGCGACGTCCTTGAAGTCGAGCGCAACCTGGGCGCGGCCGTTCTCCAGGTCGACATCCACCGAGCGCACCTGCGTCCCGATGATTGAAACGCCCTCGACTTGATGCAAGGCATCGTCCAGCGCATTGGAATTCAGCTTGAGTGCGGCCCGGGCGTCGGCATCATAGGCAGCCGCGACGAAGACGTGCGGAGATGCCAAGCGCAGGGCGGCGGCACTTTCCTGCGCCGCGCGATGCGCCACTGCGCCGGCTCGATGCAAGTGGATCGCGACGGCGGCCATGCCGGCCGCGATGATCCAGCCGAGGACGGCGATTGCCCAGGCCGCTCGAGGCGGCGTTCGAGAGCTCAGAAATTCGACGCGATTCATTCGGTCACCTGACTGACGAGGCCGTCGGCGACCTCATGCGCCGACCCGTCGATGAGCGAGAGGCTGCCGATGGGTAGGACTCCGTCTGCCTGTCCCAGGCACCAGTGAATTGCCGCGGGCGATCCCGCAGGAGAGCCTGCGTCGAATCGACGACGCTGCGGTGTCTTGAGCTCTTCGGGCGGGCGCGCCACCCATGCCTTCGAACTCTCCGACGTTCCGGACAGCAGCCGCCAGAACAGGAGCCCGTCCGGTTCGTCCAGGGTGAAGCTCGCCCCGGCCGCGGTGCGATGGCCGTCGGCGATCGTCCAAGGGATGTTCCACCACGGCCGGATGCTCAGCACGCCGGAAGCGCGCAGCGACCACCAGCGCGACCGTGCCCCATTCGGCAGATGTCGCAGCGTATCCAGGAGTTCGCGGTCCACGGCCGCGGCGACCAGTGCGTTCCCGGGTTTCCAGGGTGCGGTCCACGTCGTGAAATCGGTCGATTCGGGGAGGGTCTCGCGACAGGCGTGTCGTACGAGCGACGCGACCTCGGAAGCACTTCGCGCGCCCGTGTCCGGCGGCAGGATGACCGGCGGCGCCAGCCGTGCGGACAGCCAGACACGCAGCCGGCGGCCGTCCGCGGCCGCGTGTCGTGTGCGCAAGGTCTCGATGGCAGCGCCGATGTCCGCGACGTCGGCCCATTGAGCGGTGGCGGCTCCGACTCGCCATCCCACCCGGGTCGTCGACAAATAGGCTTCGATCACGTCATGCTCCGCCGATCACGCGACGAATTTCCGCCAACGTGGTCTCGCCCCGAGCAGCCGCATCGAGCCCCCGCGCCAGAAGCGGTCTGACTCCCGAGGCACGGGACTGTCGCTTGAGTTCGGTGATGGATGCCCGGCGCAATACGAGGTCGCGCAGTTCGTCGTCGAGGGTGTGTACCTCCGCCAGCACGAAGCGTCCTTGGTAGCCGGTGTTCGAACAGGCGCTGCAGCCTTGTGGCATCTTGAGCCGCTCCGGCACCGGGACGCCGCTGGCCTCGAACTGCGCGGCATCCTCGGCTTTCGGCGGCGCCCACTGCGAGCACTTGGGGCAGGTCTTGCGAAGCAGGCGCTGAACCACGATGCCGTTGAGCGCGGACGTGAAACCGAACATGTCCAGGTCGAAGTGCAGAAAGCGTCCCATGACGTCCGACAGGCTGTTCGCGTGCACCGTCGTAAAAACCTGGTGGCCGGTGAGGGAGGCCTGGACGGCGATCTCGGCGGTCTCGGCATCCCGGATCTCGCCGACCAGGATCCGGTCCGGGTCATGCCGCAAGATCGAGCGCAGGCCGCGTGCGAACGTGAGCCCCTTGCGCTCGTTGACCGGGATCTGGAGTACGCCCTCAAGCTCGTACTCGACCGGATCCTCGATGGTGATGATCTTCTCGGTGCCGTTGCGGATCTCCGAAAGCACGGCGTACAGCGTCGTGGTCTTTCCGCTGCCGGTGGGGCCCGTCACCAGCAGCATGCCGCTGGGTAGAAGGGCCAGGCTGCGAACCGCGGCTCGATCCTCGGCGGGGAAGCCGAGTGCGTCGAGCGTGAAGCCTGCCGCCGCGTGGAATCGCCGCTTGTCCAACAGTCTCAGTACCGCGTCTTCGCCGTGAACGCTGGGCATGATGGACACACGCATGTCCATCGCGCCGTCGTTGTCCATCTCGTGCCGGAACCGTCCGTCCTGGGGGAGCCGGCGCTCGGTGATGTCGAGCTGCGAGAGCACCTTGAGTCGCGAGATGGCGGCTTCGGCGCCGGCGACGTCGTCGAAGCGCGCGAACGGCTGCAGCACGCCGTCGAGACGATGCTTGACCGAGAGGCCGCTGCGGTCGCATTCGAAGTGGATATCGCTGGCGCCTACGGCGATGCCATGCCGTATCGCGGCGTTGACGAACGACACGACCGGGCCGTCGGCGTCGATGCTCACCTGCGGAGCGGAAGCCTCGGGCCTGGGAAGTGCGATGAGCCATTGGTCGATCCAGGTGCCTGGCCCGGCCTGCAGGTCAATCTCTCGGCCGAATGCGAGTGCCAGCCTCCGGGCCAGCGCCTCGTCCCACGGGTCGGCCGCGACGGCAACGATGTCCGCGCCACTGCGCAGCACGATGCACTGGTGCAGCGAGGCGTCGGTCTCGTTCCAGTCGCAGGGCAGTGCCTGCCAATCGCGCGCGGTATCCACGATGGACACGCCCGCCTGAACCGCCAGCGCGGAGGCGAGAGCCTCCTTGGGCGCGCGCTGGTGTCGCATCAGCACATCGAGCACGCTGCCGCCACCCGCCGCATGCTCGGCGCGCGCCACGTCCAGGCGCTGGCGCCAAGACTCGGCGCTGGTTGTCGTTTCAATCAAGCTCATCTTGTTCACTTCAGGCCATTCGCCGCGTCGAAGACCGGCATGTACATCATGACGACGGTGCCCCCGACCAAGACGGCGACGATCGTGAGGAGGAGCGGTTCGACGAGGCGGGTCGCACGCTGGACAAACAGCGTGAAGCGCTCGGAATGCCGCGTGGCCAACGTGCGCAGCACCTGCTCGAACTGACCGCCGCGCTCGCCCACGCGCAGCAGGCGCTCGCCGATCTCGTCCACCAGATGAGCCGCCGCGAAGGCTTGGGAGGGCGGCGTCCCACGCTCGATCGCGAGGCGCGCCGTAGGAAGCAGGCCGTCGGGATCGATGGTCGCTCCCAACGATTCGCAGACCTTCATGGCCTCGACCAGGGGATAGCCGCCCGAGATCGAGAAGATGAGCGCCTGGAACAGGCGTGCGCGGCGAAAGTCTGTCGCGGCGCGGCGCAAGGGCGGTATTGCCCTGACCGCCGAACCGCCAAGCCGCTGCAGTAGTCCTTGCCGCCAGGCCAGGATGGCGACGGCCGCCAGCGCCAACAGAGTCACCATCACGAGCGGCCCGTTTTGCCGAAGAGCCGCGCTGAGCCAGAGCATCAGCTGCGTCACAGCGCTGACTTCGCCATGCAGGCCCGCGTACATCGCAGAGAAGCGCGGCATCACGAACGTGAGCAGGAAGGTCGCGATCCCCAGGCCGACCAGCACCACGACGCTTGGGTAGATGGCGGCGCTGGTCGCCTGCCGCTTGAGCGCGCGCAGGGACTCGTCGTAGCGCAGATATTCATCCAGCGCCTCTCCCAGACTGCTCGTCTTCTCGCTCGCCCGGATGCCCGCCACCAACAGCGGCGGGAACAGGCCGGCGGACTGCATGGCCTGCGACAAGGACGCACCGGCATGCAGTTCGCGCAGCAGGCCTTGCTGCACGGTCTGGCGCGCCTCGTTCGCCTGCAAGGCCAGCGTCTCCATGCACTCGACCACGGACATGCCGGCGCGCAGGAGCGTGGAGAGTTCACGACACCAGCTGGCGACGTCGATGTCCGCGCTTCGCCGCGATGCGCCTCGCCGGCGCGGCGCGCGCGTCAGCGAGATCACCGAGAGCGACTGCCCCGCAAGGAGCGCATGGGCCGCGGCCGCATCCGCCGCCTCGATGCTGCCCTCCACGATGCACCGGCCGCCCGGCGCCATCCAGCGTGCCACGAATCGCATGGCCGTCACATCGCGATGTCGGCGTCGTCGCCGGTGCCGCCCGGCGCCTTGTCCCGGCCCATGCTGATGATCTGGTAGTCCCTGCCAGCCGGGCCAGGCGCCTCGTACTGGTAGGCGCTGCCCCACGGGTCGAGCGGCACGGCGTCCTGCAGGTAGGGGCCGTGCCAGCGCGTTGCGCCGGCGGGGGCCGTCACCAAGGCGGCGAGACCCTCGGCGGTGCTCGGGTAGCGGCCGTTGTCGAGCCGGAAGGCCTCCAGCGACTTGCGGAAGGCGTCCATCTGCGCCCGGGCCGTCGTCACCTCCGAGCGTGAGACCTGAGCCATGAAGCGCGGCGCGACGATGCTGGTCAGCAGTCCGATGATGAGGATCACCACCAGCAGCTCGAGGAGCGTGAATCCGGTGGCGGGGCGGCGGCGGGATGTCTGGGCGTGGTGGTTCATGGCGTGGAAAGGGCGAGAAAGGTCCAGTCGCTGTAATGTTCTCCGGCGGGCACGGTGTGGCGCCCGTCCGTCCAGGCGACGATGCGCAAGGGTTTGTCGATGCTCGAACTCCGCACGCCGATCAGCTCGTTGCGGTCGTTGCGGATCCACACGAGGGGCTGGCCGGGCGCTGCCGGGTCATCGTAGAACTGCCGCAGGTGGCGCACGTTGGCGTTGAAGCGGAGATCCAGCAGCAGTTCGTCCGGCGCGGTGGGAAAGTGCGGGACGCTCCCGGAGGACATCCGGTAGTAGTCCTCGAGCGCGGCGACGTACAACATCCCGGTGCGGGTCAGTTCTGCCTCGCGCTCGCGCTGGCGCTGCTGGGCCCACAGCGGGCCGACGGCCGACATGGCGATGCCCATCACGGCCAGCGCGGCCAGCAGCCACAGGTAGGTGAAGCCGCCCTGGCGGCGCGAGCTACCAGTTCGCATAGGGTGTCCCATCCTGGCCGTGTCCCACAGCGCCACTGTGCAGGTCGCGGATGCCGCCCTTCGGGTCGGCGGTCGTGACCCAGGTGTCCGCGCGTTCGGTCACGGGATCCACAGGCATCGCATTGAGGTAGTGCAGGGAGACGAGCTCGTCGAGGCTGCTGGGCCCGCGCCCCTGGTCCGCGGCGAACTTGTCGAGGCTGTCACGGATTGTCTTCAAGTCCTGCTTCAGCGTCAGGTCGCGTGCGCGATCGACGTGCGTGAGGTAGCTTGGCGCGACCAGGGACAGCAGCATGCCGATGATCGCCAGCACCACCAGCAATTCGATCAGCGTGAAGCCGCGACGACACGCGCGACCGCGAACAGGCACCACGTTCACCATGCGGCGACCGGCGTCCCGTCCAGGGCGCGCTCGGTGCTGCGGCTGTGGACGTCGTAGACGTCCTCGCCGGGTTCTGGATGGTCGGGGGGAGAGGCGTAGCTGCGCAGGCCCCATCCGCCACTTGGCGAGGACGCGGCGGCCGTCGGGGCGAACGGATCGACGGGGACTCGCCTCAGGAGATAGACGTGCTGGCCGGTGACGGTGTCCACGCCGTCCACGAGGGCCTGGAGGCTGGGCGGGTAGCCGCTCGGCGGCGCCTTGATCTGGTGCTGGTCCGCCAGGCGCTTGTAGGCATCCAGCGCCCCGCGGATCTCCCAGAGATTCGAACGCAGCTCGCGCTCCCTTTCGCGTCGCGCGGTCAACTCCGCCAGTGGCCAGCTGCACATCAGAAGAATGGCGATGATGGCCATGACGGCGAGCAGTTCCACCAAGGTGAACCCACCTTGGATTGCGCTTTGCGCTTGGAGACGAACGACGCGGGACATCATGGACGCGGCGTCGGCGTCGCGAGCGCCGAAGCAGACGTGGCAGCGGATGCACCCGGCGCCGAGGCTGGCGACGCCGCCGAAATCGCCAAGGGCCGGCCGCCGACCGGCTTCAGGCGCTGGGTCGCGTCCGTGCCGACCCACACCTTGGAGCTTGCAGCGTCCAGGTGGGGCGCCGGACGAACGATATGGGGCGTGATGGCCAGCACGATCTCGGTGCGATTGCGGGTGTCCGACTGGTCGTTGAAGAGGCGACCCAGAATCGGGATGTCACCGAGCAGCGGAACGCGCGATGAATTTGTACGCTCTTCGTTGCTGATCAGACCGGCGAGAAGCTGCGTCTCGCCATCGTGGAGTCGCAGCACGGTGGAGGCATTGCGCGTGCTGATCTGGTAGGCGATGGTGCCCGCCGCCGTCTTTGTCTCGGTGCCGAGCGCGCTCACTTCCAGTTCGAGCTTGATGGCGACGTCGTCGTCCGGGTAGACGACCGGCTCGACTTCGAGCTTGATGCCGACGTCCTGATAGCTGACCGACTCGGTGACGAAGCCGGTCGTGCCCGGCGTGGTGGTGGCGCTGATGATCGGGATCTTGTCGCCGATCATGACGCGGGCCTTCTCGTGGCTTCGCGTCCTGAGCTTCGGGTTGGCGAGCGTGTCGACGTCGCCGAGCACCCGTTTCAGCGCGGCTGTGGCGGGTCCGATCCCGACCCCGAAGTTGCCTTTGTTCAGGGGGAAGCTGTCGAGGGTCAGTCCCGTCCCGGTTGTCGACAGCGGCGTCAGGCTCACGGACGTCGGCCAGTTGATGCCGATCTCCGTCAAGCGCGCGGCGCTCACCTCCAGTACCTCCGCGTCCAGCAAGACTTCGGGTTCCGGATGATCGAACATCGCGATCAGGCGCTCCGCCATCTGGACCGCCTCCTCGCTGTCACGCACGGCGATGAGTCCGTTGTGTTCGTCCACGTACGGGTCGCGGATCTTCATCATCGCCTTCAGGAAGGCCGAGGCGCCCTTGGGGTCGCCATTGGCGAGATGGAACACCTTGACGATCTGTTCCTGGTGCTCGCGCTGCTTCTCGGGGGTGTTGGGATAGACGAGGATCGTCTTGTCGTCGAGGGTCAAGCGCGCCAACTGGTTGGTCGTCAGCAGCATGTCCAGCGCATTCTCGAGCTTGACCGAATTGACGAAGATGGTCGCGCGAAGGTCGGGACGGACGTCCTTGTCGATGACGAAATTCAGGCCGCTGTTACGGCTCACGACATCGAGCACGCTGCGCAGGTTCGCGTCGCGGAAATCGAGCGAGATCGGGCGCGCTTCGGCCAGGGCGATGGGGTTGTCTTGACGCTGGATCGCGAGCGCCCGCGAGTTCAACTGGCCTTGCAGCGCCAGCAATTCCGGGTGGCGCGGGTTGTCCGTCAACGCCTCGTCGACGACGGCCAGCGCCGCGGCGGGCTGCCCCGCCTGAATCAATTCGCGCGCATGCAGCAGCGCTTGGTTCTGACTGCGGGCCACGCGCACTTCCGCCAGCGCGGCGTCCAGTGGGAGGTCGTGACCGCCCAGGGCTACCGCGCGGCGAACGGCGGATTCCGCCTGGTCGAACCGCCCGAGCGCTTCCTCCATTCGCGCATTGGCGACAAGGTCGGCCACCGCCTGCGCGCGGGCCAGGGCCAAGCGGCTGCGCAACGCGCCGTCCTCCGGATATTGGCGAACGCCTTGCTCCAGCGACGAGATGGCGTGCTCATAGTCACCACTGGCCAGGTCGGCGTCGGCACGACTGCGCATCCGATCCACAGCGCACCCGGCCGTGACGGTGGCCACCACGCATGCACCGAGCCATGCGCGTGGCAATAGACGCCGCTTGATCACTTGAAGGCTCCCTGGTGTCGTTCTCTTAGTTCTTGTCCGCCGGCGGTGCGGGAAGGACGATTGTGGCGTGCTCTTGCGTCTGCGTCTGGACCAACGCGATCGATTCTGTCGAAAGGCGTTCGATGTTCCATCCGTTGTCCAAGGGGGCGCGGACGGTCGCTTCGATCTGTCCTGAGCCGTCTGCTCGGGCCAGCCAGACGATGACGTGACCATCGGGTGTCGTCATGCGGCCCGCGAACCGGTAGGTTTGAGGCGGAGGGGGCGGAGGAGGAGGCGGTGGGGGAGCCGGCGGTGGAGGAGGGGGCGATGGCACCGGAGGCTGCGCGACGACGAAAGGATCGCTGGCCGCTGGAGACCGATCTAGAACAGGCCACTTGGCTGGCAGTGCGGAACGCTCGCTTGCTGCCAATTCGACTGGCGGAAGCAAACCAGCAACTACGGTATCGGGATGCGCATCCGCAGCCGAAACGACGCGTGACGGCTTGTCTGCATAGATCAGCGACAGCCCGGTGGCAACGCCGGTGGCGCCAAGCGCCCACCACAGTGCAGGCCGCATCACGTGTCGCAATCCCAATGGGTGTAGTGGAATCGCGACCAGGACGACGGCGCTGGTCGAATCGTACGCATGCTCTCAAGCTCTCCCCGTTCCAACATCTTAGTCGCGCAAAGAACTTCGAAAGCGAGGCAAGTACGAAATCTCGCAGCGCGCACGGTCTGACCTACTCAATTTTGCGTAGGCTTTTGTGGGCATTTCGATGGCTACGGGCAAATCCGAATGCCGAACTTATTTGCTGCTCCGCATCATGCTCCGCAGTAAAGACAGGGAGGATCAAAATGTCTATTCGCTTCAAGCGAGGCGTGGCTGCGTGCGCGCTTCTAATGTCATCGATGCTGGCGATGGCGGCTGTGTCGACCGTCACACCTCCGAATCTGGCGGGTGGTCTCGCCGGTACGATTCCAGGCCAGGCGTCGGTGTCGTCTCGTGGCGCCAGCCAGTACTCGTTCCCGATTGCCGTGCCCCCTGGCACGGCGGGAATGGCCCCGTCGCTCGGCATGAGCTATGACAGCGAGAACCCGATCGACATCAGCGGGCTTGGGTGGAGTCTGAGCGGTCTCTCCAGCATCACACGCTGCAAGCGAACGTTGGCGACGGACAACCTGGTTCACCCGGTCGATTTGACGTCGGCCGACGCCTACTGCCTCAATGGCGAGCGGCTGATCAAGATCTCCGGCACCGATGGCGCGGCGGCGGAATACCGCACCGAGGTCGAATCCTTCCAGCGCATCAAGTCGTTCGGCTCGAACACCGGCACCGGGCCCGACTATTGGACGGTCGAGTCGCGCGATGGACGGATCATGACCGTCGGCGGCCCGCAGAACGCCACGGTGACCGCCACCAAAGGCACGATGACCGTCAACTGGATGTGGAAGCTGCAGCGGGTGCAAGACCAGCACGGCAACTACATGACGTATGCCTACGAGGGGGCGACGACGGGCGAGAACTATCCAACCTTGATCCTGTACACGGGCAACAGCGCCGCCGGCCTGGTGCCGTACAACTCGGTCGAATTCGTCTACGAGGCACGCAATGACGTCTTCGCGGGGTTCGTCTCGGACGCGCCGGTCAAGCGACCGAATCGGCTGAAGCAGATCCGCACGCACCTTGGCGTCGCCGCCGACGGAAGCGGCGGTACGGTCGCTCGCCAATGGAACTTCGCGTACGTCTACAGCCCGTACAGCAATCGCAGCCTGCTGCAGTCGGTGACCGACTGCAATGGCGACGGTTCGCAATGCCTGCCGTCCACGAACTTCGCGTGGACGCAGCGAGACTCGTCTCAGAATACGACGAATGCGGCCGGATCCGGTTCATGGAACGGACCTGGCGTCAAGATTCAGTCGACATACGCTGTCAACGGACAGAACTACGCGCCTCTGGCTCAATTTGGCATGCGTGCCAAGACCGGCGACTTCAACGGGGACGGCAAGGCGGATCTGTTGACCAATGCGGCCGGAAGCAGTTCATGGACGCTTTGCACGAGCGGCGGATCCGCGTTCAGTTGCTCGTCTCTGACGGGCATGCCAGCGGTGAGTTCCGAGAACTTCCTCCTCGGCGACTACAACGGCGACGGCATGACGGATGTTCTGGTGTCGGTGGGTAACGGTCCGTGGTATCTGTGTCTCGCGAACGGAACGGGCTTCACCTGCAATCAGGGGACTGGCCTGCCGGCTTCGGGTACCTACATCAATACCGTGAGTGCCCCCATCGTCGGCGACTTCAACGGTGACGGACGGGACGACATACTTTTCAGTGGCACGCTGTGCAAGTCGACAGGCAGCGCCTTCACATGTTCCTCGTACACCACCGCCGTGTGCGGCATGTTCATCACCGCGTGTGCGAACGGCGCGGAGAAGATCGGCCCGGCGACCCACACGATGGCCGACTTCGACGGCGACGGGCAAGTCGACATTCTGGCGTATCAGACGTCGACGACGGTCGATGTGCAATGCCATACGACACCCTCCGACAACTGCGGGCTCGATACGACGGATTTCTGGCGGTACTCGTTCGGACCGACTGGCCTGGTACAGACCTCTGCGGGCGAAGATCGGACAGGGGCCTACACGGCTGGAGTCGTCACCGATCTCAATGGGGACGGTGTTCAGGACGTGATGTTCACGGGCAGGGTGACCAGGCACAGCGCCACCGGTACCATCCTGTCGAGTGCTTACTACATGAACAGCTGCTTTGGTGGAACGATTTGCAGCTCGATCTCGAATCAGCCAACCGATGACGCCCAGAGTCTCACTCTTGCGGGTGACTACTTGCAGACCGGTGCAACCGTTGGGATGTACTTCAACGGGGGCGCACACGTCATTCCGTATAACGCGGACGGCACGATAGCAACAGCGAGTGGTGCGACCCCTTGGACATACACAATCAACCCGCCCACGAGCGCTGTCGGTTGCGTCGCAGGAGACTTCACCGGGAACGGTGTTGGATCTACTCTGTGCTACTCCCCGACTGGCTATCCCACCAACACCAATAGTACGACCGGCACCTGGACTGCCTACGTGTGGGGTTCGGGCAGTTTTCCGGACCGCCTCCAAAGCGTCACCGATGGCAACGGGCTGACCACCAAGTGGACGTACACGGGTGGCAATGATTCAACGGTTGTCTCTGCTGGTGCGCGCGGTGTTTATCCGACGAAGAGTGTCAATATCACGACGCCTGTCGTATCGAAGATGAGCGTAGACGCGGATTCCGCGCAGACGGCGGGCAAGACGCTGGACACGACGTATACGTATAGCGGTATGCGAATGGATCTGAGAGGGAGAGGATCTCTCGGATTCGACACCGTGAAGTCCACCGACGTAGCCACCGGCATCGTCACCACGACCCAGTACAGCCAGGCATTCCCGACGATCGCGAGCACCACTTCTGTGACCAAAGTTGGTGGAGGGATCACCTTGCACAGTGAAGTGTCGACATGGGCTTCATTGAATACCCAGTCGGGACTGAATGTCCTTTATCCGTACGTTCGCACCAAAGTCACGAGTGGCCAGGATCTGGACGCCACTTGGCTGCCCAGGACGCTCATGCAAGTGGGCACTGCCGGTGGAACTGATGGCATCGATGCCTACGGGAATCTCACGAACGTCACGACAAATACGGTCGAAAACAACAATGCTGGCGATGGCTATCAGGTCATCAATCAATGCACGGACGTCGACAACCGAGTCGCCAGCCAGTGGGTGCTGGGGCTATGTCGCATGGCCTACGTGAGCGCCTTGTCCCCCAGCGCCAGTTCGATCACTCGGCAGGTGTCATCGACGTACGACACGTTTGGTGCCTTGCAGGCGTCTACTTCGATGCCCGGTACAGGGCTAGCGTTGACAACGTCGTATACCCCGGATCCGAACACCGGCGTGCCGACCGTCATCACGAAGACGTGGACGGACCCACTGGACGGGCTTCTGAGGTCGCCGACCTTGACGATGGCCTATGACTCGGCATGGCGATTCCCGGTCAGCGTGAAGAATGCCCTCGGTCAGACTGAGATTCATGGCTACGACAACGCCACAGGCGCCGAGACGAGCGTTATTGATTTCAACAATCTGACAACGAGCTTGAAAGTCGACGCGTGGGGTCGCAAGATTGAGCAAGATCTCCCCGATGGCACCTACAGCACTTTCTCATACAAGAAGTGCATCGACTCCTGCGGTTCGTTCGCGACGCATGTTGGCATCGCGCAGCACTGGGCGCCGGGCGCCGTGCAGATGCTCGCTCCCGAAGAAACGCTGTCCGACTCCCGCGGTCGCAAGGTGCTGTATCGGACATGGAATGACGCGAATGTCGAAGCAGACACGACCTGGAGCTATGGAGACTTGGGAGATCTGTACACGCAGACTCTCCCCAAGTACACCAGTGACGCCAGCACCGGGACGATCACCAACAGCGTGTACGACATTCTTCACCGTCCGAAGCAGATCGACAGGACGAATGCCCAGGGATCCGGTGTCGATTCGACCTGGTTTGGATACGCGGCACTAACAGTGATGACGACCGACGCCAATCACCATACGCGCGTTCAGTATTCCAATGCGTTGGGGAAGGTCAAACAGGTCACTGATAACAACAACCAATCAGTGACGTATGCCTATGACGGCTTCGGCGATCTCCTGCGCACCACCGATCCCGTGGGTAACGTCGTCTCGATGGCCTACGACGTGATGGGACACAAGACCAGCATGACTGACCCCGACCTGGGCAGTTGGTCCTATGTCGTGGACGCGGCCGGTCATACGCGTCGGCAAACGGATGCCAAGAGCCAGGTCTCCACGTACGTGTATGACTTGCTGGATCGTCTGACTCAGCGCGTCGAAGCCGACCAGGAAAGCGACTGGGTATTCGATAGTGCCGCGTATGGCGTCGGCAAGATTGCCGAGGCCTACACCAAGAATCAGAGCGGCACGCGCGATTACGATCGAGTTCATCAGTACGATTCGTTGAGCCGCGAGAAGCAAGTCACCTTGTCTCTGGATTGGGACTACACGACGCTGACCACGTACAACGCGTACGGCCTACCTGGAACCGTCACGCATCGGCGCAACGTGATCGGACAGATCGACAGCACCGCGCAGGTCGTGCACACGCTCGACTACAACGTTCGCGGCGCGGTGAAGTCCGTCCTGCGTGATGGTGCAACGGTCTGGACGTTGAACTACGACGACGCCGCGGGGCGCAAGCGTCAGGAAACGCTCGGGAATGGGTTGGTCGTGGCGCACGGCTACAACACCTACACGGCGCTGCTCGAATCCATCAAGGCTGGAACGGACAACGGTGCCCACGGCGCCAACCCCACGCTCCAGGCCGATGCGTACAGCTACGATCCGGTGGGCAACCTCTTGACACGATCCAACTGGGTCGATGACAGCGGGACGCTGATGAACGAGACGTTCACCTATGACGGGCTGGATCGGCTTTCCAGCTCGACCGTGACGGGCCAGCCTCAGCAGGCCTTCACCTACGATTCGATAGGCAATCTGCTGACCAAGACGGGGATTGGAACGTACAACCTCAACCCCGCGGGTACGCTGAGAGTCCACCTCATTGCTTCGATCACCGGAACCGTCGGGGGCCTGGTCAACCCAGTCTTCTACTACGACAACAACGGCAATCTGCTGAATGGTCTGAATCGATACTATGGCTGGACCGCGTCGAACCTGCCTGCAACGATCGACCGCCTGACAGCTTCTGGTGTTTCTGCGGGAAGCTATCCGCAAGACTCCAACCTGCGCTACACGTTCTCATACGGTCCCGAGCGAGATCGCACCAAACAGACAATTCAAGTAGTCGCGGGCGGCACGCCAACGAGCATCAACTCGCAGATGTTCACGGCCGAGGGGATCGAGAAGGAGGTCGATCTTGTTCACAACGTCACGAAGATTCGTACGTACTTGCCAGAGGGCATCGGATTCACCGAAGAGGACGTTCCTGGCACATCCGTCGCGGCCAATGCGACCGCGGCACGAAGCGAATCGTATTTCCTCAAGGACAACCTTGGGAGCCCGGAGGTCGTCGTCGATCAGAACAAGGTCGACAAGCAGCGCATGGCCTACGACGCATGGGGGCGTCGGCGTAACAATACGGGCAGCGAGAACGCTTGGACGTCGGTTGATCAGGGTGGCCTGGCCAACTTGGAAGATCACAAGGGCTATACCGACCAGGAAGAGCTGGACGAGCTGTCGCTCGTACACCTGAACGGGCGCGTGTACGACCCGCTGACCAGCCGCTTTGTCAGTCCTGATCCGACAGTTCCGGATCCGTACGACTTGCAGTCGCTAAATCGGGCTAGCTACGTGCGGAACAGTCCGATGGACAAGGTTGATCCGACGGGTTTTCAGGACGACGGCAACAACAGCTACGACGTCAAAATCCTTCTGAAAACCGCGCCGAGCACGGGCTCAATTGTTCCGAAATATTCGACCGTAGAGGGCACCGTGGCTGCAGGAACTCCGGCCGGAGCGGCAGTAGCGTCTCTCGTCGCGGCTTCGAAGTCAGATCAGGGCAATAACGTTCCTACGCTGACTCCCAGTCACGGGGCAAAGGGTAATGGAGAGACTGTCAATGTAACGGCGGCTGACGCCAGGCAGTCGATTGCTGCAGGGCTCGGAAACTCTATCGCCAAGGGTTTGACGCTCGGCGCCAACTGGGTAATTGCAGCATTCGGCGATGGAAGTGCCCCCCTGCTCGAAACTGGGCACCCATTTGAGCCGAAGAGTGATCTCTTTGGGAGGCAGGCCGAAGAGATCGGCGATGGCCTCCAGGCCGTAGCTGGAGCCAAAGCGCTTGGCAACATGGGAGCAGGCATCGTTGGACCGGTCGAGACTCTAGACGGCGCAAGGCAGATTGCGGCAGCCCAAATGTATGCGGCGCGCAAGGCCCCCGAGCTTAAGAAGATTTTCGGTTGGGGAAACGGTCTGGAAGGGGTAGAGAACGCTAGAAAGGCGCTTGATGCAACTGCAATGGAACGAATTCAGGGATCCATGACTAGAAGAGAAGTCGAGGTTGCGCGAGACGTTTATAAGAATGCAACTGGTAGTCGGGGCGGAGCCGTTGCTCCAGCGCGCGCAGCGTACATGGAAGAAATCCTCAAGCGTTGGAAAAACTAGGAGTTCATATGGCAAACATGAAAGCGAGATTGCCGCTGCAGAATGAGGCCTCGACGCCTGTGAAGGTACTGTTGGAGCCGCTTTCTGAATATTTTGTTATCCAATCCGGTCAGAGCATTGAGATCCATGCAGTCTTTGACGACAAGACGAATAACACCTGTTTCACCATCGCTCCCAACGATTCATTCCTAACGATTTACGCTCCGGGCGAGATGTCCGGGCTAGTGGACTGCTACGCGACGTGCAATGGGTTGCGGTTAGTCCCAGACGGAAACTGACAAGGGGACACCAGGGTCAGATCTTGCCTTTTGCCCTTGCCGAATGACCGCTATTCGAGGTTTGAATAGCATCCCCGGCGAGGGCGCCGGGGCCCCCCAAAGCTGACCACACACGACGCACCCGGTAAGGCGAGCGTTCTACGTCGACCCCCAAACTGACCTTGCCCGTGAGTTCCGCATCCCATAGCAGAGCTTACGCGGCTCGCTTTTCCTGGGCAGCGAGCCAAGCCCGTTCGTATTGCATCGGGCTGACGTAGCCCAGGGTCGAGTGCAGTCGGCGGTGGTTGTAGAAGCTCAGCCAGTCGACGACTTCGTCCATCGCGGCACGCCGCGTCTCGAAGCGCCGGCCGTGCAGCCGCGCCACCTTCAGCGAGCCCCACAAGTTCTCGGTCACCGCGTTGTCCCAGCAGTCGCCCTTGCGGCTCATCGAGCTGCGCATGGCGTAGCCCTCCAGCGCCTCGCGGAACTCGTGGCTGCAGTACTGGCTGCCCCTATCGCTGTGGAAGATGAGCCGCCGGCTGCGGACGCCGACGGAACCACGCCATGCGCAGCGCGTCGGTGACCAGCTCGGTCTTCATGTGCGGCTTCATCGACCAAGCCACGACCTGCCGGCTGAACAGGTCGATGACGCCCAGCACCTCGCAGGCCAGCGACACCGGCCAGTGCTGCCGATTGCGCTCGATCCAGGCGTACTTCCCCCCCGCTCCTTCGCGAAGTACGCCGTCGCTTTTCCCAGGATGTCGCGCCCCATCTTCACCCGCGCGAGCTCCGCGCGCAGCCGTGCGATCTCCATCTGCTCCGGGCTCACTGGCTTGCTGCCAGCGCCTTGCAGCTTGCCTTCGCGGTCAGCCTTGATCCAGTTGTGTAGTGTCTGCTCGGCGATCGCCAGGATCTTCGCCGTAGCGGCCATGCTTTGGCCGCCCTTGACCAGGCGCACCGCTTCAAGCTTGAAGTCAAGCGTGTAGCGCGCCCTCGTGGTCTTCGTCATTTCCGTTCTCCTTGCCTGAATTTGAACACTCAGCAAGGGATGCGGTTTTCGAGGGCAAGGTCACGTCTGCCATCGCCATCAAGATGAATCTGTCGGTCTCGCGGGTCAGCCGGTTGATCGCGCGCGCGGACGCGCGGGATCCGCCCCAGGATGTCTCACGGGCCTGCGCGGCGGGTAGGGCAAAAGGCAAGACTTGACCCCCGCCCGTCGAGGAAGACGCGCTGGCCGCCTTGAAGCGCGCCGCCCTGCCCGAGGCCGATGCGCTCGCCGAACTGGAGCATGTGGCCGTCGTCGGCATCCAGTTGCGGTCGATCGATGTCAATCCCGCGGCGTCGGTCGTCGTCGTCGAGCTGGAGGCGGCCAGTGACGAGGTGCTGGTCGACTACGTGGATCAACTCAATGCCGGCATGCCGAACCCGAAGTGGCACATCCGGCGAGTGGCGGAGCTGGTGAATACCCGATCGCCAGCGACCGGCGCCGCGCCTGGCGGGAATGCCGCGGGCGCGACACGAGCCGCGACCATCGCCAGAGACATCTAGGCTGCCGCCGCGGCGTGCGCCGCATCCTGGGATGGCGAAGCCGTCGTCGGCCATGTCGTGCAGCGTGTCGCCGGGCGCGTTGCCGTCCGTGCCGTCGAACTGCTGCGACTGGCCGCGTCCAGGTCGTCGCAGTGCTCTCCGATCCTAGGGGGGCCGCGCCGCCGGCGCGATGATCGAACGTCCCGATCGAATGGCTGAACGCGTCAAGGCGCGGCGCGCACCGCGCGTACGATCCGCGCAACTGCAAGGGCTGCCGCGCATGGCACGCCGGGGTCGAGACTGCGTAGACTCCACCGACCGATCCTTGCGATCGGCCGTGCCGAAGCACGAGAACGAACAGGGGAGAACAATGGAAGGAAAACCTTCCGGCGAGGCCGAAGGACCGCGCGGCGACATCCCGATCGGAAGAAGTCTGCTGGTCTCGTCGCTGGCCGTCGCGAGCCTGTCGCTGGCGCTCGCCTTCGTGGGCGTGCAGGCGCTGGTCTACGAACCCGCGCGGCGGGCGGTCGCCCGGGCCGAGCTTGGCCGGACGGCGCACCAGGTCGAGACCGCGCTGACGAGTCTTCTCAAGCGGGTCGACACGATCTCCCGGCTGAAGCGGGATTGGGGCGCGCTGGGGATGCTGTCGACGGGCGACGAGCCGGGCATCGTGCGCCTGATCGGCACCGAGCTGACGCACGAACCCACGTTCTCGTCGGTGGCCATCGGCGACGAGACCGGGCGCGAGGTGCTGATCCGGCGCGCGCCCGGCGGCGGCTTCGTCACGCGCCAGACCGACCCCGACGTCCACCGCGGCACCGAGATCGACACGACGTGGACGCCCGACGGACGGCAGGTCGACCGCCTGACGCGCGCCAGCGACTATGACACCCGCCTG